>Ga0308157_10004220_pt1 | contig 19411 bp, 15 predicted proteins | sample PhyBR1_FD_201035 | JGI IMG/M metagenome (GOLD analysis project Ga0308157, IMG submission 201035) | Phyllosphere microbial communities from UC Gill Tract Community Farm, Albany, California, United States - DLSLB.R1 | ecosystem: Host-associated > Plants > Phyllosphere > Unclassified | place: USA...
CATCGCCCCCCGGCGCATGAGCAATGGCAACGGCACCTTCATGAGTTACGACCTGTATGCGGATCCGGCACGCACCCAACTGGTCGGCCCCCTGGGGAGCGCCTATCCCGTCTACAGCCTCAGCTTCGATGTGGGCGTCCGTCAGTCGCGGCAGCTCAGCATCCCACTTTACGGCCGCGTGCCCGCGGGACAGAACCTGCCGGCCGCCTTCCCATACCTGGGCACTCCCGGCGCCTCCGTGGTCCGCTACAGCTACGGCTACGTGCTCACCCCAAGCGTGGACGATTGCCGCAACGGGGCGGCCGGTGCCGGTGGCGGCGCCGGCCAAACCGCCTTCACCTGGACCGGGGTAACTGCCAACTACGCCAACAGCTGTCGCCTCAACGCTGCCAGCGACATGGATTTCGGCCGTAGCGATGGCCTGGCCACCCCCCGCGAACAAACCGCCACCATCAGCCTGCAATGCCCGATCGGCGCCCCCTGGAGCGTCACGCTGAATGACGGTGCCAATGCCGCCGGCGGCACCCGCCGGATGGCATCGGCAGGCAACCGCATCACCTACGAGTTGTACCGGGATGCAAGCCGGCTGGAACGCTGGGGCAGCTCCCCCGCCACCGGCGTTGCAGGCATAGGCACGGACAATCCCAGCCTCCTGATCGTGTATGGCCGCATCCCCGCCCAGCCCGGCACCCGCGCCGGCAGCTACACGGACACCGTCACCGTGACCCTGACCTACTGATCCGCCCATCTGCCCGCCCCCAGGAGCCGCCGGGCCTGGCAATTTGCGGCCGACACCCGCTACCGCTATACTTCGCGGGCTTTGCCGGGCCCTGCCCTGTCAAATGCCGCCCACGCCGTGCGTCATCGGTGAATCCACACCCTTCGCCCCCATCCGTGCCGGGGTGCCCTGCCAGTCAGGGTTCGGCCACGGAGGCGTCGGGGAAGCCCAACCCCGGAACCTACCGCTTCAATGCGGACTGCCCTTCCTTTTACCCGGCAGCCGGTTCCCCGTCAGGAGTTTTTGCAATGCCCCAGATCACCATGCGTCAGATGCTGGAAGCCGGCGTCCACTTCGGCCACCAGACCCGCTACTGGAACCCCAAGATGGCTCCGTACATCTTCGGCGCCCGCGGCAAGATCCACATCATCAACCTGGAAAAGACCGTCCCGCTGTTCAACGATGCGATGAACTTCATCTCGTCCGTTGCCCAGAAGCGCGGCACCATCCTGTTCCTGGGCACCAAGCGCAGCGCGCGCGACGCCATCAAGGAAGAAGCCGAGCGTTGCGGCATGCCGTTCATGAACCAGCGTTGGCTGGGCGGCACCCTGACCAACTTCGCCACCGTGAAGAAGTCGGTTGCCCGCCTGAAGGAACTGGAAGCCGGTGAAACCGACGGCACCTTCGACAAGCTGGTCAAGCACGAAGTGCTGGGCCTGCGCCGTGAGCGCGACAAGCTGGAAGCCTCGCTGGGCGGCATCAAGGAAATGAACCGCCTGCCGGACGCCATCTTCGTCATCGACATCGGTCACGAAGACATCGCCATCAAGGAAGCCAAGAAGCTCGGCATCCCGGTGATCGCCGTCGTCGATACCAACTACAACCCGGAACTGGTTGATTACGCCATCCCGGGCAACGACGACGCCATCCGCGCCGTGCAGCTGTACGCTCGCGCCGCTGCCGACGCCGTGCTGGAAGGCAAGGCTGCTGCTCCGAACGCTGCCACCGTGCGCGAAGAAGAGTTCGCTGACGCCGCTGCCGAAGGCGAAGAAGCCAAGCCGGCTCGCCGCGCTCCGGCCAAGAAGGCTCCGGCCAAGAAGGGCGACGAGGCTTCGGCCTGATGCACCTCGGCGGGCGCAGCCATTGCGCCCGCTTCCCCTGTACCAGCGCCACCGGCGCCGGCCACTGACAGGGCTGCGTAACAACGGCCGGCGATCATTGCCGGCCTACCCCTTTCTATTGATGAGGTAATTCCATGGAAATCACTGCTTCCCTGGTCAAGGAACTGCGCGAGCGCACCGGCGCCGGCATGATGGAGTGCAAGAAGGCTCTGTCCGAGACCAACGGCGACATCGATGCAGCGGCTGAAGCCCTGCGCAAGTCCGGCGCTGCCAAGGCCGACAAGAAGGCCGACCGCGTCACCGCCGAAGGCCGCGTGGGCGTTGCCAGCAATGGCGGCAACGCTGTGCTCGTCGAAGTGAACTCGGAAACCGACTTCGTTGCCAACGACGTCAACTTCAAGGCGTTCGTCGACGCCGTCGCCGCTGCCGCACTGGCTTCTGGCGCTGCCGACGTTGAAGCCCTGAAGTCGGCCAAGCTGCCGAGCGGCGAGACCGTCGAAGAAACCCGCGCCACCGCGATCCAGAAGCTGGGTGAAAACATCCAGATCCGTCGCCTGGTCAAGATCGAAGGTGGCAACACCGTCGGCACCTATGTGCACAGCAACGGCAAGATCGGCGTGCTGGTCGAGCTGGCCGGCGGCAACACCGAACTGGCCTCGGGCCTGGCCATGCACGTGGCCGCGATGAACCCGCCGCACAACAAGGCTGCCGACGTCCCGGCCGACTTCGTTGCCAAGGAAAAGGAAATCGAGCTGGCCAAGATGAGCGAAAAGGACAAGGCCAAGCCGGCTGAAATCCTGGAAAAGATCATCAGCGGCAAGATCAACAAGATCATCAGCGAAGTGACCCTGTACGGCCAGAACTACGTGCTGGACAGCGACAAGACCGTTGAGCAGGCCGTCAAGGCTGCTGGCGGCGACGTCATCAGCTTCCAGCGCCTGGTGGTTGGCGAAGGCATCGAGAAGGTGGTCGAAGACTACGCCGCCGAAGTTGCCAAGGCGATGCAGGTCTAAAGCCTGCCGCATGCAACACCAACGAAGCCGCGGATTTCCGCGGCTTCGTTGTTTCTACAGGCAGGCCATGATCACTTGCAGTGCACCCGTGCACAGGGATGACGCGCCAACGCCCCTTTCCTATTCAGGGCATGCCTGTATGCTTGGGCCACTGCCGCCCGCCTCAACGACATGTCACCCGAGCTCAACGCAGCCCTGTCCCTGTGCCGCAACCTGCCATCGCCGCCCGCCATCGCGGTACGACTGATCGAACTGGCACAGGACCCGGAAACCGACATTGCCAGTGCAGCCGACGTGATCGCGCTGGACATGGCACTGAGTGCGCGCATGCTGCGCATCGCCAATTCCCCGCTGTACGCCAGCCGCCGCCGCATCGAAAACCTGTCGCAGGCACTGACCATGCTCGGGCTCAATGCCACGCTGCAGCTTGCACTGGGCTTCAGCCTGTCGCGCGCCCTGCGCGATGACGAAGGCCACAGCCAATTGCTGGATGCAGTGTGGCGCCGCGGCGTACTCAGCGCCCTGGCTGCACGTTACCTCGGCGCCGCGTGCGGCGTTCGACGCCTGGAAGAACTGATGTTGGCCGGCCTGCTGCAGGACATGGGCATGCTGGCCTTGCTGCAGGTCCGCGCGGATATCTACCCTGCCCTGCTGGGCAACTGCACGGACAACATGCAGCTGCTTGCGCAGGAGCGCAGCGTGCTGGATTGCACCCATGCCGAAGTCGGCGCCCGCCTGTGCGAGCAATGGGGCCTGCCCCGCTACCTCGGCGATGCCATTGCCCATAGCGAACCGCCCGCCACGCCCAACGACCTGTTCGAGCGCTGCGTGGCCCTGTCCGGCTGCATCGCCGACATCTGGCTGGCCGATGATGTCGACCAGGCGCGCAACCACGCGCTACGCGAGGTCAACACCGCATTGCAGCTGGACAGCACCCGCTTCGAACAGGTGCTGCAGCAGGTCAGCCAGATGCTTCCGGAGATCAGCGCGCTGTTCGACGTGCCGGTGCCTTCACCGGCACGCGTGACCTTCCTGCTGGACCACGCCGCCGAGCTCATTGCCCTGCGCAACCTGCGTGAACTGCACGACGCCTCCAGCGCGCGGGTTCGCGCCGATGATTACGAGCAGCAGGCGCGGCGACTGGCCGAGCAGGCGCACCTGGATGCACTGACCGGCGTCCTCAACCGCCGCCAGTTGGAAGTTGTGCTGGAGCAGGAGTTCGGCCGCGCCAGCCAGGCCGAGCGCCCCCTCTCGATCGCCTTCATCGACCTGGACGACTTCAAGAAGATCAATGACGTCCACGGCCACCTGGTCGGCGACCAGGTCCTGCAGGCCTTCGCCAACCGGCTGCAGGGCCAACTGCGCGGCAGCGACACCGTGGCCCGCTTCGGCGGCGAGGAGTTCGTGGTGATGTTCCCGGCCACCAGCGAGTCGACCGCAGTGGAAGTGATCCGGCGGGTACTGGGCGTGATCGCGCAGACACCGATGGCCATCGTCAACGAGTCGCCCCTGTACGTGACGTTCTCGGCCGGCGTGGCAACCCACGGCGCCTACGAGCGCTTCACCGACATGCGCGACCTGCTCAAGGCCGCTGACGACGTGCTGTACCGTTCGAAGAACCTTGGCCGCAACCGGGTCATCGCCCGCGCACCCACGCCGCAACCGACCGCCTGCTGAATGGCAGCGCCCGATAAGTGATCTTGTCGCTGCGCTGCAACAATTAGATCTCACCTGAAACCACGGCATCCGTTAGAATTCCCGCGTTTTCCAGCCATCTGAGGTCGTCATGTCCAAACTCGCCTACCAACGCATCCTTCTGAAACTTTCCGGGGAGGCGCTGATGGGAGATGAGGACTACGGCATCGACCCCAAGGTCATCAACCGCCTGGCCCATGAAGTGATCGAGGCGCAGCAGGCCGGTGTCGAGATTGCCCTGGTGGTTGGCGGCGGCAACATCTTCCGCGGCGCCGGCCTGGCCGCAGGCGGCATGGATCGGGTCACCGGCGACCACATGGGCATGCTGGCCACCGTGATCAACGCCCTGGCAATGCAGGACGCGCTGGAAAAGGCCGGCGGCAAGGCGCGGGTGATGAGCGCCATCAAAATAAATGATGTGTGCGAGGACTACATCCGTCGCCGCGCCATCCGCCACCTTGAAAAGGGCCGCCTGGTCATTTTCGCCGCCGGCACCGGCAATCCCTTCTTCACCACCGACTCCGGCGCTGCGTTGCGCGCGATCGAGATCGGCGCCGACCTGCTGCTCAAGGCCACCAAGGTCGACGGCGTCTATGACAAGGACCCGAACAAGCACTCCGATGCCGTCCGTTACGACAGCCTGAGCTACGACCAGGTGATCAACCAGGGCCTGGAGGTCATGGACACCGCCGCCTTCGCCCTTGCCCGTGACAGCGACCTGCCGCTGCGCGTTTTCGACATGAGCCAGCCCGGCGAGCTGCTGAAGATCCTGCAGGGCGAGAACATCGGCACCCTGGTGCACGGCCGCGACGCACACTGAGCCATCTCTGCCGGCCGGCAGGGCCAGGTATTGGCCTATAATCGGCCGGTTCAAGAAACATCCAGGATTCGGGCGATGATCAACGACATCAAGCAAGATGCGCAGGCGCGCATGACCAAGAGCATCGATGCTCTGCGCCACACCCTCACCACCATCCGCACCGGCCGCGCGTCACCGGCCCTGCTGGACGGCATCAAGGTCAAGGCCTACGGCACCGATACGCCGTTGAACCAGGTGGCCAGCATCAGCGTGTCCGAAGGACGCTCGCTGGTGATCACCCTGTTCGACAAGAACATGATCAAGGACGTCGAAAAGGCCATCTACGCCTCCGACATCGGCATCACCCCCACCACCATGGGCACGGTGATCCGCCTCAACCTGCCGCCGCTGACCGAGGAACGCCGCCGCGAGCTGGCCAAGTCGGTGGGCAAGGAAGGCGAGGAAAGCAAGGTCGCCATCCGCAACATCCGTCGCGATGCCAACCAGGAAGTGGCCAAGCTGCTCAAGGACAAGACCATCACCGAGGATGACGACCGCCGCGCGCAGGACGACATCCAGAAGCTGACCGACAAGGCGATCAAGGACATCGACGACGTCGTTAAGCAGAAAGAACAGGAACTGATGGCAGTCTGACCGGTGCCGCCCGTCATGCCCAACGGCATACCCGCACCACGCCTGCCAGGGCACATTGCCATCATCATGGATGGCAATGGCCGTTGGGCACAGCAACGCCGCCGGCCACGCATGATCGGCCACCGAGCCGGTGCCCGCGCAGTCAACCGCACCATCGACTTCTGCCTGCAGCACGGCATTGGCGTACTCACCCTGTTTGCGTTCTCCAGTGAAAACTGGGGGCGGCCACAGGATGAAGTGGATGCGCTGATGAAGCTGTTCCTCGGCGCGCTGGACCGCGAGGTGGACGAACTCCACCGTCGCGGCGTGCGCGTGCGCTTCATTGGCGACCGCTCGCGCTTTGCCGCGGGCATCGTCCAACGCATGGACAAGTCCGAGCTCCGCACCGCCGGCAACAGCGCGATGGTGTTGAACATCGCCGCCAGCTACGGCGGCCGCCAGGACATCGCGCAGGCCGCCCGTGCCCTCGCACAACAGGTTGCCGATGGCCACCTGCGCCCCGAGCAGATCGACGAAGAGCTGCTGGGCCGTGGCGTGGCGCTGGCCGACCTGCCGGCGCCGGACCTGTTCATTCGCACCGGCGGTGATACCCGCATCAGCAACTTCCTGCTGTGGCAGCTGGCGTATACCGAACTGTGGTTCACCGACGTGCTGTGGCCCGATTTTGACGCGGCCATCCTTCAACAGGCACTGGACGACTATGCCGGGCGCGAGCGCCGCTTCGGCCTGACCAGTGCCCAGATTGCGGCCAACACGGCGCAGAGCGCACATCCATGACCAAAACCCGCGTGATTGCTGCGCTCATCATGGCCCCCGTGGCCATCTGCGCGATCCTGTTCCTGCCCACCCAGTGGCTTGCCGCCGCCGCCGCCCTGGTGTTCCTTATCGGGCTGTGGGAGTGGCTGAAGCTTACCGGCGTGGACGGGTTGCCGCGCACCGTGCTGCTGGTCCTGAACCTGGTGCTGATGGTGCTGCTGGTCTGGGCCTCGGCCGGCTCCAACGTGTTGTTCCAGTTGGCCACCCTGGTCGGTGTCGGATTTTGGGTACTGGCGCTGGTCTGGCTGCGGTTTTTCAACTTCGGCGCCCATGAGGAGCCGGGTTCGCGCATGGCCAAGCTGGCCGCCAGCACCTTGGCCATCATTCCGGCCTGGGCTGCGCTGGTACTGATCCACGACGGCAAGCCCAACGGCCACCTGTGGCTGCTCACCGCCCTGGCCGTCGTCTGGGCAGCGGATTCCGGCGCCTATTTCGCCGGCCGTGCATTTGGCAAACACAAGCTGGCACCGCGCATCAGCCCCAACAAGACCATCGAAGGCCTGCTCGGCGGGCTCGTCGCCGGCCTGCTGGTGGCCGGCCTGTTCGGCTGGTGGGCCGGGGTGCAGGTCAATCAACTCGGCGGCCTGATGCTGGTGGCCACCGTCGCCGTACTGGCTTCGGTACTCGGCGACCTGTTCGAAAGCCTGCTCAAGCGCCATGCCGGCGCCAAGGATTCGGGCCACATCATTCCCGGCCACGGCGGCGTACTGGACCGTATCGACGGCGTATTGGCCGCATTGCCGGTGTTCGCACTGGGCAAGGAAATCTTCGGTTTCTGACATGCCCAGCACCTGCACGCCCCGTCAGATCGCCCTCCTGGGCGCCACTGGCTCCATCGGCACCTCGGCGCTGGACGTCATCGCCCGTCACCCGCAGCAGCTGCGCGCCAGCGTGCTGGCGGCAGGCAGCAATGTCGACGCGCTGATCGCGCTGTGTCGAACCCACCGCCCCGACCATGCAGCCATCGCTGACCCGTCTCTGTTCACCAAGCTTCGCGAGGGCTTGGCAGAAGCCGGCCTGACCACGCAGGCCCACGCCGGGCCACAGGCGATGGATGCGCTGGCTGCCAGCGACAACTGCGACACCGTGATCGCCGCCATCGTCGGCGCTGCTGGCCTGTCTTCGACCCTGGCCGCCGCCCGCGCCGGCAAGCGCCTGCTGCTGGCCAACAAGGAATCGCTGGTCCTGGCCGGTGAGCTGCTGACCCGCGAAGCGGCTGCGGCCGGCGCAGAGATCATTCCGATCGACAGCGAACACAACGCCATCTTCCAGTGCCTGCGCTCACGCGATGCACGCCTGGAGGCCGGTGTGCGCCGCATCATCCTGACCGCCTCCGGCGGCCCGTTCCGTGGGCGCAGCCGCGCCGCTCTGGAATCGGTCACCGTCGCCCAGGCCGTTGCCCACCCGAAGTGGTCAATGGGGCCGAAGATCTCGGTCGATTCGGCGACGTTGATGAACAAAGGCCTGGAAGTCATCGAGGCCCATCATCTGTTCAATGTCCCCGGCTCGCGCATCGACGTGCTGGTGCACCCGCAAAGCCTGGTGCACTCGCTGGTCGAGTTCATCGACGGCTCGACCCTCGCCCAGATGGGTCTGCCGGACATGCGCACCACCTTGGCGGTAGGCCTGGGCTGGCCGCAACGCATCGAATCGGGTGTGGCCGGGCTGGATCTGTTGACCCAGGGACGGCTGGATTTCGAGGCCCCGGACCTGGATGCCTTCCCCTGCCTCCGGCTCGCCTGGCAGGCCATGGAGGCCGGTGGCAGCGCCCCGGCCATCCTGAACGCGGCCAATGAAGTCGCCGTTTCAGCGTTTCTTCAGGGGCGCGTAGGCTTTCTGTCGATCCCTGCATTGGTGGAGCACACCCTCTCCACCCTGCCTTACACGGTGGCCGATACACTGGACGCCCTGCTGGCAGCCGATGCCCACGCCCGCCAGATCACCGAAGCCGCCATCGCCCGCCTGCCGCATGCCTGAACCCACCTTCCAATCGAGCTGCACCCATGGCTGAGTTCCTGGGGTCCGTGTGGTGGATGATCGTCAGCCTCGGCGTGCTGGTGACCTTCCATGAATTCGGCCATTACTGGGTCGCCCGCCGTTGCGGGGTAAAGGTGCTGCGCTTCTCGGTGGGCTTCGGCAAGCCACTGTGGAGCCGCCGCAACCGCAATGGCACCGAGTTCGCGATCGCCGCGATCCCGCTGGGCGGCTACGTGAAGATGCTGGACGAGCGCGAGGTCGAGGTCCCCGCCGGCGAACGCGCAGTGGCCTTCAACAACAAGACCGTGTGGCAGCGCATCGCCATCGTCGCCGCTGGCCCCATCGCCAACCTGATCCTGTGCATCGCCCTGCTCTGGGCCATGTTCGTGATCGGACGCCAGGACTATTCGGCCACCCTTGGTCGCGTCACCGGCATGGCCGCGCAGGCGGGCTTTGTCGCCGGCGACCAGCTGCTGGCCATCGAAGACCGTCCGGTTGGCACCTGGGCCGAGGCCAGCATGGCGCTGACCACGGCGGCCATGGACCGCAGCGACGCCCACGTGCGCGTGCGCGACGTGCTCGACAACGAACGCACCCGGGTGCTGCCCCTGTCCCAACTGCCGGTCGGCTTTGACGAGCGCCAGGTACCGGTGCTGGCAGGGTTGGCCTGGCAGTTCTCACTGCAGCCGGCACGGGTGACCCAGGTCGCGGCCGATTCAGCTGCGGCCAACGTGATCCAGCCTGACGACGTGATCCTGGCCGTGGATGGCCAGCGCGTGGACGATGCCGGCCAGGTACTGCCGCTGATCCAGCAGTTGGGCCAGCGCGGCGGCCCCGGCATGATCGAGGTCGAGCGCGCCGGCGAGCGGCTGGCGCTGGAGATCACCCCGCAGATGGGCAAGGCCCCGGACGGCAAGCCGATCTGGCGCATCGGCCTGGAATTCGCGACCGGCCAGATGCCGGCCTATGACGCCCGCCAGCAGTACGGCCCGCTCGCCGCCCTGCCGGCCGCCGTGCGCGAAACCGGCAAACTGGCGACAGATTCATTGGGCATGATGCGGCGCATGCTGACCGGCGCTGCCTCGCTCAAGAACGTCTCCGGCCCGATCACCATCGCCCGGGTGGCCAATGTATCGGCCCAGCGCGGGCTGGATTGGTTCCTGTATTTCCTGGCCCTGCTGTCGCTGAGCCTGTGCATCATCAACCTGCTGCCCATCCCCATCTTGGACGGCGGGCACCTGCTGTATTACCTTATTGAGTTGGTCAAGGGCAGCCCGCTGAGCGAGCGTGCCATGGCAGCCGGCCAATATATCGGTCTGGCGCTGTTGGCCGGGCTGATGGGACTGGCGTTTTACAACGACATCCTGAGCCTGGTCCCGCGATGAACTTTTTCCCGCTGTCGTCGTCATACGCCGGCACCCACGCATTATCGAAATCGACTCCAACCGGACGTGATATGACGCGACTTCCCAATCGCCGCCTGCTGACCCTCGCACTTGCCGCCGGTCTGGCCCTGCCCGTGCTCGCACAGGCAGCCGAGCCCTTTACCGCCAGCGACATCCGCGTGGACGGCCTGCAGCGCATTTCCTCCGGCACCGTGTTCACCTACCTGCCGGTGGAACGCGGCGACACCGTCGACGACGCCAAGATCGGCGACACCATCCGCGCCCTGTACAAGACCGGCTTCTTCGAAGACGTGCAGCTTGACCGCCAGGGCGACATCCTGGTCGTCACCGTCAAGGAACGCCCGGCGATCAACAAGTTGACCGTCACCGGCAACAAGGACATCAAGAGCGAGCAACTGCTGAAGGGCCTGAGCGACATCGGCCTGAGCGAGGGTGGCACCTTTGACCGCCTGAGCCTGGACCGCGTGACCCAGGAACTGCGCCGCCAGTACAACGACCGCGGCAAGTACAACGTGGAAATCACCCCGACGGTGAGCCCGCTGGACCGCAACCGCGTGGACGTGGCCATTGCCGTCAAGGAAGGCAAGGCCGCCAAGATCCGCCACGTCAACCTGATCGGCACCGAGAAGTTCGAAGCCGAGGACATCCTGGACACGTGGGAATCCAAGGAACACAACTGGGCGTCGTGGTACCGCCGCGATGACCAGTACTCCAAGGAAAAGCTGTCCGGCGACCTGGAAAAGCTCAACTCCTGGTACCTGGACCGTGGCTACGTCGATTTCAGCATCGACTCCACCCAGGTCTCGATCAGCCCGGACAAGCGTGACATGTTCGTCACTGCCGGCGTGACCGAAGGCGAGCAGTACAAGATTTCCGAGATCAAGGTGACCGGCGACACCATCCTGCCGCAGGAAGATGTCGAGAAGATGGTCATCCAGAAGTCGGGCGATACGTTCTCGCGCGCCCTGCTGGAATTCAGCGCCGACGCCATCACCAACAGCCTGTCCAACATCGGCTACGCCTTTGCCAAGGTCAATCCGATCCCGACCAGCAACCGCGCCGATCGCACCGTCTCCGTCAACATGCAGGTGGTGCCGGGCCCGCGCGTGGCCGTCCGCCGTATCGTGTTCAAGGGCAACTCACGCACCGCCGATGAAGTGTTGCGTCGTGAAATGCGCCAGTTCGAGAACAGCTGGTACTCGCAGGCCGCCATTGACCGCTCCAAGATCCGCCTGCAGCGACTGGGCTACTTCGAGTCGGTTGACGTGGAAACCAGCCCGGTCACCGGCAGCAATGACCAGGTGGACGTGGTCTACAACGTCAAGGAAACCACCTCCGGCAGCTTCGTGTTCGGCCTGGGCTACTCCCAGTCCTACGGCATGACCACCTCGGTGCAGCTGTCGCAGAACAACTTCCTGGGCGGCGGCAACCGCGTGTCGGTTGAGGCCTCGCGCAGCAGCTACCTGCAGCGCTATGGCTTCTCCTACACCAACCCCTACTTCACCGATGACGGCGTGTCGCTGGGCTACAACCTGTCCTGGCGCGAACTCGATTACTCCGACTTCAATACCGCGCAGTACAACAGCACCAATGGTGCGGCGCAGGTGGTATTCGGCGTGCCGATCACCGAGAACGATGCGTTCTCGCTGATGTTCGGCATCGACAGCAACCAGATCACCACCTACAGCGGCTATACGCCGAAGTCGATCATCGATTACATCGATGCGGTGGGGACCCGGACCTTCCACTCCTGGCGTACCGAGCTGGGCTGGGCACGCGATACCCGCAACGACTATTTCATGCCGACGCGCGGTACCTACCAGCGCCTGGGCCTGGAAGCCACGTTGCCGGGTTCGACGGTCGAGTACTACAAGCTCAGCTACCAGTTCTCCAAGTACTGGCCGATCATGCCCTCGCTGGTCATCAATACCCGCCTGGAACTGGGCTACGGTGATTCGTACGGCAGCGACAAGGTCCGCGATATCTGCTGGAACGACATCCCGCCGACCGCCGGCACCCCGGCCGACGGCGATACCCCAGCCGTGCCAGGCACCATCGGCGGCACCGAGGTGGTGGACTGCGCGACCAACCCGACCGCCAACCACCGCCGGATCACCGCCACCGGCCTGCCGTTCTTCGAGAACTTCTACGCCGGCGGTACCAACTCGGTGCGCGGCTTCGAAGACAACACCCTGGGCCCGCGCTCGGAAATCATCGGCGGCTATTACAACGGCCAACCGCTGGGCGGCTCGGTGAAGACGGTCGGCTCGATCGAAGCCTACTTCCCGAAGTTGTTCGACAGCCCGTCGGCCCGCGTTTCGGCGTTCTTCGACTTCGGCAACGTCTACAACGGCACCAGCAACTTCAAGGCCAACGAGCTGCGCGCTTCGGCCGGTGTCGCCCTGCTGTGGCGCGCCCCGGTCGGCCCAATCTCGATCAGCTATGCCTTCCCGTTGAAGAAGGAAGATGGCGATGAAATCGAGCGCCTGCAGTTCACCTTTGGTGGTCAGTTCTAAGACGAACTGACCACTGGCCGGGGCCATGGGCTCCGACCAGCCCGGATTGCAGCTTCGCCACAATCCGGGCCCCTGGGCTTGGCCTGCCTATCCCCCGCCTTCGGCGCGCCCCCTTGACAGAAGGGGGCTCTGCTCCAGCCGGGCCACTTGGGATCTGCAACACGCTCGCCCCCTGCGCGAGCTGCCAGCTCTGCCAACGTCATGAAGCACGGATGGCCATTACCCGCCATGCTGTTTGATACGTCACATTCCCCGCTGCCCTTGTCTCGCAAGGGTGATAACGTCCGGTCGCATGACCGCCAACGGCGCACACGGTAAACTTACTGCGTGAATACTCCTACCTATACCGCTCAGGAACTTGCCGACCGTTTTGGCCTGCAGGTACACGGGGACCCGGCTGTGTCCATCCACGGCGTGGCGACACTTGCGCACGCCGGCGCCGGGCAGCTGACCTTCCTCGCCAATCCGCGCTACCGCGCGCAGTTGGCAGACAGCAAGGCCTCGATCGTGCTGCTGCGCGCCGACGACGCCGAGGCGGCGCCGGGTACGGCGCTGGTGGCCAAGGACCCGTACACCACCTTCGCCAAGATCGGCGCATTGTTTGAAACCGTGCCGCTTCGCGAGCCCGGCATCCATCCCAGCGCGGTGGTCGACGCCAGCGCCAAGGTGGCCGCCAGCGCACATATCGGGCCCCATGTCTGCATCGGCGCGCGTACGGTGATCGGCGAAGGCTGCATCATCGGCGCCGGCAGTGTCATTGGCGACGACTGCGTGGTCGAAGCCGGCAGCGAATTGCTTGCCCGCGTCACCCTGGTCACCCGGGTCAAGCTGGGCAAGCGCGTGCGCATCCATCCCGGCGCCGTGCTTGGCGCCGAAGGCTTCGGCCTGGCGATGGACAACGGCCATTGGATCAAAGTGCCGCAGCTGGGCGGCGTGCGTATTGGTGACGACTGCGAAATCGGTGCCAATACCTGCATCGACCGCGGGGCGCTTGAAGACACCACGCTGGACGAAGACGTGCGCGTGGACAACCTGGTGCAGATCGCCCACAACGTGCAGATCGGCGCACACAGCGCCATCGCCGGCTCCACCGGCATTGCCGGCAGCGCCAAGATCGGCCGCTACTGCCTGCTCGGCGGCGCCGTCGGCGTCGTCGGCCACCTGGAAATCTGCGACCACGTCGTCATCACCGGCAAATCCGTGGTCCGCAACTCAATCACCGAACCGGGCGAGTATTCGTCCGGCACCCCATTGACCGACAACCGCACGTGGCGCAAAAACGCCGCGCGCTTCAAGCAGCTCGATGCACTGGCACGTCGCATCCTGGCTGTGAGCAAGGAGAAGGAATGAACGCCCCAATGCAGATGCCCGTCGACGTCACCACCATCCAGACGTTGATCCCGCACCGCTATCCGTTCCTGCTGGTCGACAAGGTCGTCGAGCTTGATGTGGAAGCCAAGCGCATCGTTGCGCACAAGAACGTCACCATCAACGAGCCGTTCTTCCAGGGCCACTTCCCGGGCCAGCCGATCATGCCGGGTGTGCTGATCATCGAAGCGCTGGCCCAGGCTGGCGGCGTGCTGACCCAACTCACCCTCGGCCGCGACGCGCAGTCCAAGCTGTTCTACCTGGTCAAGGTCGACAATGTGCGCTTCATGAAGCAGGTCGTACCGGGTGACGTGCTGGAACTGCATGTCCAGGTCAAGCGGGTCATCCGCAACATGGCCGTGTACTACGGTGAAGCCAAGGTCGACGGTGAAGTGGTCGCGCACGCCGAAGTGCTGTGCGCCGGCACCCGCGAATAATCTGCACGGAGTACCTGCATGAGCAACAGCGCCCCGCTGATCCATCCGACCGCCGTCATCGACCCCGCCGCCACGCTGGGCGAAGGCGTGCGCGTGGGCGCTTTCAGTTTGATTGGTGCCGACGTCCACATCGGTGACGGCACCGAAGTTGGCCCGCATTGCAGCATCCATGGCCCCACCCGCATCGGCCGCGACAACCGTTTCATCGGCCATTGCGCGATCGGTGGCGAGCCGCAGGACAAGAAATATGCCGGCGAGCGCACCGAGCTGGTCATTGGTGACCGCAACGTGTTCCGCGAATTTGTGACCGTCAACCGTGGCACCGGGGGGGGCGGCGGCGTCACCACGCTGGGCAATGACAACTGGCTGCTGGCCTACGTGCACGTGGCCCACGACTGCCATGTCGCCGACCACTGCGTTTTCTCCAACAACACCACGCTGGCTGGGCATGTCTCGGTCGGCAACTGGGTGATCATCAGCGGCTTTGCCGGCGCCCACCAATTCTGCCGCATCGGCGACCACGCCTTCCTCGGCATGGGTGCGCTGGTGACCGGCGATATCCCGCCGTTCACCATGGTCGGCATTGATGGCCATGGTCGCCCGCGCGGCATCAATAGCGAAGGCTTGAAGCGTCGCGGCTTCGACGCTGAGCGCATCAGCGCGATCAAGCGCGCCTACCGCACCATCTACGTCGCCGGCGTGCCACTGGCCGAAGCAAAGCAGGCCTTGGCCGAGCAGGCGCAGAGCAGCGATGACGTCAAGCAGATGCTGGACTTCATCGAGCACGGCGACCGACCGCTGCAGCGATGATGATGCAGGCCGGGATTCGGGATTCGGGATCGGCTGATACGCGCCCGCTGCGCATCGCGCTGGTTGCCGGCGAAGCGTCCGGCGACCTGCTCGGCGCCGGCCTGATCAACGCCTTGCGCGTGCGCTATCCCGATGCCGAATTTGCCGGCATCGGCGGCGATGCAATGCGCAATGCTGGCTGCGAAACCTGGTTCGATGCCAGCGAACTGGCGTTGATGGGCCTGGCCGAAATCCTGCGCCACCTGCCGCGCCTGCTGAAGCTGCGCAAGGCATTCCGCGAGCGCGTGCTCGACTGGCAGCCAGATGTCTTCATCGGCATCGATGCACCGGACTTCAACCTGGGCGTTGAAAAATGGCTCAAGCAGCGCGGTATCCGCACTGTCCATTACGTCAGCCCTTCGGTCTGGGCGTGGCGCGAGAAGCGCGCGGAGAAGATCGGCGCCAGTGCCGACCTGGTGCTGTGCCTGTTCCCGATGGAGCCCCCGATCTACGCAAGGCACGGCATTGACGCGCGCTTTGTCGGCCATCCAATGGCCGATGAAATCCCGCTGCACAGTGATCGCGCCCAGGCCCGCCAGGCCTTGGGCATCCCCGACAACGTACCGCTGCTGGCGGTGCTGCCCGGCAGCCGCCTGGGCGAAGTCAGCCGTCTCGGCCCGCCGTTCTTCGCCGCGGCCTGGCAGCTGTGCGAAGAACAGCGCGACCTGCACCTGGTCGTGCCCGCCGCCAACGCCAAGTGCAAGGCGATGATCGTCGAGCAGATCCGCGCCGCGGCCCTGCCCAGCGCGCGCGTGCACCTGCTCGATGGCAAGGCCCGCGAGGCGATGACCGCCGCCGACGTGGTGATGCTGGCCTCCGGCACCGCCACCCTGGAAACCATGCTGGTCAAACGCCCGATGGTGGTGGGTTACCGCGTGGCCGAGCTGACTTACCGCATTGTCAGTGCCCTGGGCCTGCTCAAGGTGGACCGCTACGCGCTGCCCAATGTGCTGGCCGGCAAGGATCTGGCGCCAGAATTGATGCAGCACGACTGCACCCCGGACAATCTGGCTGCAGCGGTGCGTAATTGGTTCGAGCATCCGCAGCAGGTGCAGGCGCTGCAGGCCGATTACCAGAGATTGCACCAACAGTTGCGCCAGGATGCCTCGGCGCGTGCTGCCGTTGCCGTCGCCAGCCTGCTGCAGCCGCCCACCCGTCAAGGCCAGCCGTGAACGCCCGACGTACCCCGGCAGCGGCAGCGGATGCCTCGCTGTCGCTGTTTGACGATGCCGCACTGAGCGCGCGCCAAGGCCCGCGTCTGGTCGCCGGCGTGGACGAAGCCGGCCGCGGCCCCTTGGCCGGGCCGGTGGCAGTGGCGGCGGTGGTGTTCGACCCGGCCCGACCGCGCATCAATGGCCTGGATGATTCCAAGGCACTGACCGCGCTGCGTCGCGAGCAGTTGTACGACCGCATCATCGAGCGCGCCCTGGCCTACAAGATCATCATGGTCGGCGTGGCCGATATCGACAGCCTCAACATCTTCCAGGCCACCATGCAGGGCATGCGCCTGTCTGTTGAAGGCGTGGCGCATGTGGCGCAGTTCGCGCGCATCGACGGCAACAAGATTCCCAAGGGCCTGCCCTGCCCAGCCGAGGCGCTGGTGGGCGGCGATGCCATCGACCGCAGCATCATGGCCGCCTCCATCCTGGCCAAGGTCAGCCGCGACCGCTATATGCTGGAGCTGCACCAGCGCCACCCTGAATACGGTTTCGACCAGCACAAAGGGTACGGCACCCCGTTTCACCTGGCGGCGCTGAAGGCGCATGGTCCGTGTCTTGAGCACAGGCGTTCGTTTGCGCCCGTTCGCGACGCACTGGGCGTGCTCGACGGCTCCGGCTGATGTGCGCCTGAACAGGCGCAAGCGCTGAGACACCGCCAGCCGATCAACGGGCGTGGCGTCGTCGCCCCCGCTCTCGCCTGCGTCACCCTCTTCCATGAGGGGAGCGGCAAACGGCGCCAGCCGCCGCCCTCCCCCTTTTTGATCCCCCCGCCCTCGCCCCTCGCGCTTGCTCCTCCGTTCCCCCGTCGCTACCCTGCTTCGGCACACTTCTGGCCCGGCATGTCTACTTCTTCCCGTTTCGTCCATCTCCACGTCCATACCGAATTTTCGATGGTGGATTCCACCATCCGCGTGCCGGCCAAGCCCGATCAGGCGGACCCGAAAAAGGCCAAGCAGCCCAACCTGCTCAGCCGCTCGGTCGAGATGAAAGCGCCGGCCTTGGCGGTCACCGACCTGAACAACATGTTCGCGCTGGTGAAGTTCTACAAGGCCGCCGAGGGCGTGGGCATCAAGCCGATCGCCGGTGCCGACCTGCTTATTACCGAGGACGGCCAGGATCCCTGGCGCATGACCCTGCTGTGCCGCGACCGTGAGGGCTACCTGAGCCTGTCGCGGCTGCTGACCCGCGCCTGGATGGAAGGCCACCGCAACGAAGGCGGCGTCGCCGTGCACCCGCAATGGCTCAAGGACGGCTGCCAGAACCTGTTTGCCCTGGCCGGCCGTCACAGCCTGGCCGGGCGCCTGGCCAGCGAAGGCCGCCATGACTTGGCCGAGCAGCAGCTCGCCGACTGGCAGCGCGTGTTCGGCGATGGCCTGCACCTGGAACTGACCCGCACCGGCCGCGAGGGCGAAGAAAGCTTCAACCAGTTCGCGCTGATGGCCGCCGGCCAGCGCGGCTTGCCGGTGATTGCCAGCAATGACGTGCGCTTCCTGTCGCCGGATGACTTCGACGCGCATGAGGCGCGCGTGTGCATCTCCACCGGCCGCGTGCTGGACGACCCCAAGCGCCCGCGCGAATACAGCCGCGAGCAGTACCTGAAGACACCGGAGCAGATGGCGGAGCTGTTCGCCGACATCCCCGACGCCATCGACAACACCTTGGCGCTGGCCGAACGCTGCAACGTCGAGATGCGGCTGGGCACCTACTTCCTGCCCAATTACCCGGTGCCCGACGACGAGACCCTGGACAGCTGGATCCAGAAGCAGTCGCGCGAAGGCCTGGACGAACGCCTGCAGGTACACCCGCTGGCCGCCGGCATGAGCCGCGAGGATTACAACGAACGCCTGGAGTTCGAGCTCAACACCATCATCAAGATGGGCTTCCCCGGCTACTTCCTGATCGTGGCCGACTTCATCCAGTGGGGCAAGAACCAGGGCATCCCGATCGGCCCCGGCCGTGGTTCCGGTGCCGGTTCACTGGTGGCCTGGGCGCTGAAGATCACTGATCTGGATCCGCTGCCCTACAACCTGCTGTTCGAGCGCTTCCTCAACCCCGAACGCGTGTCGATGCCCGACTTCGACATCGACTTCTGCATGGATCGCCGCGATGAGGTGATCGACTACGTCGCGCGCAAGTACGGCCGCGAGCGCGTCAGCCAGATCATCACCTACGGCACCATGGCAGCCAAGGCGGTGGTGCGCGATACCGGCCGCGTGCTGGGCTTCCCGTACGGCCTGGTCGATGGTGTGTCCAAGCTGATTCCCAACATCCTGGGCATCCACCTGAAGGATGCGCTGGGCAAGGGCAAGGAAGGCGCGGATTCGGAAATGGCCTCGGCCGAGTTGATCCAGCGCTACGAATCCGAGGATGACGTCCGCGACCTGATCGATCTGGCATTGCAGCTGGAAGACCTGACCCGCAACGCCGGCAAGCACGCCGGTGGCGTGGTGATCGGGCCCGAGCCGCTGAGCGAGTTCTGCCCGCTGTACGCCGAACATGACGAGGGCGGCATCGGCAAGAACCCGGTCACCCAGTTCGACAAGAACGACGTCGAAGAAGTGGGCCTGGTGAAGTTCGACTTCCTCGGCCTGCGCACGCTGACCATCATTGATTGGGCGGTGAAGGCGATCAACAAGCGCCACGAGCGCGCCGGCATTCCACCGGTTGATATCGCCCACATCCCACTCGACGATGCGCCCACGTACAAGGACATCTTCGCCAACGGCAATACCGGCGCGGTGTTCCAGTTCGAATCCTCGGGCATGCGCCGCTTGCTGAAGGACGCGCGCCCTGACCGCTTCGAAGACCTGATCGCACTGGTG
>Ga0308157_10004221_pt1 | contig 19402 bp, 12 predicted proteins | sample PhyBR1_FD_201035 | JGI IMG/M metagenome (GOLD analysis project Ga0308157, IMG submission 201035) | Phyllosphere microbial communities from UC Gill Tract Community Farm, Albany, California, United States - DLSLB.R1 | ecosystem: Host-associated > Plants > Phyllosphere > Unclassified | place: USA...
TCAGCATCTACGCCAAGATGCAGTTTACGCCACTGTCTTTGGGATTTGCCGCCATGCTTGTCCTCAAGCCACTGGCCTGCGCCATAAATCTTCAATCCCGTGTTGTCGACAAGAACATGAAAGGGTTCATGGCTTACATTTATCCTGTTACGATCCAGAGCATTCAAAAGCGCCAGATTGGCACAGCGTCTGCTCAATGTCGTATGATCAGGCACTGGTAGATCGAGGCCCATCAATTGCAACAAAGACGTCATCAAGCCTTCGGTCTGGCGCAAGGGCTGATGGAAAACGATCCCGCACATCACAGATGTTTCAATCGCCAGATCACAATAGCGCGACTGGCCACCTGGTGTTGTCCGTCGCGGAGCCAATCAGCCTGCAATCGCAGCTTCACTGATCCAGAATGTAATACTGCCGCGCTGGCGCAAACCCGCGTCATAGTTAGGCCAGTTTTTAACCCTGAACTTCTGCTGCGGTATCCGATGGCGGTGAGCAGCGTTGGGTTTGAAAGGCATGAGCCTGATCCCACAGACGAAAAGCTCAATTGGTAAAGCCTAACTCTGTAAGTTTCAGTAAACCGAAGGGAATGTCGATGCACCAACGTCTATTACAACAATGCCAAACGGCCAAGCGGACGGGCGTCACGTCTACTTTGAACAAATATCCCCGGGCCGCTTCCCAGCCGTCCGGGGGGCTTTTTGTGACCCTTACCACTTTACTTTTAAGCCGATATTACCCTTAAGAGCATAGCTATCGGCGAAGTTGTTGAGTGCGGTGTTGATCGATCCCTCCCCGTAAATCGAATATTTATTGTCGGCCCACGCATATGTTCCACCCGCTCCGATGCCCGCCCATGTAGCATTATTGTTGGTGTTCATACGCGTCCCTGCATAGTTAATTGCTGTTCCGCCGAGCAGTTCCTGGTAGAGGTTTGCGATACCATAGATATTGGCATTGACGCGTTTACCGTCTTCACCTTTCCAATTGCTGTCATAGTTGGCAGCAAGTCCTAAACGGCCAGCCAGGCTATTGCTATTATGATTACTGATGCGTGCCCCATAATGATCGGTGAATGTATCAAAATCAACGGAGGAGAACATTAGCTGGGCCTGTGGCGTCAGCGACCAGTGATCGTCCAGGGCAAATCGCTTGCCAACTTCCGCACTCAAGGCATAGCCGAAGCCTTTATTGCCATTGCTCAGCCCCAGATTGGCGTCGTTAGAGAAAAGATCACTATTATACCAGTTCAGTTGAGCTTGTCCGTCGACATAAAAGCCAGTATTGCCATACCAGGTCGCTGTCGCGCCAAGTCCCCACGCTTGAGTATCCAGCTCTCCACTGCCATCACCAGTCCGATTGTCTACATCAGAATGGGCTTTGCCATATTGGCCCGTAATACCAGCAAGCAGGCGGCCATTTGCATCTTCATAGAATTGCCCGTCAACACCGGACTGTAGAATAAATGTATTAATATCCTGACGAAGGTCACCCGCTGTCGAACGGCTCTCCATACGATCATGCGCACCCTCGATACGGCCCCAGATGGCCGCGCCATTTGTCTCCCCGCTTGCACCCGAAACATTCGCTGATGATGCGGCCACGTCATTAAAATAGCGATCACCAACACGTTGTTTTAATGTGGGAAGCTTGTTGAGTGCCTGTAACGTGCTGGCATAAGCTTCATAGACCGGCGCTGCAGGACTATAGCGTGGTGTTGGATCATCAGGGTTAACAGGATCAATAGCATGTGTATTCTGACTGACCAGATACCAGTTTCCATCGTTCGGATTGGCCTTCGAATTCTTTTGTAATGTATAGGCATAGGCCGAAGGTGTCAGAATAGCCTGCTGGCCGTCCTTAGTGACATAATCCCCTTTCAGCGCGAATTCACCAGCCGATGCACCGGTTACGTCAACAACCTTAATACCATTGACTGTTTGCGTGCCCAGACCGCCGCGATTGGTAAAATTTATCACGGTTGACCCTGAGGTGTTCCCACCAACCTTAAGCATGTCCGTCTGCGCATTATCGTCCGCGAGAACCGTATTCATAGCAAGCGTGCCACCATTGCCGCTATAGTCACCTGCAATGGTCAGAACAGTACCGCCTGTTCCACCGAATTGAAGAGTACCGCTATTGGAGAGAGAAGCCATGCTGGTGGCAAAGCCACCCAGATTGAGGGATGCTCCATTTGATACGGAATAAGTGGAAACGGCGCTGAGCCCTCCTTCTTTCCCTTGAATGAGCGCACCATCGGCAACCGTTGTGAGGCCGGAGTAACTATTGCTACCAAAGAGGCTAAGGTTACCGCTGCCCGTTTTAGTCAGACCACCTGTTCCGGTGATTGCACCGGAGAACTTGCTGTCAAAGTTCTGGGCAACCGTCAATGTACCTGAACCAAGCGTGATATTGCCATCACCATGGTCGTCGCCAGCAAGCCCGCCGATTGTTTCGTTAAAATTGGCCAGATCAAGCGTCGCATCGGAATGGATTGATACTTCACCCGAACCGAATGCATGATCGGCAATGCCCGCTTCTGCTTTACCGTGTTCCAGCGTCAGGCCCCCGGAATAGGTGTTCTGGCCGCCATAAACGATGGTTCCCGTTCCGCTTTGTTTGACTTCGCCAACGCCGGTAATGGACCCCGCGAATTCGTGACGCCCTGCCAGATCGAAGATCAGGGTGCTGTCGTCAAAGTGTGTGCCGTCAAGGTGCACATCTCCCTTGATCATGCCGGTTGTCCCGCCATTGCCCAATTGCAAAGTGCCCGACGAAACCGTCGTATTTCCCGTATAAGTGTTGTCAGCCGTCAGTTTAAGAATACCGTTGCCGGTCTTGTTCAAACCATCGGAGCCTTGCAGCACATTATCGATCGTTGCAACCCATGATTTGCTGTCAACATTCATGTCCCCGACCTGAATCACGGGTGCATAGCCGTTTAGCTTATTGATGGCCAGGGCATCGCCTTTAAGGTGATACCCGTCTGACATGAAAATCAGACCTCCGGTTTGCCTCGTTCCGCCGCCGCCATTGACCTGTACGGTGCCAGCGTCTGCCTGAAACACTGCTATTTTGTCGTCTTGCCATGCACCGCTAACTAAACCATCCTTGTCTGTCCAGTTGGTGGTGGTGGCATCCCACGTACCATCACCTCCGGCAATTTGTCCGGTAGCCTGCGTTACCGTCCCATTCCAGTAAGCAAAACCATCATTTGCCCCATGGATGAGATTGATCTGATTGGAAGGGTTTTGAATCTGCCAGGTATTATCTGGACTAGAATTGTTGACCGTTCCAAGTGTTAATCCATTACCGAGAAGCTGATTGTCGTACTGGAATATCCGATATATACCGGGCCCGCTTGGAGCGCTGGCCGTCACATTCAACGTGCCATTGAGCGTGAGGTCACCATGAACTGTAAACATCTGTTGTGTATTGGGTAAAGCGCCAAGGCTTACATCAACTATGCTGCCTGGCTGAAGTACCAGATCGCTGTTGAATGTAAGCGTCTTGCCATAGGCGCCGACCAGTGTTGCGCCACTTGCAATCGTCGCATTACCGAGCACTGTGCCTTCACCGCCAACCGACGCCCCTGACGAAACATCGACCGTACCGCCAAGCGTGTTGTTGACAATCAGCCGGCCATCAGCAGCTGTTGTGGACCCGGTGAATGCAGAACTGTCACCGGACAACGTCAGGCGACCAGCACCAGTCTTGGTGAAATTATCTGCACCTGAAACGTCTTTAAGGAGCTCTAAATCCTCATTGGTTTCGATAGTGCCGTTGTTTGCCCCGATCACGATTGAGCGGTTGATGCTGAATGGATCAGAACCAAAAGCCGAGAGCGTACCGCCATTCAAAGTCAATATGCCAGTCAAGTCGCCAAGAACTGCGTCAGAGCCAACTTCGAGCGTCCCGGCATTGACATCCGTACCACCGGAATAGCTGTTATCCTCATTCGATAGTTTGACAAAACCTGATCCTGCCTGAACGAGATTACCAGTGCCTGAAATCTTATTGTTGAGATCAAACTCGGATGCTGCGCTGTCGGAGCGATTAACGCTAAGCGTTGCATTATTGACAATATCGCCAGCGACGCTGCCACTTGTTCCATTGTTGCCAAGCTGAAGTGTGCCAGCCGAGATCGTGGTAATTCCAGTAATCCCGTTGTCAGATGTGAGTATTGTGGTGCCCGGCCCAATTTGTTTGAATGCCCCAGTTCCACTGATCATGCCGTCGAATTGTGTTGTTCCGACGTTGTTAACGACAAACGTTCCGTCGTTCACGACATCGCCGGTAATGTTACCATCTGTGGTTCCATCACCCAGCTGAAGCGTTCCCGCCTTGATAATGGTCCCGCCTGAATAGTCAAAAAAATTGCTTGTGTCATTTGTAAGAATGAGCGTCCCAGTTCCCTCCTGTTGAAGGATGCCGGTCCCGGTAATGGTGCCATTAAAGGGAATATCGTCTGAGCGATCAAAAGAAAGCGTTCCTTTGTCGGTTGCATCGCCGGTATCGATAATGCTTCCGACATTAAGAGAACCTTGTGTGCCGCCATTGCCGATGCGAAGTGTGCCGCCACGGATTTGCCAGCCGTCATAATCACCCAGCACTGACCAAGTACTAGTGCCCGTTTTTAGAAGCGTCTGAAAGCCTTGGTAATGTTCCGAGCCACTCACGGATGCCGCAACAAAATCTGAAAAAGTGCCATCCTCATCACCGCCGAGGACAAAGACATTATCACCACCTGTAGCCGTCACAAGACCCTGAATATCAGAGCCGTGTCGAAGTTCCAGCCGGTTGCCGCCGCCATCCAAGTTGATCGCTAAGCCATCTCTGCCGGCAACGCCAGCAACGCCAGCGCCTGCAGCACCGCCCTTCCCCGCTGTAATCGCTCCGCTATTGATAATGCTCAGGCTTGTGCCCTTAATGCCGTCGCCGCCATTGCCGCCTTTGCCATTTTTTGCTTTACCAACACCCGGATCGGGTGCGTCGATTTTACCGCCATCACCGCCATTACCGGCAGCGATTGTACCCGAATTGGTAATCGTGGCTTTGTTCGCCTCAACACCATTGCCACCATTGCCACCATTGCTGCTGCCTGTGCCGGTAACTGACTTGGCATCCCCCCCTGTTCCGCCGTTACCGCCACTGACAGTTCCGGCATTTGTAAGCGTCGGAACGGTCGTATCACCCGTAGCAGGCATCATTTGAACGCCCACACCACCCACACCACCATTGACGGCATTTGTCGACAGTAAGACCGGCATGGTAACTTGAGAGCCTATTCCCCCATATCCACCAGCACCGCCGCTGATTGTGCCTGAATTGCCCACGGTGAGAACGCCAATAATGCCTGCGCCGCCATTACCACCACTGCCGCCATTTGTGTTCGCAGATTGACGAGGACTAGTGACGTCGCCGTCGCCACCAGCTCCTCCGTTGCCACCTGAAATTATAGCATTCTGAGCATTCTGTACCACGAGACCCTTTGTCAGTCCATAGACCCCAGCACCGCCGTCGCCGCCATTGCCAGTGTCCGTACCCAATGAATTGTTAACACCGGGGCTTACTCCACCCTGGCCGCCCGCCCCACCTCTCACCGTCTGCTTATTGGTAACAAGAATATTATTACTATGAAGCCAGATGCCAATACCGCCGCCACCGCCGTCACCGCCAAAGCCGGTTTGCATTTCTTTCGACCACCCCCCGTCACCGCCTTTGCCGCCTGCACCGCCATCAATGGTGGATGTATTATCAATGGTGCCGCTGCTCTCAACAACAAGACCATATCCACCCGCACCACCGCCACCGCCACCGCCACCAAGCCCGAAGTTGCCTGTATCTGTATATGTGCCCCCTTCATGCCCATCAGCCCCATTGACGCCCGTCAACGCCGAGCTATTCGTATCATTGCCGCTGCTGACCACGCGACCATGAGCGCCGCCATCTCCGCCATCTCCGCCGACACCGCCATTACCGTCGGCAGTATTAGGCTGCGATCCAGCACCGCCCTTCCCCCCGCCCGCGCCGCCACCGCCACCGCCGCCGCCGCCGCGGCGCTGTTCTTTAGAGGGAGCGCCGTTTTCTCCTTTTTGACCTGGAGCACCGCCTTTGCCTGGATGGCCATCTCCTTTATTACCACTATCACCCCCTGTACCGCCTACGGTCTGGGCAAAAGCCGGATGGGTTGTAATGCCCGTCAGAAGGCCAGCCCCTACGCAAATGATAGCCAGAGAACTGCACGACAAGCGAAGGAAATACAAGTTTAGAAGAGGGCTTTTGTTCATAGAATTATGGCCAATATTAGAGTTTCCGAAAAAGAACTGCATAAAAATTAAATAGATTTAATACAAATCAATAAATAAATCTATTTTTGTGAAATTGCAACTTTTGAATTATAATTTTTATTATAGATAAGTTTTATATTATGAATATCTAAATAGATACTTATATTGATACCGGGCTTCTTCAATTGCGAGCTTGCAGATTTTCGCGCAGCAATGATGATGTGAGGGCATTGCCAAGTTGTTTGATTAAGGCTTCGAGCAGCTAGCACATATGTTTTTCAAGTAGGCATTTCCGCAGTCTAGTCACGCCATAATGCAATTGTATCGATACGTGCATGACGGTAGAGTAATGCGGTGAGATTGTAGCGACGAGGACGAAAAATCGTATTGATTAAATCGCGAGGCGAAAAGAACCGTTGTGCCTGACACGGCCGATTTAAACCTTCCGATGACCTTCTCCAGTTTTCAGCACAGATGGTGTGAACTTCATTTATGTTGTTCAAGGCTTTATGAGCACGATGGTCGGCATGTGGCGCGCTTGAACCAGAGTGTCGAGAACGGCGTTGTTGCATGGAGGCAAGGTGGGTGAGATTCCGGTGTCTGACGTTTGTTGATAGGACCTCCGCTTTCAAGCGGACGGAATTCAGGCGTGTGGATGCCAGCATTCGATTAAAGTATACGACATCCGAGTTTGATCTCGGTTTGCTGATTGGCAGCCATGCTTATCCTCAAATCACTGTCCGGCGCCATAATCTTCAATCCCGTGCTCTCGATGAGAACAAGAATGGTGTCATAAGGTGCGGTTGTCCTGTAGCGGCCCGAAGCCTTTGAAAGTGACAAGCTGGAACAGCGTCTGCTCAATATCGTATGATCAGGGACTGGCAGATCAACTGCAGCGTTGACGTCATCAAGCCTTCGATCTGACGTAAGGGCAGATGGAGGACAATACCACACATCAAAGATGTTTCGATCGCCAGATCAGAATAGCGCGATTGGCCACCTGGTGTTGTGCGTCGCGGTGCCAACCAGCCTGAAATCGTAGCCTCGCCGATTCAAAACGTAATACTGTCACGCTGGCGCAAACGGGCTTCGTAATCAGGCCAGTTTTAACCCTGAACTTCTGCAATGGTATCCGATGGGCATCGTTACCTTAACTTTGGCGTAAACATCTGCTGCGAGAATAGGGCATGATCGAACCTCGTGCTTCTTTTTATCGCCGTCATCGTTTTTCAGCTGAGATTATCGTGGAGGCGGTTTGGCTTTATTCCCGCTTTCCGTTAAGCTTTCGCATGGTGGAAGACATACTCGCCTATCGCGGTATTCTTGTCACGCATAAGACGGTACGTGAATGGGCTCAAAAGTGTGGTCGAAATTATGCCAACAACATTCGCCGTCGAATCCCACGACTTGGTGACAAATGGCAGTTTGATGAAGTTATCATTACCATCAAAGGCAAGCACCACATTCTTTGGCGTGCCGTTGATCAGGATGGCTTTGTACTGGATGTACTTGTCCAGAAACGCCGTAATACCAAGGCTGCCAAGCGTTTTATGCGCAAGCTTCTATCCAGTCGCGGCTATTCAACACGTGTTATCGTCACAGACAAACTGGGTTCTTATGGCGCGGCCAAACGAGAATTAGGTCTTGGTGTTTGTGATCATCGTCAGCACAAAGGCCTGAATAATCGGGCAGAGAATTCTCATCAACCTATACGGCGACGCGAGCGGATCATGAAGCGCTTCAAGTCAGCACGACATGTGCAAGGGTTCACATCAATACATGATCCGATATATAATCTTCATTACTTTTCCCGCAATAACTTCAGCTCTGCTAACCACCGTGAATTACGCCAAGCCGCTAACAACATGTGGCGTGATATCGCATACTTGAAAGCCGCGTAATAACGGCTCGAGTGTGTAAACGCGTCTGCATATAAGTATAGGTAACAGTGCCCACAAATACTCTACTCTTTAAAAGCCAAAAACCTACCACCCAACATATTGGCGAAAAGTTTGCAACAGAACCTGTCAAACTATGGATACCTTTTGTCCCTGAGCGCTAGATGAGTAGCGCGAATGTAACTGCACTTGGAAAATAAGAAAAACATGCTTACAATTTCCTTGAATAATATTTTTTAATGATACGTTTTTGCCAATGATAATTTTTTGTGAGTCCTGAGTCGATCATGTCGAAATGTGATACGTCCGCCGTAGAAGCCTTTGTTCGTCACATTCCCCAAAATTACAAAGGTCCAGGTGGAGTGGTTGCCGTTCTGAAAGACGGTGAGGTTGTGTTGCGGCACGCTTGGGGGTTTGCAGATCTTCGGACACGAAAGCCTATGACGGCAGAAACGCGGATGCCGATCTGTTCGGTCAGCAAGCAGTTTACCTGTGCTGTACTGCTTGATGCAGTGGGCGAGCCGGAACTGTTGGATAAGGCGCTTGAAGCTTATCTCGACAAGCTCGAAGAGGAACGGCCGAGCGTTCGCAATCTTTGCAACAACCAGTCTGGCCTGCGTGATTACTGGGCGCTGAGCGTTCTGTGCGGTGCTAATCCGGAGGGCCTGTTTATGCCTGAATACGCTCAAAGCCTATTGCGCCGCATGAAGACAACGCATTTTGAACCGGGCTCGCATTACTCATATTGCAATGGAAATTTTCGCATTCTTGCGGACCTCATTGAAGCCCATACCGGGCGCACACTGATTGACCTTCTGTCCGAACGGATATTCAAGCCTGCGGGCATGAATAGTGCTGAACTTATCCCCGATACCGCGCTGTTTGACGAGTGTACGGGTTACGAAGGGGATACCGTTCGGGGCTTCTTGCCCGCAACCAATCGTATTCACTGGATGGGTGATGCAGGGATATGCGCATCGCTCAATGATATAATTGCCTGGGAGCAATTCATCGACGCAACGCGCGATGAAGAACAGGGTCTCTATCGTCGGTTGAGCGGGCCGCAAAATTTCAAGGATGGTGCCGCGGCACCTTATGGCTTTGGTCTCAACTTTCACGAAACAGGCGGTAAGCGTCTGACTGGACATGGAGGCGCACTGCGCGGATGGCGCTGCCAGCGCTGGCATTGTGCGGATGAACGTCTCTCAACAATCGCTATGTTTAATTTTGAAGGCGGCGCCTCCGAGGTCGCCTTCAAGCTGATGAATATTGCCTTGGGTGTATCGTCGTCCGAAGTGTCGCGGGTGAAGGCTGATGCGGCATGGTTTGGCTCTTGGCTGGATGATGAAACCGGGCTTTTGGTGAGCCTTGAGGATGCTGGCCTTGGCCGCATAAAGGCGCGTTTTGGCACAAGCCCGGAAATCATGGATGTGATAAGCGCCAGTGAGGCGCGTTCATCACAAACCACTATCCGGCGCGATGGTGGTGTTATCGAACTTGTGCGCGAGGCGGAGAATTTGCGCCTGACCATGCATAGGATCAACGGCGACGCCAAACAGGATATTATCGGCCGCTATCATAGCGATGAGTTGGACGCCGATCTGCTACTCGTTTCCGAAGGAGGTGCAATCTATGGTGCTTTTGAAGGTTTCCTTGGCAAGAGCGACATGTATCCGCTTTATAGCGTCGGGGCTGATGTTTGGCTTATGCCTGTTCAGCGCTCGATGGATGCGCCATCACCCGGCGAATGGAAGATTGTTTTCCGCCGCGACGATAAGGGTGCGATAACAGATTTGAGCGTCGGCTGCTGGCTTGCACGCGGTGTTGAATACAGGAGAGTTCAGCCTTGAGTGAACAAAAAGTCAAAGCATCATGTCAGTCTGATAGTTGATAGCACATCCTGAAAAATGTGAAACGATTTTCGGGATGTGCTCTGAAAACCAACTCGAACTAAAACGGCATTTTAAAAGCGATCAAGATCACGAAGCTACAGATTAAGAAACTGCAGATGCGTATCCTTTTGCGCCAGTTCCAGAAACTCCAAAAGATCCGCTTTGCTTAACGCTGCGCAACCTGCGGTCGGCGTATAATCCGGCCTTGCAATATGTAGAAATATTGCACTGCCTGCACCGGGAACAATTGGGTTATCATTGTGCCCAAGGACCACAACGCAGTCGTAAATATCGTCTTCCATCCAGAAAACTTCATGCCGTGCCGCAAAAGGCAAAGTCACATGCTTATTATAAGCATGACTTGCGGGATCGTCACACCATCCATCAAGAGCGGTCATTTCACGACAATCAATAACTGTTTCTGGTTTTGAAATACGATCAGCACGATAGAATAAACGGCGAAGAGGCCAACGCCCAATGGGGCTTACACCATCCCCTTCTTCCTTGCGTTGTTGAATACCACCTCTGCCAACGGCACAGCGCCAAATCTTGTCGCCGAACTGTGCATGCCAGAGATTATCATCCACTTTTTTGATCAACAGGTCCATTAATCTAATCTTCAGCCATAAGTCATCATCGTCGGTGCGCCACCATGTTATTAAAGGCGCTCTTACATGGATAGCATCGCAGTCTCATTCAACGGAAAGTGGCACGCCACACTTCTTGCTTGGTGCATTTCCAAAACAGGATCTTCTACACGACAAATATCCTGCACATAGGGGCAGCGCGTATGGAACCGACACCCCGAAGGTAAGTTCATCGGGCTTGGTATGTCTCCTTTTAAAATCAGCCTTTCCCGTTTTCTCTGATGCGGATCAGGACGTGGAACAGCAGAAATCAGAAACATGGTGTAGGGATGACGCGGATTTGTAAAAAGCTCTTCTGTTGTACCAACTTCCACAAGACGGCCCAAAAACATCACCCCTACGCGATCTGCAAATTGCCGCACGACGCTCAAATCATGGGTAATGAACAAATAGGTGAGCTTCATTTTCTCCTGTAAGTCACTCAGAAGATTAAGAACCTGCGCCTGAATTGAAACATCAAGTGCCGACACGGCTTCGTCACACACGATAAATTCAGGGTTATTGGCAAGTGCCCGTGCGATGCCAATGCGCTGGCGCTGACCGCCACTGAACTGATGCGGATAATGGTTCAGAAGATCGGCACGAAGACCAACCATCTCCAGCAATTCCCGACATCTTGCTTCGATCTGTTCAGACGAGCCATACTTATGCGCACGCAGAGGCTCCGCAAGAATGTGCTTAATACGCATACGAGGGTTGAGCGACGCATAAGGGTCTTGAAAGACGATTTGAAGCTTCTTGCGTAAGGATCGCATCGCATCGTCGTCCAAGTCGTGTAGGTCCTGCCCGCGATAACGAATGCCACCACTGCTTTTTTCGAGAAGCCGCAAAATAACGCGTCCAAGGGTCGTCTTGCCACAACCAGACTCCCCGACAAGGGCAAAGGTTTCACGCTCATATATATCGAGCGTAATACCATCAACCGCACGGACGACCTTTTCCTTCGATGTAAAAAATCCGCTCTTGATATGATAGTATTTGCTGACATCTTTAGTGGAAATTAAAGCCTCACTCATAATGCTACTCCTTTTCTCTCATGAAGCCAGCAACGGGCTTTATGTCCGTATCCGATGTCGAAAATATCAGGTGATTGCACGTGACAGATTGGCATTGCGTCCGCACAGCGCGGGCTAAAGCGACAGCCTTTCGGCAGATGGGCCAGATTGGGCACCATACCTTTAATACTATTGAGACGGTTGCCTGTTGGTCGTTCTGTCGCTTTGGGTATCGAAGCCAAAAGGCCACGTGTGTATGGATGTGAAGGTCTGTCAAAAAGGTCAAACACATTCGCCTGCTCAACGATCTGACCCGCATACATAACATTCACCTCGTCACACATCTCAGCGATAATGCCAAGATCATGGGTAATCAGCAGAATTGAAGTTGATGCCCGATCACGAAGTTCAAGCATCAACCGAAGAATTTGTGCCTGCGTGGTTACATCCAGCGCTGTGGTGGGTTCATCTGCGATCAACAACTTTGGCTCACAGATTAGCCCCATGGCGATGGCTGCGCGCTGACGAAGCCCGCCGGATAGCTCATGTGGATAGGCACTCAAACGCGCTTCCGGTTCTGGGATGCCCACAAGTTCAAACATTTGCAAAACTTTTTTGCGGATTTCACGTTTGCTCAGTTGCCCTTGAATTTCGAGTGGCTCACCAACCTGCTGGAGCATCGTCTTCACAGGGTTTAGCGCAGTCATTGGCTCCTGAAAAACCATCGCGATCTCGCGTCCGCGCTTGCGGCGCATCTGATCCGGCTTGAGTTTACTCAAATCCGAGCCATCCAACGTGACACTGTCTGCTGTGACTTTGCCGGGAGGGGTTGGCACTAAACCCATCAAGGAAAGCGAGGTCATGCTTTTCCCAGAACCAGACTCTCCGACAAGCCCAACTATTTTTCCCCGACCGACATCAAAGGAAACACGGTCGAGGATGCGCACTGAGCCATTTTGCTTTTTAAAATCGGTGCAGAGATTACGAACTTCAAGAAGAATATCATTGTTCGACATGACTTGAGCCTCAATCTTTCATGTAAGGGTCAAGCGCATCACGCAGACCATCACCGATGAAGTTGAACGCGAGAACGGTTATGAGAATGGCAACGCCGGGCATAATAGCGACTAAGGGCGCAGCAAAGAGATACTCTTTGCCTTTCGCTACCAGCAGCCCCCAACTTGCCTCTGGCGGCTGAACGCCAACACCAAGGAAGCTCAGGCTCGACTCCCACATAATCGCTTCGGGAATGCTTAGCGAAAAAAGCACGATTAGCGTCGGCACGACATTTGGAAATATATGCCGAAACATAATGACCGATTTAGACGTGCCATTCGCACGAGCGGCCTCAATAAATTCTTTCTCGCGCACAGCCAAAGTTTGGGACCGCACAACACGGGCCACACCTGCCCAACCAACCAAGCTCAAAGCTATGAAAATGTTAAAGAGGTTTGCGCCTAAAGTGTACATCACGACCATCGCAAGCAGGAGCGACGGAAAGGAGATCATCATATCGGCCAAGCGCATGATGACGAAATCGACACGTCCACCATAAAAACCACTGATGACGCCCATGATCGTGCCGAGGATCAATGCGATCATGCTTGGGATGATGCCCACCAGCAACGAAATACGTGCACCGTAAAGAATTCGCGTCAACAGATCGCGGCCAAAATTGTCTGTACCCAGCCAGTAGGTCAAAGACGGGGGCAGCAACTGCTCATCCAATTCCACACGATAAGGATCGTGTGGGCTAATCCATGGAACAAAAATTGCGATAAAAACCAGCGCAGCAATAACGAAAAGACCGATCATCGCCTTCTTGTTTCTTCTGAAACTGCGGATCGTATCATTTAAAAAGCTGTCGCTTTGCGCCTCTTGAATCTGCTCATCAACGTTTTGGATAACTTGTGCGATTTGCGTCATTTCGAGCCACCCTTCATTTGATTACGGATGCGAGGGTCGAGGACGGAATAGAGTATATCCGCAAGCAGATTGCCCAGAATGACGAGGACAGTTGCAAACAATACCGACCCTTGGAGAAGCGGCATGTCACGCGCTTGAATTGCATTGACTGAAATGCGCCCAACTCCGGGAATGCCAAAAATCGCTTCGGTAATCACTGCACCAGACAGGAGGCTCGCCACCTGAATAGCCATAATGGTTACGACCGGAATGAGCGAGTTTTTCAACGCATGTCGGGTGATCACAAACGTTTCATGCAGGCCTTTTGCACGCGCTGTTCGAATGTAATCGTGGCGCATGACTTCCAGCAAACTTGAGCGGGTTAAACGTGCAATAACACCTGCTGAACTCCATCCCAAAACAAGTGCCGGCATGATGACATATTGATAGCCATAGAAACCTGACACCGGCAGCCATTTAAGCTGAACCGCAAACACATACTGCATGAGCAAAGCGGACCAGAAGATCGGCATTGAAACGCCGAGCAACGAGAAACCCATGAAAAAATGGTCAACCATCGTATCGCGGCGCACAGCAGAAATAATTCCAGCAGGAATACCAATCATCCACGACACCACCGCAGCACATGCCGCAAGCAGCAATGTATTCGGGAAGGCATTCACAATGAGCGTCGTAACACTGCGATTGAGCTTAATCGACGTACCAAGATCGCCCTGAACTGCGGCGAAAAGGAACCGAAAATAGCGCGTAATCAGCGGATCATCGAGATGCATCTGCGCACGCACGCGTGCGATCACATCCGGGCTTGCATGTTCCTTCATCAGAAGGGCTACAGGATCACCGGGTATGACATTGAGCATAACAAACAACAACGCGGTAATTCCGATCAATACAGGGATCGAAATCGCGATGCGTTTTATCACGTAAGTCAGCATCGCAAGGAATTCCTTTACAATGCGCCAGCAGATTTTGCGGCGTAATTAATCAAAAGCAGTCGCTGGTCCGCATTCTTTCGCGGGCCAACTGCTTTCCAAAACGGCTGTGATGTGAGTCTAAAACACGTTGCAGCCAGTCTTGCCGCTGCAACCTGCTTTAAGAGCCTTATTCGACTTCGGTCTTGTAATAGCTCATGTCACTCCAGCCATTCCAAGGGATCGTAAAGTTCTTTACCCTAGGTTGGACCACATAGTTGTGGTCGAGGCTAAACAACGGCACCCAAGCCGCATCGTCCTGAACAATTTGTTCGGTCAGCTTTTGATAAACTGCACACCGTTCTGCCGGATCGGTGATAACGCGCGCTTTCTCGACATCGTCAAAGACTTTAGGGTCGTTATTGTTGAAACCACGAACGCCCGTCCCACTCTTGCTGAAAAACGTATAAAAGAAATTATCGGGATCGTTAAAGTCCGCCGACCAGGTCTGCGTGTAATTGTCGATCTTTCCTGCTTTTCGCAAATCGAAATAAGCAGATTCATCCATCGTTTTAATCTGGGTATTGAAGCCAGATTTCTTGAGTTGCGCCTGAATGATCTGGTTCATATCAGACCATTTGGATGACCAGCTGCTAACCTGCGCAAGATTGATATCAACACCATCCGGATAGCCAGCTTCAGCAAGAAGTTGCTTCGCTTTTTCAGGGTTATATTCGATGGGGGTCGCGTCGGTGTAGCAGATCAAACCACGCGGCATGACACCGTTTTCGAGTTTGCCCTTGCCATAGAAGTTTTTATCAAGAATTTCCTGTCGGTTGATCCCCATCTGGAAAGCCTTACGAACTTTGAGATCATCAAATGGTTTGTTGGCTTGATTGATATGATAGTAATACATACCAACGCGCGGACCGCTTTTAATGTGCTCTTTCCATGTGTCACTTCCATAGAAGTATGGAGTCTGGCTCATTGCGTAATCGAGGTCGAACACATCAAGTTCGTCGGCTTCGAACAAAAGACGCAGGGTCTCTGAATCCGCAACAACGCGGACGAGAACACGATCAAGCTTTGGCCTGCCTTTGAAGTATGCTTCATTCGCTTCAAGCATTTGATTGTCGTTGAGATTGTACTCACGCAGCACAAAAGGGCCAGTGCCATTGGTAGTTTCCGGTGAAAGACCAAACTGATCGCCAAGTGGCTCGGTAAATTTGCGATTGTAGATCGATGCTTGTGGACTGGCCATGAGCGCCGTAAACGCCGCATATGGCTCTTTCAGCGTGATACGGACAGTATAATCATCAACCGCTTCAATGCCGCGCACTTTGTCTGCGCTGCCATTCAATCGCTCGGTCGCACCATCAACAAAGTCCAGAATATCAGTGCTTAATGCCTTAGTGGCTGGGTCAAGCATACGATCAAAAGTATAGACGACATCATCAGCCTTCAATTCTTCGCCATTATGGAAAAGTACGCCCTGACGCAGCTTGAAAGTATAGACCTTGCCATCATCGGAAACAGTCCAGCTTTCTGCAAGGCTGGGAACGAGTTCTGACTTCCCAGGCGCGGTTGTCTTTGCCTCAATCAGTCGATCAAATACGTTGATCGGCAAAGTATAGGCATCTGTTGTTTTTTGAACATCCGCCGTCTTAGGGTCTTCAGGATATGATACACGCAGCATATGGTCAGATGCCATCGCTGGTGCGAGTAAAGCTAAACTGACGACACTTGCCGACAGAATTGTTTTGATTTTCTGTAACATTATATTCCCCTTTTTCTTGTATTTATTCTCATCAAGCATCGGATCGGCGAGGCGTCCCACCGCATCCTTCTAAAAGCCAACGGCAGATTTCCACTCGCCGTTATCTTCGATCTTTAGTTGCTCCCGAATGTCCAACCGATCGCGAATAAGCCGGTAACGATCATCCTCAACGAGGACTTCCGCTATAAGATCTCTGGAATTGTAGGTGGAAGACATGGTTGCGCCGTATGCACCAGCACAGTCAAAGGCAACCAGATCACCAGCGGCAAGCTCCCCAAGACCTTCGTAATAACCAAAATCATCTGAACTTTCACAAATGGGACCAACGATCCTATGTTGTGTTTTTGTGTTTTGGTCCGGTTCATTAATCGGAATAACTGGATGCGTGGCGTCATAAAGTGCGGGACGGATAAGATCGTTCATACCACAGTCAATAATCGCAACAGCGTCGCTATCGACGTCTTTCAGATACAGAACTTCGGTTACAAGAAGCCCTGCCCGACCAACGAGCCAACGCCCGGGCTCTACAGTCAACTTACAGCCAAGATTCCCAACGGTTTCGGCAATTATAGCGGCATATTTTTTGACATCAGGTCCGGGCTTTTCGCCGATCGAAATTCCAATGCCACCACCAAGATCAAGATGCGGAACTTCAAGACCTTTTAAGCGCAAATCGCGAACCAAATCCGACATCGTTGAAAATGTATGTCTGAATGGCGACAGGTCCTGCATCTGGGAGCCGACATGGACTGCTAGACCCCTAAGTTCCAATTCCGCGCATTCTGAAGCCAATGCATAAACGCGCGGCACTCCGGCAATTGGAATGCCGAATTTGCTCTTCTTTGTTGCTGTCGTAATCTTCGCATGAGTTTTTGCATCGACGTCGGGATTAACCCGCAATGCAACCGGTGCGCGCACTTTAAGAAGGCGGGCGATGTCAACGATCTCGTCCAATTCAGCTGCGGATTCAACGTTAATCTGATGAACGCCAACCTTAAGTGCCCTCTTAATTTCCTGACGCGTTTTACCGATGCCTGAAAAAATAACACTTTTCGCCGGGATACCAGCCGCGAGCACGCGCTCCAGCTCTCCACCGGACACGATATCCATGCCGCAGCCCAACTCAGCCAGCAAACGCAAAACAGCAATGTTGCTATTTGCCTTAACTGCAAAACAGATCGAAACGTCAATCTTGTTCAGCTCTTCCGAAAGCGTTTGATAAGCCCATTTTATGGCATCCGTCGAATAGCAATAAAATGGCGTCGGAATATCCTGCGCAATTTCGCTAAGACGAACCTGTTCGGCATGAAGCTCTCCCTTTTTGTAAGAGAACCATGTGCTGTTCGGCTGCCGTTGATTAACCGACGAAGACGTTTTCATTGTGCCACCCATTTTTCCCCAATTCTTGTCGGGGGTGTTTTGAGGACATAGTTCCAAAGTATTTTATGCTTGTGAAATGCTCAAAAACTCTTTTTTATTCAAAATTGATATATAGAAAGGCGGCAACTGATGAGAAAACTGAACCAGCGGCAAATTGAAGTTTTCAATGCCATTATGGTCAACAAGAACATGACCGCTGCGGCTGCTCATTTGAACACATCCCAACCCACGATCAGTCGGGAACTACGCGAAATGGAAGAGCGGATCGGCTTTGATCTTTTCATTCGGTTTGGCAAGCGCTTAACACCAACAGATCAGGCATTTCTTCTGCATGATGTGGTGCGGCGGGCATTCATTGGCATGGACGAAATCAGCCGTGCAGCCGCAGCGATACGCACGCATAATGCAGCAAACTTTCGTATAGCAACCATTCCCGCTTATGCGGAATCGATCATTCCGAGGGTCGCAAAGAGGCTACAAAATTCGAAGACCAGCGTTCATCTTTCTCTTCATTCCCACGAAGAAATCTCGCTGCAAAACGAGATGATGACGACTGTTTTCGATCTCGGCATCACAGAGGGACAGTTCGAGTACCAAGGCTTTTGCCATGAACAAATTAATGCTGGATCGCTCGTGTGTGTTTTACCAGTCAATCATCCGCTGACACAGAAAAACGTGTTAACCCCGCAAGATTTCGACTGCGTGCCGTATATTTCATTTTCGCAAGATGATCCTTATAGGCGCAAAGTCGATGAAATTTTTGCGCAGAATCACATTATGTGCCGGTACACCGTTGAGACGACAACCGCAGCCAGTGTTTGCTCGATGGTCATGGCAGGGCTCGGTGTGTCAATCGTCAACCCGCTAACGGCTTGCGACTATCTCGAAATGGGTGTTGCGCTGCGACGTTTCAGCGATGAAATCCCATACACGATGCACTTATGGCACCCACTTAAAAGCAAAAATGCGCGACTAATCGCCAAGTTCATGACTCTCATACAGGAAGAGGTTCGAGCAGTAAACGACACTCTCATCAATAAGCTGAAAAACAAATACTTATGAATATTTTGCTTAATTTTAGTCAGGGCAATTACATTGCTAATTCTAGTTAAAGTGCGGGTATTGTCGCCGTAGTATGAATACCTTTTAAGTGATAATTACGGCCCGTGAACAGCACGAACCGCTCAAGAGTTTACGGATAAGGCGTACGAGGCATTATTATATTTTAGTAACATGCGACATAATATTTATGGATTTGCGTCTTTGAGGCTAGCTTATAGGGCTTAATTACGGTTCTTTTTGATTGGAAAGATTGCTTGAACGAAGAGAACCGCCAGTTTTTTCGATTTATAAACGCACATTTTGGTTTCTACATCCGTACCCCCACCATAGCCAGTCATCTCGCGCCACTTCGAGCGGCGATGTTGCCCAATTGTTATGGTGTGCCAGTCAAAAATCCCGTCTCTAGTTTCAAGCAGTCTTTCCATGCGAGGTTAAAACAACCAAACTGCAAAAATGGCCCATTTGCAGTCTCTCACCAAAGGTATGATGCAATTGGTGCAGCTCCAAAAAATAATCAGGCTGCGTTATCAACGCTGATAAACTTGCGGAAACGCTCGGATTTCGAATTTCCGAATACGTCCTCAGGTGCACCATCTTCTTCGACCAGGCCTTGGTGGAAAAAAACCA
>Ga0308157_10004224_pt1 | contig 19396 bp, 18 predicted proteins | sample PhyBR1_FD_201035 | JGI IMG/M metagenome (GOLD analysis project Ga0308157, IMG submission 201035) | Phyllosphere microbial communities from UC Gill Tract Community Farm, Albany, California, United States - DLSLB.R1 | ecosystem: Host-associated > Plants > Phyllosphere > Unclassified | place: USA...
CGGCCAGGGTGGCGTGCACGGCATCGGTGGACAGGGCCCGGGCATCGAAGTCGGGCCGCCAGTTGCAGGCCACCAGCACGCCATCGTCGGCCAGCGCGAGCCGGCAATGTCCGGCCAGCGAGCGCATGGCGTCCTGGTCGAGGAAGTAGCCCAGTTCGCTGAGCACGATGAGATCGAAGCGGCCCTCGGGCCAGTCGCCCGGCAGGGCATGCGAGGCGATGCGCACGTTGGCCAGGCCGGCCGTGCGCTCGCGCGCCGATGCGAGCGCGCGCGGGCTGAAGTCGCTCGACAGCAGGTCGTCGCAACGCGCGGCGAGTTCGGCCGTCAGTTCGCCGGCGCCGCAGCCGGGCTCGTAGGCCCGCGCATAGCGCGGGTGGGGCAGGGCGGCGAGCAGCACGGCGCGCTTGCGGGCCTCGTACCAGCGCGTGCGCAGGCCATAGGGATCGGCGTCGGCGCCATACATGCGCTCGAAATAGGGCAGGGTGTCGGCGGCGCTCACGTGAAGACCACCTCGAAGGGCCGGTGCGCGCGCTCGACCGTCGTCGCGCGCAGGATCGGTCCGGCCCCGGTCGAGGCATCGGGCAGCAGCTGGCTCTGGAAGGCATCGACGGCCTCGGCCTTGCGTCGCGCCATGTCGGCATCGAGCGGCACGCGATGCGCGCGCGACCACGGCAGCCGCGCATCGCCCACCGGCGCCCAGTGCCAGGCCCAGACCGGCACCTCGACCAGCTTCACGCCCAGGCACGCGGCCACGGCGGCGCAGGCCTGGCCGGTGGCCTCGTGATCGGGATGGCCATCGAACCGCCAGGTGGTGAAGACGACGTCGCCGGGTCGCAGCAGGGCGGCGATGCGTTCGGCCAGCACGCCGCGCGAATGCATCAGGCCGCCATCGGGCAGGCCGAGGCGGCGCACCTCGCAGTGCGCCAGGCCGAGTCGATGCAGGGCCAGTTCGGTCTCCCGGGGACGTTCGCGCGCGAGGCGCTCGGGCGGCCACAGGGGCGAGCCCTCGTGGCTGCCGGTGCCGTCGGTCGCCGCCACCACCAGCAGCTCGCGCCGCAGGCCGGCCAGATGGCCGAACAGGCCGCCGACCGAGAGCACCTCGTCGTCGGGATGTGGCGCCACCACGACCGCGCGACAGCCCGGGGGCACCAGGGTCTCGGGCGCGGCCTCGGGCAGCCGGCGGCGCTCCAGCCAATGCAGCCAGTCGGCCTCGGCGGTGCCGGAACCCTCGATCGCGCGGTCGCCACCCGCCGCCGCCCTCGTCGCCGTTGCGGTCCGCGGCGGCGTGCCGGGGACGGCGGACAGACTCACAGTGTCCACGGGGAATCCTCGTCGTTGATCAGGCCGACGCCGAGCGATGCCAGATCGCGTTCGGCATGGCTCTGGCGCAGGAAGACCGGCAGGTCGGCCATCGCCCGTGCGAAGCGGGCATCGCGGCACAGCGGGCCGGCGCCCAGGGCGCGACCGGCATGGTCGACCACCCGCGTCGCCGCCTGCTCGACGGCCAGACGCGCTCGCGCCGCCAGACGCTGGGCATCGGCTTGCGGGTGGGTGTCGATCCAGGCCGCCGCCTCGCGCAGCACCGCCGCCGCGCCGGCCAATGCGATGTCGATCGCGCCCAGGTGCGCGAGCCGGTGGGCATCGGGCTTCGGGCCGAGTCGCCGCCGCGTCATGTCGGCGATGCCCTGCGCGCCGCCATACCAGCAGGCCGCGATGCCGGCGCCGCCCTGCCAGAAACCGGGGCGCCGCACATAGTCGCCCGGCTGGCCCACCTGCGTCGCCTCGGCGGCATCGAATCGCACGTCGACGCTGCCGGTGCCGGCCATGCCCACGGCTTGCCAGCCGACATCGGTGATGGTGACGCCCGGCTGGTCCAGCATCACCGCGGCCAGGCAGGGCTCGCCCCGGTCATTCCAGCAACTGACGATCGCGTGGGTGGAGCTGGCGGCGCCCGAGCACCAGGCCTTGGTGCCGTCGAGCCGCATGCCATCGCCATTGGACGTGGTGCGCAATTCGAGGCGCGCATCGGGTGGTTCGGCGCACCAGGTGCCCCAGCGACTCGCCGGCGCGGGCGCCGGACCGTCGAGCTCGGCCAGGATGGCCAGGGCATCGGTGTGGCCCTCGAACAATTTGACCAGCGTCAGGTCGCGCGCCGCCACCGCCGCCAGCACCCGCCAGCGTTCCAGCGTGCGTCCGGCTCCGGGTCGGGGCAGGTCGGCGCAGCCGGCTTCGATCAGGTGGGCGAGCGTGGGCGGCCATTCGTCGCCAGCGAGCAGCGAGGCGAGGCGCCCGGACGCGCCGACTTCCGGGGACGACATCGGCGGACCGATGTCAGAGATCGACCTTCTTGTGCTCGCCCAGGTTCTTGGGCACGTCGCCGGTGAGCGCCGCCTTGGCCATCTTCAGCAGCTGCACCATCTTGCTGTCGTCGACGTCCCAGTATTCGGCTTCCTCGATGTGCACGGCCAGCAGGCCGGTGTTCGGGTCGGTCGGGCCGTTCGGGAACCAGGCCTTGGCCATCGGATTGAAGAGTTCCTGCTTCTTCGCCAGGTCGTCGAGCATCGAGGCGCGACCGGCCACCGAGACATAGCTGTCGTTGCTGGTGTTGGCATAGGAGACGTTGACGACGCCGTCCTCGGCCACGTGGCGCGCGATGTCGCCATCGGCGGGCACGAAGAAATAGAGCGTCGCCTGTTCGTCGACCGACTTGTTCTGCGTCGTCAGCGGATGGCTGTGCAGCAGGCCGTCGTGATGCCGATGCGTCAGCATGCCGAAACGCGTGTCCTTGATCAGCTCCCAGAGTTTCTGGTGGGTGTTGTTGTCGTTGGAGTCGGCCATCTGGAATTTCCCGGTGATTGATTGATACCGGTCCACCCTAATGTCGGTCGAGTCCCTGTCCCGGCCTTCTTGTGGCTGATGATCGTGTCGTCCTGCGCCGACGAATCGGTGTTTTCCGACGCCCGGCCGGGGGGTGCGAGGGAATGTACGGATTCCCTCGTCGATCCGCGCGGGGGCCACGGGCGCCGCAGGCGATGTCGTCCTACGTGGGGTGGCAATGTCCCAGGGTGCCGGCGTCGTCGAGGACTGCTAAGGTTCTCCCATCCCCCCACGCCTTTCCCCCACGCTTTCCAGTCATTCCACAGGAGTCCCCATGGCCACCATTCCCTCGCATGCCTTCGCGTCCACGCTCAAGACGTTCCGCACGGCATCGGGGCGATCGGGCAAGTACTGGTCGCTCAAGGAGCTGGCCAAGCAGTATCCGAGCGTGTCTCGCCTGCCGGTGTCGATCCGCATCGTGCTCGAATCCGTGCTGCGCAATTGCGACGGCCAGAAGGTCGGCGAGGACAACGTGCGCGAGCTGGCTCACTGGCTGCCCAACGCCGAGCGCACCGACGAGATCCCGTTCGTCGTCGCGCGCGTGGTCCTGCAGGACTTCACCGGCGTGCCGCTGCTGGCCGACCTGGCCGCCATGCGCAGCGTGGCCGCCCGGCTGGGCAAGTCGCCCAAGACCATCGAGCCGCTGGTGCCGGTCGACCTGGTGGTCGACCACTCGGTGATGGTCGACTACTACGGCACGCCGCAGGCGCTCGACCTCAACATGAAGCTGGAGTTCCAGCGCAACCACGAGCGCTACCAGTTCATGAAGTGGGGCATGCAGGCCTTCGACACCTTCGGCGTCGTGCCGCCGGGCTTCGGCATCGTCCACCAGGTGAATCTCGAGTACCTCGCGCGCGGCGTCTACAAGAGCGCCGACGACACGGCCGACGTGCCGGTCTACTATCCCGACTCGCTGGTCGGCACCGACAGCCACACCACCATGATCAACGGCGTCGGCGTGGTCGGCTGGGGTGTCGGCGGCATCGAGGCCGAGGCCGCGATGCTCGGCCAGCCGGTCTACATGCTGACACCCGACGTGGTCGGCTTCGAGCTCACCGGCAAGCTGCGCGAGGGCGTGACGGCGACGGACCTGGTGCTCTACGTCACGGCCATCCTGCGCGGCGAGAAGGTGGTGGGCAAGTTCGTCGAGTTCTTCGGACCCGGCGCGGCCTCGATCGCCGTGCCCGATCGCGCCACCATCGGCAACATGGCGCCCGAGTACGGCGCGACGATGGGCTTCTTCCCGGTCGACGAGATGACGGTGGCGTATTTCAAGGGCACCGGCCGCACCGACGACGAGATCGAGCGCTTCGAGGCCTACTACAAGGCGCAGGGCCTGTTCGGCATGCCCGCCCCCGGCGACATCGACTACACCAAGATCGTCAAGCTCGACCTCGGCACGGTGTCGCCGAGCCTGGCCGGACCGAAGCGGCCGCAGGACCGCATCGACCTGGGCCACCTGTCGACCAAGTTCTCCGAGCTCTACAGCAAGCCCAACAACGCCAACGGCTTCAACCAGCCGGCCGAGAAGCTGAAGACGCGCCATCCACTGGCGATGGTGGACGGCGATGCCGCGCCGGACAACGTCGAGGCGCCGCCGACGGCGCCCGGCGCGCCGCGCCAGGTGGTCGAGATGGAAGCCAACCGCCCGACGCAGGCGGCGGCCGATGTCAGCGCCTCGGCGCCGGTCACCTCGAAGGCCCAGAAGGATCAGGTCACCATCGGCAACGGCGACGTGCTGATCGCGGCCATCACGTCCTGCACCAACACCTCCAACCCGAGCGTCATGCTCGCCGCCGGCCTGCTGGCGAAGAAGGCGGTGGAGGCGGGCCTGACGGTCAAGCCGCACGTCAAGACCTCGCTGGCGCCCGGCTCGCGCATCGTCACCGAATACCTGGAGCGCGCCGGCCTGCTGCCCTACCTGGAGAAGCTCGGCTTCTACCTGGCCGGCTATGGCTGCACCACCTGCATCGGCAATGCCGGCGACCTGACGCCCGAGATCAACGAGGTCATCACGCAGAACGACCTGATCGCCGCCGCCGTGCTGTCGGGCAACCGCAATTTCGAGGCCCGCATCCATCCCAACCTCAAGGCCAACTTCCTGGCCTCGCCGCCCCTGGTGGTGGCCTTCGCCATCGCCGGCAACGTGATGGTCGACCTGATGACGCAGCCGGTGGGGCAGGGCAAGGGCGGCAAGGACGTGTACCTGGGCGACATCTGGCCGAGCTCGCGCGAGATCGACGAGAACCTGCGCTATGCCATGAACGCCCCGGCCTTCCGCGCCAACTACGACAAGGTGAAGACCGATCCGGGCCAGTTCTGGACCAGCATCCGCGGCACCACCGGCGAGGTCTACGACTGGCCCGAATCGACCTACATCGCCGAGCCGCCGTTCTTCGAGGGCTTCGAGATGAAGCCGCCGATCGGCGCGCGTCCGGGCTTCGAGGGCGCGCGGATCATGGCGCTGTTCGGCGACTCGATCACCACCGACCACATCTCGCCGGCCGGCGCCATCAAGGAGAGCTCGCCCGCCGGCCAGTGGCTCAAGGCGCATGGCGTCTCCAAGGCCGACTTCAACAGCTACGGCTCGCGGCGCGGCAACCACGAGATCATGATGCGCGGCACCTTCGCCAACGTGCGCATCAAGAACCTGATGCTGCCGCCGGACGACAAGGGCACCCAGGAGGAGGGCGGCTACACGCTGTTCCAGCCGGGCAACGAGAAGATGGCGATCTACGACGCCGCCATGACCTACATCGACCAGGGCGTGCCGACGGTGGTCTTCGGCGGCGAGGAATACGGCACCGGCTCGTCGCGCGACTGGGCGGCCAAGGGCACGCAGCTGCTGGGCATCAAGGCGGTCGTGGCGCGCAGCTTCGAGCGCATCCACCGCGCCAATCTGGTGGGCATGGGCGTGCTGCCACTGCAGTTCCGCGGCGCCGATTCGTGGCAGAGCCTGGGACTGACCGGCCACGAGCGCATCGATGTCGTGATCGAGGGCGAGCTCAGGCCGCAGATGGATGTCAAGCTGGTGGTCCACCGGCCCGACGACAGCCGGCAGGAGGCCACCGTGCGCCTGCGCATCGACACGCCGATCGAGGTCGACTACTACGTCCATGGCGGCATCCTGCCCTTCGTGCTGCGGCAGCTGCTGTCAAGCTGAGGGTCGTCGTCGGCAGGGAAAAAGGGAGGCCGGAGCGCGGATCGAGTTGAGAATGGTTAGCATCTGGCTTTTGACCTCGCGCCTTCCGTCCTCGCGGAGCGCGTCCCGCCCGTGCTCCATACCGATTCCGACGCAGCGCCGCTGCCGGCCGCCGTGCAGCGGCTCGACCAGTTTCCGTCCCACCAATGGGCGACCGTCATCGACCTGCGCCGCCCCGAGGCGGCCGAGGACCGCGATCTCGTCCTGCGACTGACCGAGATCGGTTTCGTCCCGGGCGAGGCGGTGCGCATCGTCGCCAGTGGCGTGCCGGGCCGCGAGCCATTGGCGGTGCGCCTGGGCCACACCACCTTCGCCCTGCGGCGCCACGAGGCCTCGTTCATCCATGTCACGGCGGGAGCGGCCCACCATGGCTGAGGCCACGCTCGTCTTCCATCCGGGCGCGGCCCGTTCCGCAGCCGCCGCCAAGGCGCCCCCCGAGCGCATCGCGCTGCTGGGCAATCCCAATTGCGGCAAGACCGCCTTGTTCAACCTGCTGACCGGCAGCCGCCAGAAGGTCGCCAACTACGCGGGCGTGACGGTCGAGCGCAAGGAAGGCGTGCTGGAGACCACGGGCGGACGCCGCGTCTTCGTGCTCGACCTGCCGGGCGCCTACAGCCTGAACGCGCTGTCGGCCGACGAGGCCGTGACGCGCGACATCGTCACCGGCCACAGCAAGGAGGCCCTGCCCGACCTCATCGTCTGCGTCACCGATGCCACCAACCTGCGCCTGAACCTGCGTCTGGTGCTGGAGGCCAAGCAGCTCGGCCTGCCGCTGGTGGTGGTGCTCAACATGACCGACATGGCCCGCCGGCAGGGCATCGCCGTCGACACGGCGGTGCTGTCGCGCGAGCTGGGCCTGCCGGTGATCGAGACCGTGGGCGTGCAGGCCGGCGGCGCCGACCGGCTGCTGGCCGCGCTGGACGCGCCGGTCGCCGCCGCCGCGCCGCCGTCGTGGGTCGCGCCGAAGCTCGACGACGTGCTGGCCACGCAGCGCGAGGTGCGCCGCATCCTGGGTCTGGCCGTGACCGAACCGGTCGGCAGCCTGGCGGCGAGCGACCGCATCGATCGCGTGGTGCTGCATCCGGTGTGGGGCATGGTGGTGCTGGCCGTCACGCTGTTCCTGATGTTCCAGGCCGTCTTCAGCTGGGCCAACGTGCCGATGGACCTGATCAAGGCGGCCACCGAATGGCTCGGCGAAGGCGTCGGCGCCGTGCTGCCCGAAGGCCTGCTGCACAGCCTGCTGGTCGATGGCGTGGTGGCGGGCCTGGGTGGCGTGGTGGTGTTCCTGCCGCAGATCCTGATCCTGTTCCTGTTCATCCTGGCGCTGGAGGACTCGGGCTATCTGCCACGCGCGGCGTTCCTGCTCGACCGCGTGATGGGCACGGTGGGCCTGTCGGGCCGCTCGTTCATCCCGCTGCTGTCGAGCTTCGCCTGCGCCATCCCGGGCGTCATGGCCACCCGCACCATCAGCAACTGGCGCGACCGTCTCACCACCATCATGATCGCGCCGCTGATGACGTGCTCGGCGCGGCTGCCGGTCTACGCGCTGCTGATCGCCGCCTTCATTCCCCAGCGCACGGTGGGCGGCGTGTTCAACCTGCAGGGCGTGGTGCTGTTCGCGCTGTACGTGTTCGGCATCGTCTCGGCGATGGGCGTGGCCTGGGTCATGAAGCGCTTCCGCCAGGGTGGCCAGGGCACGCTGTATTCGCCGCTGCTGATGGAGCTGCCGGCCTATCGCTGGCCGAACCTGCGCAACCTCGCGCTCGGCCTGTACGAACGCGCCTGGATCTTCCTGCAGCGCGTGGGCACGATCATCCTGACGATGACCATCCTGCTGTGGTTCCTCTCGACCTTCCCGTCGCCGCCCGAGGGCGCCACCGGGCCGGCCATCCAGTACAGCGCGGCCGGCGTGCTGGGCGGCTGGCTGGAGCACGTCTTCGCGCCGATCGGCTTCAACTGGCAGATCTCGATCGCGCTGGTGCCGGGCATGGCCGCGCGCGAGGTGGCGGTGGGCGCGCTGGGCACGGTGTATGCGCTGTCGGCCACCGGCGATGGCGTCGCCACCGCATTGGAGCCGCTGATCGCCGGCAGCTGGTCGCTGGCGACGGCGGTCTCGCTGCTGGTGTGGTTCGTGTTCGCGCCGCAGTGCCTCTCGACCCTGGCCGCGGTGCGCCGCGAGACCAATTCCTGGCGCTATGTCTGGATCATGGCGCTCTACCTGTTCGGCCTCGCCTACCTGGCGTGCTTCATCACCTACCGCATCGCGCTGGCCCTGGGCTGGGGCTGAGGCGGCATCCCGAGGGCCTTTCCATGGCACAGCAGATCATCGTCGGACTCATCGTCGCCTGCGCCGCGCTCTACGCGGTGTGGCGCTGGATGCCGGCCGCCTGGCGCCGCGCCGCGGCGGGCCGGGTGGCGGCGGGCACGCGCCGCGCCGGATGGGTCGATGCGGCGCGTGCCGACGCGCTGGCGACCTCGCTGGCGCGGACCTCGGGCTGCGGGTCGTGCGACAGCTGCGGCAGCTGTGGCACCGGAGCCCGGCGGGGCGCCATCGATCCAGCAGCGCCCCCGGATGCCCGGCCGGCCGGCGCGGAGCGCTGAACCCGGCCGTGACCGCCCGCATCCTGGTCGCCGGCGGCGGCATCGGCGGACTGGCCTGCGCGCTGGCGCTCGCCGGTGGCACGGCCCGGTCCCGCGCGCCGCGCGCCATCGACATCCTGGAGCAGGCCGGGACCTTCGGCGAGATCGGCGCCGGGCTGCAGCTGGGCCCCAACGCCACGCGGCGATTGCACGCGCTCGGACTGGAGTCGGCGCTGGCCGGCATCGCGGCCTGGCCCGACGCGCTGGTGGTGCGCGGCACCGGTGACGACGCCGTCGTCGCGCGGCTGCCGCTGGGCCGGTCGATGCAGCGGCGCTATGGCGCGCCCTATGGCTGCGTGCATCGCGCCGACCTGCACGCGATGCTGCTCGACGCCGTGCGCGGCCGCGCGGGCATCACGCTGCACCCGGGAGCCCGCATCGAGCGCATCGAGGCCGACGACGCGGCGGTCCGCGTCGTCGCCGCCGATGCCCGGGCCTGGCGCGGCGATGCCCTGATCGGCGCCGATGGCCTGTGGAGCGTCGTGCGGCCGCAGGTCGCCGGCGCGGCCGATCCGGCGCCGCGCGTCACCGGCCACACCGCCTGGCGCGCGCTGGTGCCGCAGGCCGCGCTGCCGGCCGCCCTGCGCGGCAACGACGTCCGCGTCTGGCTGGGGGCGCGGCTGCACGCGGTGGCCTATCCCGTGCGCGGTGGCACGGCGCAGAACGTGGTCGTGCTGGCCGAGTCGGCACCGACCGGCGACGCGCGCGACTGGGACCAGGCCACCGGCCTGGAGGCCCTGCAGCGGGCCACGGGGCGCTGCGGTGGCATGCTGCAGGCCCTGATCGAGGCGATGCCCGGCTGGCGCGCCTGGACGCTGTGCGACCGCCCGCCGCTCGCCGGTCCCGACGGGATGGCGCGCGGCCGCATCGCGCTGGCCGGCGATGCCGCGCATCCCATGCTGCCCTACATGGCGCAGGGCGCGGGCATGGCGATCGAGGACGCGGTGGCGCTCGCCGTCGCCATCGACGATGCCGGCGCCATGGACCTGCCCGCGGCCCTGGCGCGCTATGCCGCCGCGCGCTGGCGGCGCAATGCCCGGGTGCAGGCGAGGGCCCGGCGCAATGGCGTGGTCTTCCATCTGTCGGGCCCGGCGCGGCTGGCGCGCGACGCCGGCCTGCGCGTGCTGGGGCCGAAGCTGCTCGACGTGCCCTGGCTCTACGCCGGGTGAAACCGGGTGAGCGGTCGCGGCGCGGGCCGGATCGCGGCGGCCGCTCAGAGATTGGTGCGCAGCGCCCAGAGTTCCGGAAACAGCACGACGTCGAGCATCCTGCGCAGGTAGCTCACCCCGCCGGTGCCGCCGGTGCCGCGCTTGAAGCCGATCACGCGCTCGACCGTCGTCACGTGGCGGAAACGCCAGAGCCGGAAGGCATCCTCGATGTCGATCAGCTTCTCGCCGAGCTGGTAGAGGTCCCAGTGCGCGCGCGGATCGCGATAGACGACGAGCCAGGCGGCGCGCACCGCGTCGTCGGGCGCGCAGGGCCGCGTCCAGTCGCGCTCCAGGCGCCCGGCGGGCACGGCCAGGCCATGGCGCGCCAGCAGGCGCAGCGCCTCGTCGTGGAGCGAGGGGGCGCGCCAGGCCGCCTCGACCTCGGCCAGCAGGTCGGGCCGGTGCGCGTGCGGCTGCAGCATGGCGGCGTTCTTGTGGCCGAGCATGAACTCGATGCGGCGGTACTGCGCGCTCTGGAAGCCGCTGGAGTTCGCCAGGTAGGGACGCATGGCCGTGTACTCGGGCGGCGTCATGGTGGCCAGCACGCTCCAGGCGCCGACCAGCTGCTCCATGATGCGGCCGACGCGCGCCAGCATCTTGAAGGCGTCGGGCAGCCGGTCGGCGGCGATGGCGTCGATGGCGGCGGCCAGCTCGTGCAGCATCAGCTTCATCCACAGCTCGCTGGTCTGGTGCTGGACGATGAACAGCATCTCGTCGTGCGCCGGCGAACGCGGATGCTGGGCCGACAGCAGCTGGTCGAGGCCGAGGTAGTCGCCATAGCTCATCGCCGCGCTGAAGTCGAGCCGGGCGCCTTCCTCGCGCACGATGCGTTCGGGCGCGGAGCCGGCCGGCATGCCGGCGAGCTCGCCGACGAGGGCCGGATCGCCACGCGGCGCGGGGTCGGCGGGGCCGTCGGACTCGATCGGGCCGGCCATTCAGGTCACCGCCTGTTGCCGGTTGAATTCCGGCCGCGCCCATTCGCGGCCGTCGAGCACCCGCACCAGATGCTCGACGGCCCACCAGACCTCCTCGAAGCCGAGGTAGAGCGGCGTGAAGCCGAAGCGCAGGATGTCCGGAGCGCGCGCATCGCCGGCGCGGAAGTCGCCGATGACACCGCGCGCGATCAGCGCCTGGACGATCGCGTGGGCGTTCGGTGCATCCACCGCGCCGCGTGACGCCGCGCCGCCGGCCCATGTCAGGCTGACCTGCGAGCCGCGCCGCGCCGGGTCGCGCGGGGTGGCGATGTCGAAACGGCCGTCGCAGCGGGCCTCGACCAGCGCGATGAAGGCATCGGTCAGCGCCAGCGACTTGCGCCGCAGCGCGGTCATCGGATCGCCCGTGGCATCGCAGGACGCGGCGGCCAGCACGGTGTCCAGCCCGCAGTCGAGCCCGGCCAGGGCGATGATCGGCTGGGTGCCGCACAGGTAGCGCCCGACGCCCTCGGCCGGCCGGTAGTCGGGCGTGAACTCGAAGGGCGCCGCATGCCCCCACCAGCCCGCGAGCGGCTGCTCGAAGTGCCCGGCGTGGCGCGCATGCGCCCAGACGAAGGCCGGCGCGCCCGGTCCGCCGTTGAGGTACTTGTAGCCGCAGCCGATGGCGAAGTCGGCCGCGCAATCGTCCAGCCGCACCGGCACCGCGCCGACGCTGTGCGCCAGGTCCCAGACCGCCAATGCGCCGGCGGCCCGCGCGGCGGCGGTGATGGCGCGCATGTCGTGCATGGCGCCGGTGCGGTAGTTGACGTGGGTGAGCATCAGCACGGCGACATCGCCGGCCGCCAGCGCGGCGTCGAGCCCGGCGGCGTCGTCCAGCAGTACCAGCGTGAAGCCGCGCTCGCGGCACAGCGACTGCGCGATGTAGAGGTCGGTCGGGAAGTTGTCGCGCTCGCTCAGCACGACGCGGCGCGACGCCGCGTCGGCGCCCCGCCGCAGCACCTGCGTCATGGCCGCGAACAGCACCTTGTAGAGATTGATCGAGGTGCTGTCGGTGCACACCACGCTGCCGGGCGCGGCGCCGACCAGGCGCGCCACCTTGTCGCCCAGGCGCTGCGGCAGGTCGAACCAGCGCGCCGTGTTCCAGGACCGGATCAGACCCTCGCCCCATTCGCGCGCCACCACCTCGGCGATGCGCGCCGGGGCGGCCCGGGGCAGGGCGCCGAGCGAGTTGCCATCGAGGTAGATCACGCCCTCGGGCAGGCTGAACAGATCGCGCAGCTCGCGCAGCGGGTCCTGGCGGTCCAGGGCGCGGCAGTCGTCGAGCGTGGGGGCGGCCGAGGGGATGGGTGCGGGGATGGGTTCGGAAGCGATGGTCGGGGTCATGGTGTTCATGCGATGGGGGACGGGGCCGGGCCGCCGGCGGCGGTGGGCGGCAGGTCGCGCAGCACCGCGCGGACCGGGGAGGCATCGGCGCTCGTGAGCCGCAGCGGCAGGGCGATGAGTTCGTAGTCGCCCTCGGGCACCTCGTCGAGCACCAGGTTCTCCAGCACGCGCAGGTCCAGCCGGCGGATCGCCTGGTGGCTGTCGAGGGTCTTGCTGTCGGCCGGGTCGATGCTGGCGCTGTCGATGCCCACCAGCAGCACGCCATGGGCCGCCAGCCGTTCGATGGTGTCGGGCGCGAAGGCGACCAGCTCCGGGTCCCAGCGATCGACGAAGGCCCGCTCGCGGGTGCGGACCAGCACGCGCGGCGGCAGGTCGTCCAGCGCGTGGGCCAGGTGGGCCCATTCGACCAGCGGACCGCGTCCGATGGCGTGGATCACCCGGCAGCGACCGAGGAAGGGCGCGAGGTCGACCGCGCCGATGGCGGCGCCGTGGGGGTCGTAGTGCAGGGGCGCATCGGCATGGGCGCCGACATGGGGCGACAGGGTGATCTCGCCGACGTTCACGGGGCAGTCGGGGCCGATGCTCGCGGCCCAGCGCTGGCGGTAGGGCGTGTCGCCGGGGAAGACCGGCGCGCCTTCATGGACGGGCGGGGAGATGTCCCGGATGCGGGAGGAAGGGTGGGGCATGGCGCGAAGTTAGCGCCGCCCGCCATGGCGTGGTGTCGGTTATTCCCAACGCCCCGGTGAAACCCCGAGACCGGGCCGCTCAGGCCCGCAGCCGTCCCAGCAGCAGGAACTCCAGCAGCGCCTTCTGCACGTGCATGCGGTTCTCGGCCTCGTCCCAGACCACCGACTGCGGTCCGTCGATCACTTCGGCATCGACCTCCTCGCCGCGATGCGCCGGCAGGCAGTGCATGAACAGGGCATCGGGCTGGGCGACGCGCATCATCTCGGCATCGACGCGCCAGTCGGCGAAGGCGGCGCGACGCGCGTCGTTCTCGGCCTCGTAGCCCATGCTGGTCCAGACGTCGGTGGTCACCAGGTCGGCGCCACGGCAGGCCTCCATGGGGTCGGTGAAGACCTTGTAGCTGTCGGACGAGCGCAGGCCCGCCACCGACTGATCCACGCCATAGCCGCTGGGCGTGCTCACGTGCACCGTGAAGCCCAGGATCTCGCTGGCCTGCAGCCAGGTGTTGGCCATGTTGTTGCCATCGCCCACCCAGGCCACCGTCTTGCCGCGGATCGAGCCGCGATGCTCGATGTAGGTGAAGATGTCGGCCAGGATCTGGCAGGGATGGAACTCGTTGGTCAGGCCGTTGATGACCGGCACCCGCGAGTGTTTGGCGAACAGCTCGATCTTGTCCTGCCCGAAGGTGCGGATCATCACCGCGTCGACCATCCGGCTGATGACGCGGGCGCTGTCCTCGATCGGTTCCGAGCGGCCCAGCTGGGTGTCGCCGGTCGTCAGGTGCACCACGCTGCCGCCGAGCTGGTACATGCCGGCCTCGAAGCTCACGCGGGTGCGCGTCGAGGCCTTCTCGAAGATCATGACCAGCGTGCGATCGACCAGCGGTTGATGCTTCTCGTAGGCCTTGAACTTGCGCTTGATGAGGGCGGCGCGTTCGAAGAGATAGGCATAGTCGTCGGTCGTGAAGTCCGAGAACTGCAGGTAGTGCCGGATCGCGGGTTGGCCGGTCATGGTCGTCGTCATGGGGTGGGTTCCGAGAGGAAGGTGTGAACCAGGGGCGCGAGGATCGCGACGATCTCGTCGGCCTCGGCGATGCTCAGGATGAGCGGCGGCACCAGGCGGATGACGTTGTCGGCCGTGACGCTCAGCAGCAGGCCGGCGTCGCAGGCGCGGTTGAGGATGACGCCGCAGGGACGGTCGAGCTCGATGCCCAGCATCAGGCCGTGGCCGCGCACCTCGCGCACGCCCGCCAGGCCGTCGAACTCGCGCTCCAGCGCCGCCTTGAGGTGCGCGCCCACGGTGGCGGCGTTCTCGACCAGGCCGTCCTGCTCCATGATGCGGATCGTCTCGATGCCCGCGCGCATCGCCAGCGGATTGCCGCCGAAGGTGGTGCCGTGGTTGCCGGGTCCGAAGATCTGGGCCGCGCGCGGACCGGCGACCACCGCGCCGATCGGCACGCCCGAGCCCAGGCCCTTGGCCAGGGGCATCACATCGGGCAGGATGCCGGCCCACTGGTGGGCGAACCACTTGCCGGTGCGACCCATCCCGCACTGCACCTCGTCGATCATCATGAGCCAGTCGCGCTCGTCGCACAGCGCGCGCACCTGCTGGAGGTATTCGATGCGCATCGGATGGATGCCGCCCTCGCCCTGGATGGTCTCGAAGAACACGGCCACGACGTTGGGGTTGTCCTGCGTGGCCCGCTTCAGGGCCTCGATGTCGTTGAGCGGCACGCGGATGAAGCCCTCGACCAGTGGTCCGAAGCCCTTCTGCACCTTGGGATTGCCGGTGGCCGACAGGGTGGCGATCGAGCGGCCGTGGAAGGCGTGCTCGTAGACCACGATCTCCGGCCGCTCGATGCCCTTGTCGTGGCCGAACTTGCGCGCCAGCTTGAGCGCCGCCTCGTTGGCCTCCAGGCCGGTGGAGCAGAAGAAGGCATTGGTCAGTCCCGACAGCTCGGTCAGCTTGGCCGCCAGCTGTTCCTGGCCGGGCACGTGGTAGTAGTTGGAACTGTGGATGAGCTTGGCGATCTGGTCCTGCAGCGCGGGCACCAGTTCGGGATGGTTGTGGCCGAGCGTGTTGACGGCGATGCCGCCCAGGCCGTCGAGGTAGGCACGGCCCTCGGTGTCCCACACGCGGCAGCCCTGGCCATGCGACAGCGCGATGGGCAGTCGGCCATAGGTGTTCATCACGTGGGGCGAGGTCGGGACGGCGGGGGCGCTCATACGGGGTTCTCCGGGAAAAGGAAGGCGAATTCTAGGCGTGCAGTATTTCGCATTTGTTGAGGATTGCGCATTGCAGCAATGTCCGGGCCAGGCCTGTGCGATTGCGTCTCCCCGGTGGGGCGGCCGGATAGAATCCGTGGTGCGCTGCAGCACGCGCCCAGCCCTATCCAACTGATGATCTCCCCCAGCGCCAAAGAAGTCTTCATCCAGGGCATCACGAGCGATGGCCGAACCTTCCGCCCCAGTGACTGGGCCGAACGCCTCGCCGGCGTCATGAGTTCGTTCCGTCCCGGAGGCGCCACTCCCGGCAGCCATCTGAGCTATTCGCCGTGGTGCGTACCCACCAACATCAATGGCGTGAAGTGCGTCGTGGTCCACGTCGACCTGCGCGAATACAACGTGATGGCGTGGGACTTCGTCATGAACTTCGCGCGCGACAACGGCCTGCAGATCGTCGAAGCCTGCCTGGTGCCGCAAGAGAAGCCCTGACGGAGCAGCCCTGACCGCTCGCCCGGGATGCGGGCGGAGTCGATCCCGATCCCGGCGACATGTCGATCGCCCATGAAAAAACCGCCCGAAGGCGGTTTTCCACTTTTTTGCTTTGCTGCCGCAGCGCACCCCGGTCAAACGGCGGAGCGGCCGGGTGCGCGGGGCACCGAACCGATCCGGGCTGGTTACCTGAGCGTCAGGCGGCGGCCTTTTCAGGGGCGAGTGCCAGGGCCTTGACCTTGGCGGACAGGCGGCTCTTGTCGCGCGCTGCCTTGTTCTTGTGGAAGATGCCCTTGTCGGCGATGGTGTCGACCACGGCCTGGGCCTTGGCGAACAGCTCGGTGGCCTTGGTCTTGTCGCCGGCCAGCACGGCCTTCTCGACGTTCTTCACCGCGGTGCGGTACTTGGAGCGCAGCGAGGTGTTCGCGGCGTTGAGCTTGGTGTCCTGACGGACGCGCTTGCGGCCCGACGCGAGGCGCGGGTTCTTCTTCTTCGGTTTAGCGGATGCCATGTGTTTGTGTGTCCTGGTGTGTTTGGGGATGATGCGGCAAAGCCCACCATTATAGGACGCCCCCAGGCTGCGCGCACTTCGTGCCGCTCCGCCCACCCCGGCCGGGGACGATCCTGGCGGACCGGCGGAGCCGGATCCGCTGGATCGTGGGTGGGGCATGCGAAGCCGCGAGGGGCGCAGCGGCAGGACCCTACACTCGCGGCGCCGTGTCCTTATTCAAATCCGCCTCCACCGTCTCGCTGCTGACGCTCGCCTCCCGCATCGCCGGGCTGGTGCGCGACCTGCTGATGGCCTCCGTCTTCGGCGTCAGCGCGCTGACCGATGCCTTCAACGTCGCCTTCCGCATCCCCAACCTGTTCCGGCGCGTGCTGGGGGAGGGGGCCTTCAGCCAGGCCTTCGTCCCCGTGCTGGCGGCGACCCGGACCGAGCACGGCGACGAGGGCGCGCGGGCCCTGGTGGACCACGTCGCCACGCTGCTGACCTGGACCCTGGTGCTGCTGTGCATCGCCGGCATGGCCGGCGCGCCGCTGATGGTCTGGGCGATGGCCAGCGGCCTCGCGCAGACGGCGCAGGGCCACGACGCCGCGGTGTTCATGACGCGCTGGATGTTCTCCTACATCGGCTTCATGTCGCTGGTGGCGCTGGCCGGCGGCATCCTCAACACCTGGCGCCGGTTCGCGGTGCCGGCGGCCTCGCCGGTGCTGCTGAACCTGTCGCTCATCCTGTCGATCCTGATCGGCGCGCCGCTGTTCCGGCGCTGGGGCATCGAACCGATCTACGCGCAATGCGTGGGCGTGATGGTCGGCGGCGCGCTGCAGCTGGGCATCCAGCTGCCGGCCCTGCGCCGCATCGGCATGCTGCCGCGCGTGGGCACCAGCCTGCGGGCGGTGCGCGCGGCCTGGGCCGATCCGACCACGCGCAGGATCGTCCAGCTCATGCTGCCGGCGCTGGTCGGCGTGAGCGTGGCGCAGATCTCGCTGCTCATCAACACCCAGATCGCCTCCCATCTCGCGCCGGGCAGCGTGACCTGGGTGAGCTATGCCGACCGGCTGATGGAATTCCCGACCGCCATGCTCGGGGTGGCGCTGGGCGTTGTGCTGATGCCGCAACTCGCATCGGCCCGCGCCGCCAAGGACGACGCGCGCTATTCCTCGCTGCTCGACTGGGGCCTGCGCCTGGTGGTGCTGATGTCGGTGCCGTGCGCGGTGGCATTGCTGCTGTTCTCGCGGCCGCTGGTGGCGGTGCTGTTCCACAACGGCGCCTTCGACGGCGTCGACGTCGAGCGCACCACGGTCGCGCTGATGGGCTATGGCGCCGGGCTGGTCGGCATCGTCGCCATCAAGGTGCTGGCGCCGGGCTACTACGCGCGGCACGACATGCGCTCGCCGATGCGCATCGCCGTGTGCGTGCTGGTGCTCACGCAACTGCTCAACCTGGTGCTGGTGCCGGTGCTGCAGCATGCCGCGCTGACCCTGACGATCGCCCTCGGCGCGATGGTCAACGCCCTGTGGCTGCTGATCGGCCTGATGCGGCGTGGCAGCTACCGGCCCGAACCCGGCTGGGGCCGCTTCGTCCTCAAGGTGATCGTGGCATCGGCCGTGCTGGGGCTGCTGCTGGCCTGGGGGTCGCAGCATTTCGACTGGGTCGGGCTGCGCGCGGTGCGCGTGCAGCGCATGGGACTGCTCGCGATCTTCGTCGTCGGCGCCGCGCTCCTGTACTTCTCGGTGCTGGCATTGCTGGGCGTGCGGTTGCGCAATTTCATCAAGCGCTGAGGGCGGGCGGCGTCGCGCCGCCCATGCAGCATCGGCCAAAACCGCCTTGACGCTCCCGGTCCGCTCCTCTACAAAGCCTGCATGAAGTTCAGCCTCGCGACACCGACCGCCCTCGAGTACTTTTCCTCCCTGGTGCAGAGCGACGAGCATTTCCCGCTGCTCGAAGCCGCCACCAGCATCGCCCAGGACGAGTATCCCGAGCTCGACGTCGCCCAGGTGCTCGGCGACGTCGACCAGCTGCTGGCCCGGCTCAAGCGGCGCCTGCCGGCCGATGCCGCGCCCCTGGCCCGGCTGCGTCTGCTCAACCAGTTCTTCTTCCACGACCTGAACTTCGGCGGCAACGTCAACGACTACTACGATCCCGACAACAGCTACCTCAACGCCGTGCTGCGCACGCGTCGCGGCATCCCGATCTCGCTGGCGGTGCTGTGGATGGAGCTGGCCCAGGGCCTGGGATTGCAGGCACGCGGCATCGCCTTCCCGGGGCACTTCATGATCAAGGTGACCCTGCCCAAGGGGCAGGTGGTGATCGACCCGTTCACGGGCAAGTCGCTGTCGCGCGAGGAACTGGTCGAGCGCCTCGAACCCTACAAGCGCGGCGACGGCGTGATCGGCGACTTCGACGTGCCGCTCGGGCTCTATCTGCAGCCCGCCGCGCCGCGCGAGATCATCCACCGCATGCTGCGCAATCTGAAAGAGGTCCATGCGGCGCAGGAGGACTGGCAGCGCACGATCGCCGTGCAGGACCGACTGATCGCGCTGGCGCCCGAGTCCTGGGGCGACTATCGCGACCGGGGCCTCGCGCATGCGGCGCAGGGCCACACGGCGCAGGCGATGAGCGACCTCGAGACCTATCTGCGCCATGCCGAGGACGCGCTCGACCTGGACGTCATCGCCGAGCGCGTCGCGGCGTTGCGCCGGGCGGAGAACTGATGGCCATCGATCCGGCTCCGGCCCTGCCGATGACGGCTGCCGGCGAGCTCGGCAACCACCATCGCTTCCACGGCGTCCAGCCGGTATTGCCGGTGGCCGACGCGGCCCGCGCGGCGCGCTACTTCTGCGAGGTCCTGGGCTTCGAGCTCGACTTCATCGCCGGCGAGCCACCCAGCTATGCGCGCGTGAGGATCGGGGCTGGACACCGGGGCGAACCCGGCTGGGGCGATCCCGTCTACCTGCGGCTGTGGCAATGCCATCTGCGCGATGCGCGGCCGTGGCGCGGCGAGATCGTGATCCACGTCGGCCACGACCTCGACGGGCTGCACGCGGCCTATGTCCGGCGTGGCGTCGTGGTGGTCGAGCCGCCGCAATCGCATCCGTGGGGCCTGCGAGAGTTCGCGGTGCGCGAGCCCGACGGCCACGTCCTGCGCTTCTCGGGCTATCTTCCGAATCCCTGACGCCCCGAGGTCGCCGGCCTCGCCGGTGGTGGCATGCAACGTGCAGGCATGCCACCATGGCCGTTTTCATCATCGA
>Ga0308157_10004225_pt1 | contig 19391 bp, 21 predicted proteins | sample PhyBR1_FD_201035 | JGI IMG/M metagenome (GOLD analysis project Ga0308157, IMG submission 201035) | Phyllosphere microbial communities from UC Gill Tract Community Farm, Albany, California, United States - DLSLB.R1 | ecosystem: Host-associated > Plants > Phyllosphere > Unclassified | place: USA...
TGAACAAAGGGTGCATCAAGGTCGCTGATCACGGTTGCGGTCAAATGGTAGGTGACGAAATCTACGTCATAAATTTCCTGAACAGAAAAAAGGGCATCATAGACTGTGGGGGCATTTGTGATTGCCTCGATGGCTGTAGCGAGATTCGCAGATACTGTTTTCATGCGGGAATCCTTTCCGATGTGAGGGGGAGGTGTCACGGCGCAGAACGAGAAGCATCTCGCTCCCCACAGGCGCTCAGCAGACAACGTGCCGGCGTTTTTCGACCACCCCGCGTCTCATGTTCTTGCCGCTCATCTTTCGGTCGAAGCCGTGGCAGGCTGTTAGCGCGTCTCGACTTATTGTTCGGCTGTCCGCGCAACTTTGGCGGAATGACCGGTTCGAAATAGGCACCGTACCAACATTTTTCCGGCTTTGGTCAGCGCCTGCCGCTCGGTCGCCATACGTGGTGCGTTGAGAGTCGTTGCGATAGACCGTCGTGGTCCGGCACCAGCATCGTTCCGATGCGGCGATGGAACCTCTAACCAAGCCGCAGCTATGGCGTGGTAATTGAGATACCTATTACCCCTTTGGTGGTGAAATCCGGTTGGGCAGCACAAATCGCCGTTCCGTACAGGCGTCTATCGTAGTTTGGGTGATGTGATTATTATTCAATGATAACGCCACGCTTGCGATATCGGCGTCAAGCGTGGCGTATGAAGCCATTCCGACGCCCTTCCTGGCATCTTTCCTCTTCAATCTCTTCAAATGTCCATCCTTGCTATGATCGCCTTGTGCGCAACAGGCACAGGCAACCTGTGTCGGTAGCCATCGTCTCCCCGTTGGCAAAGCCAAATTTAAAACATGTCACATTACGTCATATTTGGCGACTACTACTTCTAGTAGTCGATTTTGCAGCCGAATTGACGGAAATTAATATATCGATGGTAGAGAAAATGGCTCAACGCAGGGAACAACCGCCTTGCGTTCAGGGGTTGCTGCCGACGCAAAGGGCATTTCATGAAAAAATTGATCCTGATCGGTTCGGTTGACGCTGACTTCTTTCTCCTCCTTTCACACATTCTGGAAGTTGAGGGTTATCAGGTCCGGATGGCCAGAGGCGTCGAGGAGATGTCCCATCTTGCCGACGATCACCAGGCCAGGGCTGTACTGCTTGACTGCCGGCCTGATCCCTTTCCGGCGGTTGAGGTGTGTGCCAGGATCAAGGGGAATCATCGCACGGCGAGCGTTCCCGTCCTCGCAATCATTGGTGCGGGCGGCGAGGGGCAATATGTCGATATGCAGCGGGCCGGCGCAGACGAGTGTTTCGTTCGGCCCTTTGCGCCGATCAAGCTGCTTGAATACCTGCGCAAGACTGCACTCAGCCGGACCCTGCCTCGAGCGCGATCAGGTCAGCTATCCTACGGCGGCATCGAGATTGATTTCGAGCATCATCGCGTTTCAAGAAATGGTCTGAACATTCACCTGGGACCACTGGAATTTTCTGTCTTGTCCTGCCTGATGGAGCGACCGACCGAGATTTGCCGGCGCGCAGAACTGATAACTGCAGTGTGGCCCGGCCTGCATCATGTCGAAGAGCGCACTCTGAACGTCCATATAGGCCGATTACGAAAGAGACTGAACCGGAACGGCCAACCCGACCTTATCCGCACCGTCCGGGGAGTCGGCTACATTCTGGAATCCCCTTCGCCTGAAGCTCCAGCCGCTTTTGGAGACGATCGCAATGTCTAATCGGCTCGACAGGATCATACGCGGCGCTTGCGTGATAACGGGAGATGGCGCCACATTTCATGAAAACGCCTCCATCGGTATCGGCGAGAGCAGAATTGCGTTCGTCCAGCCAGGAAATATATCCGTCAATCCTGACGAGGTCGATGTCATCGACGCACACGGCCACACGGTTATCCCGGGCGTTATCAACGCGCATGCCCATGGCTGCGTTTGCGGACCATCCATGCCGAGCGGGTCGTCCCCTGTCGATGGGCAAGTGATTGTCTGGAACAGGAACAGACACCTCCTCGAGGGGACGACCACGTTATTGAATGTATGCGGTTTGGCGTTGTCTGATGAGGCGTTTGCGGGCGATGCACATCCGCTTGATGTCCATATCTCCACCGCTCACACCCCTTCCAATATCGAAGCGGCCCTGGCGATCGATGGCGCCGGTCTATCCGAACGGCATAGACATGCATCCATCGACGAAGCTTTGTCGCAAGGAGCAAAAGCGCTTGGCGAGGTTGGCGGGGGGCAGACACTTGGCGGAGGTGCGCAGGAATACCGGTTCATTCCCGAAGCAATGAAACGGGTGACGGGACGGGAAGTGTCGCCTCTGGTTTCACGCCAGTTGCGAAATGCCGTGGTCGGCCGATACCTTAAAGTCGAGGACGGGGTTTCCGATGACGAATTGCAGTCGATACTCGACGAATGCGGTCTGTCCGATGTCTGCAGCGCGCGAACCGTCCGTCAGGTCATTCTCGCTTCCGTGATGCCAACGGTCGATTTTGCGCTCAGAGGCTTTGAGGAGATGGCGCAAGAGGCCGCGCGTGTCGGCTTCCCGGCGATTTTTCACAATTCTGCGCCATCGGTCCAGCGCTTGATCGAAGTCGCTGAGAAATACCCCCACGCAAACATCGTAGCAGGTCATTCGAACCATCCGATGTTTCTGCCGGATGAATCCATTTCATTCGCCCACGAACTGCGACGGCGTGGCGTCACCATCGATGTCTCAACGCTCGACAGCATCCAGACTCGTTGGCGGAATAATCCGGCAAATTTCGACGCCTTGATCGAGGCCGGATGCGTCGATACGGTCTCGACTGACTATGCCGGCGGCCATTGGGACAGCATCCTCGTGGCAATCCAGCGCATTGTTCACAAGAAGCAAATGTCACCGGCTGCAGCTGTCGCATTGGCGACCGGGAACGTCGCACGCGCTTTTCCGCAATTGGCAAGCGATCGCGGTTTGATCGAGAAGGGCAAGCGCGCGGATCTCGTGATCGTCGATCGCGTCAACCTGGGCCGCGTCCGTCACGTTATCATCCGTGGCGAGGTGGCGGTCTGGAATGGAACGATCAAAGGCAATGGTTCGGTCGCTTCTAGGGCCAAGCGAAGCGATCAATAATCACAGGTCGACCGAAATCTCTCGAAGGAACGGCAGAGGATCACCATACCTGAGCTGGTCAATCGCCCTGTCGAAAACGTCCTCACGCGCTGCACTCATTTTGCCCTTGCACACTTGGTGGAACTTCTCCTTAAGGTCGTCCCAAAGCATCGGTCGGCCCGCGTCGCCACGCGGAATCACGGTGGTGGAGGTTATTTCGCCCGAAGGAGTGGTCAATATCACCCGCGCCAACGTTTCTGCCGGAAATTTTTCGTCTATCTGCACATCGACGGCCAAGGTAACGGCGCCAGCTAGGGAACAGATTTCGCGGTCATCGAGAAGTTGCTCATTTATGGGCGCGAGCGCAGAGACGCCATGACGGACGGCCGCGGCCAGACAAAAAGGCAAACTGTATTGAGCCTCCACGAGGGTTTTCGGTATGACGTTGTTTTGCAGCCGCTGAGCCCACTGGAATGTGCGGACCTCGATTGACAGCACGTCTTTCGGCTGGAGTCTTCGGCTTTGCATGAGGTCCAGCGTTGCATCGATGGCGGGATGGATATAGCGGCAACAGGAATATGGCTTGAAATAGGTTCCCGGGATTTCCCAGGTCAGACCAAGCCCGTTCTCGATGCGATCCCTATTGAAGTGGGACGCGTGATCGAGAATGTCTTCCGGACCCGTAAATCCCTCTTCGGCCAGTTCGAGTGCGGTGAGGCCAGTGACGACACTCCACGGGATTCCTTCTTTCGCATGATTCCCGGTGAGCTTCGAATAGCCGGAACTTCCGTTTGCGGCCTGATTGGGGGCCCATACACCGTTAATCGCCAAGGCATTGGCGAGACGATCCCGGCCTGTGCGATGGATACTGCCGGCTGCAGCAACCGCGCCGTAGCCGGCCCATAAACCGCTTTGGCGACTTTTTATGTTTTCAGGGTTTTGTGCGGCGGCGATCCGGACGGCGATCTCGTAACCGGCGACGATCGCAGCGACGAGTTCGTCCGGGTCGATTGCACGGTCCGCGCAGGCGGCCAGAACAGCGGGGATCACCGCAGCACCTGGATGTCCGCGCGCGGCACGATGACCATCATCGAAATCAAGGGCGCAGACAGAAGCCGAATTGGCAAAGGCGGCGCCGGTGGTCGATAACCGACGGTCCGAAAACCAGAGAGGGGCGTTTCCGGGACCAAAAATTCGGGTTGCAACCAGTCTGGCACTGGTCGACCCGGTGACAAATTTGCCGGCGAGGGCGCAGCGTCGAAGAGGCAGCAGAGCGCCTTGTTCCGGACCTCCAGAGGTACGGCATCGAAAACACGGTCAGCAATGCATTCGGCGAGAAGCGTCGTCAAATACATGGGAGCATCTCTCACTTAGTCACTTCTGTAACCGGCGCTCTGCCGGCGCTATCATTTGTGACGCCAGACAAAGCCTCATAGACATGGGCGGCCACATAAAGGTCCAGCATGGGCAGGCCGACGCAGGTGATGTGGACAGGTTTTTCCTGTCCGATTTCCGAAGGATCAAGAATAGCGGTAATTGACCGGATGCCGAGCACGAACCCCAATTGCTCCAGCGTCGTTCCTTTCCGCGAGAAGTGAAGCGCGAGACTTTGCGAGCCACGACGCGACACCATCTCCACGTCGTCACACAGAACGCTACCGCACCGCAGCGCCCGTTCCAGATGTACCGCGGGGGTTTCATCTCCACCCAGATGAAGCACGGGAGCGTCGCCTATCTCACTGGCCTCGAAGACGGGAGCTTTCGCGTTTGATGCAGTAATCACAAAATCGCATCGACCGAGATCGCTGTTGTTCTGAACAGGTATGATGTCGAAGGTTACCGTCTTTTCCAGCGATCTCGCGAGCCGTATGGCTGACTCAACTGTACGGCTACGGACAAAGACCTCGCGAATCTTTTCCCCGTGGCATCGATCGAGCGCCAGAACGATTTTCTCAGCGATTGGTCCGGCGCCGAACAGGAAGACAGACATATCCCGACGGGGCGCGAGCAGTCGCTCCAGAACAAGCGTCGCATAACTCGCCGTCCGGGCGGCAGAGATGTCGGTTCCATCCAGCAGGCACAGGGGAACGAGGGTAAACTTGTCCAAGAGGATAATTGTGGACCGTGACCGTGGAAGACCGAGCTGGCGATTGAGGGCGTTTGCACCAACGATTTTCACTACTCCGTAGCGGCTGTTGACGCTTGAAAGGCAGGATAACTTCCAGCCAAGGCGCTCCTCCAGCGAACCTGCATCCTTGATCAAGGGATGCCTATCGATCTCCCCAGGCGTGATGGAAAGCACCGATTTCGTGCCGTAAGCGGAACCGCGGGCAATGTCGTCCCACGCTTTGCCGGCGACCTCATGGACAATCTTTCCATCGAGGAGTGTCCCGTTCCCGGCGATCTCTGTCGCCGAGTAACACGGTATGTCTGACAGGCTTGGACTAATAATTCCTCCACTCATGCGAGCTTCTCCCCGAACATCCGAACGAGAGGATTTCAGCAGGAATCGGCTGGAAATAAAGCCAAGATTAGCTATCTTTTATGCAACAATATGCATTCCGGTTACATAGGACTGTCCGCAGATTAACGTGAGCTTCCTGGTACGCGGATCGTATCCAGCAGAAACCGCAGGTCGTCTTTCAATTCAAGCTGCTTGAGGAACTGCAGCATGTCCAGCCTTCCGTTTCCGTGCAAACGCCCCGCCGACAGGCGCAAAAACTTCTTATCTAGGAACGAAGGCGAAAGCGGATTGGCAGCATCGCCCTTTGCAACCTCGACATTGGCCTCCACGACGCGGCCGTCGAGCAGATGAAGACGAACCGTTGCCCCGTGATGGTGGCTCAATCGATCCGTGGATCTCAGAGGAAAGAGCCGGATTCTTGCCGTCAGCTCGCGCACTTTTTGATCCAGGAAACGGGAAGGCTCGAACCATTCCGGACCGGCAGCGTGTCCGAGCACGCCCATGGCGATTGAAAAAGGTGCGCTGAACTGGGCCGCCCAGATGTCGCGGGGTTGGGGATCATTGAACGGGGGACGGCAGACGATCTCGGAAGCGAAGACTTCGACTTCCCTGGCGTCATCGCCGGTCACGTCAACACCCCCCAGGCCAAACGCCTCAACAGCAGCTTCGACGCTGCTTTGAATGATCCTGCAGCAGCTGAACGCCTTGAAGCCGACGTCTCATATTTCGTGGCGAATACCGGGCCCCGATTTTCAGCTGCGACAGGTCGACGCCATCGGCTCCCGCCATGCGCCAGAAACCGGTGTCTCCTTCGAAGACATCTAGTGGACCTTCAAATCCGGCACGAGCAAGAAAGGCTGCGTTGACGCCACCCATTGCTGCGGTCGCAAAATTGTTTTTCGCCATTGTCGGTGTGGCCCCGTAAACGGTCTTCATGACCGATGCCATAGGCGCATTGACAGCCGCGATCGCCAGGGCGTGGGCCGCTTGCCTACGATCGAGTTTGAGCAGTTTCGCCGACGCGGCGGCTGCGCCGAATATTTGCCAGGTGCCATGGCCATGGACGGTCTTGCGTGGTGTGTTGTGGCGGAGCGACATGCCGATGCGGCATCCCACCTCGTATCCAGCGACGATTGCAGCAATCATGTCGCGCCCTGTAGAGCGCGAGCGGTTGGCCACTGCGAGCGCGGCAGCAACCACTGTCGCCCCGGGATGCCCCTTCCAGTAGATGTCATCGAGGTCGAGGGCGTTGGCCAAAGTCGCGTAGTGAAATGCCTGCCAGGCGGGATCGGTACAGGATGGATTAACAGAGCCTCCGGCGATGCCCGCCGAAAGCCGTTCGAGACCCGGAGCGACCGGGGTTTGATAGCCGCCAAAAAAGCACCCGACCGAGTCTATCAGGCAGAGCTTTGCTTTCTCTACCACGTCCGGCGGAAGATTCTCAAAACACGCATCCACAAGGTATTCGGCAAGGATCTGGGTTGCGGGGGTAGTCATGGCGCCCTCTCGACTATTCACAGGAGGCAGGTAGCTCTGTCTTGCTGCGGCAAGTCGAACATAGCCCGGCGCAGGCAGCGTTTTCGACTACTAGATGTTGAGCGGTTGGTGCTGGCATTTCAGCAATACCTGCCCGGGATGCTACGCTTGGAAACTGCTGACGATGGCGCTCCATTGGAATAAGCTGGCGCACATCAATTATTCGTTGGTTGTCCAGCCGTGCCGTCGCAATGCCCGTTCCATCCGAGGCGCGAGCGATGACTTGTCCCCAAGGATCGCAAACCAGCGAGTTGCCAAAACACTGCCGGATCTCGCCGCCGGCGGCAAGGTAACTGCCCCATTGACCGCACGCGGCGAAATAGACCTGAAATTCGATGGCGCGTGCTCTGCACAGGACCTCCCAATGATCCTTTCCGGTCTGCATCGTGAAGGCAGCCGGCAGAATGACCAGATCGACCTTGTTCTCGGCAAGTTGATCGAACAGGCGGGAAAACCGGAGGTCGTAACAGATGGCGGCTCCGATCCGGAAACCGCCGGCCTCGTAGACAAACAGGTCGTGCCCCGGTGCGACTGTGGCGGACTCGCGATAGGCCTTGCCGTCCGGAGCCACAATGTCGAAAAGATGAATCTTGCGATAGCGGCCGGCTTCCCTGCCTTCGGGATCGAACACAACGGTGGTGTTGTATATTCGCTCTTCCCCGGGAACACGCTCGAGCATGCTGCCCGCGTGCAGCCATAATCCGTGCCGGCAAGAAAATTCCTGTGCCATCCGGTAAGCTGCTCCACCGGGCATGTAATCTGCCGCCGCCAGCTTTTCCGCGGGGGTGCCGCCTGACCAGTCGAAATGCTCCGGCAGGACGATCAGATCCGGCACCTCCTCCTTAACGGCCTTGAGCATCAGAGCCTGCGCCTGACGCAAATTGGCCCTGCGGTCCGGCTGGGAGTTCATTTGAATGAGCGAAATTTTCATTGGGACTGCCCCTCATCGTACTCGAAGATTGAATGGCCTGCCGCAAGATGGGCACGCAGCCGGGCGGACCGTTCTTGACGCTTCAGCGCAGCCTCACCCAGGCTGTGCATCCGTGAACGGTCTGCGACGAAGATCCCGGAGTTGTCGGCGAGCACCGCGAAACCGGGAAGGACCGCCGTACCGGCGCAGGCGACAGGAACATTGATGGATCCACCAATCCGGAATGTCCGGTTGGTGGTTTTTGCCGAGACTCCGCGACACCAGACCGGCAGGCCTGATGCGACGATTTCCTCGACGTCAGTGCACGGGCCGTCCACGATAATGGCAGCGGCGCCGCGCGCCTTTGCCGCTGTCGCGACACCGCCGCCGACACAGGCGATGTCGTCTCCGTCGATCCTCGAGATGACGAGAATGTCTCCTGGCTGGAGGAGGTCGATCGCCTTGTAGATCACAACGCCGTCGCGGCCCGGAGCCGCGACGGTAAGGGCTTGTCCGATGACCTTCGCGGCGCAGACCGGGCGGAGACTCGTGCTGAGAAAGCCGAGATGTTCGGTATGTCCGATGGTTGCGGTCTCAACATCCTGCAGCAGGGCGCAGAGGTCCGTGGGGAGAGGAGGCTCTCCCATTTTTGTCCGATACTGTTCCATGGATTGAGGTCGCTTTGCTGGCGTCTGAAATGATCAGACCGGGCGTTCGCCGGCGGTCGTGGTCCGGTGCATGATCCGGATCGTGTTCGGATCGAAAGAATCCCGACGATGCATGGTGCAGCGATTGTCCCACATCATGATGTCGCCTTTCGTCCATTTCTGGACAAAAACCTCTTTCGTATCCGTCGTATGGCGCCAAAGGCGCGTCAGCAGATCGTTGCTTTCATCAAGCGGCATGCCGACAATCCAGGCGCCCTCAGCCGTTCCTCCAAGATAAAGCGCCTTGCGCCCGGTTTCGGCATGGGTTCGCACCAGCGGATGGACGATACCACTCCACTCACGGAAATCGCTGGTCCTCGGCTCCCGCTTGCCAAGCCGCAGCTTGCCGGCCTTGTCGTAGACATTCTGGAAGAATATCTGCCGGCCGTCGATTTCCTTTCGCACGTCGTCAGGCAGGGTGTCGTAGGCCCGATAGGTGGAGAGAAAATAGGTGTCTCCGCCTTCCGCCGGCACCTCCACGGCTCGCAGAATGGCGCCGGCCGGCGGACGTTCGTAGAACCAGGTGTCCGTGTGCCAGGTCGCCTCGCTGTTACCCATGGCCCCCGATGGCTTGCCGTCCTTCATGGTATTGGCAATCACTAGGATTTCCTTGTGCGTGGGATGTCCGCCTTCCTGCAATTGCTTGGGGTGGATGACGAACTCCCCGAAATGACGGGAAAAGTCGACCTGTTGCTGGTCTGTGATATTGGCGCTCCGGAAGCGAAGCACGCCATAGTGAAGCCAGTATTTGCGAACCTCTGCAATGTCCTGTTCATCATAGTCGTTGAAGTCGAAGCCAGCGATATCCGCACAAACGTTGCTTCCGTCCTGGACCGCTGAAATTCTTCGGGTATTGAGCATATGTCTGTTCCTTCCTTGGATAGTTTGTCTCTGCAAGGGAAGAGTAACGCGACCGATCACACCATCTCCAATATCAATTTGAGTTCATTGATATGGTTGAACGATCAATTCTAGCCTTCGAGAAGCTGTACGGTATCGGGATCGATGGAGAGAACGACCGATTGCCCAACGCGCAAGTCCGGCAGTCGCGTCGAGCGGACAAGCGACTTGAGCACCGTCCCGCTTGACAGGGTGACAAAGCATTCCCGGTAAGCGCCGAGATTGACGATCCGTGTCAGGGTTCCGTCGATCCTGTTGACCGTGGAGGGCAGGGCCTCTCCCGCAGGCGTGAGGCGGACGGCCTCGGGACGCAGGCAACAGTAGCGGATGACGCCTGGACTTTCCGACGATGCGACCGTCAGTGCAAGACCGTCTTCGAGAACGACAATCGTCGCTTCCCCTTCCGCTCTCAGGGATGAAACCGGCAGAAGATTCGATTTTCCGATAAAATCGGCAACGAAACGCGATTGCGGATTATCGTAGATGTCGTCGGGCTTGCCTTCCTGGGCCACGAGACCTCCATGCATGACCACGATGCGATCGGACATGGCCATCGCTTCGTCCTGGTCGTGGGTGACATAGATGAAGGTCATGCCGAGTTCTTCCTGTATCTCCTTGAGTTCGATACGCATCGCCTCCCGCAGTTTGAGGTCAAGGTTGGAGAGAGGTTCATCGAGAAGAAGCAGGGACGGTTTCGGCGCGATCGCCCGGGCAAGCGCCGTCCGTTGTTGCTGGCCGCCGGATAGTTCTTTCGGATACCGCTGTTCAAATCCCTGAAGATGCACGCGCCTCAGTGCCGATTGCACCTCGGTTTCGGTCTCGGCGCGCGGAACTCCCTTCATTTTGAGGCCAAAGGCGACATTCTCGGCGACTGTCATGTGCGGGAACAGAGCATAGTTCTGGAAGACCAGGCCGATCCCGCGCTTCTCCGGGGGGACGCCCAACTGGCTCCGTCCCCTGATCCTGATGTCTCCACCGGAAGGATCTGAAAAGCCGGCGATCATGTTCAGGGTTGTTGTCTTGCCGCACCCGGACGGACCCAGAATGCTGACGAATTCTCCGGCCGGAATGGAAAGATCGATATTGTCGACGACCCGATTGGCTCCATAGCTCTTGGAAACCGCGATCAGTTCTATGTCCATTGTGCTCATTTGCTTCCACCATGTATCTGTGTCGAAAAACCGCCGATCCGCTCGAACAGGAAGACGGCTGCGAGAATAAAAAGGAGGGAGGCGACGTTGACCGCCGCCAACACCGGGTCGAGGCTGTATTCAAGGTGATTGATGACGGTGATGGGCAGTGTCGTTTCGCCAGGCCGGACGAGGAAGACCGACAAGGGTATGTTGTTGAAGGAGAGAATGAAGGCGAAAGTCATTCCTGAAAACAGGCCGGGTTTGATCAGCGGCAGCAGGATGTGGCGGATCCTTTGCAACCTGTTTGCGCCCAGGACACGCGCGGCAAGATCTAGCCGTTTGTCGACATTGAACATTGCTCCTGCGATCATCCTCACGACGAATGGCAGGGTGAGGATGACGTGGGCCATGATCAGGCCCGGCGTGCCAAGGAGAGTGTAAAACCCGGTCGACGACAGGAACAGAACGATCGCCACCCCCTTGACGATTTGCGGCACGGAGAGGGGAGATAACAGGAAAGACATGATTGCGGCATGGCCCGGGCACTTCTCGTAGGCGACCGCAAAAGCTGCGAGCAGCCCGAACAGTCCGCTGAGAACCGTGACGATCAATGCGAGTTCGACACTCAGCAAAAACGGGTCAATCCAGCGACTGGACATGAGGGCGCCGTACCATTTTGTCGTCCAAAGCGATGGCTCAAAAACAATCCTCGCCGTCGGACTCACTGAGGCCACAAGCACGACCAGCAGCGGCAGCGTGATGAATGCGAGGATGAGTCCAAGCGAGACCCTGAACGTCACAGATAAAAACCTGTTCACGACTGTCTCCTACAGATGCAGTTTGTTGTGGAGCCGCGCCTCAATGCGCGAGCCGATGAAGACGGCAACGAGCATTGCCACAAGCAACACGTTCGCCATCACGGCCGCAAACGGCCAGTCGATGTAAAAAAGCACCTGCTCGTAGACCATCGTTGCCAGCACCTTGAATCCAGCACCGCCAAGCAGCGCCGGTGTCGCATAGGCGCTGGCCGCCATTGTGAAAGCGATGAGCAGGGAGCTGACGATCCCGGGAACGGAAAGCGGCAGAACAATGTGGCGCAGCACGGCTGGCCGGGAGGCCCCCAGAACCTGCGCGGCCTTTTCAAGATTGGGATTGATGCCTTGCAGGCTCGTCATCAGGGAAAGAACCCCGAAAGGCAGAACGACATGTGTCAGGCCAGCGACGACGCCGAACATGCTTCTCGACAATGGCAGCGGTTCGGAGATCAATCCCGCCCACAGCAGTATCGAGTTTACAAAACCCCGGTCCTCGAGGATCACAAGCCAGCCATAGGTGCGCAGAACGACTCCGGCAAGTTCCGGTGCAATCGCAAGGGCGAACACAACCATGCGCCATCGGGAGGTCGCACGAGCCAGATAATAAGCAAGCGGATACGCCATGACGGTGACGCAAATGGCGACTAGTCCCGACATCAGCATCGTGCGCCCTAGACCCGCCATCATCAGATCATCAGTAAAGAACCTTTGATAATTGGCGATAGTCCATTCCTGGCCGTCGCTTCCGTGGAAACTCAGTCCTATCATCATACCCATTGGCAGAGCGAAAAAGAGCAAAAGGACGGTTGAAGGCGGTACCAGCGAGGCATAGGGCCTCAGTGTAAATCCCCGATGGCGTTTGGGTTCGAATGGCGACTGGAGTTCGATTGTTGTCATGGTCGCCCCCTTATCGCGCTGCCGCGATCACTTCACGCTCCCACCGCGCACCCCATTCTGGCAACTTGGCTGCGAGCCCAGAAAGGTCGGGAAGAAGAAGTGTCTTCAGATCGGCTTCGGTGGTGATTTGACGTGCACGGACGGCGTCGGGAACCTCAATATCGGTGCGGGCGCTACCGACGTTATAGCCGGTTACCCATGCTTCCTGGCTGGATTTTTCGAGAAAGAAATTGACGAATCTGTATGCCATCTCCTTGTTGCGAGCGCCAACCGGCACATTCAAGGTTGCGACGAGGGGGATGGTCCCTTCCGTTGGTCTCACGTAGTCAACCGGCAGACCGCTATCGATGAGGAGTTGTGCACGCCCGTTCCAGAACGGCATGGCCCAGACCTCGCCCTCCTTCAGGTGATTTTCCATGATCGAAGAGGACTGCTCGAAGCCCATCGATTGCCTGGCGAGCCTGCTCATGGCTTCGAAACCGGGGTCAACGTTGTTTATGAGATCGCCGCCATTCGTGACGGACATGATCTGCATGAGATATGCCGCCATGATATTCTGGAAAGTCGGAAGGATTACCTTGCCCTTGAGTTCCTCGTCAAACAACGCTGACCAAGAGACGGGCGCCCTCGCGAGTTTGTCCTTGCGCCACAGAAGAGAAAGATACTGGACTTCGTGGACGGCTCCGCAGGCGCCGGCTATGCCGCTGATCTTCGGATTCAGTTTCGCGATGTTTGGTACGGTTTCCGTTGAGAACTTTTCGAGAAGGTTATCGCGGCACCCGTCGAGCGATTGGGAGGCAGTCATGACGACGACGTCAAAGCCCGGCCGGCCGCGTGTCGCCTTGATTTTTGCATAGTCTTGCGACGCGGACCCCACGGCGTCATAGATAACCTTCACATTGAACTCTTTTTCAAAGGGTTCGATGATCCGACTGCGGATAATATCTTCGTACGGTCCGCCGTAACTGTTGACGATCAACTGCTCGGCGGTCGCCTTGGTGGCCATAGTCATTGTTACACTTAATGTAACAAGCAGAATTTTCCATTTCATCGTTCACCCTCACGTTTATCTGATTGATTGACGCTCCGGAAAGACTTTGCGAAAGAAATGCATTTAAACGCCAATATTAGTTTTCAATTATTGATCGGATTTCACGAATAATAAAACTCCCGATATCATTGGAGTGGAGCAGGCGATCAACATCGCCGCGCTTGCCGTCTGCGGACGGAAGATCGGTTTCCCCAGGGAGAGACGGTCCGGATTTCGAGGCTGTGGGTAACAGGAGAGAAAAGACAGGCGAGGCCTTGCGAAGATCGCAAAACAGGCCGAACCAGAAACGGTACCGGACCTCATCACCTTGAGTCCGTGCTTCTATGGCGCACCATGCCGCAATTGTTGCAGCCTGCAGGCCATAGAGATCGCGTAGTACCTCAAAGGCGACAGCAGCATGTATTCCGTCGCAAACATCGACGGGTGCAAAGGGCAGGGATGGCAATGCAGCAGATTGTTGCGACATGACGACTCTCCATTGAGAGTCCGGCCGAGTTTGGAAGTCGTTTGTGGCCGGACATTGCCTTGGCGACCCTCGCCGTCCGGATGCGCATCGACTGTCATGTCGGTTTACAGGATAGATCAATCCGGCGTTTGGGTGAAGCCAGTTTGTGTCAAGCAGCGTGCTTGCGATCGATCATCAAGTGAGAGGACGATCGCCTCTGCATCGGTCGAGTGGCACTCAACGGCTGACGAGGGCGGAGGTTTGCTTGTCTTCCCAGCAATCGAATCGGTCGTGGGCATCTCCCTACTTTATACCAGAAACTTACAACGCTTGGGCAGCATCAGGCCGGTCGACATCTGGCGGCAATGGGCAGAGGACGTCGCCGGCGGAGCGCTATCTGACAGCCATCTTCAGTCGTAGAGTGCTCCTTGGGAGGGTCTTGGCAATGCTAATGCCATTTCTGATTACAAACATTACTTCCCATGAGAGTTCGCATGCTGTGAAGCGCCTGACGAACAAATATGTGGCAGGCTGCGCGAGCCTCATCTTTGCCGAGTGAGTCCAAGCTCGCTGACGCTGTCTCCGAACGAACGTCGAGCTCCCACGTCTTCTTCTCCATGCGAACCGTGGGAGAGCAGTCAGGTTCGCAGCCAAACAATAACTGACGCACTACGACGCAAGGGGCATCATCCCTCATTGACAGTAAGCGTCCGGTGAATCCGCCTTTGAGATTTCCGGCGAACACCTGAAGTTACGTCACTAATTCCGTCGTTAGAGACGTCATCAGGGATGAACTATGGGCCGCATGGAGATTTTGACAGGCGTCGAGCGTCGGCGCGACTGGTCTGACGACGACAAGCTTTCGATACTGCAAGAGGCTGCCGAGCCGAATGCCAGGATTGCCGACGTCGCGCGGCGGCACGATATCAAACCCCAACAGATTTATGCCTGGCGGCGCAAGTTCGTGGCCGAGCAGTCTGAGCCGGTGGTTTCCTTTCTGCCGGTCGCATTGATTGCCACGGAGACGAGCGACGAAGCCGAGCGAGCCGCCCCAGTCGACAAGCCTGCGACGAAGCGGTCGGCACGTCCCATGCGGATCGAGATCGGTTGCAAGGGCGGCCGTGTCTTGAAGGTCGAGGCCAACATTACGCCTGACGTCCTGAAGGCGTTGATCCGCTCGGTGGAAGACGCATGATCGCGCCAGGCGCAAATGTGCGCGTCTATCTCGCCTGCGGTGTGACGGATATGCGCAAAGGGATCGATGGTCTGATGGCGCTGGTGCAGTCGTCACTTCGCCAGAAGCCCGCGTCGGGTTCGGTCTTCGCATTCCGGGGCCGTCGTGGTGATCGCATAAAGTTGCTGTTCTGGGATGGTCAGGGGTTCTGCCTCTACTACAAGGTCCTTGAGAAGGGCCGCTTTCCCTGGCCGTCCGCGACCGATGGCACGGCCCGGCTGACGGCCGCGCAGTTGTCGATGTTGTGGGAAGGCATCGACTGGCGTCGTCCTGCCTGGACCTCAGCGCCGACGCGGGTTGCGTAAGCTAGATGCCAATCTTTACAGATAGATAAGTGGCAATCTGACGCCAAATCGGCTACAGTTTTTGGCATGGAAACGAGCCCTTCGATCCTGCCTGACGATGTCGATGCGTTGCGAGCCATTATCGCCGCGCAGGCCGATCAGCTGGCTGAACAGGCTCGGAAGCTTCAATCCCGCGACACGCTGATCGACAAGTTGAAGGCGCAGCTTGCGGTTCTCAAACGGGCCCGGTTCGGCTCTTCCTCCGAGAAGATGGACCGCGCCATCGAACAGCTCGAACTGGCCCTGGAAGATATCGAGGCGGCCGAGGCGGAAGCCATTATCTTGGCATCACCATCAATTGCCGGTGCGGCCAAAGCCAAACCGAGCCGCCAGCCCTTACCCGATCATCTGCCACGCCATGATGTGACGCACCAGGCAACTTGCGCATGCCCTGTCTGTGGGGGCTCCGACTTCATCCGTGCAGGCGAGAGCGTCAGCGAGGTCCTCGACTATGTCCCGGCCTCGTTTCGTGTCGTGCGCCATATCCAGCCGCGCTTCACCTGCAAGGGCTGCGATACGCAGGTCAAGGCCGAGATGCCGTCGCTGCCCATCGAACGCGGCAAGCCGGGACCGGGCCTCGTCGCCCATGTGCTGATCGCCAAATATTGCGATCATCTGCCTCTTTATCGCCAGTCCGAGATTTACGCGCGGGAAGGCGTCGATCTGTCGCGCTCGACCATGGCGGACTGGATCGGCAAGGCCAGCACATTGCTGGAGCCGCTGCTGGTGAAGCTTCGCGAGCATGTATTCGCTGGCCATCGCCTTCATGGTGACGACACGCCCGTCCCGGTGCTGGAGCCGGGCAAGGGCAAGACCAGGACCGGCCGGTTGTGGACCTATGTTCGCGACGGTCGTCCCTGGGATGACACTATCCCACCGGCCGTCTGCTACTTCTTCAGTCCGGATCGCAAGGGACTGCATCCCAGGCAGCATCTGGCCACCTTCTCGGGCGTGCTGCATGCCGACGGCTATGCGGGCTTTCGTGACCTCTATGAACCGCACGAGCCAGGTGGGCCCCCGGCTATCCTCGGAGCCGCCTGCTGGGCACATGCAAGACGCAAGTTCTTCGACCTGACGACGTCGGGCAAAGCGCCTATTGCCGAGGAGGCGCTGCGGCGGATCGGCGAACTCTACGATATCGAGAAGGCCGTTCGAGGGGAGCCGCCAGACATACGCAAAGCAGCGCGGCAACGCAGCACCACTCCAAGGGTCGAAGCCCTACGGTCATGGCTGGACGACAATCTCAAACGCCTGCCGCAAAAATCCGGGACGGCGGAAGCTATCCGATATGCGCTTTCCCGCTGGAAATCGCTTTGCCGTTTCCTGGATGATGGCACTATCGAGATCGACAACAATGCGGCCGAACGGGCGATCCGGCCAATTGCGCTCGGCCGCAAGAACTGGTTGTTCGCGGGATCGGACAAAGGCGGCGAACGCGCCGCTGCAATCCTGTCGCTGATCGAGACTGCAAAGCTCAACGGCCTCGATCCGGAAGCCTATCTCAGGGATGTCCTTACCCGCATTGCCGATTACCCCATTAACCGGATCGATGAGCTATTGCCTTGGGGTATATTTGGCGACAATCTCTCAAACAGTCATTGGAAAGCGACGACATGGTGACGCTTCGGATTGATCCATTTCCGTCCCAAGAGGACCTGAATCTGCTTTGGTCAGAAGCTTGGGGCAGCCATGAGCCAAAAGACTTCTCTAGCATCCTGTCGCGCAGTCTTGCCCATGTCGCAGCTTATGAACATGATCGGTTGGTCGGCTTCGTGAATGTAGCATGGGACGGTGGTATCCACGCCTTTATCCTCGACACCTGTGTCATCCCCCGGATGCGAAGACAAGGTATCGCTGCTCGCATGGTGGTTGAGGCCACAAATGTGGCCCGAGAGCGCGGAGCGAAGTGGTTGCATGTCGACTTCGAACCGCATCTGACTTCATTCTACCGGAGCTGCGGATTCCGGCCGACAGAGGCGGGACTCATCGAGTTGAAGTGACGACATCCGTCGAACCGGACGCTTACCATTGACAGGCAATTGAACCTGTTAAAGTATTTCACTGTACGATTTTAACTTTCACTCAGTGAAAAAAGGTAGCCTATCGTGACGACACAAACGCTGCGGCGAGAAGATATAACCGGCATTATCCCCGCCTTTGGTTTCGACGTTTTCAGCGGACGGTGAATAGCCCCGAGTTTCGTAGACACCCTCGGGCTAGATTTTCTGCTGCTTCTCGAACTCTACGGGAGACAGCATCCCGTTCCTGACGTGTTTGCGTTTCGGGTTGTAGAACACTTCGATAGTCGAACACGTCCTGGCGAGCTTCATCGCGTGAACGGTAGACCCTACGGCGTATCCTCTCTCGCTTCAGAAGATTGAAGAAGCTTTCTGCCACCGCATTGTCATGGCAGTTGCCATGTCGGCTCATCGAATGAACCAGATTGTGGTGTCTGAGGAATGATGCCCAGTCCATGCTAGTGAACTGGGAGCCTGATCCGAATGGATCAGCACCTGTCTTTCGGTTTGCGTTGCCACACCGCCATAAGCAGGGCCTGCAGTACGACGTCCGTGGTTTGGTGGCTCTGCATCGCCCAGCCGATGACACGACGGGAATAGAGATAGATGACGACCGCGAGATAGGCGAAGCCCTCACAGGTTTGGATAGAGGTGATGTCCGTGACCCACGCCGTGTCTTGAGCCTCGACGTCGAACTGTCGGTCGAGCGCATTATCTACGATCACGGAAGGCCTGCCGCCATAGATGCCGGACGGCGTTTGTAGCCGGTCTGCGCCTTGATCCCGGCAATGCGTGTCAGACGCGCAACCCGGTTCGGGCAGCATGTCTCTCCCTGATCGAGAAGGTCGTCGTGCAGCTTGCGATAACCGTAAACCTTGCCGCTCTCTTCCCACGATTTCAGGAGCAGATCGGTCTGTCGCGTGTCCTCGCTGGCCTGCCTGCTCAGCGGGCTCTTCAGCCAGGTGTAAAATCCACTGGGATGAACCCGCAGAAGACGGCACATCGTCCGCACCGAAAACTGCTAGCGATGCAATGCAATAAATGCGTACTTCACTTTGCATCCCTGGCGAAATACGCGGCCGCTTTCCTAAGAAACACAGTCTCCAGCCGTTATGGGAGCCAGCTCGTATCCCATGGACCGGGCGCGGCGCTGGAGGTTCGCAATGACGCGGCCACGATGCCGATCATCGTAGGCCGCAGCTCCTGGATCCCGATAGCCCATTCCAAATCGCAACGCATTGTAGAAAAGGACTGCAATCTTGCGGGCCGTCGCCGTCACTGCCTTCTGCTTACCGATGCGCCCTGCCAGCCGTCGGTAAAACGCGCCGAGGGCGGTGTCACTTCGCCCAATCGTGGTGGCAGCCAACCGCAACAGCGCCGCAGCGCGGCTAGAGGATCGACGGGTCCGGGACGAAAGCACTTTGCCGCCGGAGATCTTGTTGCCAGGCGCGAGACAGAGCCACGATGTGAAGTGCTTAGCTGAGGGCCATGCCCTCAGATCCGTTCCGCATTCGCCGATGAGCTTTAGCGCGAGCGAGGAGCCGAGGCCGTGAATCTGGGTCAAATCTGTCCGGGTGAGACCGTAGAGTGCAGCTCGCACATTGAAGGACGGTGCATTCGTCTGTTTGGTTTTGGTCCGGATCTTTGGTAGCGGCGGGAGCGGCGCTTCAGGGTCCACGGTCATAGACGCAATTGACGCCTCAAGCTTGCGGTCACATTCGAGCATCTTCGCCTGGTAGAAGTCGTATAACTCCAGTGACTGGGAAAGGGCGAACACGTGCTCATCACGATCATTGCCGATCAGGGATGCTTTGATTGTTTCGACGGAGGAATGACA
>Ga0308157_10004229_pt1 | contig 19373 bp, 15 predicted proteins | sample PhyBR1_FD_201035 | JGI IMG/M metagenome (GOLD analysis project Ga0308157, IMG submission 201035) | Phyllosphere microbial communities from UC Gill Tract Community Farm, Albany, California, United States - DLSLB.R1 | ecosystem: Host-associated > Plants > Phyllosphere > Unclassified | place: USA...
CCGGCAAAGCGCAAACCCACCTCGCGTTCAGGGTGATTATATTGATGTTGCCAGCCCATCTCCCCCCGCAGCGTCACCGCATGCTCTTTACCCATGCTCCAGCGTTTGTCCGCGCGTAACCCAAGCGTAGACAGCGTCGCACTCGTGCTTTGGCTCTCCCCACTCAACGCACTGGCTCCGCCGTGTTCATTAAAGCCATTGCTTTTATAATTCACCCAAGCCAGGTTGGCAAAAGGCTCCATATTGACCCAGGCAGCGTTCAGTCGGTACCCCGCTTCGGCAAATACTTGTCCGGTGCCGGCACCGTAATGTGCTTTATCGCTGCTTGACTGCCCGTAATACCCCACGCTGCGCGACGTTTCAATCCGGTGCCACGTATACGCCGTGCCGGCGCGCAGGTTCAGATTGTCATAGGATTTTCCGGTATAAAACGCCAGGTGGTAGTTGTCACTGTCCGCCGATGCGCTGTTACCGTGCAATGAGGTGCGGGTATAGCCCGTGGCCAGACCCAGTCGCCATTTATTGGCCAGTTCGCTGTCAGCACCGAGCAAGACACCAAAAGTAGAGTCATGAAAGCCAGCCGCATTGTCATTACCGCTGGCATGAGCCCAGTTGCCCAGCAAGCTGACCCAGGCTCCCTGTTCGTCCTGTTTTATTTCACCACTGTCCGTTGCCCCCTGCGCTTGTCGCAGCCGGCCATTCAGCGTATCGCGTACGTAGCGGCTGTTATTCACCGAGGCGGAGGCGATATCCGCATGCACTTGTCCTGAGAGTTGGCGGTAAGCCTGACGCGCTTGTTCAAGAGAAGGAGCAACCAACAAGCTCTGATAAACCGGATGGTTAACCGGCAGGTGCTCAATCGCGGCGGCGAGACTACGTTGATTCGGTGTAATTGCCACATCCGTAAAACGAGTGGGGTTGCGTTGCAAACCCAGGGTGACGCGATTTGGCTGATAAAGTACATCAGGGGTTAAAAACAATCCGGCACGCGCAGAACCGAATTGCCCGGTGACACCTTGCCCGGCGTTGAGCACGGTGTAGCGCTGGGCAAGAATATTGCTGGCAACGTCAGGCGTCGCTAACAGGTTACGCCCCGCTCCCGGCACGACGCTAATCTCTCCCCCGTTCAACGTCGCCTGGCCATTTACCTGCAACAAATCGCTACGCCCGGCCTCCACCTCCGCCAGATAACGGGAACCCTTTTCCAGGGTCAGATTATTGTCTATCGTCAGCGTGCCAATGGAGTTCCCTGGCGAAACCGTCCCCCCATTGTAGGCTGCCAACGCACCGATTCTCCCGTTACCGCCAACCAGGCCTCCGTCACCCACCGCGACCGCCCCAGTTACCTTGCCGTCAGCGATGAATGCCCCATCGGCCGCAACATCACTCACCAGTGAACCGGTGCCAGCCAAATGCAATGCGGCCCCTCTGGCAATTATCGTCTGCCCCGTATAGTCACTGTCACCACTGAGCGTCTGACTGCCGCCGGCAATGGTCACTCCGCCTTTATAGTGCGTCCCGACGTTATCCCCGAGCACCACGTCAGTGATACGCCCCGAGAAATTATCCCGGGCCTGGCTTAAAATCAGTGTTCTGTCGCCCAGCGTGACCACGCCGTTGCCGCTTAAGCTGCGGATAGTGGCATCATTCATGCCATCCGGCACTTGCCACTCAGAATAGTAGCTGCCATGTTCAGCAATATCGAACCATCCGTTGTTTTCAACCCGGGATGAGCTGGCAATACTCCCAGGCCCTGTGAGATACAATACGGCGCCTTTATTGATATGAGTCGCCCCGGTATAAGTATTTACGCCGGTCATATTAACCACCACATCCGACATCAGCGTCAGGGGACCGCTGCCTGAGAGAGTCCCCGCCAGCCCCAGAAAACCTTTTTTGCCTGTAGCATCGACGAAAGGGTCCCCCTCAGAGGCAAGCATTAAGTTACCCATTTGCTTTGTTATCCGATTAAGTTGCACCTCGCGGCCGTTGGCATCGGTGGAAAAGTTATCCGCACTGATAAAAAAGGGACTAAAGGCCGTGAGCTGGTTTTGCAAATCATACATCACTGCATATTTACGGAAAAAACCAATCCCGAGGGTAATGTTCCAGGTGTCTTTATCACTGCCATCTTTATCGATAAGCAATCGATCCTGATCACTATTCTCTGTCAGAAAGAGCCCGTTTCCAACTTTTTGGCCATTGACATCAACCGGCTGGAGTGTCAAGTTCACAATCCTGGTTGTTCCGGTGTCGTCTACGCCAAATTTCACCCCGTTTTTCTCTAAAATATCCCCGAGTTTTTGACTGTCTATAGTGACATGCGAGGGATTGCCCGTGTCGAATAAAATGGCGCCACTCAGGGCTTCCCCGGGAAGCTCAATCGTGCTTTCTTCCCCATTAATATTAAGCGTGAAGGCATATTTAAACCGCCCTTCATGCTGTGATGACGCAGGTGCCCCTGAATTGGGAAAGAGGGTAATACCGCCTTCGTCACGCGTCGGTGCCCAGGGGACCAGGGTGTCGAACTGCGCTCGCAGACTGGGGGTTAAATGAAGGATGCTGCAAGGCGCGCAACCTGGCGAAAGCGTTTTGCCATTTTCGCTCGAATTGTCATTACCCGCGACAATAAAACCTGTTGTAGTAACAGTGGCAAAGGGGCTGCCACCATTAGGATGGCCATTTGCATCCTTAAAAAGAAAATCCCCAACGCCGAAGGTACCGTAAAAGTAATCCTCTTCGATGGGTTTTCCTGCATTGAGGGCTTTCTCAGCGGCCAAGTCGATATAGTAGAACTTATCGCCCAATTTTTTAAAGGGAAGTTGTTCCTTTGGAACGGGTTTGTCGCTTAAAAAATGCTCTACCTGGCCAATCACATACCCCTTATTATTGCTATCAGGCGTGACCACTGGCGTTGGGTTGTCATCTGATGTGTAATAAGTCAGGCTTGTTACCTGCTTGCGTTGTAACCAGTATCCCCCCCAACCATTACTACCATAGAGATAATCGTATGCCTGATTCACGTTCGGTAAACGAGAAGTATCCTGTTGACCCAGCGCGGCATTGAACTGATCTGACCCTGTATCAAAAACGTATTTTTGCGCCGGCCCGCCATTGACCCCCACATTGATGGTTAGGCGGTTTCCAAGGTGACCAAGAGGGATACTTATCGGGCTTTGTGCAGCGAAAGAATAAGTATTAGCCTGAAATAGTGCAATGCTTGTATAAATTGCTAACAAACTGATTTTATTTACCATATTCTTACCCCAAAACGGTTATTGATCTATGGATAATTGCTGTAAAAGAAAACCAATTACATTTTTTTATAGTTGCCACTTGTTCATTCGGAACTGTAGCCAATGAATGGTAAATGTCCAGAATTTAAATAAAAAAACATAAAAAAGAAAATATTTCATTATTAATCAGTGCTAAAAAACTTGATGCAGCACTGTTATCCATGTGCCGCCCTTGCCTCAGTAGACATTCCCCTCACGACGAGGCCAGTCAGAAGGTCTCGACCGAGATAACTGTGCCGCCGGGCCGAGGGTAGAAGACATCAATGCAATCAAAAAACATTCGCACGAACCATTTCCCGGTTTTATAAACTCGCCCTGATGCATTATTCTTTGATAAAATCGAAAGTAGGTGATGTATTAATCTGAACCCCAGCCTGGCAAAGAGTATATTATACGCAGGAGGTTGCGCCCTTCTGTTCATTATTGATAGCATATAGCGGATTATATCACTTTTGTCTTTCTTCACGTCCAGCAGTTCGAGCTAACCAGACTTCGCACGGTACCCCTATCAAGAGCCATTAAAAATCAACCGCCCGATAGGCTTTTAAAAAGTAAAAACATACACATCTCATCGAAATCAGAGTGTCATTATAAGAGGAACCACTGCATGCAGTTTAAAGTATACTCCCCATTGATGAAATACTCTTTTGCAAGATAGACACATATATTATTGTTAATAAAAACAGGGCATATTAAACCAGCTTCAAGAGAAATAGCTGTCTGCTTTCTTGTATTTCATGCTGTTTAGTAATTTACCACCGACCTGATTCAATAAGCCTTTGTCATGTTGGTATTGAACATCAAGTTGGCGGTTTTGCTGCATGCTCGCATTCAGGGAAAACAACACCGTCCCCTCTTTCACCACAAATTCCGGTTCGACAACACGGGCATTATTTCCAACAGAGCTCAAAAAGAAAAAAAGTACCATGGCTATTGCAAATACCAATACGATGCTACCGAACAATTGTATATTTTTCATGGTTGATAAAACCTCAAAAGTGATCAACGGATATGCATGATTCGGCGCTATGCCTCAACATGATATGAAGTATATATACCCGTTTAAACGACCGATATCTGACTAGTCAGAAAAGAAAGTCATAGCTAAACCTAAAGAGTGACTGTTAAGATTTACCGTAAAGGCAACAAGGGAGATAAACATGGATACTAGACGTATTTCACGTCATTACGGCTTGTTACATTGGCTGATATTTATCGCAGTTTACTTCTTACTCGCCACCATCAGTCTCGAAACACGCGATCCCTGGAGCCTGTCAAGCACCGTTTGGTTGCCGGCAGGTCTGCTGCTGGGCGTGTTGTGCACCCACCATCTGGTGCAGTGGCCAATGTGGGCGATCAGCGCAGGTGTACTGCATTTTTCGGTCAGCCTGCTGCACGATCGCCCCTGGGATATTGCGCTGGCATTCGCCCTGCTCGATTTAGTGATCATTTGTCCGCTGGCGTTAATCTGGAACGGTCTGCAACGCTATTCAAACGGCTTATCGCATCCTGAGGAATTATTGCTTTTGCTTGCCAGTGTGTACCTTGCAAGCGCAATAGGTGGCCTGCTTAATGATTTAACCCTTAAAACTCTTGGTTATCCGACACGGATTTCGCACTTCATCAGTTGGGGAATTTCCAATGCCACCGGCTGCCTGGCGATCGCGCCACTCTTTATTATTCATCGTTTGAATCGTGGTCGGTGGCAATGGCCTACTCACCAACAAGTCCATCTTGCGGCGTGGATTTTCCCGTTGGCTATCGCCGTTTTTTTCCTGCCGTCCAGTTGGCTAACCAACGAGTTGTTGAATAACGCTTTATTGTATTCCGTGCTGGCGCTATCGCTGTTACTGTCCGCTTTGTTGCCCCTGCTGCCGCTGGCGCTGTATTTTATTCTGCTCACGCTGCTGGTTAGCCTGGCTACTATTTACGATTATGGTCCATTTCGCCCAGCGTTGGCCGGCATGCAGGCGGTCGAAGCCTCACAGCTCTACTTGCTGATGATTATCTCGCTAGGATTGTTAGTGGCAACGCGGGAACAGCGACATCGTTCTCAGCGCCAACAGACGCAACAACAGCAGTTATTGTTGAACGCGTTGCTGCAAACGCGCCACCCAACCTTTTTTCATCTGTCGGAAGACGCCGGGCCATTGGATTGGCAGCCACAAGGGACAGTTTTCGGTATGCCGCCGCGCCAGTTAGCCAATCTGACGCTGCTGCTGGCGCATGTTCATCCCGACGATCGGGAGGTGCTGAAAGCATTACTGCGCACCGCAAGCGAATCACGGGTTACTCCTCAATATGGCTCATTACGCCTGTTGCTGCCTGATGCACATTATCATCATGTTGAATGCCATTTATTGTGCCATCCACAACAAGGGGTGGCCGGCGTATTCGCACTGGCGAAAGCGGATCCACTATACTGATTTCATAACCTGTTCCAAGGAGTCGTCTGTGCAAAAATCCGTGATAATAGCCGATGATCACCCCGTATTTTTGATTGGTCTGCGAACGGTGGTGACCACAGCCTTTGGCGAAAACTTTATGATCAGCGCCGAGGCGCAAACGGTGGATCAACTGCTGACCTTGCTGACGGAAAAATTGCCGGATGTGCTGCTCACTGATTTCAATATGCCGGGTGAACAGCAGTCCGACGGTCTGCGGCTGATTAGCACGCTACGGCGAAAATACCCGCAGTTGCCGATTATTGTCATTACCGTGATGACCAATCCCGGGCTGGTCAACTCTATTCTGGCTACCGGCGTGTTTGCAGTGATCAATAAACAGAGTTTGACCACTGAGCTGACCGCGTGTTTGAAAGCGTTACAGCAGGGACGTCGACCGCCGGGCAACGCCGCTTCCTCGCCCTCCACCGTGGCGATGAGCCCACGCGAGTTGGAGGTCGTGCGCCTGTTGGCTCAGGGCCACAGCGTTAACCATATCGCCGCCATGCTCAGTCGAACCAAACAAACCATCAGCGCCCAGAAGAAAAGCGCCATGGTAAAAATTGGCGTCAGCTCCGATGCTGATTTGTTCGCCTATTTACGTGAAGCCGGGCTGTGAAAATGAAACCCTGGCTGGTGCTGCTCACCCTGCTGCCTGCATGGGGCTGGGCGGCCGGAGACATTCACGTTGGTCTGCTTGACGATCGCCCGCCCTACAGCGATTTTGACGCGAACCGTCAACTGCAGGGTGCGGCGACAGATTTGCTGAGCGCCCTTGCGGCTCAAAATGGGTTGCACTTCACCACACAGGCCGCATCCAGCCACCGTCAATTGGCCCAGATGTTGATTGCACAAAGTATCCAGGTAGCCTTACCCCCCCCGCAGAGCGCGCCACCACCATCGGGGATACTGGTTTCACATCCGCTATTACAACAACACTGGGCCCTGGTGACTCGCCAGGATAGGCTGCCTTTGCAACAGGTGTCGCTAGACCTGCGTCATCAGCGGGTGCTGATATTACGCCACAGTCCGGCGCTGGCAGGGTTACTGACCGCTTACCCCGGCGTGGCACTCGGTGAGGTCGAGTCTTTACGTGAAGCGCTCCGACTGCTGAATGCCGGCGCCGCGCAAGGCATCGTCTGCGATGCCACACAGGCGGCGTTGTTAGCCAGCAATCTGTACCCCGGCAGGCTGAGCGTGCACCCACTGCCGGCGATTGTCAGTAACCAGTCACTGTGGCTGGGACCAAAGCAGGACGTGCTGCTGCAGCGGATTAATCACGCCATCGACGCCCTGCCCGCAGGCGTTGCACAATCGATCAATGAACGCTGGCTGTTGAACTCAACACTAAGAGGGATACAATCAAGCGGTACTGCCAGCGATCGCTGGTTCAAGCCGCTGACGGCGGTCAGCGCCGCGCTGTCGCTGTTTCTGACCGGTTTTCTGTTGACTGAAATTTTCCGCCGCCTCCGTGCCGAACGCGGTTTACGCGATGCGTTGAAATACTGGCAAACGCTACTCAATAGTATCCCAACGCCGCTGCTGGTGTGTGATCCGCTCGGTAACATCACCCATTGCAATCAGGCATTGCTAAAGTCACTGACGCTAACGCAACAGCAAGTGATTGGACACTCACTGGAGCAATTTACCGCGCGAAATCCGATTATCCCCGCCATCAGCCAACAAGAGCGCATAGCGGCCATCGGCAATATGCAACCGCAGTTTTCCGACCGTGCAATGGTGATACAGGGAGCGCAACGGGAAATCGCCCAATGGCTGGCGGCTTACAGTGACAGCCGTATGACGCCGCAAGGGCTGCTGCTCGGTTGGTATGACATCAGCGAACGTAAACGCCTGGAGCGCGATCTCGCCGATGCCTTGCAACAGGCCACCGACGCCAGCCGCGAAAAAAGTCATTTCCTGGCGCGCATGAGTCATGAAATTCGCTCACCGATGAACGCTATCCTCGGTATTCTTGAGTTGGAAACCCAGCGCCCGGAAGCCACCGAAACATCACTGCCGGTAGCCTATGCGGCCTCACGTCAGTTGCTGCAAATTGTCGGGGATGTATTGGATATATCCAAGATTGAGGCCGGTGAAATGCACCTGCAGGCTCACCCCACAGATCTGCATCCCTTGCTGACGCAGGCGCTGGACACCTACGCCGCGCTGGCGGCGCAAAAAGCGCTGCGGCTGGACAGCGATATCGAAGCCGTCTGGCAGCATCAGTATCTGTTGGATGGCGCCAAGCTGACGCAAATTCTCAATAATTTGCTCAGCAACGCCATCAAGTATACCGAACGGGGTTTTGTGGCATTGCAGGTCTGCGTGCAGTCACAGGATCACCATCACGATACACTGACGTTCAGTATCAACGACAGCGGCATCGGTATCGCACCGGATCTGCAGCAAAAGGTTTTGCAACCCTATGTACAAGTTGATGTCAACGCGCCGGCCAGTACGGGGCTCGGGCTGGCGATTTGTACCCAATTGGTACAACTGATGGGCAGCGAGTTACGGATTGACTCCACGCCGCAGCAGGGTTCACGGTTCTCTTTCACGCTAACGCTACCTCGCACCGCCGCAGGCGATGAGGCGCAAGAGACGCTCACCGCCCCCCTCGTTGAACACGCGCTGCGGGTGCTGGTTGTGGATGATTTGCCCGCAAACCTGACGGTGATGAAACTTCAACTGGAAAAGCTCGGACATCAGGTCACCACCTGTGACAATGGTCACCAGGCGCTGCAATGGCTGGAGCAATCCCCCTTCGATTTGGTGCTGACCGATTGTCAGATGCCGGTTTTCACCGGCTATCAGCTGGCGCAATGGCAAAGAGAGCGAGAACAAGGCTACCGTCGATATCTGCCGATCGTCGGCTGTACCGCCAATGCGTTTAACGATGAGCAATACCGCTGTCTGGCGGCGGGTATGGACGCCGTGCTGATCAAACCGCTAACCCAGCAGGATTTGCGCACCTTAGTGTCGGAGCAGCTGGCCATTCGTGTGGACATGCGGGAAATCCAATTGATGGCCTCCGGGCAGCCGCAGGTCATAACCACCTTGATTGACGAATTGCAACGTAGCAGCGACGCTGACCGCCAACAGCTGCTCGCTACCACCACACAGCCGGACGTATTCGCCGCGGTGCTGCATCGGCTGAAAGGCAGTTTTGCACTGGCAGGCTACCAAAGCGGGGTCAATCTTTGCCAACAGTTGGAACAACATCCCCCGGCATCGGCAGAACCGACGGTGGCACTGCTGCGTATGAATGCGCTGATTCTGCGTTTTATCGCCTTACTGGAGCAACAGCGGGCGGGGGTAAATGTTGACGATTGAAAGGCACGCCTTCCCTTCATTTAGGGGAGCAATTTAATACCACGTTGGCGTAACGCCAGATCCTTTCCTACTATTGGATAAAAGTTCCACTCATTTAAGGATGTTAAACCATGCGAACGAGAACCACATTCAACCCATTGATTTTATTTCATTTATTTATCCAACACACTGATAGCGGATAATCCTGAAAGTAATTGTTTTCAGACAGCCCAAAATCGGACTGCAATAAATGATTGCCCCGCTCAAATTTACAAAAATGCAGATGGTGAAATAAGTTAAATTTATAAAAAGTCATGCCCCCTTAAAGGCATAATTTTAGTGAATGCGCAACGTGCCTGGATATCGTTTCGAGATGCGGAGTATACCTTTATGAGTGCAACCTCTGCGGAAGGAGGCATTAACGCAATAGATAACACACGGTGATTTGAGCGAGCGAACAACGGAACGCACAAACTCTTTGAAGAAAATTAAACAATGTGATGTAGGCAATCCCGAATGCTCATGATTTTTCCGATATGGCATCTAACCTGGCGACGTTAATAGTGTGCGAACAGTATTACTTGCAGTTTCAATGGTCCTTTTATCAGGGTGTGGGATCAGTGATGAGCTTGATGCGATGACTCTGGAAAACCATAAAAAAGTTTGTGATGGTTATGGTTTTACCAAAGGGACCGACGCCTATGCCAATTGTCTAATGCGGCAAGACGAACTTGAAGATGCGGATGAGCAAAAGATGATGGACAGAGAGGTCAAAAAGAAAAAATAACGGCAGGAATCATCCTGCCTTCAGTCTCACAAGCAGGAAAAGTGAGCTACTCAACTTTCCCTCTCAATATTCTCTCGAATCAAACGCGAAAAATCCTCATTGATCACGGCATTATCCGGTCTCTTTATGAGGCATCGTTTTTTCAACCGTTCAAAAGGCAGGCTATTATCCAATAAGCCAAGCTCATAGATATATTTATCGGCATAGCCGCTGACCAAGTCTTTCCAGCTATAGCGAATGTCGGCAGAAACCGCAGTAGCATGATGCAGAATATTACTCGTGCAATTATTAAATATCGTGTGATAAAACTCAGGTTGGTGGCTCAGTTGATCGATACGTTGCAGATAGCCCAGAAAAATAGCCTGAGCCGTGTCTGGCGAAATCTGAAGGGAATAAAGATAAACCCGCTCTTTGCGAACGTCGGTTCTGACACCAATCAAGTCTCGCTCATCGGCAAGCACATAGGTCAACATGTAATGTTTAAAAAAGCCGCACCAGGTCGAATATCGCTGGTCGCGGCTACGCCGCGTTTCTATCGAGACCGCCAAATGGCGGCCGTCTTCGAAACCGAAGCTCAAAAACAAATGCGCAATAGCCTTGCCTGACCAGTAAGAGGAGACCACATCTACCGTTTTTAACTGGCTAATATCGATATCTGCATCGTACCAATCGGGCACATAGTCGTCGCGGGTAGGTTGATATCTGAAGTTGCGAATATTGCGCAGTACAATTTTACCCTGCTCCCCCCATTCCACCTGCGGTAACCGGGCGTATTCCAGCACCCAGTCTTGCTCGTTGCTTGCCGTTGGTGAGGTCAACCACGAAAACATGGCCATATAGCTAGTTGCCTTTATCATTTGAGATTTCACTGCTAGCACCTGACGCTATCGTGCCCTGCGCTTTTTCATCGCGCCATTCATTTTCTTTAGGGCACGGCGTATGGTGGTTATCCAGCCGGCCGGGGATCCGCCAACATGCTTAATGCGCGTGCATAGTCGAGCGTCAGCCCTGGTGTCCAGGCCATCGTTTTTGCGCGTTTACGTATTTGTACCGCCACCCATAACTCCGGCGTCGTGAGAATTTTACTCAATACCCACCAGTGGCCACGCCACCACGCCTTCCAGTGCCGCTTCAAGACCCCGCGCCACACTGCTTGAGCAGTTACGATACGTGAGGTTATAGGTGTTGTCTGCCTGGTAGATCTCCCAGAACCGCTTCAAACGTTCAGCATCGTAGTTCCTGATCCGCACCTGCATGGTTGAAGGGCACCAATTACCAGACTCCGTCACATAATCCGGTTGAAATTGCCCTTCGACATTATTATCTGCCGTTGCCCGCGGCAAATTCAGACGGCGTCTGATAATTCAGCGTGGAGTGTGGGCGACATTCGTTATAATCCCGCCATTCACTGATGGTTTTCCTGGCATGGCTGATGTCACTAAACCAGTGTTCATTCAGGCATTCATCGCGAAAGCGTCCGTTAAAACTCTCAATAAATCCGTTCTGTGTCGGTTTACCGGGCTGAATAAGCCGCAGCTCCACGCAATGCTCAAAGGCCCACTGGTCAAGTGCTCTACAGGTAAACTCCGGCCCCTGGTCAGTTCTTATCGTAGCCGGATAGCCGCGAAACAGCGCAATACTGTCCAGAATACGCGTGACCTGCACACCTGAAATCCCAAAGGCAACAGTGACAGTCAGGCATTCCTTTGTGAAGTCATCGACGCAGGTAAGGCACTTGAGCCTGCGACCGCTGGCCAGTGCATCCATGACGAAATCCATTGACCAGGTCAGATTGGGCGCATCCGGGCGAAGCAGCGGAAGCCGTTCAGTCGCCAGACCCTTACGACGTCGTCTGCGCTTCACACTCAGGCCGTTAAGGTGATAAATGCGGTATACCCGCTTGTGGTTGACGTGAAGGCCCTCACGACGCAATAACTGCCAGATCCGTCGATAACCAAAGCGACGGCGTTCAAGCGCCAGCTCTGTGATGCGTAGAGATAGCTACGTGTCAGCAGCCGGACGCTGAGCTGAATAACGGCAGGTTGAAAGAGACAGACCTGCCAGCCTGCAGGCACGACGTTGCGACAGACCGGCGACCTCACATATGACTTCCACGGCTTCCCGCTTCTGGTCTGTCGTCAGAACTTTCGACCCAGAGCCACCTGAAGCGCCTCCTTATCCAGCATGGCTTCGTCGAGCAGCTTCTTAAGGCGGGCGTTCTCCTCTTCAAGTGACTTAAGCCGCTTTACCTCAGGGACTTCCATGCCGCAAAACTTCTTCTTCCAGTTAATGGGATGGACTACCTCCTCCCGCTGAGGTTAACTGTACGAAATGTGCTCACCAGGAGAATCACCATGAATATCGTATTTCTGGGTATTGATCTGGCTAAAAATGTTTTTCAGCTCTGCGGATTAAATCAGGCCGGCAAACCGGTTTATACGAAACGCACTGGCCGAAAAGGATTACTCCAGACAGTAGCTAATATTCCGGCCTGTCTGATTGGGATCGAAGCGTCCACTGGGGCATTTCACTGGCAGCATGAGTTTGAGAAACTGGGGCATCAAGTAAAGATCATCAGTCCTCAGTATGTAAAACCCTTTGTCCGCGGGCAAAAAAATGACGGCAATGATGCACAGGCCATCGCAGTGGCTCTGATGCAACCGACAATGCAGTTCGTGCCGCCAAAAAGCCCGGAACAGCAGGATATCCAGGCCTTACACCGGGCAAGGCAGCGTATTGTTAATCACCGCACCGCGACAGTTTGGCAAATAAGAGGGCTGTTACTTGACCGGGGGATCCCCATTGGCAGTGCTGTCTCCAGAGCTCGCCGGGCTATTCCTGTTATCCTTGAAGATGCAGAAAACGGTCTCAGTCCCCGTATGCGTAGAACAATCGCGGAACTCTATGATCTCTTTAACGATCTCGAGCGTCGGATCCATTTTTTTGATAAGGAAATTGAAACAGTATTCAGGCAATCAGCAGCCTGTCAGCGTATCGCCAAAGTTAAAGGCATTGGCCCTAAAACGGCCACGGCCGTTGTTGCTGCTATTGGCAAAGGAACTGAATTTAAGAATGGCCGTCACTTTGCTGCATGGCTTGGTCTGGTTCCACGCCAGCACTCGAGTGGTGACAGGCTGGTGCTGATGAATATGACGAAAAAAGGCGACAAGCATCTGCGGACACTTTTTATTCATGGTGCCCGCGCTGTCGTCAGGGTTGCCACGAATAACAATGATGGTTATATGAATCAGTGGGTTAACCAGTTAAAGGAACGGTGCGGATTTAATAAAACGACCGTGGCGGTCGCTAACAAAAACGCGAGAATAATCTGGTCGATGCTGAGAAATGAAACGGAGTATCAAGCAGTAGGAAGTTAATCTCCTGCCAGCAAAAGTTGCAGCGTACTGAGAAATGGTGACAGGTTGCACCTGCACAATCGGAGCCTGATTTTTACACTGGCCTCAGAGGCCGTCCAGTTGTTGAGGCGATTGTGTGCGGATTACCCATTTGGGCACAGGTTTTCCTGATGCCGGATAGATGTAAGCAACAACCCAAAACCAGATTCAGTACTTGCAAAACGGAGGTAGTCCATAGATGTAAAAAGTAGCCTCAGAAATCCCCATCTTTCTGCACACTTCCTCCACGCGCGTGCCGGTTTCCGCCTGTTTCAGGGCAAATGCGATCTGTTCTTCGGTATAACGTGTCTTTTTCATGTCAGATGACCTCTTTTTTCAGGAGAAGAAAGGCCGAAAACTCTACTTTACGCCGGTACTGAACAAAGGGAAGAGATCAGAGATCAATTTAAACTGGCTGTGTTTATTCGGCGTTACAGCTCTATCAGATAGCATTGAAAAGTGTCTGAGTTCAGTGTACCTGATGGCTGGAGCGTATCGTGAAAGAAAAAACATGTTTTGAGAATGAGCGGTGGTGCAGCAGAAGGCGCGTGTGGCTGTGTATGGTCGCGTTCTGCGTCCTGTTTTGGTGGGTTGTATTTTCTATCGTTGGATATATTTCGTCTCTTTAATGGTTGCCGTGATGAGCTCAGTGAACGGTCAGGTTCGACATGTCACGCCATGTCATGATGGAAAAGAGGATGCCATGGAAACACAGCGACAGTTGTGTGTTTCGATTATTGGGGATTCACCTTTTGGGGTTGTTGGATTAAAAGCGATACTCAGTTCAATGGGGGTCAATGTACGCACGACGTATGACTGCCTTGAGGCGTTGTGCGAGTGTGAGTCCGGGGATGATGCGCTCATCATCGATATTTATTTTGCTGATGAAACGCAGATTTTTCGCGATGCTCAAAAAAGGAAAGGTCAAATAGGTGGGCGATTTGTCATCTTTAGCGATGAGGTATGGACCAGTTGCGGCTGCATGACCTTTATTCAGCGAAGTGTTCAATGCGACACCATGAAAAAACATTTACATCATGGAATTGTCGGTGACAAAAAGACGCAACCTTTACCACTGCTTCCGCCGAAGTTCGACCAACGCCACATTAGTCTTAGTCACGCGGAAAGTTTTGTTTTGAGTGAGTGGCTTCGTGGGCGAACGATCACGGATATTGGGCGATTAAGTCATCGCAGCACGCAAACCATTAGTACGCACAAGCGAAATGCAATGAAAAAACTCATGGTAAAAAATAATACGGAATTGTATTGGGCGTTATTAAAAAAGAAATAGGCGCTGTCCATGGTTAGGAATCTGGATCCCTTTTTTTGAGAGTGACTAACCATAAACGGCAGCGCGCTGCATCCTCTGATGGTGCGACATCGCAATGGTTTAAGTATGAAAATACCTATTTTGATTGGTTTTTAATCTAAAACCTGTTTTTCAGGCGCACTTATCCAGCAACGGGGTCTGAAGCCATCGTTTTTTCGCCATCCGCTGCAGCCTGTCAGAGAGCATTTTTGTGGCGTGCTCCCCCGCTACGGCGCCGGTAAAACGCAGCCGGCCTTTGCAGAGGATGCACTGGTACGGATCTGTGCCCAGGAAGCCCTTCATCAGCACCGCGAACCCGGGCCGTTTCGGTTTTTCCCGTACCATCATCTCCAGCGCGTCGTAGACCTTCGGCAGCAGCGCGCCCCGTTTGCGATTGGCCAAAAAACCGTAATAGCGCACCATCTTAAAATGCCGGGACGGGATATGGCTGACGTAACGCTGCAACATCTCCTCCTGGCTGATCTTCTGGCGTTTGTGCTGCTGCGTTCGGTGAACGTAATACTGATGGACCACGGCGCCGCCGCGATAATGCCGGAGCTGGGAAGCCGCCACTGGCGGGCGCTTCAGATAACGGCCGAGGTATTTCACGCTGCGCCAGGCGCCACGGGTCTTTTTGGCGAAGTGCACTTTCCAGGCGCGGCGGTACTGGGCATGCAGGTAGCGGTGCCACCGATCCTCGTTACGGATATGGCCCAGGCCCGGCAGGGCGCCGGGATTGATGCGGGTGTAGTTGTCCCGCAGCAGATAGACGACGGCAAAGCGTAATAATTCTTTCAGACTCCACAGGTTTTTGTGGCGGACTGATCCCAAACGAATTTTAGCGGCGGTGCAGTGAACCGTCTGTCCCTATAAGCACGTGCGTGGCCATGAGTAAAGGGTGAGTTGTCTGAAGCCGCCTACTCTGGCAACGACAGCATCAGGGGATGCCGTTTATCAAAAAACGTAATCTTCACTGACTGACGTTACACTAATGTTACAATACCTTTTTTGGTTCACGCTAATACGCGATGAACCTTTTTTTCTTCCCATGACAGCAGGACATTATGACGAAGAGTACCAGCGGTTGGAAGTCGTCGGATTTCAATACTTATAAAGAGGTGTATTCCAGATTTGGGGGAAGCGTGTGCTCACATCCTGATGTCATTCACTTTCTCCGTGAGAGGGGTGTAACTATGGAATTTCATGTGTACACAAAAAAGGAGGAGATCATATGCGCGACGTATGCCTCAGGTAAGCACCTTTATGTCGACAGTACGCCATACCCTTTTGTTTTTGATGACATCATTATTCCTTACAAAAAGAATGGAGGAAGAATTGTACTGCCATTTCGAACCAAACAGCTTTCTCCCTATCATGATGGGGATTTTTATAATTGCATTTACTGGAAGGGGTTAAAGAGGAAAACTTGTGTGGTAAAGCACGAGTTTTCTCATTCGACGCATAAAAAACGGCGTCAAGCATATCAAAAATTTATTCAGGCAGGTGGGGAGTGTCGGTCTGTGGAGGCTTTTTCTAATGATGAACTTTGTGATATTTACCGAACATTGTTCACACAACGCTGGGGGGAGTCATTACCTTGTTTTTCAATGGAGGCCTTGTCCGCCGTTTTTGGTGCGCTTCGGCATATGGTGTTTGGACATGTTTTGATGATGAATGGGCAGCCTTGTGCGTACGATTTGGTGTTTAAAGCGGAGTGCAGAGAATGGGTTTTCTTCGATTGCATTAATGGCGGGTACGATCCGGCTTATGCGGACCTGAGCGTCGGCAGCATTCTCATGTATATGAACATTCAGCGAGCAAGAGATCTTTGTCAGAACGCCAATATCAGGATGGCCTTTTCTTTGGGGATGGATAATCCCAGATGGGAATACAAAAAACAATGGTGCAACACCTTTACGTTAGGGCGATCTCTAACGTTGTAAGGGGGGGCTTCTAACCATCAACCATTTTAATTGATGGGGTAAAACAGGAAGCACAAACCGAAAAAATTTCATCGCATTTTGGCGTGAACCAATAGAAAACGGCAGTAAGAACGTTTAGGTTTATATTCGACATGTGATATCTTGTCTCAATATAAAAAAGGTGCAATTATTAATGTGATTACACAATCACAACATCTTTTCCTTTTTTAAAATGTGTGATTCATAGACATCGTTTCAATTTTCTCAGCTCAAGCTCAAGCTTGTAATTCTGTTCCTGTATATGCTCTTCATGGGCTGATAGTTTTCGTGAACGGCATCGGAGTATGGCGTTTTCTCAGCAAGTTCAAAGTAGCGCTCCATTGGAGTTTTACCGTTGTGAGCGCTATGAGGACGTTCCCAGTTGTAGTAATGCTGCCATTCTGCCAACAGCTCCTTCAGGTTATCAGCAGAGAGATCTGATCCCTTCCCAATATCGGTGCCAGGATAAATCAGAGATCCGGGCCAGTTTGCAGGCTTCGGAGTTTACTCACTTAGTCGCGTGTCCACTATTGCTGGGTAAGATCAATCGACCAGAACGGTTTTCACTCCGCCACCGAAGTAGCGCAAGGCCCGCACCAGAGACTCATATGTGTGCTCCGCGTCCTGGCTCGGCACCGCAAAGACGTGGAGGCGACGTGAGTAGCCCAGAGTGTTCACGGCAAAGTTGATTTCGCCGCGCTCACCGGCCACTTCCGCGTCGATTTCCCCCAGTCATGCTGCAACTGGTAACCCGGCTGGGACTTGAATGACCAAAGATATCGTCATTCATAGTCATCTTCGGCAGTTTTCGGCTGGGGCAGTAAGGGCGGAATTTCGAATATGGTCCCTTCGGGAAGGGGCTGATTTTCAGCATCTGTCATGTTTTTAGGAATATTATGTTTATTTAGCAAGTAGAATTTTTGCGTATCTGCGTAACAGTTTTGGTCCTTATAATTCCTCATTACATCATAATAAGACTGTCCCGCTTGAGTTCTGTAGGAATACTGTACTGGTTTTGGGGCAGGTTGTTGTTCCTCTGTAACCGGTTCCGTCGTTTCAGTGTTTGAAGGACGTCGAAAGATTAAGTTCACCTTACTCATATCACCTATCTGTATTGAATTGGTATGAGGTTGATGGGCATTCCCTTCGCGAGCTATGCTGCTTGTTGGAGCTGAAGAGGGTTGTACATGCTCAGAAACAGGAGCCAGATGAGGCTTTTTGTACCAATCTGTTGATTGTAGTAGTACTCCACCAGGTACGGTTTTCTTGGCATCAATGTAGGGGGAGTTTGAACTAAAAGGAGAGGTGCTAACACCTCCATTGAGTGGTGATATTTTAACCAAAACCCTAGGGTAATCTGCCATTGCTTGCTGCCATTGATAAGTCCAGTCATTTTTTGTAGTAACAATGGGGCCATTTAAACCATATTTTGAAAATTGGCCAGCTGTCAAATCAACAACAATATCTATACCATCTTTTTTCGCCATAACGACATAATGATTTTTCGACGCGATGATCAATGATATTGGTATTGACCCACTGGAAGAAGGTGTCAGTATACTTGATGTGAATCGGTTGATTATCTATGATTATGCAATGGATCCCTGTGTAAATTATTTTATTTATCATGTTTGCTCTATTGGTAATGCTAATACGGATTACTCATCACCACAGACTTCAAATAAAGTCATATATTTGAAGTCGAAGCTATTAAAGCATTACCCAGCCAATACTCCGATTTTCTTGTTGAGTGCCTCAACCAAAAAAGGACAATGTGCGGATAAGTTACAAGGTGAGCTTTCTGATATCGAGACATTACTTTCAAAAGTTACTTATCGCCATACGCTTTATATCCCAAGCTCTTTACCCAGCAAGGAGAGGGTAAACTTCGAATTTTTGAAAGAAATTAATATTATTTAGCAGGAGAGTGAAATGTCAATACTTTCCTATAACGGAAACGATATGCTGAATGATTACTACTCATGCTGCGAGGAATCGGCCCTTCACAGAGATATCAGCGAAAAGTGGCCCCCTATTTGCGCACAAGTTCGCGATCACGCCATGCACGATAGATGTTTTTTTACATTACCTCGAAAACACATCTCAAGGATTGACATAGGAAACTGGTCATTTAACTGGACAAATTCTGAGGCAGGAGAGGCAATGGCATTGCTGATGGGGATTTCTGATGTCGGCAGCATCCCAGTATGTGATAATCGATTAGCATTCCTCAATGACGGCGTGAAAAGGTTTTCTTCGTTATATGAGAGTGAAATGGCATTCATCGCTGATTTTATCTCAACATTGGTATGGTTGGTTCCTAAAAATGCAAACGCCAATAATGGGAGCGCATCATTTTACGAACTCCCACATGTTACCTTTATTTCCGATGCCACACTCTTCTTTGTTCCACCGTTCCATAAGCTTCCAAGAAAATTCGGGTTTCTTGGGTTCGTCGAAAATCTTTATCACGAAGCACTCCATCATCAAGTACACACGTTCAACGCATTTCATGGTAATCAATACTGTCAGGGAACTCAGGGGGAGTCGCTGATCGATTTCCCTCAACGGCAAGATCGAACTTTCAGTTATACCCAGGCTTTCAATGCTTGTTACGTTTACGGGGAAATTGTTAGATATCGTCGTAAAGTAGCGCAATACCTTTCAGAGGAATATCGGGCTGAAGAATTAACATGGATAAATGAGGCATTGGACTCTGCAATAATGATGCGATTTAATCTGGCCGCACGTTTATATCACGTCAGGGACGCCTTTTTACCTCCCTGGAAATCACTCATCGAAGAATGGAAGTTGGAAAATGAGACAGAGAAATATTTCAACTCGGAGAAAACATTATGAGTAATAT
>Ga0308157_10004230_pt1 | contig 19373 bp, 26 predicted proteins | sample PhyBR1_FD_201035 | JGI IMG/M metagenome (GOLD analysis project Ga0308157, IMG submission 201035) | Phyllosphere microbial communities from UC Gill Tract Community Farm, Albany, California, United States - DLSLB.R1 | ecosystem: Host-associated > Plants > Phyllosphere > Unclassified | place: USA...
CAGCGGATCAGAAACAGGTTTTCGGCATAGGGCGTGCCGGCGATGCCGTCCTGGCGCGCCAGCCCCAACGCCACCAGGGCGCAGAACGCCAGATGGCTGAGCGCTGAGGTAGTGTTCTCTGTGGTAACGGATTCGGTTTTATCTAACAATGGCTACCCTGCCCGTCGAAATGAAGGATTAGTGGCGGATCTGCGCCAGGTCGTCAGCGGTCAGCCCGGTCATTTTCATGACCGAGTCGCGATCGAGGCCGTTGGCCAGCATGGTGCGGGCAACTTCGAGCTTGCCTTCATTGCGCCCTTTTTCAATACCGCGTTGTTCACCCACCTGGATACCTTTCTGGATACCCTGTTCGATACCTTTCTGGATACCTTGCTCGATACCCTTCTCGATACCTTTTTGTTCAAGCTGTTGTGCGATGGTCATCAGTTCCTCCTCGTGTTGCGGAACCCGCAGGGCCAGTTCGCGAACAAATGCCTGAGCATTCGCCGATTCACCGGCCTGGATAATATAGTGTATCAGCGAAATGACCTGTGGCGAAGAGAGATAGCCGGCCAGCAGAATGGCGGACAGCTGGTCTGTCAGCTCAGCGAGGTCGCGCTGGCGAATATGTTTCTGCAGCAGGGTCAGCGCGGCCATACTGCGGTGACCCATAATCTCTTCGTCGGGGATGACCGTCACATCAACCAGCGGAAAATTACCGGTATACAGTTTCTCCGCCAACGCCGGATCATCAAATTCCTGCAGCCAGTTGGTCGAGTATGGATAGGGGCTGCGTTTGCCTGTATAGAACAGCACCGGAATGACCAATGGCAGCTTCTTGTGACCGGCGTCGAGGTGACGCTGCATAGCGGCAACGGCATATCGGATGAGGCGAAAAGCCATATGCTTATCCGGGCTGGACTGGTGCTCGATAAGCACGTGCACGTAACCGTCAGCGCCGGCAGTGGTTTTCAGGCTGTAGAGCACGTCGCTGAAATACTGGCGCAGGTCATCTTCGACAAAGGAGCCGGACTCCAGCTTCAGCGTGCTGAGGTCACAGATGGCCCGCAGTTCGGTCGGCAGATGGATCTCCATGAAGTCGCGCGCAATTTCGGGTTGCGTCAGAAACTGCCGGAAAGTTGCATCATGGGGCGTTGGATTTTTTTTCATGGGGCTATCGTAACATGTTCGGTCGCCGGCTCACTATGGCTGAGCGAAGGCTTCACCCGCTCTCCGGGCAGGATGGCGCCGGGATGTTGCTGCCGCCAGGTTTTTAATATTCGGTAGACGCTGGCCCTGCCAATGCCCAGACGGTCGGCAACCGCTTCGCGGGTGAGTCCGGCCAGCGTCAATTCAATGACCTGCTGCGTTTTTGCCTGAGCGATGGGTTTTCTTCCTTTATATGCTCCTTTGGCTTTTGCCCGGGCAATGCCTTCCCGCTGGCGTTCCTGGCGCAGGCGTGTCTCGAACTCGGCAAAGACGCCCAACATATCCAGGAAAGCTTTACCGGAAGCGGAAGAGGTATCGATAGCCTGCTCTGTCGCCCTGAGCTTGATGTTTTGCCCTTCAAGCTCATGAACCAGATTTTGTAAGTCGCGCAGGCTGCGTGACAGACGGTCGATACGGGTGATCACCAACGTATCGCCTTCCCGCAGGTAGTCGAGGCAGTCATCGAGTGCCTGGCGCCCTTCTTTCCTAGTTCCGGTCATTTTCTCTGAGAAAATTTTACGGCAGCCGGCTGAAGTTAACACCGCAATCTGGTTTGTCAGATCCTGGTCTGTCGTCGATACACGGGCGGCCCGACAGCCATACGATTTAATCCCAATAGATATTAGATGATGAGATTTTTGCGTATCAAATTTACGAAATCAAGTTCTGTGATACTTGATTTTGGCAAATTATCCTAGCTCTCACAAAGGTATACCCTAATGTTACACTTGGCTTTCCGTGGTTACTTGCCCTTATAATTTTTGTGTCGTACATATTATAAATGTACAATATTTTATTGTCAGTCTGTTTTTTGTTGTACGTTGATTAATTAAATGTACAATGGGTTGTGTTTTAGAAGCCAACTAAGGCAAGGAATACTTACCCGAGGAATAATGATGAAACGCGATTACGGTGGTGTTGGTACAATAGCTTTGAGAGCAAGTGCTTTACTACAAGCCATGAGTCGAGATATTGAAGAACAGCGGAAGGAATTTAATCTGACCGAGTATCATCAGACTTATACCCGCAATTCCGTGGCTAAGTTGCCTAAACTGAGCCGCCGTATCGTTGAGCAATCAATGAAAGAGATGGAAGAACATGGATATAAGTTCAATAAAAAGCAGATCGGTAATGTCGAGCAATATGCATTAACGATTCAGAATGTTATTGATATCTATGACCATCGTAAAATCCCAAAATACCGCGATATACACAAAGAACCATATGTGATTTTTGTCGTAAACCTTAAAGGTGGTGTATCGAAGACGGTCAGTACTGTAACGTTGGCGCATGCGCTGCGTGTTCACCAAGACTTGCTGCGGCACGATTTGCGAATCCTTGTGATTGACCTAGACCCACAGGCATCCAGCACCATGTTCCTGGACCATACTCATAGTATTGGTTCAGTACTTGAAACAGCAGCTCAGGCCATGCTGAATGATCTAGATGCAGATACATTGCGTAATACAGTCATTCGCCCAACTATAATTCCTGGTGTGGACGTTATTCCTGCTTCTATTGATGATGGTTTTGTGGCCAGCCAGTGGGAGTCACTAGTGGCAGAATATTTACCGGGAATAAAACCATCAGAGGTACTCAGGAAAAAAATAATAGAGCGTGTTGCCGATGATTACGATTTCATTTTTATCGATACCGGGCCTCACCTCGACCCGTTCCTGTTAAATGGCCTTGCGGCTAGTGACCTACTGCTGACTCCCACTCCGCCCGCACAGGTTGATTTCCATTCGACGCTAAAATATCTGACTCGCCTGCCGGAGATGTTGGAGCGTCTTGAAGAAGAAGGGATAGAGCCGCGTCTGTGCGCAAACATTGGATTTATGTCGAAGATGACCAGTAAGCGTGATCATGAAACATCACATAGTTTGGCGCGAGAAGTATATGCAAGTAGCATTCTTGATTCATCTTTGCCACGTCTGGATGGATTCGAGCGCTGTGGTGAATCGTTCGATACGATAATAAGCGCCAATCCCATGTCTTACCCTGGCAGCGCTGAAGCACTAAAGAAAGCCCGCACCGAAGCTGAACGTTTTACTAAAGCAGTTTTTGATCGAATTGAATTCATCAGAGGATCGGCAGAATGAAAAAGGTTTTAGCCCGCGGACGAGTGCTGGGAAACAGTAGTTCAGAGTTTGCACGTATGCTTGAGGGCGAAGGTAATTCCAAAACTTTCACTCTAAAATCAGGTAAACAGGCGAAATTTGTTAGCACTGTTGTGCTCAGTGGTGATATCGAGTCAAAAACATTTGTTGACCCATCTGTTAACGGGCGTGATCAAACTATGCTTACGCCCGAATCTGTTAGCGACATTTCTCGTACCATTAAGCTGCAACAATTCTTCCCAGCCATTGGTCGTGAAGTTAACGGGCTTATTGAAATATTGGATGGCACTCGTCGTCGTGCCGCGTGTATTTTTAATCAGACGAAGTTTGAAATACTGGTAACGAAAGACGAAATCAGTATTACAGATGCTCGCCAACTGGCTACTGATATCCAGACGGCGCGAGAACACAGTTTACGTGAGCTTGGCAAACGCTTTGAAGTGATGTACGACAACGGTATGACCAAAGAAGAGATAGCACGAGCAGAAAACATCTCTCCCGCCAAGGTCACACGTGCGTTTCAGGCAGCCGCAGTTCCTGATGAGATGGTCGCTGTATTCCCTGTCATCAACGATATCTCCCTAACTGATTACCAGTTACTCCTTCAGGTCGCTGAAGATGCTAAGACCAAAGGTGTGTCCATACCTGAGTTGATGGAGAAGGTTCAAAAACGGGTTGCGGAGGCTGATGGGGCAAGTTTGGATAAGAAAAAAATCCTTGCGATTATTCGGGCTGAGAGCAAAAGCCTGAAACCGGTGCAAGTTAAGCAATTTGAGACAGAAAAACTGTGCGAGTTCTCCGATCGTCACCAGTATGCCAGGAAGAAAACAGATCAGAAAAAGCGGTTGGTCGTATACGAATTCTCACGTATTTCACCCACAGTACAAGCTGAAATTGATGATGCAATAAGAAAAATTATGGAGAAAACACCTGCAGATGAGTAGGATATTTCAACTGGGGCGGGTAATTCTGCCCCTCTCTTTCCTTGATTTTGCCCCACGCAAATTTCAATATTAACATAATGAATTTAAAAGATATTTAACAATTCTTTCATAGTGAAAGCCCCACGTTTTTAAGCTTTTCTGTTAAAACTCGATGTACTCTCTCAGGTTCTAGCTACAGGTAGTTATTTCCATCAAGTCGTCTAGGCTGGACATCTCGCTATTCATTTGCCATACCGGAGCTTATACCCTGCCCCGCAAACCACAAGGATGTCGCTGTGCTCCTCATTTGTGCCGCTGCGCGGAGGTATTCACTGCCCGGTGCCAGTGTGCCTCGTCCTGCGGACACGGGACGGGCGCATTTACCGCTCCTGTCAGGCGTCATGACTAGTTTACGCCCGACACTCGCATTGTTCTGATGAACGCCCTTCAAGCCGCTTTCGCGGCATAGCCTTGCCGCAATAAAGCCTGCGGCTGCGGTATTCCACGGTCGGCTTGACCCGTTGCAGATCGAGGCGTACAGGCCCCGGGCAGCAGGGAACGGTGGCCGTATCGGCCCCCTCTTGTCGCCTCCTGTAACCGTAGGAGTACCATCATGTCCCGATTCCTTCTGGGTAACTGCGTCCAGATCATGTCTGAATTTCCCGATAACGCTGTCGATTTTATTCTGACCGATCCTCCATACCTTGTTGATTTTCGTGATCGTAGTGGGCGTTCCATTGCTGGAGACAAAACCAGTGAATGGCTTCAGCCAGCGAGTGATGCGATGTTCCGTGTGCTGAAAAAAGATGCACTGATGATCAGCTTTTACGGCTGGAACCGGGTAGATGCGTTTGTCGGTGCGTGGAAACTGGCGGGGTTTCGCATTGTGGGCCATCTGGTCTTTAACAAAACCTATTCGTCGAAATCCGTCTACGTCGGTTATCGCCACGAATGCGCCTATATTCTGGCAAAAGGCCGCCCCCGCCTGCCGGAAAATCCGCTGCCAGACGTGCGGGACTGGAAGTATTCCGGCAACCGCCACCATCCGACAGAAAAGCCTGTCACCAGTCTGCAACCGTTAATCGAGTCCTTCACACCTCCGGGCGCCATTGTGCTTGATCCCTTTGCCGGGAGCGGTTCTACCTGCGTCGCCGCCCTGCGAGCCGGACGCCGTTATATCGGCATCGAGCTGTTATCCCAGTACCACGAAGTCGGAGTCCAGCGGTTGACCGCTGTACGGCGAGCCATGCAACGACCCGCCGCCAATGGCGACTGGCTACCGGAGGCCGCGTGATGAATTACGACGGAAACGAACAACTCCGCGCCGATGTAGCGGTACTGGCAAACAGCATGTGTGAGCTGCGCGACACCCTGAATGCATTCGAGTCTCGCTACCGCTACGACGCAGATGCCTTGACGGAACGATTAGCGCGGCAGACTGTTTGCCGCATTAACGCCCGCTTTCTGGAAGCGTATAGAGAAGTCCTTGCGCTGGATTCGTGCTTTAAAGACTGAATGACGGAGATAACCCCATGTATGGAACGCGTGAATTCTTATGCCAGACGCTGGCAGAAATGTATCCCGCTGGCGAGCCACTGGCCCTGCTGGTACTGACGTCGGATTGGATCGGCGCTATTGCCGAGGGAATAGAACACTCCCTGACTGAGCGGGAAACCCTGAATGTTTTGGAGAAGCTCGGCACGTTGCCGGAAGACGATTATCCGCTGTCCGGTATTTCCCTGGATACCGTCGCGGGGCTTATCGCCCAGGTGAAAAGTGAAACCCGCCTTGTGAGTGTGCCTGCTGACCTGCTGGATATGCTGGCGACCACCGCCGAACAGGCATTGTGGCCGCAGGAGTGGCAGGCCCGGGATGAGAACCGCACGGTGCCGGAAAACTTAACCCGCAAGATCGCCGATATTGTGCAGGTTCGCGATCTCCTTAAACGTTGATAAACCTTCACGCCGCCCGGTGCGGCGTGAATCGAATATGCCATGAGGAACAATCATGCAAGAGAATACTACCCTGAATGCCCTTATTTTCCGACGTGCGCGCGATCTTCTGGCTGCTCGGGGCTGGCCTGAACATACCGACATTGACCAGCGAGAACCGGTGAAATGGCCTGGCTGGATCAGCATTTATGTACGGCTTGATGCTGCTGATCTTGCCACATTGCTGGCTATGCTCGTCAGTACGGAGTCGGTGGCGGCACGGTTAAACGACGCGGTACATAAATTAGCAGGCACCGCCGCTGAAATGGTGTTGTCCGGCAGTCGGTATGCTGACGCCCCCGTGCTGCCTGGCGATGGAACACACATTACCTTCCCGTATGCCGGTGAGTGGTTGACGGAGGCGGAGATCCAGGCTGTGACTGAGGGTATTCGCCGCGCGGTCCGGGATGTGTGTACGCAGGTGGTGGAAGATGCGCGGTGTATCCAGACGGCGCTTACCACGACAGACGCGACGCTGTTTGTCCGTCAGACCCGGCGTTTTCGCCTGATGGTAAAAGAGAGTAGCCAACCTAGATGGCTGGATGAAGATGATACGAGTCTGTCAGATGTATTGGGCGCGATACTTGACCGGGGGGCGCGGTTCAGTTCTGTGGAAATCTATGTAGTCAACGATATGATTGAACACATTCTTTCCAGTGGTCTGATGTACGATGTTCTGCGCCTGCCTGGGGTGCCACCACGTCATTGGTTTGACCGGACTGTGTTGAGGGAGGTAGTAACGGAAGCAAGAGATGAAATTAACAGTATGCGCGAATCATTGGCGGCGGTGCGTCCTGCGCGGTGATGAGTGCGAGGGAAGGCGGAGCCTTCCCGTTTCAGGAGTATTCGGATGTCGCATCGCTCCGCTGTTTGTGCGGCTCAGACCCTGTGGGCTTCGCCTTGAGGTTTCCACTATGCAGAACCTGTGTCGTGTGCGGGCGTTGCCGTGCATCCATCTTAGCCGGGCTGCCGTTGATGCAAGGGTTCGCTTCGCCGCTGCGGTCACCCGGTCCTTCCTTCTCGTCAGCCGTGATTTTCCGGTCGTTCGCCCGCTCAGGATTCACGGCCTCACCCTCCAACTCCCTGCTGACGTGTGCGTCAGGCTGCGGCTTCCCTTGCGCCCCTGCATCCCCGGCTGATCGCCCGGCTGTTATGGATGCACGGCACCGCCCGGTGTCGCAGAACATGTGATTACGGAGGTTTTACCATGCAGTATGTGAAAACGCACCCCGTCCTGAATGTTGAAGAGTCCGACCGTCTGTCCCTGCTGCCGCATCTGTTTGGCGACGATTTTATGCTTTTGGAATTGCAGGTTTATGCGCTGGCCAGAAAACACTTGCCGGAATATGGCAGTGGCTTCTGTCATTTTATTCGTTTGCCAGGAGGGGGCGGCTACATGATGCCGGATGGCGATCGCTTCCTGCTGGTTAACAGCGAAAACTGGTTTGACCGCGCGGTAAGCGCCGATGCAGCAGGCATTATCCTCACCGCGATGGCTATCAATCGCCGCTGCGAGATACACCATGACTGCGGTAATGCTGCGCTGACTCACCTGTTTATGCTGCGCGAATCGCAGCTGTGGTGCTTTATTGATACACATCCAGAACGTGAAGCGATTTACGCTGCGCTGGAATAAACCAATGGGCGGCATGGCCGCCCTTTCTTTACTTATCGGTACTCTGTGTCATTTTTCGGCCGCGCGAAAACCCTTGGGCAGGCTGACGCCTGCCAGAGAAGCTGAAGAGCCGCGCCTGCGGCGCTGCATATCGCTTTCTCCTGGTAGCCATCGTTCAAGCAGTGCATAACGTCAGACGTGCAGGATGAACGGGATATCTTCCTGGGGTATTTTTGCTGGTATCTAATACCGGTTCTTTTGTTCTGTCTGTCACTTTATATGCCTCTCTCTATTCTTGTCGGCTGCTCCTGGGCGTCCAGTCGGCTGTCATGCTTCGCACAGAGCCAGCTTCGCCGTCTCTTCCCGGCCCTTCGGGCAGCGGGTTTCCATCCTGACGCGAGGGCCAGCTTGCAGCATCCGTAAACGGATGCGCCGCTTTGTCGCGCCGTTACCTGCGCTCCCTGCATCCCAGCGATACCCCAAAAACCTCGCTGGGCTGTAAGGGGCAACGCCGTTTCGCGCCCGCGCTCTTCGTCGTTGCGGCGGGTTCCTGCTCGCTTCGTTACCTGGTTTTTTCACTCGTTTGAGTCCTTTCGCCGGGGCTGAGACAAGCACAACCCGTCTTGCTGTCCAGGGCCGGCGATGCCTTTCGCAATAAATTTTTTCCGGCCATTTCGCAAGCTTCATTAGACCGAAAAAAATTTCCCGCTCACCGAGGACAGCGGCGGCGTGCCGTGCTGGTTTACGCCCTTGCGGCGAACGGCTCTCAAACGGGTGAAGGTAACAACCAGGGGAAACGTTCAGCAGGTCCCCGCAAAACATCAAAACCGCGGCCCCAGCAACTCAACGGGTGATGGTTTTCAAAAGCGAAAAGCTCAACGGAAATAAGGAGATTTATCATGTCAGTACGTGGCGTTAACAAAGTGATTCTGGTTGGTTTTATGGGACAAGATCCCGAAGTCCGCTATATGCCGAATGGGGGGGCGGTGGCAAGTCTGTCTCTGGCTACCTCCGAAACATGGCGTGACAAGGCGACTGGTGAGCAGAAAGAAAAAACGGAATGGCATCGCGTGGTGCTGTTCGGAAAGCTGGCTGAAGTTGCTGGCGAGTTCCTGCGTAAGGGCGCACAGGTCTATATCGAGGGGCAACTGCGTACCCGCAACTGGCAGGACAATAACGGTGTCACCCGCTATACCACCGAAATCGTGGTCGGCCAGAACGGCACTATGCAGATGTTGGGTGGTCGCCGTGACGGTGGGGCATCACAGCAGGACGGGCAACCGTTCAGCGGCCAGTCTCAACCTGCGCCACAGGATCCGGCACCTGACGCGAAAAAAACACGAGGGAAAGGCAAAAAGAGCGTTGCACAACCTGAACCTCAGCCGCCGCAGGGCGATTGGCCACCGATGGATGATGAGATCCCTTTCTGAAGTCAGAACCTTGCTACAGCAGGGGAACAGAGGTGCCGGATGCGTGGGGCATCCGGCAGACAGTAATTAATACATTTGAGAGGTATCAATAATGTCAGTAACAGAGTCTAAAGCAAAACCCGCCAAAAAGGCTACCCGTAAAAAAGCAACCCCGGTTGTTTCTGCCGAATTGGTGTCGGCACTGGAAAGTGCGGAAGTCCGCCATGCATCGTACTCCCGCCTGTTTATCGGTGAACTGAACAGCCGTCTGATCCCGCATACGCCGGAAGAAATTCAGGGGTATGCCGACAGCATTCTGGCGGTTGGGCTGTTGCAGAATCTTGTGGTGGTCGAGTGCGAAGACGGGCGTCTGGAAGTCGTGTGCGGTGGTGGTAGAACCAAGGCCATCGGTCTGCTGGTCGACGCTGGGAAGGTTGACCCGGACAAAGACTGGATACTGTACAAGGCAGTTTCGCGCCATCTGGCACGCGCCGCTTCGATGACCGAGAACGGCAAACGCAAGAACATGCATCCGGCAGAGCAGATTGTGGGTTTTCGCAGTATGTCAGCAGATGGAAACACCCCTGCACAGATTGGTGATTTGCTGGGTTATGGCGCGCGTCATGTCCAACGCATGCTGAAGCTGGCTGGGCTGGCTCCCGCTATTTTGGACGCACTGGCCAGAGACGAACTGACTACCGAACATTGTCACGTACTGGCGCTGGAAGACAACCATGAACGGCAGTTGCAGGTGCTGGAAATGGCGACTGAACGCAGTTACAACCGCAAGCCGGAACTGCACGAAATTCGCAGTCTTATTACTGCCAGTGAAGTTCGGATCAGTAACAACGGGAAATTTGCGTTTGTCGGGGAGCGGGTTTTTGAGGACGGCCAGATCCGGCGTGACCTGTTCAGTGAAGACAATGATGGCTATGTCGACAGGGTTCTGCTGGATATGCACGTCATGAATAGACTGGAATGGGTCGCCAACAGCTTGCAGGAGAGTGAGGGCTGGGCGTGGTGCCTGCACCGGGTCAGTGCGCTCAGCCGGTTCGGTGAAGATGCCAAAGAATATACCTTCCTGTCGGAGCCAGCCCCGCTGTTTACCGACGAAGAACGGGGGCGAACAGAGGCACTGATGGCGGCGCTGGAACACACAGAAACCCATGACGAAGAGTATGACATCCAGCAACAGATTGAAGATCTCGATGCGGCAGTCGTGATCCGGTCGTGGACGCCAGAGCAAAAAGCGCAGGCCGGTGTCGTGGTGTCCTTTGACGGTGGTGAGGTCTGTATCCAGCGCGGTGTGATGCTGCGGGACGTTGAGCAGGAGAATTCTGGCACGAAGACGGCGAACACGGCGTCATCAGGGAACATTTACACCCGTACAGCGCAGCCCGTGGACGATATCAGTCTGCCGTTGCTGACCAAAATGTCATCGGAAAGAACGCTTGCCGTACAGGCAGCAGTCGTACAACAGACACCGAAAGCCGTCGCGTTACTGACATGGACACTGTGCCGTGACCTGTTATCACGTCACTGGGGGGCCACTTCCGCGCTGAAAGTCTCGTTACGTTGCGCTCACAATAGTCTTCTTGAAAATGCCCCGTCAGGCAAAGAAGGGACGGCTTACCTGGCCCTGAAAGCCGAGATCGACCGCGTTATCGCCATGCTGCCGGAGGGGTGGGAAAGCGACTTTACGACCTTCTTCACGCTAGGTGATGAACAGTTGCTGGCTATCCTCGGGCTATGCGCTGCCTGTGGATTGGACGGGGTACAGACCCGCGAATGTGGGCATACCTCTCGCAGTCCACTGGATACGCTGGAAAAAGCCTTTGACTTCCAACTGCGTGACTGGTGGCAACCGACCAAAGCCAATTTCTTCGATCACCTGAAAAAGCCGCAAATCGTCGAGTTCCTGACCGAGGCCGGTTTCACTGGCGCAGCCAGTGATGCAGAGAAGATGAAAAAAGGGGATGCCGCCGAGCTGGCTGAAGTACGGATGGCTGCAAGCCCTTGGGTTCCGGTCTGGATGACCGCGCCGCAAGCCAATACAACGGCTGCCGGTGACAACACCGACGGCGAACCCCAGCCTGACACCACTGCTACCCCTGACGCTGCCTGATAACCGGAGGTGCCGCCTGTCAAGGGCGGCAATCACACCATGACCAAAGAAGAAAAATTTACCCTGGCCAAACTGCAAGCTTTCACGTCTACCGATTTTGAACAGTACCGCGAACGCGGGGAGGAAGCCCGCCTGCGGTTATCCAGTGCGGTGATCGCCGCGTTGGTTTTGCCCGACTGCTGGCTGATCGATTGCGAACACCGGCAGGAGTGGTGCGGGGTGTATCCGGTCCATCTGCGCCTGTCTCATAAATCTGCTCCACGGGTGCCAGTCGATATCATCAGTCCGTGCCATGAGTCACCCTACTGGTATGGCCGGATAGGGTTAGACGGTGCGCAGTCCGTGGCATGGTTCTACAGTGCCGACAGTTTTGACCCATCGGCGATCAAGATGATGCTAGGGAAACTCAATGAGTATATCTGTGCCGGTTATACCGACGCGAATACTCTGGCTGCTGCCCTGCGTATGGGAGGGCAAAGCGTATGATCCAGAACGGTATGTCACTTGTCCCTGTCAATGTGGAGCAGCGTGCAGCCATGCAGGCCATTGCTGATGTTGAACGTAAACGCGCACGCGGTGGCCACCTGGCTGAGTTTCCGTATGCCCATGCGTATTTCCGTCATCTTCGGGGGAGTAAGCGTATTTCGATTAAAGAGTTTCGGCTTTTCGCGCCGGTGTTGACGGATCGGGAACTGCGTGGCAACAAAACGGCGTGGCTGCAAGCCATCGATACGCTGATTGAAAGTCGCGGGATCTGTTGCTGGTTGCCATTACCGGAAAGTGCCGGGCGGGGTATCTTCCCTGAAGTGGCATTCCAGCGTGAGGAACGCCAGCGTCATCATGATGAACGGTTGGCGATAAAATACTCACGCCAGCATCGTCGGGAGGGAAGTCAGAAGGAGAGAGCGTATCTGGCACGGCTGGCACAGGCGGAGATTGAGCTTGCATTTCATACGCCAGAAACGGTCGGCAGTTGGTGTTCGCGTTGGTCAAGATCCGGGCTTCATCAGTATGATTTTGAAAACCTATTCTTTCTCTGGAGTGAACGTTTTCCCTCCCTTGGCAAGCTGGAGCGCTGGGCTTTTCAGGGGGAGCCGTTTTGGGTGGTATTGGGGGAGGTCAATGCGCTGGTAAAGGAAACACCGGCGTCCCAGCGGGGAATGGAACGCTGGATGATACCCAATAAATTGATCCATCGGACGGAGGCAGCATGAGAAAAAATCCCTACAAGGAGCAGCTGAAGCTGGCCCGCAGTCAGCGCAAGCGCTTGCAGACGATGTTTAACCGCCTTGCGGCGATGGCCACAGAATGGGAGGGCCTCGATGGTGGCATGGAGTGCGATTTTAACCTGCTGGCAGAGAAACTTGAGCCGCAACTGGAGGTGATGGACACCTGGATCGACGAGTGGCGCAAGGACACTACGGATGACGAAGGGGAGATGGGTATTCATGAGCATTATTAAACGTGTTTTTGACCGTAATACGTCTCCAGCCGATGATATTGAGCCTTGGGAAAAAGTGGGCGTAAAAAACCCGTTAGCCGTCAAAGCCTTGGTGATGGAGTTTACCTATTTGGAATCCATGAATGAGTCGTATGCCGAAAACGGGTTGTCGGATGATGAACTGGAAGAGGCGCTGTATGAGATTTTCAGGCGAATAACCGAACTGGCGGGGGGGAGTTCAGTGGTGTACAGGAAAGATGAGGTGCCCAAAGTCGATTATGAGATCATTCAATATTGGGTTAAGGCGCAGCGATGCACCCGCGCATGGTTCGGTGAAATTGGCGAAAGAGCTTGGGAGCATGCGCGGTATCGGCTGGCCCTCACACTGAGAGTCGAAAATTCATACGTCTGAGTATTGGGGACCCGCAGGGGTTTTAGTTGATAATTTACACAAAAAGACCTGTTAACAGGTCTTTTTGATGGTATAATAAGACCACTTAATAGGTCTTATTACGGAGGCGACATGCCAAATATTATACTTAGCGATACCAGTGCCAGCATCAGTGAGCTGAAGAAAAACCCGATGGAGACCGTCAGTGCGGGTGACGGTTATCCCGTGGCGATCCTGAACAGGAATCAGCCTGCCTTTTACTGTGTCCCTGCCGAGTTGTATGAGCAAATGCTCGATGCGCTGGACGATCAGGAGCTGGTCAAACTGGTCACAGAACGCCGCAACGAGGCGCTGATTGACATTAATTTGGACCATTTCGCATGACATATACGGTCAAATTTCGTGAGACTGCGGCCAAGGAGTGGAGCAAGCTGGATAAGGCGCTGCAACAGCAGTTTGCTAAGAAATTGAAAAAATGTTGCGAAAATCCTCATATACCTTCGGCGAAACTGCGCGGAATGCCGGGTTGTTACAAAATCAAGCTGCGCGCCTCGGGATTTCGGCTGGTTTATGAAGTGATCGACGATTGCCTTGTGATCGCGGTTGTAGCCGTTGGCAAACGTGAGCGGGCCGATGTCTATCAACTGGCCAGTGAACGCTTGAAATAATTTACGTGCAGTTATTGCCTGGCCAAAAGGAGTCAAATAATGTCGAAAATTGTAGCGCAACCTATTAACGCGAAAGAACCTGACAGTCCGTTCTGTGCCAAGAGCGGACCTTGCAAAAATTGGGTTATTTCAATCAAAACGTAACGTCACAACCAGCCGACGCTCTCTCGCCATTTATAATTAGTAACTTTATCATTTTCGCTTATTTTTTTAGAGATAGAGCGAGGCTCTCTTCCTAGATACTCAGATATTTCTGTCGGGGACAAATCAAAATCAACAAGCATAACTCTAAGTTTTTCCATTTCCTTTAAAGTCCAGGGCTTGCCATAATTTTTATAAAGAGAGACCTTATGCTCCCTGATAGTTCGCTTTCTCTGAGTTTCACTTTCCCTCTGAAAAATCTCGCTTTTAAACTGTGAACGGAACTCTTTACAGAAATTGCCATCAGTTTTTTTGTTATACAGATTGCTAAGAATAAGTTGGGATGCCGGGTCTAAATCAGGCGCGTCAATAATAAAAACCTTGACCTTTTCCATGTATGGATATTCAATTTTACCCAATATACTTAGTTGTTTTATATTAAAAAAACCTCTCAAATCAAAAGATTTAATGAGCTTTGATTGGATTACACTTTCAATCCTGCTTGCATATGAATAACAGTAACTTGCCATTGGAAGGGCCCATACTACCAGTTGAGGAATATATTTTTCTAATGCAATGCTCTGCCAGTCAGTATCAAAGGTTTGGCTTTTTGCTAGCATGTTTTTCGGCAAATCAGAATACAATGTTGTAGATGCCCATATCTTATAATCCTTCGCCAGGGCTTGATAGTGTTTTGTGTGGTTATGAATTTTATAAGCTGACATGAAGCGATACACGTCGTCATCGTGACCCGCATCGTAAATTGTTCGGTTTCCTCTCAGGTAACCGTCGTAATGTTCGTTTATCCTTCTACCTACATTACAACTTACCCCAACGTAAACCACACGATTGAAAAGTCCTTTATGGACAATAAGATAAACTCCGCTACAGCCAGATTTCCTGGCCTCTGATATAGAACCTAAAAATCTCCATTCCATAATTAAATCCATTATTATTTCTGCTTTTTTGTTTATCATTGTTTTCGTGAAACTTCAACAAATTAATCCAGGAGCCAAGGGAAAAGACTTATATAATTATACTTATCATCGTTAGCGATTATATAGTGTAGTGGCGCAATGTACTTGAACGTGCATGGGGAGAAAATATATCGTTGTTGATTAACATGACCTGCTCCCTGTTGATTCACACGGAATGCTGTTAGCAATGTCCGTTCCCGCTCAAAGCAGACTGTCAGATTTGATTGTGTACTGCCAGTGAAAACTGTTTGATCAAATCTGAGCTAATACACATAAGCCGATGATGGTAATCCTGTACGGCCTTGCATCTTCCTCGAATTAATAGAAACCTCTTTGATCTGCAAAGCCAGGATATGTCCATTTTTATCGAGTGCCGGTGTGCCAGGGACAGCAGGGAAAACCACATGACCTGGCGCTTCCTTCGGTAGCCGGCCGCAAGCGTCCAACTATCAAGCCCTACTCGACTAGCCATCCGCCAGCGGATGACAAGTCTCACCGAAACCGCTCGCGGGTTCGGGCCTGTCGGCTAGGGTCTGAAAGCCAACGGCAACGGCCAGGGCAGGCGCTTGCAGCAGGCTGTTGCCTGCGCCGCTTTCACTGACGCCACGTCGTTACGCCGTGTCGGATGTGTTCATCCTCATTTCCGCTTCTGGTGAGCCATCTCGCGTCCGTTCCCAGGCGGAGGGCTGGTCGTAGCACCGGTGTGTCGTCCCGCAAGGGGTGAAATAAACTCCGTCGAAAACTTTTCGCGAAGGGCTGCAAAAACTTTTCGCCTCCGCCCCCTGCGCTCCTCCGTACACCGTTGCTACTTTGCCCTTTGCCGCCAGGGAACTCACCGAGAGATGGAATAACAACCAGACAAGAGGAAAAAAAGGATGAACACACAAAACGTCAACACCGCCACCAAAGAATCTTCCGAAAGATGGGTGAAAACCTCATATCTGCGTACTGATGGCTTCGTGCGCAACATCCATTCATCACACCCGTTTGATGTCATTCGTGCTGATGTGGTGCTGATTTGTCTAGAAAAACAGGCTCATCGTGGGTGTGGCTTGCATTACGAAATTTACATGGCCCGGGTGCTGGAGTCTGCGCTGGATTATCTGACGCAATTGCCCCTGAAAGATCGTGCTGTCTTTATGGGCGCAGCGGCGAACCGAGGTTACATGCTGACGCTGACCGAAGAACAGCACGCGCAGGAGGCTTATGACGTATTAATGAGCGAGTTGGCGGAATACGACGACTAAAACCGGTGGCGGCATGGTGCTGCCACAGCATAACCAGAAGGAGAAACCTATGTATTTACATCTAACCGAATCATCCGCCGTCTTGGGTATGAATGCCAGCAGTGATGCTGAACGTGCGTACTGGCAGAACCGTGAAAATGCGGCGGTGAAAGCACCCGCAGAAATCGACGTTCACGCCTTTCATGATGCTCTGGGCCTGATGTACCCGCTTAACTGGTCATCCAGCGAAAACGGTGAATGTGAGACGTTCATGCTGGCTGAAATGGTTTGCGGTCGCGTCACTGAAATTTACACCCGGATCGGCGTGCGCTACTTCCTGATGCGGGATCACAGCAACCTTAATCACGCAGATATTCTGGCCCGCGTTAAGGAGGAATTTGACTTGCGCCAGAGATGAAAAAAGCAGGGTTTCCCCTGCCTTCTCATGCCGATTTGCACCCTAGGAAAGTCGAATCGGCCCTCAATAATCAACATGGAGATGAAACCATGAATATTGAAGTATCAATCATTGCACCGTCTGCGTTTTATGTAAAGCAGTTGGCAGCACAAAACGAACAGCCAAAAAAGCAGGTTCGAATTCTGCGCTGCGATATTGCTGCTGGTGACCTCGATCCGAAAATGCGCGCATTAGGTAGACATATCGCCCGATGCCGTCGCAAAGGTCAGTCTGTGAGGGTTCCTGCCATGCGTGGGAGTGAGTGGGGGCACGTTTTGCGTGCGCTTGAACTGAAACGGGCTTTTGCCTGATGTAACGCGCCGCCCCATTTTTTGGGGGCGGCATTTAAACCGGATTGAGGATAATCACAATGACCCAGACCGCAGGAAAAATGACAGACAGCACCGAAATCATCTATTGGATGCAGCACCCCCTCAGCTTGATCGTCACCGATAAGGGTTTCAAAGTACGTCATAGCGAAGGCCGGGAAGTGTATAGCGACAATAATCGGGGGGCCTGTTTCATCGTCGATGAAAAAGGCCAACTGGCTGAGGATGGGATCGCCGATCCTGCATTAGGCCGTTTGTCCCTTGAATTGCTCGATGTTACTGAGAAATTGCGCCTTGACTGGGTGGCCATGCAGGCTCTGTCGCATTAGCGTAGGCAAGTCAGCAAACATTGCGCTGCCGATATTTTAGGCAACCAACAGATAAAATTGTTCCGCCGGTGATAAATGCTCTCCGGCGGGATGCTGATTTTGCCCTTTACGTATCATATGCACTAACTCAATGCCCGCGAGTATCGTCTGCGCTCGCCGGAATGATTTGAACCCCAGCATCGGCCGTATTCGCCGTTTGATATTCCGATGGTCCTGCTCAATCAGGTTGTTCAGGTATTTACTCTGCCTGATGGTGATGGGTTCTTCTTCAGGTTTACCGGCGTTGAGCGTGGTCAGCGCCGCGGTGTTGGCGCCGCTTTTATCAATGGTCACCACGTCAGGTTCACCGTGGTGGCGGATGGCCTTGCGAAAAAAACGCAACGCGGCAGCAGAATCCCGCTTAGCGGTCAGCAGGAAGTCGATGGTCTGGCCAGCCGTATCGACCGCCCGGTACTGATATTTCCACTGTCCTTTGATTTTGATGTAGGTTTCGTCCATTCGCCACCGACGTCCCGCAGGGCACTTATGTCGGCGAAACGCCTTATCCAGCAAGGGCACCAGACGAATAACCCAGCGATGCAGCGTGGAATGGTCCACGATAACCCCGCGTTCGGCCATCATCTCTTCCAGGTTGCGCAGACTGAGCGAGTACGCCAGATACCAGCGAACACACTGGGCGATGATATCGACCGGGTAATGCAGACGTTTAAACGCTTTTGGGAGCAGCGGCATGGTCAGGTAACATCACAAAAAAAACAGCATGTTACCCGACAATGCCTTAATGCGACAGAACCGTAAAATTGCTAAAAGGTGATTTCTGTGGACGTGTCGGTTTTGCTGCCTATTTGTAACGGCTTGCAATCGTAATCCCCCGGGCTCGCAATCAGCGCGATTTTCGGCTCACATTAACTGACAATGAAAATTGCTTCGTGCTCACATTAAGTGACAATGAGCTCGCAATCATCTTTTCCGGCTTGCAATCCATTGCTCCGGGCTCACATTTAGTGACAATGAAAATCACTCCGTAAAAAACCCTCATATATGGCTTTCAGGTGACGCTTAACAATATAAAAATTATACCGTGCTGTTCTTCTCCTCATTTATATAATCAATAAATCGTTCTCTTACAAATGGTACGACATTTTGTAATTTGATAAAATCATTCATATCATGAAGTTTAAAACACTGACCTTCATTACCAAGTTTCATTTTACTCAATTGTTCATCAGTGACACATGCAACCATAAAATACCCACCAGGACTACTTTCCCCCTGATGTTCATATTCCCTACGCCAGATTATTGCATCCTCTTTCAGGGTTAAATTTAACTCCTCCCTTGCTTCACGAAAAGCACATGCTACCGGGGACTCGTTATTCTCACGCGTTCCACCCGTAACATCCCACATGTCGGGAAAAGCAATTTCAGGGTTGTTGTCACGTAATATTCCGACTACTTGTGAATTATTTATTAACGCCAGTTTTACACCTGTAAATTTATTCATTGCTACCTCACCTTGAAATCACTTATACCGCAGAATGGAATTGTTATGATAGTCCATCACAACCGCAACGCGAGGAAACATGAACTTTTCCCACTTTGGCTTACCTCTGTCTTTTAAAGGTATACCCAAAGCGCACAGCCAAATGAGACGTTTTTTCTGTCTCATTTGGATTGTTTTTGTCTCATATGCATGTTACGTTTTCCTCATCTAGAGTCTAACGAGACATTTTTCATAACAATGGCCTTTTACGGTTATGCCCGGGTTTCAAGCAACGATCAGGATCTCACCTTGCAGACGCAAACTCTACGCGACGCTGGCTGTGAAATTATCCGGTCGGAAAAAGCCAGCGGCACCAGTCGGGATGGACGGACTGAGCTGCAACTTCTTCTCGATTTTCTGCGGCCGGGCGACACGCTGATTGTCACGCGAGTCGATCGCCTCGCACGTAGCATTAAAGATCTGCAGGATATCGTGTATGCCCTGAACCAGCAGGGCATTACCCTCAAGGCGACAGAACAACCTGTCGATACACGTACTGCT
>Ga0308157_10004231_pt1 | contig 19366 bp, 17 predicted proteins | sample PhyBR1_FD_201035 | JGI IMG/M metagenome (GOLD analysis project Ga0308157, IMG submission 201035) | Phyllosphere microbial communities from UC Gill Tract Community Farm, Albany, California, United States - DLSLB.R1 | ecosystem: Host-associated > Plants > Phyllosphere > Unclassified | place: USA...
CCTCCAGAAGTCGAGGGCGATCCGGGCCCGAGTGCAGCGTAGTACGACAGCGACCCAAATAGGATCGAAGAAGTTGACAAAAGTTTCCCTCGCTGCGGCGAAGCCGCGCATCAAGATGACGGCCGACGACCACGAACGTTTGTCGCGACTGGCGGCAAGCGCCATGGATCGCGCGCCGGAAGTCGTTTCATTTCTTTCGGACGAACTTGACCGGGTTCAGATCGTCCGGGGCGGGGCCGCTCAAGGCGATTTCGCACGCATGGGCAGCCGGGTGGACTTCCGCGACAATTCGACGGGCAGGATGCAATCCGTGACGCTAGTCTACCCTGGAGAGGCTGACATCGAGCAGGGCAAGGTTTCCATCCTGACCCCGATTGGCGCAGCCCTGATCGGCTTGAGCAAGGGGCAGTCCATCGATTGGGCCACTCGGACGGGCGAGACCCGACGCCTGACCGTGCTCGCGGTTCGCGAGGCTGCTTTCGCCTGAAACGGCATGCGGATCGGCTCTATCGACGAACGATCCTGCGTGTCCTGTTCCAGCCCGACGAGGTAGCCCTCGGTGGCGAGTGCGTCTGCGTCCGCGATCGGCATGCGAACGCATAGCCCCGCGTGATGGGCTCGGCGGTACGTCAAGACGCGACAGGACTGCGTGAAGTTCTGGGCATCCGCTTCGACCGAGCGGCGGCGCCTGGAACTCCAGGCATTTCACTGACCGGGACACCGATGCTCAGCTTCGAGCAGTGTTCGACTCGGCTACACTTGGGCCCGCTTCGATGGAGCGAGCGGACCTTCGCTCATCCGCGTGCGAAGGTCCCCTAATGGCGCACAGCAGAACAAGCTGCGTGCGAACTCCTGACCCCTTGCAGACTGCCGCCTCGTCCCTTCCCTCGTCAGCTTTAGGCTCAGGAGCGGACCTGACGTTGACGCGCTTCACTGGTTCGGTGACCGATGCGCTGAATAGTCAGCCAAGCCGTCGAAACGGTGAGCATGTTGCGTCGCGTACCGTGTTGTTGGCCGACAATCCTGCAGGCGTAACGTCCCGAAAGACCAGTCGGACAGCGCGAGAGAAGATGTCTCCGGCCGGGCCCCAACTGATTTTATGCCTAAAAGGCCCAGCGAGTCGTTGACACCCCCTTAGGCTTTACTCGTCAGAACAGGCACGATCAGGAACTGCGCTCGTTCGGGTGCCTTGAGGTTGGAGGCCGGGTAGCGCTGAAGTTTTGGTCCGGGTGAGAGGCATGGGCATTGAGTCTTCTTATTCGTCTCCTGCTGCTGGCGATGCTCGGCGTCCTCCCGTCCTCATTCCTGGCGATCTGGCATGCGGCGGGAGCACGACAGGACGAACTCTCAGAAGCCTCATCAAAGGCCCAACGCGAAGCCCAGCTCGCCGCAGCCGGGCAGAAGCGGATGGTGGACGGGGCAAGGCAGTTACTCCTCGCACTCTCCGCGGTCCCCGCCATCCGCGACCATGACGAAGCCCGGTGCGGCCCAATGCTGCGCCAACTCGTCGGCGAGTTCGGGATCTACACCGTCCTCGGGGTTGCCGGGCCTGAGGGCCGCATCTGGTGCAGCAGCGCGCAACCGGGCACGGATGTCTCCGTCCGCCCTGGATTCCGTCGGGCGGTCGAGACCCGATCTTTCGCTATCGGCGGCTACGTGGTGGGTCGCGTTACCGGACGCCGGACACTCCATTTCACGTTGCCGATGTACAGCGAGGACGGCACGCTTCTCGGCGTGCTTTCGGCTGGCCTGGATCTGGAGCGGCTTGCCGCCGACCTCGGCAGCATCGCTACGACCCCCGGTTCGACGCTGATCCTGGTTGACCCCGACGGCCACGTACTCGTCGATCTCCCGTCCGGAGAACGGGTCGGCGAACTCCTCCCATCTCATCTGCGAAAGGCCGTTGCGAGGCCTGAACCCACACTCTTGGATATGGAATGGACGAGCGGCCGGCGTGAGTTCGTCGGAGTCGTACCGATAGCCGCGCAACCCGGAGCACCGTTCGTCGTGGGAGTCGGCATTGACTACGAACAGGCTCTTGCCGGCGCTCACCAGCGAGGATCATGGGTGCTGAGTGTCTCAGCGGCCGCGTTGGCGGCCGCCCTGCTCGGGACGTGGTGGTTCGCTGTGAGGTTCATTCGGAGACCGCTCGCCCGCCTGATCGAGGTTGTGGAAGGCTGGCGTAGGGGCGATGGCCAAGCCTGCGCAGGCGCAGTCGAGGCCGTGACCGAGATCGCGCAACTCGGTCGCGCCTTCGACGACATGGCTGAGGCGGTGGCCAAGCGGAAGAAGCGGCTTCGCGATGCCCTGGAAAGCACGACCGACAGCGTCTGGGCCATCGACAAGACCTGGCATGTGACCTTCATCAACGGGCGCAGCCGCGCGCACTTAGAGGGCCGAGAACTGGTCGGTAAGCATCTCTGGGAAGCGTTCCCGGAGCTGGTCGGCGGCCCCGTCTGGGATGCCTTCCGGAGGGTCATGAGCGAACGTGCTCCCACAAAGGTCACCTTCCATAACGAGACCGTCGGCGGTCACCTCGAAGCCAATGTCTTCCCCTCATCGAACGGTGGGATCGTTACCTTCACCAGGAACGTGACAGAGCAGGTTCGAGCGCAGGAGGAGCTCCGCCGCCTTGCCTACCAGGACCCGTTGACGGACCTGCCGAACCGCCGGGGCTTCTGGGAGATGACGGCCGGTGCCTTGGAGAGCGGGCAGCCACTCGCCGTGCTCCTGCTGGATCTGGATGGCTTCAAGCACGTCAACGATACTTTCGGCCATGGCGCGGGCGACGAGTTGCTGCGCGAGGCGGCTACTCGCTTGGCGCAGGCGCTTGGCACTGACGGAACCCTCGCACGCCTTGGCGGAGATGAATTCGTGGCCTTGCTCGCCGGAGCGTCGGTAAGCGCAAGCGCTGGGACTACCGCCCGGCGGATGCTGGGGAGCCTAAGTGAGCGATCCTTCCCGATCAGAGGGCATGTGCTGCCGATCCTCGCGAGTGCCGGCGTCGTCGTCGCCACCGCCGGTGAACAGACCAATCCTGAGAAGCTCCTCGCCAACGCCGACCTGGCGCTCTACGCAGCGAAGGCCGCTGGGGGTGGGGTGGTGCGGACTTTCACGGCGCGTGACCGGAAGGAGTATGAAGCCCGGCGTCTCTTGGAGGATGAGGTCGAACGAGCGGCTCTACGCGGTGAGTTCGAGCTGCACTACCAGCCGCAGGTTCGCCTCGCTGATGGCATGCTCGTGGGAGCGGAAGCCCTCATCCGCTGGCGGCATCCCGAACAAGGATTGCTGACGCCAGCGGCGTTCCTAGAGACGCTCGAAGCAAGCCGGCACGCGCGCGTGGTAGGGGCGTGGATCATCGACGAGGCCTGCCGGCAGGCCGCGTCCTGGCGCAAGGCTGGGTTCGAGTTGCGCGTGGGCGTGAATCTCTTCGCTGAGCAGTTGGTGGCTGGCGACCTCGTCGAGGTCGTCGACGGTGCTCTCCGCTCCGCCGGCTTGCCTGCGGAAGCGCTTGAGATCGAGCTGACGGAAAACATCGCGCTGCGGCAGCAGTCGTCCATGCTTACGCCGTTGCGGGAGTTGAAGGAGCGTGGTGTGGGGATCGCTTTTGACGACTTCGGAACGGGTTTCGCCTCGTTGACGGCGCTCAGGGACTTCCCCGTAGCCCGCCTGAAGATCGACCGCAGCTTCATCATGAAGCTGGCGCCCGGCAGCCACGACGCCGCCATTGTAGAGGCAGTTCTGACGCTTGCTCGTAGCCTTGGGCTCGAAGTCATCGCCGAAGGCATCGAGACGGAGGCACAGGAGGCCTTCCTCGCCTCGCGCCGCTGTGACGAGGGCCAAGGCTACCGCTACGGCAAACCGATGGATCCCGCCGCCTTCCTCGCAGCTGCGACCGCCTCGCGGAATGCCATCATACGCCGGTCTCAGCCGCGCATGAGGATCATTGAGTCACGCCCTGTCTTAGAGTGTGCTGCAACGCACGCAAGTGGTAGCAAGCTAACAAACATGTGAGCTTTGTCTGGCATCTCGGCCGCAAACGAGAGGGAGAGGGCCGGTGTTAACCGACCGCCGAAGGAGCAGCCGCCCAGGAAACTCTTAGGCACCCGGACCGCTCGTTCGTTCGCCACTCTGGAAAGTGGAGCTCGCGCTCTCGCCGATGGTGTAAGCCGAAGGCCTTCGAGGCGCAGGCGAAGCTATCAGGACGATGAAAGCCTCGTTCCTGTTCTTCGCCGTCATGCCTTGAGGGGCGTCGAAGAGGCGATGCAGGCAAGCTCACCGGCGGGCGAAGATCGCTACAGCGGTCGCCGCCGCGGCGGCGGCGAGGTAGGCCTCGATCACCGAAGGTGTCCCGAATTGCTCAAGCCATCGCGCCGTGCCCAGCACAAGCAGCATGACGGCGATGGCCATGACCCGAGCGGCGATGATCCTCATCGAGCCTCCTCCGCCGAAGTCTGCTGCTTCGTTCACTGACTGAAACGCGCCGCGACGGAGTTTGCCAAGCCCGCGCATGCGTGCCGCGGAGGCGTGACGAGCGCGGCCACTCAAGCGGTCACGGCCCTAAGGGCCGGACGCTCGACCCGGTCTGCCACGGTATGCGCAGAGGCTTCCCACCCAGGGCTGACGCCGGACCGGAGTGGAGGGACGACCAGCACGTCCGCGCCACGGGCGATAAGGACGTCCTCGGTGACGCTTCCCAGAAATGCCTTCCTGATCCCCGTCCGGGCATGCGTGCCCATGACGACGAGGGTCGAAGGCATCCGCGCGGTGAGGCGGACGATGACCTTGTCCGGAGGACCCTCCTCCACCCGCCGCGACCAATCCCGATCCGCTAAACCGTCGGCTCCGAGGAAGGTCTCAACTTCCTCCGCGAACGAGGAGCGCCAGTTTTCGACGTAGCTATCGATGTGCTCGCGCGCGACGCCGAACCCCGATAATTTTGGCTTTCCCAAAGCCTCGAACGCGTGCACGACGGTGACGTGGGTGCCGTTCAAGGGCTTGAGCGATGCCACGGTCTGCAATGCGCGCGCTGATGCGTCCGAGAAATCAACCGGTACTACGACCCGCCTGTACGGTCCCGCGGCGGGTTGCCTGACGACAAGGACTGGGCATGGCGCCTTGCGGATCAAGCTGCGGACGGTTCGTCTAGAATAGCGCGCAGTCGCCCTGAGAGCGGCGCCAACCACGACCAAGTCGGCTTCGTGGGCCGCAGCCGCATCGAGGATTGCATCGGGAGGGCATCCCCCGACGACGAGCGGCTCGCACGATATACCGTGAAGTTCCGGCACGACGGCGATCTGCTCCACGATCATGCGTTGCGCCTCGCGAAGGTCCGGCACGACCTCATGAGGATCGGGACCGTCTATGACATGCATCAGGACGAGCTTTCCCCCGTGCTGACCAGCCAGGATGCCGGCACGCCGCACGGCCCTCTGAGAGCGGGACGTAAAGTCGGTGGCAACGAGAATATTCATGAGCGTTCTCCTAATCAGCTTGGTGTCAGTCCAAGGCGGAGTGAATGTGAGCCGGTGGCGCGTGCGCACGTTCGCGCGCCCGCGCAGTGCGATTTGGGCGCGGCTCAGCCTCTTTGCGGCAGCCTCGCTCAGTGGAGAGGACCTGTCCGGACGAACCGCGGCTCGCATCTTCGATACAGGCCGACAGGCGGGTACTCGGGCGATTATAAGACCCGCCTCATGCAGGCCGCAGGCGAGCCGTTGAGGCCTAAGTCGTGCGAGGTGTAAGCGGGCCGCGGCTAGGGACCGGCTCGTCGACGAAACGCAAGCCAATACCCTCGACCGTCACCACGTGCTGAGTGCCGAGGCGATTATCGCAGAACGGCATCCGGTCGCCCACGCGCAGCCCGAGCAACGCCGTCCCGAGCGGACTCGCAACTGACAGCCCGTCGGCCAGATTGATAAGGTCATCGGGGTGCGCAAGGAGGTGAACACGCACGCCCGGCTCGTCGTCGAGACGGTAGAGCACCCGGCAATTGACCGAGACGACTTCGCTCGGCAGCGCGCAGGGCGGGCAGAGAGTCGCTCGCTTTAGTTCCCAAAGCAGGAAGTCGGCGTGGCTGTCGCCGCGTAGATGGGCATCGAGACTGAAAGCCACGAGCCGGTCGAAGTCGCGGGTGGTGACGGTAATGGGGGGAAGTTCATGGACCGCGTGCATCCTGGCACCTCACAGCATGACCGCTCCACGCTGTAATCCGAGTGGAGGCGGCCCCGGCGGTCTCCTAGAAGAGATCACACGGAAGAAAGAAAGCGTTGCTGGAGATCGTCCCTGGCCTCGGCCGTGGCCTACGAAAAGGCCGGCAAAGTGCCAGGGCTAGGAGCCTGCTTGCAGGCTGCCCGAGCGTACCAGTAGGCGGATGCTCTGAATGCAGTTCGACATGACGCTCCTAACGTTGGGGTCGCGCCTGGCGGTGTCAAGCCGGGCCGAGGTGCCCGGGTCTGGGGCTGGCAGGGTACGTTTGACACCCGCAGCCGGTTGGCCAATCCTGGTCGGGTCATGCCGTTCCCCGCAATCCTCAACTGTAGTTTGCTCTGGGCAGCTAACCTGATCGCGGGCAAGTAGGCCCGTGCCGACGGTGCAACTGCGTCCGTCCCGCTCGGTGTATCCGGGACAGCTGCCGCGAAGGACCGGAATGTCTGCCGAGAGGCCCGATGGCACCCATCCTAGATCCATGAGACGTAGGCCGGCGGTGGTCGATGCCGCTGGACCGGGGCGCACCCAAAGCTGGTTTCGAGCATCCGGACAAAGTTCTGCTAACCCTTGGGAAGGATGATCCGCCGCGCCGTGGGGAAAACGCACGCCGGCTTCATATTTCGGCAAAACGCCGAGGCCTCGCTGGCTCAGTTCGTCACGAGGTCGCCGTCAGAGCACCCAGATCGGCATGGGGGCCAAACAGGCCCGGGACACCGTTGATGCTGGCTCTCGTCCTCGACGACGCCGAGATGAACAACCTGGTGATGGTCGCCTCCCTGCGGCCCTCGCCGGCTGCGTGATGCACGACTTCACACATCCAGGCAAAAGCCTATTCACACCGACGATAGCGTGCGGCCTGCAAGCCGGGCAGTTCCCGGCCTTCGTCCAGGACCGGTCACGTGCACGGACGCACATTTTAGATCGCAAGCTAACGAATTGTCTGGCTTGCGGCATCGTTTGAGGCTAGAAGGGACGAGACATCGACGCGCGGGAGAGAGCCGGCTTGGACCGGCCGCCGAAGGAGCAACCGCCCCGGAAACTCTCAGGCACCCGGACCGCACGTCGTTCAACACTCTGGAAAGCGGAGCGGCAGCTCCCGCCGATGGTGTAAGGCGTGGCCTCTCCCGAGGCCGTGTCGAAACTCTCAGGCCGATGACAGAGGGGGCTCGCATGCATGCGGCGTGCGAAGCAACCTTGGAGGCCTGCGCGATGACGCTCCCATAGCCCGACACGCCGAGCCCTCGGGCTCGACACATCCTTCCCATTCGCACCGGCCGGCTCACACCGTGGGCCGCGGCGGCGACGCGCACGGCATCGACCATGCGGCGCGTCCGGTCCTGCGCGCCGGCGCCTCCCCCTATCCTGGATGTCATCCGATGTTGGCCACCCGCCGCGCCTTCCTCCTCACTGCCGCCGTCCTTGCCCCGGCACGGGCCCAGGCCTTCTTCTGGGACAGCGAGTCCGAACCATCGACGGTGCCGCAGCCGGTCGAAGCACCGCGGACCAGGGATGCCTGGTATGTCGGCGAGATCCCGGACGAACCCTTCAACATCCCGAAGGTCGACCTCTCCCTCGTACCACCGGAGTTCCGCCGACAACTCGTGGATTACGATGGGGCGGAGCGTGGTGGCACGGTCGTCATCGACACGCACCAGCGCTTCCTCTTCCTGGTGCGCGAGGACCGCACGGCGATCCGGTACGGCATCGGCGTGGGCCGGGCCGGCTTCACCTGGTCAGGCATCGCGGTGATCAAGCGCAAGGCGAAGTGGCCGGGCTGGCGGCCGACCGCGGCCATGCTGAAGCGCCGGCCCGACATCCCCCGCTACGTCGAGCCGGGGGTCAACAACCCGCTCGGATGCCGCGCCCTCTACCTCTACCAGGGCGACCGGGACACGCTCTACCGCATCCACGGTACTAACGAGCCCTGGACGGTCGGCGGCACCGATTCCTCTGGCTGCATCCGGCTCCTGAACGAGGACATCCTCGACCTCTACGGTCGTGTCCCCCTCTGCACGACCGTCATCGTGAAGACCTCGCAGCCCGAGGTGATGGTGCAGCGCGAGTGGGACGAGCGCCCCCGCTCGGACAACCAAGTCCTGCTCTTCAGGTGAGACACTGAGACGAGCCGGAGCACCACCGTTCCCACGACGTCGAGCGTGGTCGAAATCCGAGACGAGACACGATGTTCGCGACTGCTACCGCAACCCTGGACTGGATTGGCGTGATCGTCTTCACGGTCACGGGCGCCCTTGCGGCCTCCCGCAAGGAGATGGACTTCGTCGGCTTCGCGGTGCTCGGCACGGCGACCGGCATCGGCGGCGGCACGCTTCGGGACCTGTTGCTCGGGCTGCCGGTGTTCTGGACGGTCCAACCGGCCTACCTGCTGACCTGCCTAACTGTCGCGGGATTGGTGTTCTTCACCGCTCACATCCCGCAGTCCCGCTATCGGTACCTGCTGTGGCTCGACGCCCTGGGTCTGGCCCTGTTCGCCGTGGCCGGGACGGAGAAGGCCCTTGAGGCAGGGGCGAGCCCCGTCGTCGCCATCGTCATGGGTGTGGTCACGGCCACCTTCGGGGGCGTGATCCGCGATCTGCTCGGCGGCGAGAGCCCGGTCATCCTCAGCCGCGAGATCTATGCCTCGGCCGCGGGAGCCGGCGCGGCGGTCTTCGCGGGTCTGACCCTCCTCGACGCCCCCCGCGAGTGCGCGTTGGGCACCGGCTTTGCCATCGCCCTGCTGGTGCGGGCCGCATCGCTCCGCTTCGGTTTGACGCTTCCGCGATATCGCCCTCGCGCCGGCCTCCCCTATCATTGATTTCGGCCGAACCGTCGCGGCTCGCTCACTTCGAGGCACCCTGAAGCGACAGTCTTCAACGACGGGCCGCCCGCGCGGTCCATTCACAAGGGAAAGCCAAGATGCTCATCGGCAAACATCGTCGCAGGCTTGCGCTGGCGGCATTCGTGTCCCTGGCAGCGCTTTCGAGCCATGCGTTCGCTCAAGCCGAGATGAGGGGGTTGCCCGGTCCGACCGAGGAACAGCTCGCGAAGTTGCAGGCCATCTACGAGGACCTGCACGCCAACCCCGAACTCTCGATGCAGGAGAAGCGCACGGCCGGCATCGTCGCGAAGTGGCTCAAGGAGCAGGGCTTCGAGGTCACCGAGGGCGTGGGCGGCACTGGCGTAGTCGGCCTCCTGCGCAACGGCAACGGCCCAACCGTGCTCCTGCGCGCCGACATGGACGGCCTGCCGATGAAGGAGAACACCGGCCTTCCCTATGCCAGCATGAAGAAGGGGACCGATCCCGCCTCCGGTCGGGAGACGGCCATCGCGCATTCCTGCGGACACGACCTGCACGTCACGTGGCTGATGGGCGCGACCCAGATCCTAGCCGCGAACAAGGACAAGTGGCGCGGCACCATCATGGCCGTGTTCCAGCCGGGCGAGGAGATCGGCGAGGGAGCCAAGGCGATGGTCGACGCCGGCATGGTCAAGCGCTTCCCGAAGCCGGCCGTCACCCTGGGGCAGCACGTCCTGCCGTTCCCGGCCGGTCTGGTGCGCCTCGCCCCCGGCCCCGTGCTCTCGCGCAGCGACAGCCTGAAGGTGACGCTGTACGGACGCGGCGGTCACGGCTCCGGTCCGGAATCGGCCATCGATCCGGTGGTGATGGCGGCCGCGACGGTGATGCGGCTGCAGACCATCGTCTCGCGCGAGGTCTCGATGTCCGACAGCGCCGTGATTTCGGTCGGGTCGATACAAGCCGGCTCCAGCGCCAACATCATCCCGGACGAGGCGCAGCTCCAGCTCAACGTCCGGACCTACGACGACGCCGTGCGCGACAAGGTGCTGGCCTCGATCAAGCGAGTGGTCGAAGGGGAAGCCGCGATCTCGGGCGCCCCAAAGCCGCCGCTCCTCACCATGCTGGGGCAGTTCCCCCTGACGGTGAACGACGAGGACGCGACCGCCAAGGTGGCCGAGGCGCTGAAGCAGCGGTTCGGCGCGCAGCGGGTCCAGCCGGCCGCTAGCGCGAACGCCAGCGAGGACTTCACCGTCTTCGCCCGTGCCTGGGACGTGCCCTCGGTGTTCTGGTTCGTCGGCGGGACCGACCCGAAGAAGTACGCCGAGGCGGAGCGGACCGGAACGCTGAACGCGCTCCCGTCCAACCACTCGCCCGAATACGCCCCCGTCCTGACGCCGACCCTTCGCACCGGGGTGGAGACGATGCTGGCGGCGGCCGGCCCTTGGCTGGCACCGGCGAGCGCGGGTTCGCCGCCGCGCTGAGGCGGCAAGCGCTGTCCCAAAGCGTCATGGGTTCGGGACGAGCCGCAGGCCCGCCCCCCACGGATCGCGCAGGACGAGCGTCCCGCCGTCCTCGACGAGGGGAAGGCCGGCATCCCGGAAGCGGCGCCGGACCCGTTCCAACGTCTCGCCGTCGGAGAACAGGGCGACCTCCGCGAGACCGGTCGTCCCGTCGGTGCGTACCGGAGCCCCCCGGCTGTTCCAGATGTTGCCCGCAAGCTGGTGGTGGTAGCCGCCTGAGCCGAGGAACAGGGCGCCGGGATAGCGGCACATGACGTCGAAGCCGAGCAGGCCGGCGTAGAAACATTCCGTCGCGTCGAGGTCGCCGACCTGCAGGTGGACGTGCCCAACGCAAGACTCCGCCGGCATGCCGGCCCAGGGCTGGTTGGCGGCACCAACGATGCCGGCGCGATCCAGCCGCTCGTTGCGCATCACGACGGAGCCGTCCTCCGTCCACTGCCATTCCGGCCCTGGGCGGTCGACATAGATCTCGATGCCGTTTCCCTCCGGGTCGGTGAGGTAGACCGCCTCGCTGACGAGATGGTCGGCCGCGCCCGTGAGCCCGATGCCGGCTGCGTCCGCGTGGCGGAGCCAGCCGCCGAGGTCGGCGCGAGTCGGCAGCAGGAAGGCGGTGTGGAACAGCCCCGCCTCCCGCGGCGACCACGGCCGGGCATCCGGGTCCGCCCGGAGTGAGAGAAGGATGGTCTCCCCGACACCAAGACGAACCGTGCCCGACTCCTGGGAAATGGGCGCGAGGCCGATGACGTCCTGGTAGAACCGCGCGACCTCCGCGAGGTCGTTCGCCACGAGGTTTACCGAGGCGACGCGGTACGGAGCTTTGGCCAGGATACCGTCGCTCCGGCCATCGCTGGGATTCGATGCGGGGTCGTTCATGGGTCGGGCTCCGGTCGGTGGGGCAAGCGTGCCTGGAACGCGGGCTCCGGGGAAAAACGTTCAGCGGGCCTTGGTCTCCCCGGCGGCGGGAGGCGGGGCTCCGCGCCAGGAGCCGAACAGGCTGAAATGCGGGGTCTCGCCATCGGGTTCGACCGCGACCGTGGCGGTGCGGCCCACAAGCAGCCGGGTCTCGTCGGGGACGCCGTCGAGCTTGATCCGCACCGGGATGCGTTGCGCCAGCCGGACCCAGGCGAAGGTCGGGTTCACGCTGGCGAGCAGGTTCGAGCCAGCCGTGCGCTCGCGGTCCTCGATGCCGCCGGCAAAACTCTCGACGTGGCCGGTCAGCGTGCCGGTCTCGCCCATCAGACGGATGCTGGCCCGGTTGCCGACATGGATGCGCGGCAGCTTGGTCTCCTCGAAATAACCCTCCACCCGCAGGGTGTCGCTGTCGATGAGCGCCATGACGCCGTGGCCGGTCGAGACGTAGCTGCCGGGCCGCAGGCCCATATTGGTGATGCGACCGTTGACCGAGGCCTTCACGGCGGAGCGGTCGAGGTTGAGCTTGGCAAGATCGCGGTCGGCCGTCGCCTGACCATAGGCGGCCTTGGCCTCGAGGTCGGCCGCCTGCGCCGCCTCGACCCGTTGCTGGGACGCTGCGGCGTCGCTGAGCTTCAGGTAGCGGGCGTAGTCCGCCGCGGCCTGCACGGCGCTCGCCTTCTTGCCCTCGACCAACGCCTCGGCCTGCCGCAGGGCCAGCGCGAAGCGGTCGGGGTCGATGCGGAACAGGACGTCGCCACGCTTCACCACTTGGTTGTCTGCGATCAGCACCTCGGTGACGAGGCCGGAGACGTCGGGGGCCACCTGAACCACGTCGGCCCGCACCCGCCCGTCGCGGGTCCAGGGAGCCTCCATGTAATAGTCCCACAGCGCCAGCCCGACGACGATAGCCGCGGCGACCATCCCGAGGGTGACGAGGAGGCGGAACGAGAGGGCGAGGAACCGAGGCATCGGGGATTCCGGAAGGTCTGGGACGTGGTCGGGCGCGCCGGTCGATCAGGAGGTGAGCGGCACCGCGACCGCGACGACGGCGCCCAGCAGCACGACGTAGAAGGCGAGATCGAACAGGGGCCGGTGCCAGACGAGGCGGTAGAAGCCGGCCCAGGCCAGCAGCCGCCGCAGCGGCAGGCTGACCGCGAAGGCGATCAGCATCCAGGCGGCCAGGCTCGGCACGAAGACGCCGTAGAGGTCGAACTCGCCCGTCATGCCGCGCGCTCCGATTGCGGGGTCGAACGATAGGGGGCTGCGCCGGGAAACAGGCCGCGCCGGATGCCGACAAGTCCCATAAGCGCTGCGCGCCCCGGCGCCTGCCGCGCCTCGGCGGAGACGGCGTCGAGCGCCGCGTCGATGGTATCGAGCAGGTCCGGCCCGGCGGTCTCAGGCTTTGCCCGGAAGTGGCGCGACAGAGCGGTGAGCAGCGCCTCGACCGCCTCCCGCGCCGCCTTCGGCAATCGGCGTCGGTCGCGCCTGAGTTCCACCACGTTGATGCCGACGCGGACTTCAGCCAGGAGGTCGGCGGTCCACTCGGCGTCGTCGGACGGCAGGGCGGCGAGCCGCGGCGCGATCAGGCCGACGCGGTCGAGCATGAGGGCGGCGAGTTCGAGGCCGTTCTGCGCGCCCTGGCGCTCGGCGGCGCGGGCGAGTTCGCGGCGGTTGACGCCGCGCAGGCGCCGGGCCGACCAGCCGGCCCCGACCGAGCGGACGAGGCGCGTGACGATGGCGGCCCCCCACATCCCGACGACGACCGCGATGGAGGAATTGGCGAAGGCGGCGAAATCGGCGCTGTAGCTGCCCTGGAGGGCGATCATGGCCGAGCCGTTGACCGCCGCGCCCATGGCCAGCGGCGCAGTCTTCGGCTGCGCCATGAACACCCCGCAGACCAGCAGCGCCGGGGCCAGCGCCAGGGCCAGCATCTCGAAGGTGGTGGCCAGCGGCAGGATCGCGAACAGGTAGGCGCCGGCCCCGAGGGCGCCGAGGATGGCCGAGTTGGCGAAGCTGACGATGAACGGCGCAGGGTCGTCCTGCGCCGCGAAGAAGCTGCAGCCGACCGCCGCCATCATCGGAGCGGCTGAGCCGTGCGGCCATCCGGTCGCGATCCAGATCGCGCAAGTCACCAGGATGGTCAGGAACACGCCCACCGCCGACAGCAGCGCCATGCCATGGTCACGGTGGCGGATCGTGCGCGCCGCGGCGGTGTAGCGGAAGGTCATGTCCTCGGTAACCGGCGTCCCGTCGGCGATGTGCCGTTGAAGGATGCGGGCGTCCTGGCGCAGCTCGATGAAGTCGCGCAGGCGCGCCAGCAGGCTCGCCAGCACCAAGGCATCCCAGGATGGTCGCTCGCCGAGGGCGGGTTCGAGCGCGTCGGCGGTGGCTTTCAAGCGGTCGGCTTGCGCCTGGTCGGTGGTTCCGGATGCAAGCCACGCGGTCATGTTGTCGAGCAGGGAGCGCAGGCTTTGCGGCAGGGGGCCCGCCCGCTCCAGCGTCTCGATGCGGTCCGAGACCGCCGAGGCGATGGGCAGGAACATCAGCATGTGCTGGCGCAACGTCGCCATCGCCTCGGCCGACCGCTCAGCCCCGGTCATGTCGTAGCGCAGGGGCGTCGCCAGGGCGTCGAAGGCAACGGCGTCCGAGGCCAGCTTCAGCCGCGTTGCCTGGGTATCCTTTGCCGTGCGGGTGCGGCCGAGGACGTTGATGACCCAGGCCCGGGCGTCGCGCAGCCACAGGTCAAGCCGGGCGGTGATCACGGGCGCCACCGATTGCGGTAGCACGACCGTGTTCACGAGGCTGGCGCAGAGGATGCCGAGCGTGATCTCTTCGGCGCGGGCCACGGCGGCGTCGAACATCGTTCCGGGATCGCCGACAGCGGGGAAGCCGATCAGGGCCGCCGTGTAGCCGCCAAGCATCATCAGGTAGCTGCGCGGGGTGCGGTCGAGCAGCGAGAAGTACAGGCACGTCGCCACCCAGAGCGCGATGGCCAGGGTGAGAAGCTCCGGAGCGTTCACGAGGTTCGGCACGAGAGCGACGCTCACGGCCGCGCCCAGCAGCGTGCCAAGCACCCGGTATAGCGCCTTCGAGCGCGTGGCGCCGGCGAGCACCTGGCTGGTGATGTAGACCGTGCCGAGCGCCCAGTAGGGGTTCGGCAGGTCAATCCAGAACGCCAGGAACAGGGCCAGGATGGCCGCCGCGAAGGTCTTGAGCGAGAACGCCCAGTCGCGCCAGCCCGGCAGGGTCATTCCGCGGCTTCGCCGTGCGCGACCTTGTTCCGGGACGCATCCGGTTCGGGCGGACCGCCCAGATGGTCCTGGATGGCCTGGAACACCCGCAGGCTCGCCTCCAGGTCGGACGCGCTCACCTTAGAGAACACCGCCTGCCGCAATCGGTCGAGGTCGGACTCGATCCGCGCGACCACCGAGCGTCCGGTGCCGGTGAGGCTCAGGACCTTGGCGCGACGGTCGGTCGGATCCTCCTTGCGCATGACGAGACCGGCAGCTTCGAGTTGGTCCAAGAGCCGCACGAGCGACGGGGCCTCGATGCCGACGGCCTCGGCAAGGGTGGTCTGGCGCGGTTCGCCACCCAGACGTCCGATCAGCACCAGCGGCAACGCCTTCGCCTCGGAGACACCGTGCGCGTCCGTGGTGGCGTTGGCGAGCCGCCTCCAATGGCGGCCAGAGAGGAGAAGCGAATGAGTATAGGTCAACCACTGTTGGCTCAGGGCCTCACCTGCCATCTGACCTTTTCCCTCCGGACTGAGCCGGGACACTTTCTCAACGTCCGCATATTAATTAGCAGCCTATCGATTTGCGAGTGCCATTTCAATGGTCTCGTCGGTCTAGGGTTGGCTCGGCGCGGCTTAGCCGGTTTAGCCTTGCCGGCTGGCGGCGCCGGACCAGGGCAACGGGACCATCAGAATGTTGCGGCCGCCAGGACTGGCCATTCCATACCAATGGCAGCTCCCCGGGGTCTAACGGCCATTCCAACGGCTCGACTCGAATGACCGCTTGTGGCGCATCCCAGACATAGATGCTCCCAGGCCGGTGAGAGACGGCGGGATGACGACGTTGGAGATCGCGGTCGGGGTCCTCTTCGCGGCGGGCTGCATGTGGCTCTACTGAGACCTGCCCCGCCCCTGGTGACGTCCGCATATGCGGTCAGCCGGTGACCGGGTAGGAGCCAGGCCCTCCCTCAGACCGCTCCGCACGGCCTCTTGACCGGGGGTTCGTACGACAGCCGGGTCTCAAGCCTGTGAGATGCGCGACCGCGAAGCCATCCAGGCACGGCTCAAGGAGTTCCTAGGATAGGGGGGCGCTGCCACCCGCTCCTGGACGCTTGTTCAGTTTGGTGGGCGCACGTGCGCCCGACGTCGGTCTCCGAGGTGCCGACGTGCGGCCCACGTCGGGCGCACAGGGCAAGCGACAAGGGAAATCGGAAGGTGCCGCGGGGGCCGAAGATTGCCCCTGGTGGCGGCGGTCCGGGCACGGACAATCCATGGGCGTCGGACACGACAGGAGCCCGCCGCACATGCTCAAGACCATCGCCTGCCTCATCGGACTGACCCCGATGCCTACGCCCCCGCGCCCCGCCTCACACCGCCGGGAGATCCCCTCGGCCCCGCGTCCGACGTCCGCGCCGGTGTCCGACGCCGCGTCCGACATCGAGGCCAAGCGCGCCGCCGCCCGCGCCCAGGCGCAGCGCCTGTCGGACGGCCGCTGGGCCGAGGCGGTCCGCCTCATCCTCCGCGCCGGCGACCCGTCCGACATGCGCTACGTCGAGCCCCAGGAGCTCGTGACGGCACGCGCCCGCGTCGGACAGGAAGTCTCGGAGTACCTGCGCGCCTGCCGCCACGCCGGCATCCGCGTGCCCCCCATCGGCGACGCCGATCTCGCGTCGGCGCCCCGGCTCGCCGCCTACAAGGTCGACCTCATGCAGCGCGCCGCCATCGACGCCGAGGGGTGGGACAAGGGGCACGTCGCTCTGCTCCAGCGCCAGAAGGACGACCGCAAGCGGGGTCTGGAGCCGGAGCATGACTTGGTAATTCCCGGCGATGTGCAGAACGCCATCGCGAAGCTCCTCGCCGACCGCCTCGCCCGCATGCACCGTCGGGCAGGGAGCTCCGGGGCTCCGGTCCAGGGGGCCGGAGGGGCGCCGGGCACGCAGGGCACCGCACCGCCCGCCGGCCCCATGCGGCCCAAGGTGGACGGCGATGAGGAGCCCGAGGAGCCGGGGTCCGCGCCGGCTGCGCCCATGGGCATGAAGTAGAGGGAGGCGGACATGCAGACGTCCGACGTGGTGTCGTCCGACATCCAAAGTGTAGACAGAGTTAAGCCAGCCATGGCGGTCGGACAGACTACGTCCGCCGCCCCCCAGTCGCCGCCCGTTCCGGTCGCCTCGCTGCCAGGGGCGTTGCCCCGTGGACCCCAGCCTGCGGCCATCGATCCTCGCAAGCTCGCGAGCAAGGTGGACGTCCGGCTCACCGCCCCCCTGCGCGCGGCCCTGACGGAGGCCGCCAAGCGGGAGGGCGTGACGGACGGCGCCCTCATCCGGCGCCTGGTGGCTGACGCCCTTGGCGTCGAGGCAGAGGCGGACCGAGCGAGCGCGCCCCGCGTGCGGATCCCGCCGGCGGAGCTAGAGGCCCTCTCGACGGCGGTGCGCGAGATCGGCGCCCTCCACCAGGCGGCCGCCCTCGGTCGGTCGGAGGAGATCCTCGCCGGCCTCGACCGGGTGCGTGCGGTCCTCATCTCCGTGTGCGTCGGCCTGGCGAGGGCGGCATGATCGACGAATGGGACGTCATCCACGCGGCCATCCTGCGCCTCCGTGCTCGGGCCGGCGACGCCCAGGAGACCGGGAGCGACGTCGAGGAGTGGCAAGCCGACGTCCGCGCCCGGCTGGAGACCATCCTCCTTGACGCCGGGCACCCGGACCAGGACCGGCTCGGCCGCGCCCTCCAGGCGGTGCTCACTGTCGGTTATCCGGAGGCGCGCCGATGATCTCCGGCGCCATGCGGGGCAAGGGCGGCCGCGCCCTCAGCGCCCACCTCCTGAAGGCGGAGAACGAGCGCGTCGCCGTCATCGAGCCTCGCGGCCTCGGGAGCCCAGGGCTGCACGAGCAGCTTGAGGAGCTTGTCGCCCTGTCGCTTGGCGGCCGAACGGACAAGGCTATCTACCACGTCCACGTCGATCCGGAGCTCACCGTCGAGGACAACCCAGGGGCACGGGCGATGTGGTGGCGCCTGTTCGAGACCGAGTTCGGGTTGGCGTCCCAGCCCTATTGCGGGGCCGAGCACGTCAAGCATGGCAGGGCTCATGAGCATCGCTGCTATTCGCTCGTCCGCCCGTCCGGCGCCGTCGTCGACCTCGCCCATGACTACGCCCGGCGCGAGAAGGTGTCGCGCATCATCGAGCATGCCTTCGGCCAAGCGCCGGTCCAGAGCAAGCACAGCCGGGCCATCGTGCGGGCGCTCCGGGAGGCCGGCAGGGACGACGTCGTCGCCTGGATGGAGGCCTCGGGGACGACGACGGCGGCCAGGCCCGTGGCCCGCCTGTCACCGACCGAACGGCTCATCGAGGAGCGCACGGGCGTGAGCCTCGACACCCTCAGGGCGGCCGCCCTCGATGCCTGGCGTGAGTCCACGGACGGCGCCGGGTTCATCGAGGCCCTGCGCGCCCGGGGCCTGGATCTGCGCGAGGGGCGCTCCGGGCCGGTCGTCGTCGACGCCACGGGCACGGCCCACCTCGCGACCCGGCTCGTCGGCGCCGCGGCGCGCCGGCAGGACGGCACACGCATCCCCGCGGCCGAGGTCAAGGACTGGCTGGCGGGCCTCACCCTAGCGAAGCATGGAGACGATCATGGAACAGCGGTTGGACGCGATCATCGCGGAGCAGGCCGTCATCAGGTGAGGACCTCCAGGCGGCCCTCAACCACTACCTCAAGGAAGGGCACATGCGCGAGGTCGTGAAGATCCCGCTGCCCCCCAAGAGCCTGCCCAAGGAGCGCTACCTGGAGCGGGCCGAGGCCGCCCGGCTCCTGCGCACCATGCTGCACATGCCCGAGCGCCAGACCGTCCACCGCGGCCCGCGCAAGGGCCAGGTCATCGAGACCGCCAAGCGCCCCGCCCGGCACCTGGCGCGGTTCCTCCTCGTCGGGATCTACACGGGCACCCGCGCCGCGGCGATCTGCTCGGCCGGGTTCGCCCCCGCCGAGGGCCGGGGCTGGATCGACCTGAAGCGCGGCGTGTTCCACCGGCGCAAGGTCGGCGCGGCCGAGACGAAGAAGCGCCAGCCCCCGGTCCGCCTCCCGAACCGGCTCCTCGCCCACATCCGGCGCTGGGCCGCGATGCCGCGCAAGGACGGCTCCCCGCCCGAGTACGTCGTCGAGTTCCGGGGCCAGCCGGTCGGCGAGGTCAACAAGGGGTTCGCCGCCGTGGTCGCCGCGGCGGGCCTCGGGCCGGACGTCACGCCCCACGTCCTGCGCCACACCTGCGCGACCTGGATGATGCAGGCCGGCGTCGACCTGTGGCAGGCGGCCGCCTTCCTCGGGATGACGGTGCAGATCCTGGAGTCGACGTACGGGCACCACCGCGAGGACTACCAGAAGGAGGCCGCCGGCGCGCTCGACAAGGGCGGGCGCCGCGAGGTCGAGACCCTCGACATCGAGGACGCGTTCACCCGCCGGGCGGCATGAGCCCCGTCCGTTCTAGGGGTACTGTAGGGGAACAGAATGACCGTGAACAAAGGTGGATGGGGGCACACTCAGAAGGCCCCTTCCCCTCTGTTTCCCTCTACGGAATGACGTAGCGCGGACCCGCTCATAACGGTCTGGTTGCAGGTTCGAGTCCTGCCGGGCCCACCATCTCCTGTTTGCACCGAACGTCTTTGCCAACACGCGCAGCAGCGCCCGAATGCGACAGCGCGGGCGATGA
>Ga0308157_10004232_pt1 | contig 19346 bp, 19 predicted proteins | sample PhyBR1_FD_201035 | JGI IMG/M metagenome (GOLD analysis project Ga0308157, IMG submission 201035) | Phyllosphere microbial communities from UC Gill Tract Community Farm, Albany, California, United States - DLSLB.R1 | ecosystem: Host-associated > Plants > Phyllosphere > Unclassified | place: USA...
TTTGATTCAAGCCCCGGTTTTACAGGGAAAATAAGGGTTTGGACAATCATTTCCGGTGGTCGGAATCAAAAATGACACCTGCGCAAAACGGGAATCCGGCAGTCGAAAGCTTGGTTCAAGAGGTGCGGTATTGCGTCTTGTAAGCACTTGGCGCCATGCCCTCGTATTTATGGAAAAAGCGGTTGAAGCTGCGCGCGTTTTCATAGCCGACGGCTGACGCGATCTCCGTAATGGTTCGTTCGTTTTCCAACAGCAGCTGCTTGGCCTTCTCGATGCGGAGCTTGTTGAGCGAGTCGATCAGGCTGGACCCGTTCATCTCGTACACGATTTTGCGCATATACGAATAGCTGATCCCGATCTCTTTCGCCATATCCTCGAATACGACATCCTCGCAGTAATGTTCGCGCAAATAATGCATGATCCGGTCCGCGTGAGACCGACTTTCTTCGTTCGCCGGCTTCATCGCTCCGACGATCCCCGCATAGAAATCATGAATGTACGTCTGCAAGTCGTCCAGCGTATCCAGCGACGCAATCGTCGAATAGACGCTGCCCCGACCGGCAACGGTCCGGGCCGCCCGGCTGTCCGTTTCCTGAAGATGCTTGATCGTGACGCCGACCAGCTGATTGTAGATGAACAGGATATTGTCATGGGAAATGTAATCGGCAGAGCGGATATCTTCGGCGATTCGCTCCAGCTCGGCATCGATTTTGTCCAGATCGCCCGCATCGAGGAAGTTGAGAATCCGGCGCTCGCTGCAATCCGGATACATGTACTTCATTTCGCGATTTTCTTCCTCTTCGCTGTAATGAATGCCTCCGCTGCCCGCGATCATGCGTTTTTTGACGGCTTCCAGCGCTTCGGCGGCCAGGTCCGGAATGCTGGTCGTCCGTTTCGCGCGCCTGCTGACGCCGATCGTCACCGTATGTTCCAGCAGCTCGGCTGCCTTTTCCCGAACCCTCTCGATATATTGGTGAATCTGGTCGCGGCGTTCCTTGCTTTCTTCTTGGCTGTCGTTCAGAACCAACGTGAAGTAGCCGTCGCCGCGATACAGAAACTGCCCGATCAGCCCGTCTTCGAACAAACTGTCGCAATAGGCGTTCAGCAGATGGCGGTGGTAGCTTCGGGTCTCGGAATTATGCTTGCTGGAATAACCACGATAGCCGTCGATCGAGATCGCCACGACGAGCAGGTAGGTATAGGGAAACACATGCGAAGCCGCTTCATCCGCTTCTCCGCGCAGCAGTCGCTGAACCGTCAAGCTGCGCGCGTCCCGCTCTCGTTCCCGCAGCAGTTCGTGCAGCTTGGCCTCCTCGCCCTGCATCCGTCGGAACGCCGTTTCCAAAAACGCGAATTCGTTCTGACCGGGCACGCCCAGATAACCGCGCAGCGTCAGCGTGCGCACCAGTTCGCGGGCCGGCTTGGAGAACCATGCGGCCAGGAACAAGGTAGCGAAGGCTCCGATAAAGATCACGATCACGGTCAGCACGATGATGCCCCGCTGCTGCGTATGGGTTCGGGTTAACAATTCCTGCACGGAGTAGGTACTGAGATGCGTCCAGCCGAGGGCTTCGGAATTCGTCCAGGCATAGAGCACCCGATCCCCGTCCGTTTCTCCGAACGAATAACCGTCCACGGAGACTTTTTCCCTCAGCCCGTCGAAAAAAGGCAGCACGTCGGCATCGTTCAAAAGGAGGCTTTTATCGGCATGGGAAATCACTTTATTTTTCGAATCGATCAGCGCATAGTTCGTATTCGCTTCATTCGAAGACGACAAATAATCTTCCAACTGACTCTCGCGCAAATTGACGACGATCGTTCCCCTCGTCGTCGTGGATAATCGGCTGAGCGGCAGCACGTAGGACACGACGGATACGCCGGACTCCAGTTTGCGCGGATACCAGATGCCTTCGATCCCTCGTTGTTCCTTCAGCGCATCCTCAAGCCAGTCCATAGGCTCGTATCGGCTCAAGGTCGTGATGCTTCTGTCGGTAGAGACCACGTAATCGGAATCTTCCAGATAGAAAAAAGACGAAGCCACGCCTTCCGCCCGGCGATTCAGATTGGTCAGCTCCCGCATGATCGCCATCGCGCGGCTGATATTGCCGTAATCCGCGCTCAATGCTTCATAAGTGGGAAAAGGACGAATCCGGTCGAACGTCCCCGTAGCCGATAAACGGACCGTGTCCTGCGACAGGCTGTTGAGCGCGCTCTCGTTCAACCTGCGGCTGGCTACAAGTTCCGCAAGCGACGATTCCGCAATCTCCCGCTCCGAATTGCGCAAACCTTGTTCGCTGCTATACCAAGTCAGGATACTGACGGGAATGACCATCACGATGAATAAAATGCAGGCCAACTGTAGTGTCATCGGAAAACGTTTCAAGGGGCACCTCCGATTCTGAACAGGTTGATTAACCTTTTGGTAACGCTTACAAAATTACTTTTGTTAATGACTACCTTATATATTAATTTATGACCCTCTGGTTTGTCCACGTATGAATTCTTTGATTTGACTTGTTTTTTGTGGATAGGTGATCGAAACAATATTAGATCCAAGTTGTTGAAAAAGTCACGTGTGTGCGGGAAGCGAGAAAACTTCGAGAGAAATTCGTTTTCTCGCTTCCAGTTACGATAGATTTTCGCGACACGTTGATAACTTTTACGTCATTTTTTCGTTCAATGAATATATTTTTAAAAAAGGAGGCATACATTGATGTATAGAATGCTGGCTTTTGCGCTTGTTATTTTGGCTTGGGCCGGGACAGATACGACTCTAACGATCTCTTCCTCAACTGAAGGTAATGTCGCAGAAGCAACGGGCCACCCCGGCGCGATCGTCGGCAAGTGGCAGGGCGACGATACGATACTTACCGACGAGTACGGAAATCAATCCACGCTCGGTGAGTTGAAATCGTATACGAGCGTAACTTTTCCGGAAAACGGAAAGGCTCGTTGATGATACACTTGCCGAAGCGAAAAACAGGAATCGTCGCAATAAGCTGACGATTCCTATTTTTTATGAATGAATATTTTTCGCCGATGAAGACGCTCTCCGACCGATCCGTGTCAGAATCAGAGCCGCCCCGATCAATACGGCCGCCCCCGAAGCCAATACGACCGAAAACGACTGCTCGAAGGCTTCTTTCGCCAGCCGGATTAACAATTCTCCGCTGGCTTGAGGCAGGCTTTCCGCCGCCACCAAAGCGCTGTCCAGGCTGTCCGCTGCTCCTTTCACATCGCGCAGCGTATCCGGCAGTGCAAGCGAAGCCGTATACGCGAACGACGCCAAGCTGCCCAGCACGGCGATCCCGACCGCTCCGCCGAGTTCGAACGAGACTTCTTCGATCGAAGCGGCCATGCCCGCCTTTTCCGCCGGAGCCTGGTTCATGATCGCGCCGGAAGCCGAAGACATGCCCGCGCCCAGGCCGAAGCCGATCACGATCATGCAGACAATCTGCCAAATCCGTCCGGAATCGAAGAGCATCAGATATGCCGCCATCCCCGTTCCCGCAAGCAGTAGCGAAAATAAAAGCACCTTGATCAGCTCCATCCGATGCAGCAGACTGCCCATCAGCGGCCCGGCGAGGAAAGCGGCGATCGGCAGCGGAAGAATAAACAATCCGGCCTGCAGCGGGGACAGTTCCATCACGAGTTGAAGCCGCTGGGTAAGCACGTATTCCAGACCGATCAGCGCGAACGAGGATAACAGCGCCGTGACGGCTCCCGCGCTGAAGCGTTTGTTGCGGAACAAACCGAAATCGATCAGCGGCGCGCTGCTTTTCTTTTGCCGCTTGGCGAATACGATCAAAGCGATAACGCCGACGACTGCGGTAAGCACGGCTATAGCGATCGACCCGTTCGGCTTGGCAACTTCTTTTACCGCATACAGCACGCCCGCCAAGCCCAGCATGACCAAGATCGACGAAGCGAAATCCCATTTTCTGCGCGCGGCGGCTTTCGCATGGGGCACGATAAAGATCGAAGCGATCAGCGCGACGATCACGACCGGGATATTGATCAGGAACACCGATCCCCAGTAGAAATGCTCCAGCAAAAATCCGCCGACCAACGGCCCTAACCCGGCGCCGCCCGATGAGACGGACGCCCAGATCCCGATTGCCAGCATCCGCTCCTTTTCATCCGTGAACGTAAGCCGTATAATCGACAGCGTCGCCGGCATCATCATCGCGGCGCCTACGGCGAGCAGCACGCGGGCCGCGATCAGCAGCGCAGGAATCGGTGAGAGCGCCGCGACCAACGAAGCCGCGCCGAATACGACCAAGCCCAGATTGAACAACCTTTTATGTCCGAGCCGGTCTCCGAGCACGCCCATGGACGGCAGCAGGCCGGCCATGACGAGCGGATAGGCATTGACGATCCATAATTTTTCCGACGCGTTCGCCGACAGCTCTCTCGTTAAGGTCGGAAGCGCGGTATAAAGCACGGTCATATCGATAACGATCAAAAATAAAGCACTGGACACGATCGCCAGGATCAACCAGCGTTTTGCGTTTGCCATGATGTGAAGCCTCCTTGATTTTTTCCCGTCGACGAGGTACACATTAAGCGTAAAGGTTGGAGCGGCTCCAAGGTCAAGCGGATTTTCGGCATGTACTTTTTGAAGGAGGAAACACGGTGCAGGAAGAAAAACTCACGATCGGGGAGATGTCCGAATACTGCGACGTCCCTGCCGACACGCTGCGTTATTACGATAAGATCGGGCTGTTCCGTCCGCTGCATATCGACCCGGAGAACGGTTACCGCTACTACTCGATCCTGCAATCCGAAGTGCTCGGCACGATCGTGGAGCTGCGGCGGGTCGGATTTTCGATCGAGGAAATTCGTTTGTTCATGCAGAATCGGCATCTCGATCAGTCGATCGGATTGCTGGAACAAGCCGTGCGGCGAATCGACCGTCAGGCCGCCGACCTTAAACGCATCTCGCGCACGCTGAAAAGCCGGATCCGACATATTCAGTCTTTTCAGACCGACTACGCGGAGTCCGACTTCATCATCCGCAGGCTGCCGAAGCGCAAGTTCTGGGTGCTGCCGGATCGGATCGACATGCAGAATAAAGAAGCGGTATCTTACGGGTTTTTAGACTTGGAAAAAAGACTGCACGATACCCTTCCGTTTCTCGCAGGCAACCAGTTCGGTTTTTTTGCGGAGCCATCGGGTCTTGCCTTTCCGCTAAACCCGGCCGAACTCGCAAGGGCGAGCGCGATCTTCACCTTCGTGCAAGGTCGGCGAAGCGGAGGGGCGCAGGAAGCTCCTGCCGGAGATTACGTCTGTACGCGGTATACGGGACATGACTTTGAAAACTATGTCGGCGGAATAGAGAAACTGCTTCGTTATATTCACGCCGAAGGGTTGGAAGCCAAAAGCGGCGCTTGGAGCATTATCCAGATCGATATCTCGCTGACCGAGCAATCGGATGAAGCGGTATATGAGGTGCAGATTCGGGTGTGAGCATGGAAGGCGTGTTGTCCATAAAAAAGACTTATTCCGCTTGGGAATAAGTCTGCTGGAACTCTATGCGTATACGTCGTTACGATGACCGACGTCAATCACGGTAATGACGATCTCTTCGTCCTCAATTAACGCCAATATTCGATAATCGCCTACTCGATAACGATAACGCCATTGTCCTTTATGATTGGCGACAAGAGCTTTTCCTTGGGACCGTGGATCTGCGCAGTTCATCAAATTCTTTTCTATCCAACCCACCAACAGAGCCTCTTGATGACGATCCATTTTTCTTAATTTTTTTGAAGCCGTGTCGGAAAACCTGACCGTATACATAATGGATGACAACCCTAATTGTTTTTTGACTTCGTCTAACGAATAGGTTTGTTCCCTCTTGGCAAGCACATCATCAAAAGTCTGCAAATCAATTTCGTCCTCGATCTTTTCGATGATTGCATTTCGCAGCAAATCCGAAACCGAAGTTTTTTTCAATTTAGGGCGTGTACGCAAAATCTGCACGTTGTTGGGTTTGCGTACACGCCCTAGCATAATCGCGTATCAACTTGTTATCCCGATCATCCACTCTGAGAAATACCGTAGCCATTTTTTAACCTCCCTGTCTTTTGTAAGACATGGTAATACAAAGTAGCTGATTCGTACACGTGCATCGCGACTTTTCTTTTACTTACGATTTTAGGACCCAGTATTTTGGAAAAGGATGATTTGATGAATCTCCCAGCCGAGCATCGCTTTGACCCAGCAAGGCCTCAAGGTACCCCGAACTTCCCCGGTAACGCACAGCCCTGGGCCGATGCCCTAATTCCATTTTCGCTCTCCGGTGCACAGGCCGAGGAACGATTCCGCGCCTGGAGCAAAAGTCGACGTTTTACATCGCGTTCCTTTGTCCGTGAAGCATCCCGCAGGTCTCCGACTCCCACTTATCTGCCGTTCTGGTCATTTTCGACGGGAACGCATTCGACCTATAAGGCAGAACGCGGAGATGACAGCACCAGCGAAACGACGAACACCCGGACTGATTCCGACGGTAACACCGAGACCTATACGGACAGCACGACGGTGACGAATTATCACGCGGTAAACGGAGCTCATGAACAAATTTTCGAAGCAGTGACGGTCCCGGCTTCCGCACGCTTCGACATAAAACTGATCGACCAGTCGGCCGTATTCGATCTCTCCGCGCTCGCTCCTTGCCATCCCGACTACATGCGAAGCTGCGTGATTGCGGCGCCGGATGTTGCTTTCCCGCAAGGTTGGGAGAGCGGTCGGACTCGTATCGGACGTACGCTCAAAGACGCGATCACGCGCAAAATCGGCGGCAATTCCGTAAGAGATCTGAAGATTCAAACCGATTATGCGGGCCCACGTTTTCGGCGCGTGTTGCTGCCTTTTTACGCCTTCGAATACGAGCATCGAGGGAAGCGTCTGGTCGGTCTGATAAACGGTCAAAACGGTACAGTGGCCGGGGAAGTGCCGCGCAGCAGGATGAAGATTTTTTTGACAATTGCAATGAGCGTAGTTTTCGTCAGTTGGATGCTATATTGGCTGATACGCTAAGCAGGAGCATTTTCGAAATCACCCCAGTGAAAAGACCGCCGTTTGCCCTTTTTACGGGCGAACAACGGTCTTTTTTTTAGGCTATCCGGTTATGATTACACCCGCATATCCGTCACCCGCATGTTCCGGCTGAACACCGCTCCGTCGCTGGACAGCTTGAACGACGGATAATCCCGGTCCGCTTCCAGCTTCATGACCGGATCGAACTGCTGCTCCTGCTGGCGGTCGGTCCAGACCTCGAACGACTCCGACTCCACCGCGACGTCCGTCTCCCACGGCTTGTCCGCGATCTGAAGCGTCACGACGCCGTTGCATCCGCAATTGATCGTATCGTAGACGAGCCGCAAGGTACCGGGACGCTCGCCGATTTTGGCTTTGATTTGTTTTTCTGTATAATCGTCCATTTGAAGGCGCATGAATGATTTCCCTCCTAGTTATTGTGACTGTTCTTGTATTTTACCCCGTTTTCGACAGAACGCCGAGTGTCTGCGCTCACGCGGAAGATGAACGAACGACGTCAGCCGGACGTTTATAAGGTTCAAAGGAAACCTCTTGCTATGGAGCCGACTCCAGCGTTTATAATGGACCTACCTTATGAAGGAGTGACCGTTATGAACTCGAAACAAGTTTCCGAAATGTTCGGCATTTCGATCGATACCCTCAGATATTATGAAAAAGCATCGGTAATTCCTCCCGTAACACGCAACGAGAACGGCTATCGCGATTACCGAACACAAGATTTGAATTGGATTTATTTGGTGAAAACGCTTCGTACAGCCGGGATGACCATCGAATACCTGCAAGAATTTTTACGATTATCGCAAGCGCACGGCACGGACGAAAAAGATGTCGCGGCCAAACAAAAGCAAATTTTGATCGATCAATTGGAAGAAGTCGACGAAAAGTTGGCAGAGATCAAAAGCGCACGCGACCTGCTTGCCTATAAGCTCGAAACCTATGACGATCATCTCGCAAAATTCAAAAGCGGAAAGGATTCGGATCAGGAAATCGAAAAGTTATGGGAAATCCTTAAAAAGTAGTTGCTATGGAGTTAACTCCATAGTTTACAGTACAGGGTAGATCCTCAATCCGATCAAGGAGGAAACAAACTTATGAAAACCGTTCGATTAAACAACCGCGCGGAAATTCCTATTTTGGGATTCGGCGTATTCCAAATTCCTCGGGAAGCCACCGCTCAAGCCGTAAAAGACGCGATTCAAGCCGGCTATCGTCATATCGATACCGCGCAAAGTTACATGAACGAACGCGAGGTAGGTCAAGGAATTGCCGAATCCGGCATCGCTCGCGAAGAGTTATTCGTGACGACAAAAATCTGGGTACACAATGTGAATTACGAAGGCGTGATGAAGTCATTCGGCGAATCGCTCCAACGCCTGGGACTCGATTACGTGGATCTGCTGCTGATTCATCAGCCTTACAATGACGTCTACGGGGCATGGCGTGCCATGGAACAACTGCAAAAATCGAAGGCAGTCCGCTCAATCGGCATTTCGAACTTCACGGTGGACCGTGCGGTAGATTTGGCTGAATTCAACGAAGTTACCCCGCAAGTCAACCAGATTGAAGTCAACCCGTTCCAGCAGCAGGCAAAAAACATCGAAGCTCTGCACGCGGAAGGCATTGCAGTCGAAGCGTGGGCACCGTTTGCCGAAGGAAAAAACGATATTTTCAATCATCCGATCCTTGCCGGAATCGCCAAAAAACATGACAAGTCCGTCGCTCAGGTTATCGTTCGCTGGTTGGTAGAGCAGGATGTGATCGTCCTTGCCAAGTCGATTAGACCGGAGCGAATGGCAGAAAATCTCAATGTTTTCGATTTTGAATTAACGGATGAAGATCGAGCGGAGATCGCGACTCTCGATCTTGGCGAAAGCCAATTCTTCTCCCACGCCGATCCATCAATGATCAAATGGATGGCCGGACGCGAAATCGAAGGCATTTGACCCCCGTGCACTTACCCTGTTTGCCGGGTAAGTGCCTTTTTCATACTCGCGGAGCAGTCAGCCCTTTTTCCGATAAAAAAGCGGCGCCCGCCCCGTCACTTCCTTGAACACCCGTCCGAAATGCGTCACGCTGCCGAACCCTACCTTCCGCGCAATCACATTCACTTTCAAGGACGTGCCGAGCAGCAGCGCGATCGCTTCCTTTACCCGCACGCTGTTCACGTATTCCACGAACGTGAACCCCGTCGCTTCTTTAAAAGAACGGCTGATCGAATACGGACTCACATACAGCCGCTCCGCCAAACGCTCCAGCGTCAATTCCTCCATATAATGCTCGTTGATGTACCGGACCACCTCGAAGATCCGTTCGTGCATCGGACTCGAAGCGGCAGGCGCCTCGTCGCCGCTCGCCGGAAGCTGACGGCAGCAGGAGATCAGCAGTTGAACGGTCAGCGCCCGCGCGTAATCCTCGTAGCCCGCCTGTTCTTCCTGCACCTCGCGCACCATCTGCTTCACCAAAGCGTCGATCGCGGCGGAAGCATACGTCCCTTTTCTGAAAAGAAGATAATCCCGCTCGAATAACGGACGCAGTCCCTCGGCCCGGGCAGTTCCGTCCGCGGTCAAATACCTCTCGTGCACGTTGACCACCAACCGCTCGTAATCCGGCGTCTCCGCGTGGGTCGTCCGGTGCAGCACGTTCGGCGCCACGACGACGATATCGCCTTCTTCGATCACGAACGTGCGGTCTTTGATAAAAAACTTCCGCTCTCCGTCCATCATGTAGAAAAACTCGTACGTCGCATGGAAATGGCTGGTTGTCATCCGGTAGCTCGGACCGTTGCGGTAATGCACCAAAAACGTCTCGTTTCCGTTATCGTAATACAGCTCTTCCATGCGCGCGCCTCTTCCCGTTTCCGGCTTTCTTTCCATTATAACCGTCCGGCGCATGATCGCAAGATCCGAGAAGAATTCGCGAATTTACGCAAAATATGTACAGTTCGTTGTGCTACGATAATCGCACATAAGAACGCTTACATCCTAACGGACAATCCCCTAAATTCAATGAAAACGGAGCGAAGACAATGAAGCTAAAAACGGAAAAGGTTGACCTGAACGTGCTGATCGAACGCGTGACCGACTACACCCTCGACATGGATCTGACCTGGGATTGGCCGTGCGGCGTCGCGTATTACGGCGTCAGCCGGGCTTACGAAGCAACGGGCAACAAACGCTACCTGGAGCGCATGATCGCTTGGGTGGACGAGTATATCGAAGCGGGCCTGCCTCCGGTCTGGACGGTCAACGCCTGCGCGATGGGCCATATGCTGCTGACGCTATACGCAGAGACGAAGGAACAGAAGTATCTGGACCTGATTCTCAGCAAGATCGACTATTTGGAAAAAGACGCGCTCCGCTTCGGCGATGGAGTACTTCAACATACGGTGTCGGCGAAAAACGATTTTCCCGAGCAGGCTTGGGCGGACACGCTGTTCATGGCGGCTTATTTCCTGCTGCGCGCGGGCGTCATGCTGGAGCGCAAAGACCTGATCGACGATGCGCTGCATCAGTATTTCTGGCATATCAACTACCTTCAGGACGAAGAAAACGGGCTGTGGTACCACGGCTACAACAACATCAAGCAGGATCATATGTCCGGCCTGCACTGGGCGCGGGCGAATGCGTGGGGCGCGTACACGATGGCCCGCGCCGCGCGCGGCCTGCCCGAAGCGTATCTCTATCCGCCGATGATGCACATCTGGAGTTCGCTGCGCGACCAGTTGGCGGCGATTAAAAAGCTGCAAAAAGACGACGGCCTCTGGGGCACGGTGCTGGATTACCCGGACGCGTACGGCGAAGTCTCCGCAACCGCCGGAATCGCCGCCGCTATGATTATTCAAGGCAATCCGCTGCATGGCAAATACGTGCAAAAAGCACTGGACGGCGTCATCGCCAACATCACGGAAAAAGGCCGCGTGCTGAACGTCTCCGGCGGCACCGCCGTCATGAACGATATCGCGGGTTACCTCGGCATCGACCGCAAATGGGCGCAGGGCTGGGGCCAAGGACTCGCGTTGGCGCTGCTCACGGCGGTGTTGGAGAATCAGGAGCAGGAGCGGAAGATCGCGGAGAATCGGGGAAAAGCCGCGTCGGGTGCAGGCGAAAGCGCCAAGTCGGACGATAAACCGGAAAAAACGCCTCAGCCCGCAGCAAGCGGTTCGAAAACGGACAAGTAGATCGCGCAGGTTCCGGGTATTATACGTCTCTGCCATACACAAAAAGCCGAAACTGCTCCAAATGAGCGGTTTCGGCTTTTTCCTGTATGCGAATTATGCCTCGGTCGAGAGAATGTCCGATCCGCTCGCGAACGATGCGAAGGGAAGCGGGGAAGGGTTCTGGGAAACCGATTCCTGGATCTTTGCCGCGATCGTTACGCTATCGGGCGGGGTAGCGATGATTGTTTTGCTGAAGCTTAAAAAGCGGCGGAGGATCCTTCTTCAGGCTTCGCTTTCGGTCAGCACCGTCTTACCTTGATCCTGTGCAAATGTTCCGAATCGTCTCCGCTACCGAATCTCCTGCGCGAAGCGTGATATCCGGCTTAACCCCGTCTTCCGGAATTTCCGTGCCTCGGCGGTCGATCCAGATCGCTTTCCAGCCTGCTCCTTTCGCACCTACGATATCGTTCGCGTAGGAGTCGCCGATGTAATACGTATTCTCCGGCTGTATGCCCAGCAACCGCTCGACATGACGGAAAATGTGCACGTCCGGCTTCATGAATTCCAACTCGCCGGACACTACCACGTCTTCATACTTGATCCAATCGTAAATCCCGAGCTGCCGTACTTTTTTGCGTTGATGCTCCGCCGGACCGTTGGTGATGACGCCGAACGTAAGTCCGTGGTCCCGGCAATAATCCAACGCTTCCCGCATATCCGGCGCAGGCTCAAGCTCTCCTTGCGCCGACGCGTAATCCTGTTGGAATCGCAGCGCTTCTTCGCGGGAAATCTCGACGCCCATCACGCGAAACGCTTCCGTGATCCGGTACGCGTGCATGTCTTCGAGCGACATCTCCCCGCGCACGGTTTGCTCGAATACCTCGTCGCTAAAATGGCGGTTATATCGATACAAATCGTCCAGCGACAGCTCCGCATAACGTTCGAAGTTGCGGTCGAATGCTTTTTTAAAAGGAATAATCTGGTCGTAGATCGTATCGTCGATATCGAAAATAAAGTTGTACATGTAAATCCCCTCTCCCTGCTTAAGCTTGCCCGTATGATGCGGCTCAGACCTGCGGGCAATCTTTTTTCTATCCCTATTCTACTGTAAAAAACCAAACAAACGGATAACAACTATATCGCCATTCACCTTTGTACAGATCGGTGAAGGCGGCGCGATCGTCCGTTTATAAGGAAAGTCTGTTCATAGAGCCGCCGATTACATTCCTGCAATAAAGCAACAATCAAGTTCGATTCTGCGGATGATGGTGAATTCGATGCGGAATTGTTGCTTTTTCGCAGGAATGAACACCGAATGAGGCTGAACGCTCTGAAATTATTGCTTTTCCGCACGATTGTTTGCTCACTGGATGATCAACCCTAGCAAACCGACGAAAACGGACGCTTGATTCGGCGCAATTTGGCACCCTTGCAGATCTTCGAGGTTCACAATCAGCGAATCGAATTCGCAAGTGCTCAAATCGATCCCTTGCAACTTCACTTCCGCCAGGTTCGCACGATCAATCTTGCAGCGCTCCAGCCCGAATTGTTGCACGGTTGCGGCGTAGTAGTCAATGCCGACCAGCGAGCAGTCCTCGAACAGAACCGACTTGAACTTCGCCAGTCGGAAATTCGCGTAGTCCGCGATACAATCCGTAAACCGCACCTGCTGCATCCGTCCGCCGCCGAAGTCGGTCCCGATCAGTTTGCAATCCTTGAAGATCACCCGATTGAGAAAAACATCCGCAAAATTCATATTGGAAAAGTCGCAGCGTTCAAACACCACATCCGTAAATTCCGCTCCCCGAAGCACGGATTCCGTGATCGTGACCTGTCGGAACAGGGCGCGGTCGAACGAGACCCGATCGGCCTCCAGCCCGGTAAACTCGGTCTGCTCGATCAAACGGTCGGTGATTTCGATCCGCGATTCGAGATAGAGATCGGTTTCCGGCTCTAGACGCCCCTCCTGGATCTTGGGTGCTGTTATTTTGGGTGTCATCATTACTCTCCTTTTTGCCGCTCGTAAATATCATCTTCACTGGCATCTTCTCCAACTTTAATCAAAGATTCGCCGTCGATCAATATAGGAGCTTGACCAAGTTGAATGAGGCCGTTAAGCGATTTCCTTCCGCGAAAGCGCTCGTTTACATCCATGATCCCAATTTCCGAATTCGGGGATTCTACGTGCAAACGGACAGCGACACCGAATTTTTCGATGTACATACCCAGACCGTTATTCCGATTGAACAACTGTATAAGCAGATCGATGCAAGGCGGATCGAACCCGGCTTTTCTGCGTCTGAAAAAGCACTCGTTCCGATCATCCAAGTCGGTGCTGCGGATGCAAAAGGTGATTCTTGGAATCGATCGTTCGTCGTGCTTATATGCGCTATATTAGCCGTCATCCTCGGGACTCTGGCCTTCTTTTTACTGAAAACAAAAAAAGCGCGCCGCATGCACAATCGCTAAAACCCATCTAAACAAAAACCATGCCGAAAGATCGCCGCGATCTCCCTGCATGGTTTTTTCGTTCCATTCTATGCGTTCTTAAATCAATTTATGCCGATACCATTTCCGTCCCACGAACCGCCAGATGAAGATGCCGCCGCGAATCGCCCATTCGGCGTTCATCGCGAGCCATACGCCGAGGATGCCCATATTCAGCACGATGCCGAGGATATAGCCGAGCACGACGCGGAACAACCACATCGACAGCATCGAGATCAGCGAGGTGAACTTGGCGTCTCCTGCCGCTCGCAGCGCCGACGGGATCATGAAGCTGATCGACCAGAGCGGAATCTGCGCGATCGTATTGATCAGCACGATCAGGAAGATGTCGTCCACGATCTCCGCCGGAGGATTGAACATGCTGATCAGCGGATGGAACAGCGGCAAGATGATCAGACCCATGATGACGTAGAAAAAGGAGCCCAGGATCACGAACGATTTGGTCAGCTTTTTCGCGTCTTTCACGTCCCGGCGTCCCATGCACTGGCCGACGACCGTGATCAGCGTGAGCGACAGCGCGTTGGCCGGAATCTGCATCACGCCCGCCAAAGCGCCGCTGATCGCGTTCGTCGCGATCGCGTACGTGCCCATGCTGACGATGAAGATCTGGGTCAGGATTTTGCCGCCGTTGAAAAACATCTGCTCCGCCGCGAACGGCATGCCGATGGTGAAGATCCGTTTGAGCATATCGAAGCCGACCGTGAAAAAGTCCCGAATGCGTATCCGCAGCTCGGCATCGATCTTGATCAAGTAATAGACCGCGCACGCCGCCGCAAAATAACGCGAAATATTGACCGACAACGTCATGCCGAACACGCCCATATCGAGCACGTTGATAAACAGCAGATTAAGACCGACATACGGAAGGTTCATCACGAGCGACAGCGCGAGCGAAGCGCGGGAACGGCCGATGCCGCGCAGCGCGCCGCAGACCGCTTCGACGAACGCGAGGCCCAAGTACGACAAGCCGCTGCCGATGATGTAGGTGCGCGCCAGCTCCATCACCGCAGGCTCCGCCGAACCGAACAGCACGTTCAGCAGCGGATTGTGGAACACGATCATGACGATCCCGATGATTGCCGCAAGCAGCGACACCGCCGAAGCCGACCCTGCCGTCGCTTTGGACACCATGATCGAGTTGCCGCTGCCTTTGTACTGCGCGACGACGACCGTACCGCCCGTTGCTACCGCGACGAAAATGCTAAGCAGGAACACATTGAGCGAATCGACCATATTGACCGCGCTGACCGCATCCACGCCCGCCGAACTGATCATGGCCGTATTGACCAGGTTCAGCCCCACGATAAAGATCTGATCCACCAGCAGAGGAATGAATAACGCGATAATCTGCCGGTAATCGATCGATCTGCCCGAGAGGTATTTCTCCAGCAGCGCATTCCCCCGTTTGATTCGTATGTTGCTTTCTGCCATCTCCAACCCTTCTTTTTCCCGAAATTTTAAACATGCAAATACTGACTATCCGACTTTGAACCTCTCAATACAAAACAAAAAACGCTCTGCGCGGTCTTGGCGACCGGAGAGCGTGGCTGACTATCGTAATCGTTTGCTGCGTTTTTCGCGGGTACGACCCAAGTGCCGAATAGGCTTTTGCAGCCTTTTTCGACCCTATGTCAGTTCTGTCAGTTCCGCCACGTCCGCCAATATATCATGATTCCCTGGAAAAGACAAGGCGATGCGAGCCATTCCTTTAAGCCGGAAGTCCTTCCGGTTCCGCTTGCCGCGCGTTCAGTTTCCGGCTGAACGGAATGAACAGGATCAAGCCGAGCAGGCAGGTAATCAGCTCCGTCACGGTCATCGACCAGATCACGCCGTGCATGCCGAACGTCGCATGCAAGACAATGATCGTCGGGATGTACAGCACGCCCTGCGTGATCGACATGATCATCGTCGGCGTACCTTGACCGGAAGCCTGGAACAGCGTGAGGAACAATCCGGTGAAGCCGTTGAACAGCGCCGAGATCAGCATCGCCCCGAGAATATATCCTCCGACTTCGAGCACTGCGGGATCGCTGGAGAACAATCGCAGAACCGGATTGCGCAGCAGATACACCAATCCAACAAAAACGACCGCCACGCCCCCGATGATGCCCGCCGCGGCTTTAAATCCGGCTTTGAAGCGAGCGATATTCGAACCGGCGTAATTAAAAGCGAAGAACGGAATCAAACCGATAAATAATCCCATCGCGAGGAATTCCGGAATCTGCACGATGCGAAGTCCGATGCCCGCCCCGGCCAGCACCTGTGCGCCGTATTCGATCATGTAATGGTTGAACAACAGCGTGGTCACGATCATGAACGCGGATTGGAACAGCTCGGACACCCCGATTTTGTACACTTCCAACTGATCGCGAACCGACAAGCGGAAGTGATTCATGAAGCCGCGCAAATGATCGCTTTTCTTCTGTAAAAAGTAAACGTAATAAAGCGCAGAGCCCGCATTGGCCAGAATCATGGCGAGAGCCGCCCCCATGACGTGCATATCGAGTCCGAGAATGAGCAGCGGATCGAGAATCAAGCTTAGCCCCGTGCTGATAAAAATGCCGTACATCGATTGCCTGGACGCGCCTTCCGAACGGACGAGCTGTTCCAGCGTGAAGTTCATGACGATCGCGAACCCGCCGCCGATCAGCGTCATCGCATAGATCTTAGTGTAGTCGTGGGTAGAGGCATCCGCGCCGAGTCCGTTAACCAAAGGTCCGATTAATAAGAAAGAAATCAATGCGATCAGCAGCCCGGCGATTAAGCTTCCGTAGAAGGCATAACCGGCGATCTTTTTCCCTTTTTCGGGCGTTCCTCCTCCGACGAGCCGGGTGATAAAGGTACCCGCACCCACGCCGAACACATTGCCTGCGGCCATCAGCACGGTGAAGATCGGCAGCCCCAGCGTGATCGCGGACAGCATGGACGTGTTATGCAGCAGACCGATAAAATACGCGTTGATAACGTTGTATACGGTGCCGACGGACATGCCGAGCATCATCGGGATCGAGAGATGCGCGACAGCGCGGCCGATCGGCGATTTTTCCAGGTAGTATTGGTTGGATTTCTTTCCGTTTGCAGCTTCTGCGGTTTCTGTAGTACTCATGGCGAATGCCTCCGTTTTATATGATTACTTGCACAATTATTCATATATGAGTTAAACGGCGGGCTCGGCGATCTTGCTCGTTATTCTTGCACTTGTTTAAGGTGTGCATCGAATGATCGAGCAGGCCGATTCCCACGCGTTATTTTTTAAAGGTTGTCGCGGACTTTCTCCAGCAGACGGAGCAGCGTATCCGCTTCTTCGGGTGTCAGGCCTGCCGTTACGCGATGCTCCAGTTCAAGAAAGACGTTATCGAACTCGGCAATCAGCGGCGCGGCTTGTTCGGTGACGTACACCATCTTTTTGCGTTCGTTACCTTCGGGCACGACGCGTTTGACGTACCCTTTCTTCTCCAAGCCTTGCAGCATGCTGGTGATACTCGCGTTGGTGCGGCTGAAGCGCTTAGCCAAGTCGTTTTGGATGATGCCGCGCTCTTGGAACATGTAGATATAACCGAGCATTTGGCCCTGCTGCGGGCTCAAGCCGAGTTCCGACAGACGGTTATCCGCGGACGGTTTCATGCGGATCGCGATGTCGCGGAATAAGTTGGAATATGGAGTGGCTGCGCGTTGACGCTCGTCGACTTCCTGAAAAGCTTCGTTCGGCGTTGCTTCGTTGTTTCTTTTGTCAGGCATGATGGGTGCTCCTTTGTTTGAATGTATAACTGTTAGAGTTCTAACTATGGAATTACTATAATTGTTAGAGTTCTAACTGTCAATAGTCTAAGTGTGAAAAGTTGAAATGAAAAATAGACCTGTATTAAGGTCTGAGGGTAGATCCTATTCGTTTGTGCAGCTGTGGCGCTGCGGGAGGAATTCGTTTCGGTCGCGTGTTGTATTTGGGAAGCTGGATTGAAATTTTATAAGGAAGCTTCCCAAATACAAAGGCGAACGCTAACGCTCCTACACTGAATTCCTCCCTCCGCTAGGTCGCTTGAAGTGAATAAGAGCTTCGTGAAATTGATATTTTCAAAAGAATTATTTCACTTCATGATCGATCTAATGATTAGCATATCAATACAGCTATAGAAAACTTCGTATAGGTTTTACTTACTCGCTTTTAGCCACGAAAGTCAAACATATAGTTTTTTAGCCCGCCACTTTGAAAGTGGCGGGCTAGATGTTTCAAGAAACTCTAACGTAACTGGAAGCGAGAAGACGGAGAGAGAAATTCAGTGAAGTACAGGCTTTTCGGAGAAAAGCCTCTTCGGAAGCATACGCTGGCAATTTCTCTCGGAGTCTTCTCGCTTCCCCGCGCAAACTGTTGAACGTATAAGGTTGGATGGTTGCATCAAATGCGAGTAAGCTTATCATCCGCCAACATCAGGTACAGTTCACGGATACGAAGGTTATCGTTAGCGGATTCTTCGATTAGAAAACATAGGGTCGCCATGACTTGGTTGTCGTAGCGGAATACGAGTTGGAGTTCGCCTCCGAGTTGCTCGAAGGAAGGGGTCCATTCTCGCAAATGGGCAAAGATACGTCGTGAGGTGAGCAAAGCCAATACGCCTTTGCGGCCGATCATCGGGCGGACGACGGTGCGGAGTTCCCGGCCGCCGCCGTCGGCGGTGAAGACGGGCTGTTCGGCGAGCAGGTCGATCATGCCGCTTATATCGTAGGTCGCGAACGCGTCGACGAAGCGGCGGAGAAGGTTGGCGCGGGACTCTCGGGATTGTTCGGTTCGGCGCGAAGGGGCTGCGGTCACGGCGGGTTCGGCTTTGAGAGAGCGCTTGACCCGACTGTAGAGTTGTCTGCATCCGGCTTCGGTGCGTCCCGTCATCTCGGCGATCGCCGCATAGTCGTACCGGAAAGCTTCGCGCAGCACGAACACGGCGCGTTCGCCGGGCGAAAGCCGGTCCAGCAGCACCATGTAGGCGTAACTTAACATGTCGCGCTGCTGCGCGACGGCTTCGGGATCGTTTTCTTCGCCGCTGATCGGCTCAGGCAGCCATTCGCCGATATAAGTCTCTTTCCGGCTGCGTGCGGAATTGATCGTGTTGATGCAGGCATTCGTGATCATGCGGGCAATATAAGCCTTCATATTATCCACATTCCGCGGCTTGCGTCGGTGCAGTTCCGCAAAGCAATCCTGCACCGCATCCTCTGCCTCTTCCGCCGATCCCGACATTCGGTAGGCGATAGCAAACGCATATTTGCGGTACTGGGCATACAACGTCTCCAAAGGCGGCATTGCGGTTCCGGTTTCTATCGCTTCCGGTTCCGATGATTGTTCCTGCACGGTCATCGGCTTGCTTCCTGCCGATTCTTGCTTCTTTTGCGTCGTTTCCGTGGTTTTCATCCTACTTTCCCCTCTCCCTCTCCGGCCCGATACGCCTTATTCTATAGACCGTTTACCCCGACCGAACGTGACGAAAAATCGCCAATGCTTTACCGGAATCCGGATAAACGAAAAAAGACCCGAGCCTCTGATCAAAGTCAGAAACTCGGGCCTTAATGACGAAATAAGGATGCGGTCGAGAGGACTCGAACCTCCACGGTATTGCTACCACACGGACCT
>Ga0308157_10004234_pt1 | contig 19330 bp, 14 predicted proteins | sample PhyBR1_FD_201035 | JGI IMG/M metagenome (GOLD analysis project Ga0308157, IMG submission 201035) | Phyllosphere microbial communities from UC Gill Tract Community Farm, Albany, California, United States - DLSLB.R1 | ecosystem: Host-associated > Plants > Phyllosphere > Unclassified | place: USA...
GGCGTTTGATCGAGAAATTGGAGGAGTTGAATCGCATGCGGCGAACCATATCACAGAGCAAAACAAACGTCATCGTCCCTGCAATATCGTTGATTTTGTGAAATTGTTCACTCTTGGGTATTGTTATACAGGCCAATAACCCAACCTTGGCTCGGACGCATGATAAAATCACCGTCTTTTGCCATAGTCGAACTCCGTGCGGTAAGGCGTTTCACCCCTACAGAGCTTTTTTTAACGGCGTTTTTTCAAGAATTCAAGCATGTCATTACTGACCCAGATTTTCGGTAGCCGCAACCAGCGGCTGCTCAAGCAATACCAAAAAACGGTACGCGAGATCAATGCGCTCGAGCCGGCGATGGAAAAACTGTCCGACGCCGAGCTGCAAGCGAAGACGCCTGCATTCAAGGAACGCATCGCCAATGGCGAATCGCTGGACGCGATCCTGCCCGAGGCGTTTGCCGTCTGCCGCGAAGCGAGCAAGCGCGTCTTCAAGATGCGCCACTTCGACGTGCAACTGATCGGCGGCATGGTTCTGCACTACGGCAAGATCGCCGAGATGGGCACCGGCGAGGGCAAGACCCTGACCGCGACCCTGCCGGCCTATCTGAACGCGCTGTCGGGCAAGGGCGTGCACATCGTCACCGTCAACGATTACCTGGCCCAGCGCGACGCGGAAACCATGGGCAAGCTGTACGGCTGGCTGGGCCTGTCGACCGGCATCAACCTGTCGCAGATGGAGCACGCCACCAAGCAGGCGGCGTACGCGTCCGACATCACCTACGGCACCAACAACGAGTTCGGTTTCGACTACCTGCGCGACAACATGGTGTTCGAAGCCCGCGACCGCGTGCAGCGCGCGCTGAACTTCGGCATCGTCGATGAAGTCGACTCGATCCTGATCGACGAAGCCCGTACCCCGCTGATCATCTCCGGCCAGGCCGAGAACCACACCGACCTGTACTACAAGATCAACGAAGTGCCGCGCCTGCTGACCCAGCAGATCGGCGAGGAAACCCCGGACGGCAAGGGCAAGGTTGAAGTTCCTGGCGATTACACCAAGGACGAAAAAGCCCACCAGGTGCTGCTGACCGAAGCCGGCCACGAAAAGGCCGAGGCGATCCTGACCAAGATGGGTCTGCTGCCGGAAGGCGCGTCGCTGTACGACTCAGCCAACATCACGCTGGTGCACCACCTGTACGCGGCGCTGCGCGCGCACGCGCTGTACTTCAAGGATCAGCACTACGTGGTGCAGAACAATGAAGTGGTGATCGTCGACGAATTCACCGGCCGCCTGATGACTGGCCGCCGCTGGTCCGACGGCCTGCACCAGGCTGTCGAAGCGAAAGAGGGCGTGAAGATCCAGAACGAGAACCAGACCCTGGCCTCGATCACCTTCCAGAACTACTTCCGCATGTATTCGAAGCTGGCCGGCATGACCGGTACCGCCGATACCGAAGCCTACGAATTCCAGGAAATCTACGGCCTTGAAACCGTGGTGATCCCGCCTAACCGTCCTTCGCAGCGCAAGGACCGTCAGGACCAGGTCTACAAATCGTCGGCCGAGAAGTACAACGCCATGATGCTGGAAATCCGCGAATGCTACGACCGCGGCCAACCGGTGCTGGTGGGTACCACCTCGATCGAAAACTCGGAACTGCTGTCGGGCATCCTGACCAAGGGCGGCTTGCCGCACAACGTCCTGAACGCGAAACAGCACGCCCGTGAAGCGGAAATCATCGCCCAGGCGGGCAGCCCGAAAGCGATCACCATCGCCACCAACATGGCCGGCCGTGGTACCGACATCGTCCTGGGCGGCAACGTCGAGAAGCAGATCCAGTTCATCGAAGCCAACCCCGACCTGAGCGACGCCGACAAGGCCGCGCAATCGCAGGCGCTGCGCGACGGTTGGAAGGCCTTGCACGAGCAAGTGGTTGCCGCCGGCGGCCTGCACATCGTCGGCACCGAGCGTCACGAATCGCGCCGCGTGGACAACCAGCTGCGCGGCCGCGCCGCACGCCAGGGCGACCCCGGCATGTCGCGCTTCTTCCTGTCGCTGGACGACCAGCTGCTGCGCATCTTCGCGGGCGACCGCGTGCGCGCCATCATGGACCGCCTGAAGATGCCGGAAGGCGAACCGATTGAAGCGGGCATCGTCTCGCGCTCGATCGAGTCGGCGCAGCGCAAGGTCGAGGCACGCAACTTCGACATCCGCAAGCAGCTGCTGGAATACGACGACGTCGCCAACGACCAGCGTAAAGTGATCTACCAGCAGCGTAACGAGCTGCTGGAAGCGACCGACATCTCGGAGCTGATCGAGTCCCTGCGCCACGGCGCCTTCACCGACCTGGTGCGCGAATACGTGCCGGCGGAATCGGTGGAAGAGCAGTGGAACATCAAGGGCCTGGAAGCGGCGCTGGCGTCGGAATGGCAGATCGACCTGCCGCTGCGCGCCATGCTGGAAAAAGAACAGAACCTGAACGACGACGACATCCTCGAGCGCGTGCTGGCCGCGGCCGATGCGCTGTACCAGTCGAAGATCGATATCGTCGGCAAGGAATCGTTCGGCGGCTTCGAACGCAACGTGATGCTGCAAAGCGTGGACAGCCACTGGCGCGAACACCTGGCGGCGCTGGATCACCTGCGCCAGGGTATCCACCTGCGCGGCTATGCGCAGAAGAACCCCAAGCAGGAATACAAGCGCGAAGCGTTCGAACTGTTCGGCCAGATGCTGGACATGATCAAGAACGAAGTGGTCAAGCTGATCATGACGGTGCGCATCCAGTCGCGCGAAGAGATCGATGCGGCCGAAGCGGCGATGCAGCAGTCGCACGTTGAAAACGTGAGCTACCAGCACGCCGACTTCAACCCGAACGCGGCACCGGAAGAACTGCTGGCGCCAGCGGCGTTCGGTGGCCTGCCGCCGGAGCTGAAAGGCCTGAGCGGCGAGCAGCTGATGGAGATGGGCCTGAAAGTCGGACGCAACGACCCATGCCCATGCGGCAGCGGCAAGAAGTACAAGGCGTGCCACGGCAAGCTGGCCTAAGCCAGACGCAGGCGCAGACCTCAACGGCCCGATCGTAACCACGATCGGGCCGTTTTTCATTTGGCTCCCCGCACCTTTTTCGGCTGCCTTCGGGCCATGTTCAATCGGGCGCCAGCCCGGCGGTTTTACGCGTATTATGCTCCACCGAATAAATGTTATCATTTATGATATTTTTTATTGCATGTTATTTGACTGCAACTCCCACGCACCGCGTTTCGCACAATAGCTGCCATCGACATGCCATGCCGCCTGAGTAGCGATGCATGCGCCCCGATTCCCCTGGAGACCCCAATGAATTTGAACGAGCTGCTGGCCGCAGGCATGGGCCTGAGCGAAGCCCAGCGTCCGATCCGCCTGCGTCTGTCCCATGAACAAGGTGTCGCCGACGACGCCTTGCTGATCAAGCACGTCAGTGGCATCGAAACCATTTGCGGTGGCATTGAATATCGCTTGCTATGCGTCGCCAGCCAGGCCGGCCTGCCGACCAAGCAACTGATCGCGGCGCCAGTTGAATTGCAGTTCGTTACCGACATGGGCACGCTGCGCTCGGTGTGCGGCATCGTCGATGTCGCGGTGGAAGGCGAGAGCGATGGCGGACTGGCCACTTACCAGCTGATCGTGCGCGACGCCCTGTCCATCATGGAAAAACGCAGCAATACCCGCGTCTTCCGCAACCAGAACGAAGTCGATATCACCCAACTTCTGCTGAGCGAATGGCAGCATAACAATCCGGTGCTGGCGCGTGCTTTCAAATTCGACCTGGGGCAGTTGAAGAGCAACTATCCGGCGCGCGAATTTACCATGCAATCGAATGAATCCGATGCGGCCTTCCTGCGCCGCTTGTGGAAGCGGCGCGGCCTGGCCTGGTTCATCCGGCCCGGCGACGCCAGCGACACCGGCAGCGACGACACCCCAGCCCACACGCTGGCCTTGTTCGACGATGTCTCGTCCCTTGCGCAGAATGCCGCGGGCCTCGTGCGTTACCACCGCGACGACGGCACCGAAAGCCGCGACAGCATCACCGCCTGGCATGCGGTGCGCACCCTGACTCCCGGCAGCGTCACCCGTCACAGCTGGGATTACGCGCGGGCCGGCATGATGAGCGCCCAGGAGAGCAGCCGCAACGACCAGGGGCCGCTCGGCAGCCAGTTCGCCGCCAGCCTGGACGACCACGTGGTCGATCCCCCGCACGCTGGCGACGACGCCGACGATTACCACAGCCTGGGCACGCTGCGTATGCTGCGCCACGAATACGAGTCGAAATGCTTCCAGGCCGAAAGCGGCGTGCGCGACCTGTGCGTCGGTCAATGGATCGGCGTGACCGGCCACGCCGAAATCGACAGCCATCCGGCCGAAGAGCGCGAATTCGTCATCACCGAGCTGCGCGTCGAGGCGGATAACAACCTGCCTAAAACCCTGTCCGACAAGGCGCGCCGCCTGTTTGCGCTGAACCGGTGGCGCACGGATGGCGCCGATCAAGGCGCCGCGCTGGAACAGGCCGGCGCGGAACGCCAGGCGCGCTACGCCAACCGCTTCACCTGCGTGCGGCGCGGCATTCCGATCGTGCCGGCCTTCGATCCACGCATCGACCTGCCGCGCGTGCAGACCCAAAGCGTGCTGGTGGTCGGGCCAGTCAATGAAGAGGTGCATTGCGACGAGCAGGGGCGGGTGAAGGTCCGCTTCCCCGGTTGCCGCGCGGTGGATCACGAGCATGCGCAGGGCGCGGGCGCTTCCGATACCGAGCGCGATTCGGCCTGGCTGCGGGTGGCCAGCTTTTGGGCCAGCGCGCAATGGGGCGCGATCTCGCTGCCGCGCGCCGGTGACGAGGTGCTCGTTTCGTTCCTGAACGGCGATCCGGACAAGCCGGTGATCACCGGCCGCGTGCACAACGGCGTTGCGCCGCCACCTGATTTCAGCCATAGCGGCGCGCTGCCCGGTAATAAATACCTGTCGGGTATCAAGAGCAAGGAAGTCAAGGGCACGCGCTACAACCAGCTGCGGCTGGACGACACGCCTGGCCAGATCAGCGCGCAACTGGCCAGTGAACACGGCCACAGCGAACTGAATCTCGGCCACCTGACCCATCCACGGCGCAACGGCCAGGCCAAGCCGCGCGGCGAGGGCGCGGAGCTGCGCAGCGACGAGCATATCGCACTGCGTGCCGCCAAGGGCCTGCTGCTCACCGCCTGGCAGCGCCTGCATGCGGTGGACAGCCAGCTGGCGCGCGCGGAGTACCTGTCGCTGATGGAACAATGCCTGGAGCAATTCCGCAGCCTGGGTAACTACGCTGCGGAGCATCAGGCCCTGCCGCTGGACGACAAGCCGCAGGCTGAACTGCAATCGAAAATCAAGCAGTGGGAGAACGGCAGCAATACCGCCCCCGACGGCGCGGAGGGCGGCGCGCCGGTCATCGGCATCACCGCGCCGGACGGCCTGAGCTTTGCCACGCCCAAGAGCATCGTCAGCTATGCCGGCAGCAACCTCGACAGCGTGGCGCAGCAGCACCTGCAACTGACGGCCGGCCAGCGCTTCAACCTGAACGCAGGCAAGGGCATCTCGCTGTTCTCGCACCACGACGGCATCAAGGCCATTGCGCATCACGGCAAGCTGCTGCTGCAAAGCCAGGACGACGACACCGAAATCAACGCCGCGAAAAACGTCAAGGTCAGCGCCAGCGATGGTGTGATCCGCTTGATGGCCAAGGAAATCCACCTTATTGCCGAGGACGGTTCCTTCATCAAGATCGGCGGTGGGATCAAGCTCGGCAGCAAGGGCGACATCAGCCAGCACGCGGCCAACTTCCCTTTCTCAGGACCGACCACGATGGCAACCGAACTGCCGACCTTTGACAGTGGTGCGCCGGATCAGAAATTCCTTCTCAAGTATGGACCGCATACCGACGGCGCGGTCATCGCGCCTAACCGGAAGTTCGAGATCGACATGAGCGACGGCACGACGGTCAAGGGTGTCAGCGACGCGCAGGGCAAGACCGACATCCTGCAGCGCGACGCCATGCATATTGCGAATGTCCGGATCCTTTCGGACAAAGCGTAAGAAGACGACAAAACACAGCAGGCATATGAAATGAGTTATCCAAAAAAATCTTATGGCGTCGGGCAGGGATGCAGCGTCCTGCAAAGCAATCGCGTTGCCGACAAGACGGTCGCGGTCCAACCCGACCTGCCCGGCAATATCATCGTGATCCATGGCGTGAATGACGTCGGCACCAGCTATGGTGCGGTGGAAGAGGGGCTCTGTCAGGGGCTGGATGCCCGGATGTACAACATCGCGCGCGGCGCGAAGGGTTTCTTTTCCCCTGGAACCTATCGCATGCCGACGGCTGAGGACAAGGAGCGGCTGGAGCCGGACCCGGACGCGGTGTATTTCAAGCGGAAGATGGACGGCGCCACGCACAGTCCGGTGATTCCGTTTTACTGGGGATTTCGGGAACTAGATCCTCTCGCCAAAAGCAAAAATGGCCAACGTACCGACCGTTTTGGCAACCGTCTCGACAAGGACCTGTCCAAGGGCGGCGGTCCATTCGGCAACGCCACGTCCACCTTGCCCGACATGTGGAACAGCGGCCTGTGTTCGCCGCTCGATGTGGGCGGCGACCCTGTACGCCCCCTGTTAAGCGCGCCGGGCCGCATGTACATGGTGCTGGCCGCCAAGCGCCTGGCAGCGCTGATCACAATGATCCACGATTACGACCCTGACGAAACGGTGTCGATTGTCGCGCACAGCCAGGGGTGCCTGATTTCCCTGCTGGCGCAAGCGTTCCTGCTCGATTCCCAAGACGCCAAGCAACGGCCGGCCGACACGCTGGTGTTGACCCACCCGCCGTATAGCTTGGTCGAGGATACCACCATGTTCTTTTCGGCAATCGAGGGACTCAGGCCGTTTGGCGGTGGAGACGATAAGGTCATGAAAGGCCATTATGACACCATCGCCGACAGGCAAACGACGGAGGCCCGCGTAAAAACGCTGGTGAATATTGTAAACGGCGTCGTCGGCAAAAAACACACGACACCGCCCATCCAGGCGCTGACGGACCAGGGGAAATATTGTGGCATGGTGGGGGCGAAATGGAGCCCGACTGCGGATCGCGACAATCGCGGCAAGGTCTACTTGTATTTCTGCCCGGAAGACATGACCGTGGCGCTTGACAATATCCAGGGCATTGGCTGGTCAGGAGTGCCTGATTATATCGGCGGCACGACGCTATCCGAGACGGAAAAGACCGAAAAAAAGACTAGTATCTGGAGCAACGAGGTCGACGTCACCTGGAAAACCAAGTTTAGTCAATTGCAGCCTTTTGCGGAGCTAACCAAGAACAAGGGTTTCTTCCAACGCGTATTTACGAGTAAGAAGCGACTGGACCCGGCTAAAAAAACCTCGGGCCCTGTACTGGTGGGGCAGGCTCCGCACGATTTTGCCTTACGTATCGAGGGGGAGGATGAACACGCGCACGTGGCGGAGTCGGGACGCGGTCACCGTAGCAGCAACCCCGAGGTCGCATGGCCGCCAGAAAAAAGTCGGTTGGATTTTGTTAAGCCAGCCTCGTGGTTGCGGGAAGGCCTGCGCCGCATCAATGGTGAGGCGCTGCCCGTGCCGGTCGTCGCCGACCTGCGTGGTGCAGGCCAGATCGACCCGGGTTCAAAGGAATTTCCCAAAAATTCTGTGCAGGCCAAGCTCGATAAAAAAAACCAAGGGCCTTGCGAGGAAGTTGATCCCATCGATTCTGCCATCGCCATTACCAGCGGCGATGGACTGAATTTTTGGCAGGAGGAGGTTCCCGATCCTAGCGGTAAAAAACACCCCTGTAATTCTCCGCAGATGTTGGGGCTGCGAGAAATGCGCATGATTCAAGAGCAGTACAGCTACAATCAGGGCAAAACGAACCCGGATGAGCTACGACGCATCATGCGTGCGACACGCCATACAGACGGAACGGTGAGGGCCGACATTCGGGAAAGTCCGAATGAGGCGCGGAAGCGCTGGCAGCACGAGGTCAGCCCGAAATCCTTCCATGGTGCGATTATTGGGAGCAAGGAAAACCATCGCCAAGTCACCGCGTATGATGTGGCCATAGGCGGCGGGAAGGCTGTCAGCGATCCTTTGTTTTATAAATATTTGTGCGCGGTGGCGGATTGGAGGTTGCAGCAAGGCATCGGCAAGAGACCATCAATCATGAGGTGGGACGAATTTGCCAATAATTTCTCCGCTTATTGGAACGTCGAACCGGCATGGCGTAAAGAAATAATCGATGGTAACGCTAAGTACTACAGCACCGGTCTATTGCCATCCTGTGTGCCGGCGTTGCATGTCGGGTTGCCTTCCTCCGTTGTGTGCGAAACGATAATCGGCAAGCGAACCGAAGCCGCTGCCGCTCCTGAGAAAAAGAGTCACGCATGAACGTAACCGCGCAGCCACCTAAGCTGTTGAAGTATCTGCTGGGCGCAATCATTGCGCTTATCATTCTGATTCCGTTATGGACGTTATTCGTCATGGCGGTAATCCAACCGAATAGTTTAATGATGCAGGAGCAAACGATGGGTAACCGCTTGTGGTGGTGGATTGCTGGGCCGGTGGCTGCGGTGGGCTTGGCGTTTGGCGGGCGCTGGATGGCGGCAACCCAACACGCACAAGCTAGTGAACAACAGTCACGAGCACACGTGCAGGTAAATGCGCAACATGTGGCTGCTACCGGGCAGACCCGCAACGAGTATGTGCTCGAAGTCATAGGCTTAGGGGTGACGCTTGACCAGTATCGGCAGGGCAAGCTGTGGGAGGCGTTGCAAAATGGCAGTCCCTATGTGACGATTCGCGAGCAGGACGCGAAAAAATATCCGTGGAGTGACCAAGATAAGGCCGGCACGAGCGGCGGGCGGAGTGGCGATACACTGGAAAACGGCGCGCAATACACTCCAATGTATTACGGGGTACCGGTGTTTAATGCTGAGGCGCCGATGTTCAATCCGAAAATGGCGGACAAGCCAAATGATCCCCGCTCCGGCCTTGCTGAAGGGGCAACTCTTTCCGGCATGGCTTGGCATTTGTTCGTGGCTGGTCCCCGACGCTTCGAAGAACGTCCTGATCGCATTCTTGAGGATGTTTTCGCCTTTTTCGATGCTCATCCCGACGTGCCATATGTCGTCCTAAATTCGGACGACAGTATGGATTTTCATGATTTTAATCGCCCACCCAATGGACCTCGTCTTCTCAAAGACGGCTATTACATCCCCGAGATGCCGGACTCGTCTGCGCTATTCGTGCTGGCACGGCGTGAGCGGGTTGATCCGGTGCGTCCGTTCGTCTGGGATGATCCGGACAACGATTTTTTGCAAAACACCTTACGGTGGATGTACTACACACTGAAGCAGTCCGTTCCTCATCCTGAGCGCAAGGAAATTACCCGCACGCCGGCGCAAGTTGGGGCGGATCCAACTCAACTCCTCCCAAATGAAGGGCCCTCACGCACACCGCTCGTTTCCGAGTGGCTGGAAGCCGCCGCCGCGTTTGCCACTCGTCCGGACGTTCGCGGCACCGGCCTGACCCACGTACTCGACGGCGTCAATCCGTTGGTGCACCGTCCGCCGAAAGACTGGCGGCCTACGCCATGGTTCCCGGTTCCCTGGAACCGTGAGCAGCTGGCCACCTTCGACAAGTTGCCCACGCTCGGTTATATCCACCGTCCGACCTTCGTCAAGTTCAGCGACGCGAACGGTCAGCCGCTCACGCGCCGCGACGAACGGGAAAAAGCCTTGCAGGCCGGCTGGCAGGAAGCATTGCGCACGCTGCCCGAGGCGGAGCGCGCCAAGGCCCCGGCCCGCATCATTGCCGCCACCGGCGGAAACAGCAGCCAGACCATCGCCCTGCACAGCCTGCTGACCGACCAGGCTGCACATGGCGGTCCCGAGATCGACAGCGGCAAGTCCAGCCAGTTCATCGACACCGACAAGCGCCTGGGCAACACCGGCGCGGCCACGCTGTTCGTGCAAATGGCCATCGGCGTGATGGGCAGCTACCGTGATGGCGGCATCAGCGCCGCAGTCAACCTGCGCGATACCAATGAAGCGTCCATCGTCTTCATCAGCCCGCCGTCCGACGAGAAGCGCAAGACGCAAAAGCATCCGAAAGGCGGTGATGTATTCGCCCATCGCGGTACACCGGCCATTGATCCGGCCAACTATCCGTCAAACTAGTCCGCTAGCGCGCAGCCTCGCGCTGCGGCGCGGAGTACGGCAGCAGCATGCGCACCGCCGTGCCGACGCCTGGCGCCGAGTCGATGGTGATGCGCCCACCCAGCACGCCGGTGACGATGTTGTAGACGATGTTCATCCCCAGTCCCGTCCCGCCCTGGCCCATCTTGGTGGTGAAGAAGGGATCGAACACCCGCCGCAGCACATCCTCCTGCATGCCGGCGCCGTCGTCGCTGAACATCAGCTCCACGATGTCCTCGTCCACGGCCTCCGCGCGCACGGCGATGGTGCCGCCCTTGCGCTGTTCGAACGCGTGCGTGAGCGCGTTGTTGACCAGGTTATTCAGCACCTGGTACAAGGCGCCGGGGTAGGAGTCGAAGGTCAGCCCCTCCGGTATCTGCATCACCACCTCGCACTCGGCGCGGCGCAGGCGCGGCATGTAGGTGGCCATGGTGTCGTGCACCGCCGACAGCAGGTCGAAGCGGCGGCGCTGGTCGTTGGTCTGGTCGACGGCTATCTGCTTGAACGACGAGATCAGCTCCGCCGCCTTGTGCAGCGAGCCGGAAATGAGCTCGCTGGCCAGCCGCACTTCCTCCAGATGCGCGGTCAGCTCCGAACGCCGCAGCGCGCCGGCCGCCACGTGGCGGTCGAACTCCGTCACGCGGTCGCGCAGCGCGGTCGATGCCAGCAGGCTGTTGCCGATCGGCGTATTGAGTTCGTGCGCTATGCCCGCCACCAGCGATCCGAGCGATGCCATCTTCTCGGCCGCCAGCAGGTCGTGCTGCGTGTGCTGCAAGGTCTCCAGCGCCGCGCTCAGGTCCGCGTTGGCGCGCTCCAGCGCCGCCGAGCGGTCGCGCACGCGCGTCTCCAGCGAGACGTTCAGGTCCTTCAATTCGCGCTTGGCGTTGAGCTCCTCGGTCAGGTCCAGCAGCGCCCAGATGATGGAGTCGTTGCCATCCAGCGTCAGCGAGGACGACCAGATCGCCACGCTGCCCACGCTGCCGTCGGGCAGCAGCACGCCGGCGATGGCGCCGTGCACCGCGCCGTCGGTCTGGTAGATGTTCCAGATGCGGTCGCGCTCCACCGTACTGGCCCAGAACGGCACCTCGTCGCTGCGCTTGCCGATCAGCCTGGCCGCACCGGCGCCGAAGGTGTGCGTGACCGCGCGGTTGGCGGCGACGATGCGGCCGTCGCGGTCAGACACGGTGAGCGGCAGCGGCGCCATGTCGAACAGCGTCTTGAAGCGCGCCTCCGATTCCGACAGCCGCTGCTGCGATTGTTCCAGCTGCGCGATGCGCTCGCGCAGCGCCGCGCTCATCGCGTTCAGGGCGCGCGTGAAGACGGCGATTTCGTCGTGGCCCTCGACCGGCAGCGCCTTGCTGTAGTCGCCCAGCGCCATCTGCTTCGACTGGCCGGTGAGCGCGCTCAGGCGGCGCCCGATGCCGTGCGTGAAGGCGTAGAACAGCAGCAGGCCGGTGGCGAATCCGGCCAGCGAGATCACGCCGCCCTGCAGCAGCACCTCGTCGCGCGCCTGCTTCAGGTCCTTGGTGGTGAGGCCGAAATTGATGGAGCCCACGCGGCCGTCGCGCAGCAGCAGCGGCGAGCGCGCGTGCAGCATGGCGCCGTCGAGCAAAGTATGCACGCCTTTGAAGCTGGTGCCTTCGCCTTGCCGCAGGATCTCCGGCAGCGGCATCTTGCGCTTGCCCACTTCGAGGATGGTCCGTTCCTGTTCGTCGAGGATGACCAGGTAGCGCAGAAAGCTGTCGTCGGGATCGGCCAGCATCTCGGCCAGATAGTTGGTCAGTTCGGGCAGGCGGCCGCGCGTGGCGTAGGGACTGAGGGAGAGGTTGAGCGTGACCGCGTATTCGCGGGCGACGCGTTCGGCGTTGGTGCTGACGGCGTGGTTCATCAGGCGCAGGCTGTTCCAGATCAGCAGGCCAACCACCAGCGCCTGGATGACGGCGCTCAGCAGCAGAAATTTCGCGCGCAGCGATAGACTCAAAACGTACACTCCTTGTGGCGGTGCCAGGAGCGCACGCGCCTGCCGTCCGCGCGGACGGCAGGGGGCCAGGGCTACCTGGAGGTTAAGGCAGGGTCAGGATCACTTTGACGGTGTCGTCCACTGCCGACTTGTCAATATAACCGATCGCCTTGGGATCGGCAGCAACTGCTTTCTTCACCTCGGCGTTGTTCGGATACTCCTTCGGCGGCGTGGCCTTGCCGGTGAAGACCAGCTTGGACCACAGGGCCTTGACCTGGGCCGGGTCCTTGTCCGCCACCTTCTGGTAGAAGTCGGCGCGGATGTGCGAGCCTTCGGCCTGGTCGACCGGCGTGAACAGGTTGGATTTACCGAGGAAGAATTGCGATGCCTGTTCCGAGAACATGCGGGTCGCCGGATTCTTCTGGCTGACGATGACGACGGTTTCGGCCGAGGCGCCGGCCGCGGCCAGCGACGACAACAGCGCGGCGATGATCATTTTTTTCATGTGTGGGACTCCGGATTAGAAGACGAAATCGAGCGCTGCGGCGACAACGGTGACGTTGCCGCTGAAGCCAGGCTTGACGAAGATCAGGGAACCGGCCTTGGTCTTGGGCTTGACGCGGTCGGCCTGCACCTTCAGCGCCACCGATTTGGCGAAGTCCCAACGCACGCCGATCAGGTCGGACGTTTGTTCCGGCGACGGCAGCAGGCCATACACGGCCGCGCCCAGCGGGTTGTTCCTCGGCAGCGAGGCAGGCGGGGTCACCGAGCTGCCGGCGTCGCGGTAGGAAGCGTGCGCGTAGTAAGGCAGCACCTTGCCGACGCGGTAGCCGACCATGGTGTACCAGGCGTTGGTGTCGGGGACGTAGACCGCTTCCTTGGCGCGGCGCTGCGCGTATTCGGTCTGGACGACGATGTTGTGCCAGTCCATGGTGGCGCCGATCGAGGTGAAGGCGATCTTTTTGCCGTTGGTCAGGCCGAGGTCATCGGCCAGCGGCTTGAAGCCGTACTGGGTCAGCTGCGCGGTCAGGCTGTTGATCGGCGCCAGGTCGTTGATCTTCAGGTCGGCGCGGGCGTGGCCGACGCGCACCAGGAACGGGCCGTATTCGCCGGTGAAGCTGATGCCGGCGGCTGGCGCGCGGTAGGTGGCCACCGAGCCGGCGCCGGTCGGCACGAACAGCTTGCCGCGGCTGACGCCGACGAAGGCCTGGGTGGTGAAGTTGAAGTCGCCGAAGGCGCGCTGGAAGTTGACGTCCGCGCCGTCCACGTTCTCGATCGGGGCCTGGCCGTACATTTCAATCGGCGGACGCATCATGGTGTTGGCGTAGCCGACGTTCTGGTAGTCCGAGATCAGGAAGGTCGGCACCACGGCGCGGCCGACGCGCACGCTCACCTCGTCGTTGACGCGGGCTTTCAGGAAGGCCCAGGTCAGGTCGGTGGTGAAGGTCGGGCTGGTGTTCTTGCGGGTCAGGATCTGCGCGGTGCCGGACAGCCAGTCGTTGATCTTGTAGGTCGCTTGCAGGCCCAGGTTGGTGTCGAGGCCGATCTTGGCCTTGTCGGCCACGCCTTCGGCCTGGTTGTAGCGGGCGAATTGCGCCTGGTCGGTATTGCTCTTGGCGACGCCGAGCGTGCCGAAGCCGCTGATGCTCAGGTTCTCGTCGCCCAGGGTGGCGGCCTGCGCTTGCATGGCGGCGGTGGCGGCGAAGATGGCTGCTACTAAAAGTTTCTTTTTCATGTGTTCGGTATCCTTTGATTTGTTGTCAGCTGATTACTGCGTTCGGCGATCATGTCGCCTTGTTTGTCTCGAGACATGCGGGGATGGGGCATTCGGGCTAGACCTTAAACTAATTTCCGTACGGCATGAAATGGTTTTTGAAAAATTAGAACGGACGTACTAAAATGTTGTCGTTTTTACGATCAAGACAACGTTTTCATCAATAAATTCATGGGGTTGTACGATATCCTTCTAGTGCTTTTTGAGCAAATTTAAGGATAAATCATGCTTTGTGGAAATGGTCTTTTTGAGTGACCGTTAGTCACATTGATGCGATGCGCCATTTGGGCCGTCAGGTATTACAATAGCGGCTCCCACTTTCCACTCACGAGAACACTCATATGGCCGTCAATTCCCCTCTGCCCGTCGCCTCCGCACTGAAGCCTGTAGCCGGCATCGAAATCGGCTTTGCCGAAGCCGGCATCAAGAAGCCGAACCGCAAGGACGTGCTGGTGATGAAGGTGGCGCCGACCGCCACCGTGTCCGGCGTGTTCACGCTGAACCGCTTCTGCGCCGCGCCGGTGCAGATCGCCAAGGCCCACCTGGCGGCCGCCAAGGAAAGCGGCAAGCCGATCGCCGCGTTGCTGATCAACACCGGCAACGCCAACGCAGGCACCGGCGAGCTGGGTCTTTCGCTGGCCAACGAGACCTGCGCCGCGCTGGCCGCGCAGCTGGGCTGCGAAGCGTCGCAGATCCTGCCGTTTTCCACCGGCGTGATCCTGGAGCCGCTGCCGGCCGCCAAGGTGATCGCCGGCCTGCCGCAAGCGGTGGCCGGCCTGAAGGCCGACAATTGGTACAACGCAGCCGAAGCCATCATGACCACCGACACGCAGCCGAAAGCCGGCTCGCGCACCGTGACCATCGGCGGCCACACCGTCACCATGAGCGGCATCAGCAAGGGCGCCGGCATGATCAAGCCGAACATGGCCACCATGCTGGGCTACCTGGCGTTCGACGCCAAGGTCGCGCAGCCGGTGCTGGACGTGCTGGTCAAGCAGGTGGCGGACAAGTCGTTCAACTGCATCACCATCGACGGCGACACCTCGACCAACGATTCCTTCATGCTGATCGCCACCGGTGCCGGCACGCTGGAAATCAACTCGGTGGATTCGCCGGAATACGCCGAACTGGCGGCCGCCGTGACCGAACTGTCGCTGTTCCTGGCGCAGGCCATCGTGCGTGACGGCGAGGGCGCGACCAAGTTCATCACCATCACTGTGGAAGACGGCGCCAGCGTGGAAGAGTGCCGCAAGATCGCCTACTCGATCGGCCACTCGCCGCTGGTCAAGACCGCGTTCTTCGCGTCCGACCCTAACCTGGGCCGCATCCTGGCCGCCATCGGCTACGCCGGCGTCGACGACCTCGATGTCAGCAAGCTCAATCTGTACCTGGACGACGTGTGGGTGGCCAAGAACGGCGGCCGCAATCCGGACTACAAGGAAGAAGACGGCCAGCGCGTGATGAAGCAGAGCGAGATCCTGGTGCGCGTCAAGCTGGCGCGCGGCGCGGCTGCCGCCACGGTCTACACCTGCGACCTGTCGCACGACTATGTGAGCATCAACGCCGACTACCGTTCGTAAGATGGCGACGCCTCTCGAACAATTCCTGGTGCGCGCCGAGGCCTTGCTGGCGCGTGTGGAGGCGGTGCTGCCGCAGGCGCCGCGCGAGCCGGACTGGAAGCTGGGTTTCGCTTTCCGCTGGCGCAAGCGCAACGGCGGCGGCGCCGGTTACCTGCAAGCGGTGGCCCACGTGTCGCCGATCGCGCTGGACGACTTGCAGCACATCGGCCCGCAGAAAGAGCAGATCGAGCAGAACACCCGCCAGTTCGTGCAGGGCAAGCCGGCCAACAACGTGCTGCTGACCGGCGCGCGCGGCACCGGCAAGTCCTCGCTGATCAAGGCTTGCCTGAACCAGTTCGGCAAGGACGGCCTGCGCCTGATCGAAGTCGACAAGGCCGACCTGGCCGAGCTGCCCGACATCGTCGACATCGTCGCGGGCCGGCCGGAGCGCTTTATCATCTTCTGCGACGACCTGTCGTTCGAAGAGGGCGAGAGCGGCTACAAGGCACTGAAGGTGGCGCTGGACGGCAGCATCTCGGCGCAGTCGGACAATGTGCTGATCTACGCGACCTCCAACCGCCGCCACCTGATGCCGGAGCGTATGTCCGACAACATGAGCTACAAGCACGACGAGGACGGCGACCTGCATCCGGGCGAGACGGTGGAGGAGAAGATCTCGCTGTCCGAACGCTTCGGCCTGTGGCTGACGTTTTATCCGTTCAAGCAGGACGACTACCTGGCCATCGTCGGCCACTGGCTGTCGTCGCTGGGCTGCACCGAGGCACAGATCGAAGCCTCGCGCGCCGATGCGCTGCGCTGGGCCTTGCAGCGCGGTTCGCGCTCGGGTCGCGTGGCCTGGCAGTTCGCCAAGGACTTCGCCGGGAAGCAGGCATGAGCGGCGCACAGGCGAAGGTCAAGCCGGTGGATGTGGCGGTCGGCATCCTGATGAAGCCCAACGGCGATGTGCTGCTGGGCCAGCGTCCTGCCGGCAAGCCGTACGAAGGCTATTGGGAATTCCCGGGCGGTAAAGTCGATCCGGGCGAGACCGTGCTGCAAGCGTTGAAGCGCGAGTTCGTCGAGGAGCTGGGCCTTCATATCAACAGCGCCGAGGAGTGGTGCGGCGTCGAGCATGTGTACGAACATGCGCATGTGCGGCTGCACTTCTTCATCAGCCGCGACTGGAGCGGCGAGCCGCAAAGCCTGGAAGGCCAAGCCTTCGCATGGCAGGGCGCGGTCGGTGTCGAGCCACTGCTGCCGGCCACCATTCCGCTGCTGGCGTGGCTGGACATGGTTCGCTACGGCGACCGATGACGCGCTGGTGGCATCAGGTGAACGTGTGGCGCGGGCTGGCGGGCGCCGCGCTGGCGGCCTGTGTGGCGCTGGGCGCGCTGCTGGTGCTGCGTCCTGAACCACCGGGGCCGGTATGGATGGCGGTGCTGTCCGCTCCGCAGGACAATAGCGCCGCCTGGGTGGCGCTGGTGAGCGCGGACCGCCAACTGACGCTGACGCCGCTGCACGACACCGTCGTCGCCAACCGCAAGGCGCTGCAATTATGGATATCCGCACCGGGCTGGGCCGCGCCGGTGTCGCTGGGTTTGCTGGAGCAGGACCGCCAGCAGAAGCTGCCATTGAATCAGCTGCCGCCGCTGCAGGCGGAGCCATCGTTCGAGATTACGCTGGAACCGCAAAGCGGCTCGGCCACGCCGACCGGACCGGTACTGTACAGCGGACAGGCAGTCAAGCCGCGCTGAGTACACGGGTGTTGTATCCAGGGCCGTTGCTGTTTTACTAAGTTTTCAACTCTGCATATGATGGCTGCCCGTTTCCTCGATTTCCTTTGCTCATGAAATTTGTCAGCCTCGGCCCACGGGCGTGCGACGTGCGTCCCAAGTCCAACGGTTCCTGCCACGATTGCGCCGCGCCGGTGGACGGCAAGTATTGCAACCAGTGCGGCCAGAGCAGCCATGTGCACGTGGCCTCGGCCGGCGAATTCATCCATCATTTCATCGGCCACTTCGTTGCGGCGGAGAGCAAGCTGTGGCGCACATTGGGCGACCTGTTGCTGCATCCCGGACAATTGACGGTCGACTTCATCCGCGGCCGCCGCACCCGCCACATCGATCCGCTGCGCCTGTTGTTGACGATGTCGGTGCTGGTGTTCGCGATGTTGAAGTTGCAGACCCTGGTCATGGAAAGCACCGCGAAAGAGCGAGCCAGTATCAGCGCGCCACAAGCGGAGGCACGCCAAGCCCGGTCACCGATGACACAAATGATAGCCGGCGCATTTGAAAGGGTCAGCCCAACGTTCAAGGAAAAACTCGGCGCCTATGATGCGCTGCCCGCCGCCCAAAGAGCAGAAGTTTTCTGGAAAAACGTGCAGAAGTTCGGGTCGACGATGATATTGTGCCTGATACCGCTGGTCGCGCTGTTCCTTAAGGTGCTCAATGCGGGGACCGGCTGGCGCTACGGGGAACACCTGGTATTCTCGATCCACCTGCACGCTTTTTTGCTGCTGTTATTCCAGGCCTGGATACAGCTTGAGCCGGTGGTCCCCCACATGGCTACGGTGAGCCTGTTGGTGTTGGCGCTGTACACGTTGATCGCGCTGCGCCGCATGTATGGCGGCAGTTGGCCTGTGCTGATGGTCCGCTGGGCCGGGCTGGTATATCTGGAATTGAAGGCTCTCTACGCGTTTGCCACGATCGCTTTCTTCATCAGCCTGTGAGCCGGGCGGCGCTTATTCTTCGTCGAGCGGATCTTTGGGCGGAGCGGCCGGGATGGCGTACTTTTCCTCGGCCCAGGCGCCGAGATCGATTTGCTTGCAGCGTTCCGAGCAGAACGGGCGATATTTATTCTCTTCCTTCCACTCCACTTTGGCGGAGCAGGTAGGGCAGTCAACTACGGTGGCCATGATCAATCTTCAGAAGTTACAGAGGGTGAGCTCGAATGGTACATCATCTTCCAGCGGCTTGGGTTTCAGGTCGCCGCCCTGCGAGGTGAAGCGCACCCACAGCATGTATTTGTTGGCCGAGATCTCCGGGATCGCGCCCAGCGATTCGTCCAGGGTCAGCCGCAGCATCTGGTAGACCTTCCCCTGCAACATCTGCTGGTAGCTGCCGGCCACGGCGATCATCTTGACCGGGCCGCCGGAATCGCGCAGCAGGCGCAGCACCAGGCCCAGCGCGTCGAACAGCGGCGCCAGCGGCGCGAACCAGGCGGCGATGTCGTTGAAGCGCTGCTCGGCCGGACGCTTTTGCCACGCGTAATAGGACGGCAGATCGAATTCGCAGGCGCCGCCGGGGATGATGGTGCGGCCGCGTATGCTCATCAGCCATTCGTTGTCGCGCACGTTCTGGCCGGTTTTGCCCTGGGCCGCGACCAGCGCGCTGCTCACGCCGTCGAGCTCGGCCAGGATGGCGTCCAGCGTTTCCGCCTGGACGTTGGGATTCATGCGGTAGCCCTGCAGCGATTGGCGCTGGCGCTCCAGTTCTTGCAGCAGGTCGGATTTCAGGTCGGCGCGGCCGGCCACCTCCAGCATGTCGAAGATGGTCGCCAGCGCGACGTGGTGCTGCATAGGATGTTCTTGATGCACAAAGAACTTGAATTTCTCGTACAGATCCTCTAATCGCAACAACGTGCGGATGCGCTCGTTGAAAGGATATTCGTAGACAATCAAAATAACATCCCTCTGTAGGTGGACTTGCGATTAATTCCCGTGATTTTGAAGCAAGCCAAGCAAAATTACAAACGTTGCGAGGATATTGTTACCGT
>Ga0308157_10004238_pt1 | contig 19312 bp, 13 predicted proteins | sample PhyBR1_FD_201035 | JGI IMG/M metagenome (GOLD analysis project Ga0308157, IMG submission 201035) | Phyllosphere microbial communities from UC Gill Tract Community Farm, Albany, California, United States - DLSLB.R1 | ecosystem: Host-associated > Plants > Phyllosphere > Unclassified | place: USA...
AACGAATCGAACTGCATGTCGAACTCCTGCAGCGCCTTCTGCGCGTTCTGCATTTTCTTGCGAAACTCCGGCCCGCGCCGCAGCGCCAGGCCCACCGCCAGCACGTCGATCACGACCAGGTAGGCCAAACGTGCCGAGATCGGTGTGTACGGGTCGGTCGCAAACACCAGATCGATCGGGATCAGGAGCGTGGCCATCTCGGCCAGCGGCGTGCCCGATGGCGCCAGCACGATGACCTGCGCGCCGCCCGCCTTGGCCAGCTTGGCCGAGCGGGTCAGCGCAGGGTTGTTGCCACGCTGCGAAATGGCGACCACCGCATCGCCTTCGCGCAGCAGGGCCGCCGCGATCGAGTGGATCGCCGGGTCGGTGTAGGCCACCGTCGGCACGCCCGAGCGGAAGAACTTGTGCTGGGCGTCGGCCGCCACGAAGCCGGATGTGCCCTGGCCGTAGAACTCGATCTTGTTGGCGCGCGCCAGGATCTCGAGGGCCTGCTGGACCAGCTCCGGTTTGAGGTTGTTGCGCAGGTCGAGCAGCGTGTTGATCGAGCGGCTGCAGATCTTGTTGATCAGGTCCGATGCCAGGTCGTCCTGGTGCGGCGCCTCGTTGGCGCCGGGCAGGGCCAGCGCCAGGCCTTGCGCCAGCTTCAGCTTGAACTCGTGCCAGCCGTCGTAACCGAGCGTGCGGCAAAAGCGCACGACGGTCGGTTCCGACACGCCCGCGTTGCGCGCGAGCGCCGTGATGTTCTGGCTCACGGTGCCCGACGGCGCGGCCAGCACCGCGAGCGCCACCTTGCGCTCCGATTTGGAGAGCGTGTCGAGCTGGGTGCGGATCGAGTCGAGCAGCATGGGTGGGCCTCAGTCTTCGGGCAGCGATTCTTCGCGCCACTGCAAGCCGTCGCGCCCGATCAGGGCACTGGCCGCGGCCGGCCCCCAGGTGCCGGACGTGTACGGGGCGGGAGAGCTGTCGTCCTGTTCCCAGTGTTCCAGGATCGGCTCGACCCATTCCCACGCCGCTTCCAGCTCGTCGCCGCGCATGAACAGCGTCAGCTGGCCGCGCAGCACGTCGAGCAGCAGGCGCTCGTACGCTTCCATGCGCGGCGACGTGAACTGCTCGCGGAAATCGAGTTCGAGTTCGGCCTGTTTCAGGCGCATCGAGTCGCCCGGCGTCTTGGCCATCAGGTTCATCGACAGCCCTTCATCGGGCTGCAGGCGGATCACCAGGCTGTTGGGCTGGAAGCTCGACGTCGGCTGGTTGAAGATCGAATGCGGGATCGGCTTGAAGCGCACGACGATTTCGGCCAGGCGGTCGGACATGCGCTTGCCGGTGCGCAGATAGAACGGCACGCCGGCCCAGCGCCAGGTGTCGATTTCGGCCTTCATCGCCACGAAGGTCTCGGTGCGCGAACTCTTTGGCGCATCCGGTTCGTCGCGGTAGCCGGGCACCGGCTGGCCATCGATATAGCCCGAGCGGTACTGGCCGCGCACGATATTGTGGGTCAGGGTCGTTGGCGTGAAGCGTTTCAGTGAGCGCAGCACCTGCAGCTTGGCGTCGCGCACGGCGTCCGGCGCGATCGAGGCCGGCGGCTCCATCGCCACGATGCACAGCAGTTGCAGCAGGTGGTTCTGCAGCATGTCGCGCAGCGCGCCCGAGTTGTCGTAGTAGCCCATGCGGTTGCCCACGCCGATCTTCTCGGCGATGGTGATCTGCACGTCCGAAATCCATTCACGGCGCCACAGCGGCTCGAACAGGATGTTCCCGAAGCGCAGGGCCAGCAGGTTCTGCACGGTCTCCTTGCCCAGGTAATGGTCGATGCGGTAGATCTGGGACTCGGCGAAGACCTTGCCCACGTCCAGATTGATCTGCTTGGCCGAGGCCAGGTCGCGGCCCAGCGGTTTTTCGAGCACCACGCGCGAATTGGGCGTGGCAAGACCGGTGGCGGCCAGGTTGTCGCAGATCTTGGCGAAGATCTGTGGCGGCGTGGCCAGGTAGTACACGCGCGTGAGCGACTCGTCGGCGCGCAGGGCCGCGACCAGGTCGCCGAAGGTGCTCGCATCGGTGGCGTTCAGCGCCACATAGGTGATGCGGCCGAGGAACTTGTCCCAGTTGGCGCCCGATGGCGCTTCCTTGATGTGCGGCTTCGAGTTGGTCTCGACCATGTGCAGGAATTCTTCCTGCGTGGCGTCGTCGCGCCCGACGCAGATGATGCGGGCGCTGGCCGGCAGGTCGCCGGCCACGTCGCGCGCGAACATGGCAGGCAACAGCTTGCGCATCGCAAGGTCGCCACTGCCGCCAAAGAATACGAGGTCGAAATCGGGAATCGCCATGATGGGTCGGATCTGCGTCAGTAAAAGGGTTTTGTAAATTTACTACATAATTTATGTGGGATCAAGAAAATCTACTACGTTTGCGCCCTATGATGGCCTATGGTGCCATATTCGCCGCGCGCGCAGCGCAGGCGGAAGTGTCAACCGCGGGGCAGGGCTATATGCCAGGTACTTTGCTGCGCGTGCACCTGCTGGCCGAGCCAGTCGGCGAACGCGCGCACGGTCGAGGCCAGATGCCGGTCTTGCGGATAGATCAGCGACAGCGGAACGGGCGGCCCCTGGACTGCCGGCAGGACCCGTACCAGGCGGCCGGCTTTCAGGTGCGGCAGCGCCACGTAGCTGGCGACCCGGATCAGCCCCAGCCCTTCCAGGCCGCAGCCCAGATAGGCGTCGGTATCGTTGACGATGAGCCTCGCGCCGGCCGCAATCGTGCGCTCGGCGCCATCGACCGTGAAGCGCCAGTCGGTCGCGCGTCCGGTGGCGGCTGACTGGTAGCCGATGATGTCATGCCCATCGAGCGCATTGAGCGAGTGCGGCGTGCCGCAGCGCGCCAGGTAATCGGGCGAGGCGCAGGTGATCCAGTCGAAGCTGCCGAGATGGCGCGCCACGAGCAGTGCCGATGACGCCGGCGTGCCGGCCCGCACCACGCAATCGACGCCTTCCTGGACCAGTTCGACGGGGCGGTCGCCCAGCGTCAGCGTCAGGTCGATGGCAGGATACCGGGTCTGGAACTCGCGCAGCACCGGCAGCACGACGGCCCGTGCGAACGAGGATGTCATGTCCACGCGCAGCAGTCCGCGCGGTGCGGCCGTGCTGTCGGACAGGGTGGTCTCGACCCCTTCGATGGCGCTCAGGATGCGCTGGCAATGATCGTAATACAGGCTGCCGTTGGGCGTGACGTGCAGGGTGCGCGTCGTGCGCTGCAGCAGCCGCACGCCCAGAGCTGCCTCGAGCTCCTGGATCGCGCGGCTGATCGTCGAACGCGGTACGGCCAGGATGTTGGCGGCGCCGGCAAAACTGCGTGCTTCGACGACGCGCGAAAAAATCTGCATTGCCCGTAACTTGTCCATCGATCCTGCCTCGCTGATCTGCTCCCGATCGTCGATTATCCCACCCATCGCAATTCTGAAATGCCCGCGGGCGGGCTTACGCGTGGAAGGGCAGGTGACCATACTTCACGCCTTTGATCACGACAGGAGCTCGCATGACGACCCACGACAATGCAAACAATGCCCCGCACACACTGGTGCTTGGCGCCGGTGAACTCGGCATGGCCATCCTGCGCCAACTGGCGCCGCGCCAGAAGGCTGCAGGGCGCGCGCTGGCCGTTCTGGTCACGCCCGGCTCGATCACCACGCCGACCCCGCGTCAGCGGCGGGATCACGCCGCATTGCGCGCGCTGGATGTCTCTCTGGTGCCATTCGACCTGGCGCAGCGCAGCGAAGAAGAACTCGTCACTTTGATGCGCCCGTTCGACACCGTCATCAACTGTACTGGCTTCGTTGCCGGCCCGGGCACCCAGCTGCGGCTGACCCGGGCCGTGCTGGCTGCCGGCGTGCGGCGGCATATTCCGTGGCAGTTCGGGGTCGATTACGACATCGTCGGCAAGGGCAGTGGCCAGCCGGTCTTCGACGAGCAGTTCGACGTGCGCGGCATGCTGCGCGGGCAGGACCGGACCGAGTGGATCATCATCTCGACCGGCATGTTCACCAGTTTCCTGTTCGAGAAGACGGCCGGCATCGTCGACCTGGATGCCGGCATCGTGCGCGGCCTGGGTAGCTGGGCCACGCAGGTGACGGTCACCACGCCCGATGACATCGGCCGGTGTACCGCTGCGATCCTGTTCGAGATGCCCCGCATTGCGAACCAGGTCGTGTATCTGGCCAGCGACACCGTCTCGTACGGGCAGCTGGCGGACATCGTCGGGCAGGTGATGGGGCGCGCCATCGAACGTACCTTGCTGACCCGCGAAGCGCTGCAGGCCGGTCTCGCCGCACAGCCGAACGACGCCAAGGCGCGCTACCGCCTGGCCTTTGCACGCGGCGACGGGCTGGCCTGGAGCAAACAGAATACCTACAACGAGGAGCGCGGTATCCCGACCTCGGATATTCGCACCTGGCTCACGCAGTTGTCGCGCCGCGCAGACAATCAGCCTGCCGGCATCCATGATGAATGACAGTTCCACCGAATGGGACTATAGTTTCCACACGTAAATATCGCAGCCATGCGAGCTGCGAAGACGAGGGAGACATGATGGGTTGGATGCAAAGTCTGGGACGGGCGCTGTCGCCGTTCAGCGGGCGGGCCGTGGGTGGCAGCGTGGGAGGCAGCATGCGCGCGCTGGTGGTCAAGGCCCGCGATGGCAGCATCCGCACGGCGATCAATGCCGCGCGCCTGCGCAAGGAAGTCGACCAGGCGCAGGCCCAGGCCGCGCGCCAGCACCAGGCGGCCGGCGCGCTGGCTGCCGCAGCGCGTGAAGTCACCGACCTGTCGGCCGATGTCAATGCGGGTACGCTGCGCATCGCCGACACCGCCCAGCGCAACCTGCACACGGCGCGCGAGTCGATGGATGAACTGACGCGCCTCGAAGCGCGCATGCGCACCATCGAGGCGCAGGTGCATGGGTTTTCCGACACCGTTTCGCAACTGGTCGGCCACCTGCACGAGATCGGCGAATTCGGCACCGTCATCGAGAACGTCGCCAACCAGACCAATCTGCTGGCAATCAATGCCGCGATCGAGGCGGCGCGCGCCGGCCCGGCCGGACGCGGGTTCGCCGTGGTGGCGTCCGAAGTGCGGCGCCTGTCGCAGGTGGTCAACGCCGAAGCCGTCAAGATCGCGACCGCCAGCAGTGCGATGCGCGGGCTGGTGGCATCGACTTCCAGCGCGACGGCCGACATCCTCGAGGGCGTGAACGTCTCGGCGCGCGAGGCCGGCAGCGCGGCGAGTCACCTGACGACGTTCGTGGCTGATTTTGAGCGCATGACCGCGACCGTGGACCAGATGGCGCTGGCGATGCAGTCGCTCGACGGCGTCAACCAGCAGATCGGGGCGCGCGTCGGCGAGGTGGCGAGCAATGCGTCCGGGGCGGCGGCGACGATGCAGGATGCGTCGCGCCGGGTGGACGAGGTGCGGCTGGCCACCGAGGAGCTGCAAGGCGTGCTGGCGGGTTTTCGCACCGGCGGCACGCCATTCGACGCGCTGGTCGACGCAACTACCGTGCTGCGCGAAGAGGTGCTGGCTTGCCTGAAGCGGCATGCCGGGGGCGGCGCCAATGTGTTCGACCAGAGCTACCAGCCGATCGCGCAGTCCGATCCGCCGCGCTTTACCACGTCGTACGACCGCATCGTCGAGCGCGACCTGCAAATCCTGTTCGACCGCGTGCTGACCGATTTGCCGGGCGCCGCTTACGCGCTGGCCGTGGACAACCGCGGTTTTGCGCCAACCCACAACACCAAGTTCTCGCGCCCGCCCAACGGGCAGCGCGAGCACGACCTGGTGTATTGCCGCAACAAGCGCATCTTCGACGACCCGGTGGGCATCCGGCTGGCGAAGAACCGCGAGCCGTTCCTGCTGCAGACCTATCTGCGCGATACGGGCGAGGTGATCAACGATCTGTCGATGCCGATCGTACTCGACGGGAAGCACTGGGGCGCAGTGCGGATCGGCTACGATTCGGCCCGGATGATGGGTTGAGCGGGAGGCCTGTTTCCATCTGCCGTTTCCGGATATAAGCATAGGCAAAATCGATATTGGCAACGCAATTGGAGGCCTGTTAAGCTTCGCGTCCCTTCGGCGGTCGAGGTACCGCCGTCACCGACCAGAAGAAGAGAAGCCCCCATGAGCTGCAAGCACCATCACGCCAACCCGCATCGCGCGGTCCTGATCCTGAGCCTGATCGCGACCCTGGCCCCGACCGCCGCGCTGGCCCAGGAGACGCCGCCACCGGCGCCGGCCGCCCAGGACGTGCAGACGATCGTCGTCACCGGCACCCGTTCACTGAACCGCCGCACGCTCGATTCGGAGTCGCCCGTCGACGTCATCGGCAACAAGGAACTGCTCAGCACCGGCTCGGGCGAGCTGGCCACCGTGCTTTCGCGCCTGCTGCCATCGATGAATTTCCCGCGCCCGAGCGGCGCCGACGCCAGCGATGCAGTGCGTCCGGCGCAGCTGCGCGGCTTGTCGCCCGACCAGACACTGGTGCTGGTCAACGGCAAGCGCCGCCACACGTCGGCCGTCGTCAACGTCAACGGCACGCTGGGCCGCGGCTCGGCGCCGGTCGATCTGAACGCGATTCCGCTGGCAGCGATCGAGCGCATCGAAGTGCTGCGTGACGGCGCCGCAGCCCAATACGGCTCGGACGCCATTGCCGGCGTGGTCAACATCATTCTGAAGCGCGGCGCCAAGGGCGGCGAAGCGGAAGTGGTGTACGGCCAGTATGACGCAGGCGACGGCGAACAGGCCACCGTGCGCGGCTCGGCGGGCTTCAACCTGGGCCAGGATGGCTGGGTGCGCATCGCCGTCGAAGCGGCCGAGCGCAACGCCACCAACCGCTCGTTTGCCGACCCGCGGCCATCGGCCGGCCCACGCCAGGGCCTGATCACCCAGCGCTACGGTGACCCGGACAGCCGCCCGCGCACGCTGTTCGTCAATAGCGAAGTGCGCATCAACGACGACGTCGACTGGTACGCCTTTGCGAGCTACGGCGAACGTGACACCTCGTCGGCGGCGACCTTCCGCACCGCCTTCACCGACAACAACCGCACCACGCTGCGCTCGCCGCTGTATCCGGAAGGCTTCCAGCCGCTGCTGGGCAGCACCTCGACCGATGCCTCGATCGTCACGGGCCTGCGCGGCGTGGCCGCCGGCTGGCGCTGGGATGCGAGCCTGAACCACGGCCGCAACCGCTTCACGCTCGACGTCAACGACACGGTCAACTACAGCCTGGGCGCGGCCAGCCCGACCAGTTTCTATGCCGGCGAACTGACCTCGAAGCAAAGCCTGGCCAACCTGGACGTGGCGCGCGAGATTCCCGTGTCGTTCATGAGCGGGCCGCTGACGGTGGCCCTGGGTCTGGAAGCGCGCCATGAATCCTACGAGATCGGCGCGGGCGAAGCCGGTTCGTACTTCGGTTCCGGCGCGCAGGGCTATTCGGGCTTCCGCCCTGAGAATGCAGGCGAAAACAGCCGCAACAACAAATCGGTGTACCTGAACCTGGAAGGCGACATCACGAGCGCATTGTCGGGCGCCCTGGCGCTGCGCCATGAACGCTACAGCGATTTCGGCAGCACGAACTCGGCCAAGGCCTCGGCGCGCTACGCGTTCACGCCCACCTTCGCGCTGCGCGGCACGGCCTCGAACGGTTTCCGCGCGCCGTCGCTGGCCCAGTCGTTCTACACGATCACCACCACCAACACGCTGCTCGTGAACGGCGCCAGCGCGCTGGTGGAGACGGGCACGTTCCCGGTTGGCAGCGCCGCCGCCCGTGCACTGGGCGCGCAGCCGCTCAAGGCCGAAAAGGCGCGCAACCTGAGCATCGGCGCGCAGTGGCAGCCAACCCGCAACTGGACCACGACGGTCGATCTGTACCGCATCGATATCGACGACCGCATCGTGTTCTCGTCGAACCTGCAGCTGGCCAATGCACCGGCGCTGTCACGCGCACTCGCGGCCCAGGGTGTGTTCGTCGGCGCGGCGCGCTACTTCACCAATGCGGTCGACACGCGCACCAAGGGTGTCGACGTGGTCAGCACGTACCGCCTGAACTTCGCGCAGGGCGCGCGCGCCGACCTGACGCTGGCCTACAACCATAACGACAACGAGGTGCAGGGTGTGGCGGCGTCGCCGGCCGTGCTGTCGGGGCAGGGACTGTCGCTGGTGGACCGCCAGAGCATCAACCGCCTGACGGTCGGCTCGCCGAAGGACAAGCTTGGCCTGACGGGTGACTTTACGCAGGGTGCGTGGAATGGCCGCGCCGTCGTGACGCGTTACGGCGAATTCACGGTGCCGCAGAACGATCCGGCGCTGGACCAGAACTACGATCCGCAGTGGGTGCTTGATCTGGCAGCGAGCGTGCGCCTGAACCAGTGGCGCCTGACGGCCGGCATCGACAACGTGACCAACCGCTATCCTGCGCAGGTCACGTCGCGGGCCAACCTGAACGTGAACGGCACCCAGCCGTACAGCGTGTGGGCGCCGAACGGCTTCAATGGCCGCTACTTCTATGTGAAGGCCGGCTACACCTGGTAAGCAGGTGCGGGCCCGGGTTCAGATTGCGCCCGGGCTTCAGATCGCATATTCGGGCTCTTCACGGCCGGCGACATCGAGCCGTACCGACAGCACCTTGCCGGTGTGCGGATATTGCGCGATCTCTTCGTTTGAGCGACCCTGGCTGGCGCTGGTGATGTACAGCGTGCGCAGGTCGGGCCCTCCGAAGCAGACCGATGTCGGGCAGCGTACCGGCAGTTTGATCTCGCGCAGGATCTCGCCCGCTGGCGAAATGCGCAGCACGCGCCCGCCTTCGAACATCGCGACCCAGTACATGCCTTCAGAGTCCATCGTCGCGCCATCTGGCCGGCCGCCGTAGTCCGGCGCCGTCTTGTCGGTCGGGAAGGTGAGGATCGTGCGGCGGTTGCTGTGCTCACCGGTGGCCACGTCGAAGTCGTAGCAGTCGATGCGGTGCGTGGTGGTATCGGCATGGAACATCGTGCGGCCGTCCAGGCTCCAGGCCAGACCGTTCGAGTTGGTCATGCCGCCGCGCCACGCGCAGCGCAGGTTGTCGCGCGCGAGCACATACATCTCGGCGGCCGGCTGGTCGCGCGGCTCGTACATGGTGCCGATCCAGAAGCGGCCTGCCGGGTCGACGCGGCCATCGTTGAAGCGCACCTTCGAGGTATCGTAGGGCGCGTCGGCGATCGGGGTTTCCGAACCATCGGTCGTGTTCAGGCGCAGCAGGCGCTCGCGCGTAGCCACCACCAGAAAATTATTGTCGTCGATGGCCAGCGCCGATGGGTTCGAGCCCATCTTCCATGACGAGAACTTGCCGCTGGCTGCGTGCAGGCGGTTGACGGTCAGGCCTTCGATGTCGACCCAATACAGGGCCGACTCGACTTCGTGCCAGATCGCCGATTCGCCCACCAGCATCGGCGCATCGTGTACCACTTCAAATTTTTCGGTTGCCATAGTCTCGGGATCAAAGGTTCGGGATCAGACGGCGGCTTTCGCGCGCGCGATCAGGCCATTGGTGGAACTGTCGTGCAGGTTGGGCGCCGGCTCGCCCGCCAGCTCGGCCTCGATCTTCTTGGCCAATACCTTGCCCAGCTCGACGCCCCACTGGTCGAAGCTATTCACGTCCCACAGCACGCCCTGGACAAACGTCTTGTGCTCGTACAGCGCAATCAGGGCGCCCAGCGTGGTGGGCGTCAGGCGCTCCATCAGGATCGTGTTGCTCGGGCGGTTGCCGGGGAAGGTCTTGTGCGGCGTGAGGCGCTCGACTTCGTCTGCCGGCAAGCCTTGCGCCGTCAGGTCGGTGCGCACTTCGTCGGCGGTCTTGCCCTTCATGAAGGCTTCCGACTGCGCGAAGCAGTTCGCCAGCAGGGCAGTGTGGTGGTGGTCCATCTCGTGCGCCGGGCGCAGGGCCGCGATGAAATCCATCGGCGTCACGTCGGTGCCCTGGTGCAGCAGCTGGAAGTAGGCGTGCTGGCCGTTGGTGCCGCACTCGCCCCAGATCGCCGGGCAGGTTGGCGTGTCGACGGGCTGGCCGTCGCGCGTGACGCGCTTGCCGTTGCTTTCCATGTCGAGCTGCTGCAGGTAGGCCGGGAAGCGGTTCAGGTCCTGGTGGTACGGCGCGATCGAGACCGAGCTGCACTCGAGGAACTGGCGGTTCCAGAAGCCGATCAGGCCCAGCAGCGCCGGCAGGTTCTGCTCGAGCGGCGCAGTGCGGAAGTGTTCGTCCAGTTCGTGCGCGCCGGCCAGGAAGTCCTTGAAGTAGCCAAAGCCCACGGCCAGCGCGACCGGCAGGCCAATCGCCGACCACACCGAATAGCGCCCGCCAACCCAGTCCCAGAACGGGAACATATTGGCCGGGTCGATGCCGAAGGCCTTGATTGCCTCGGTATTGGTCGATGCGGCGACGAAGTGCTTTGCCAACGCCTCTTCAGAAGCGTGCGCCAGGAACCAGCGGCGCGCGGTCTGCGCGTTCATCATCGTCTCGGTGGTGGTGAAGGTCTTGGAGGCGACAATGAAGAGCGTTGTTTCGGGATCGACCTGGCCTAGGGCGGCGTCCATGTCGTGGCCGTCGACGTTCGAGACGAAGTGCATGCGCAGGCGCGGATGCGCGTAGTGGCGCAGGGCCAGCACGACCATCTTCGGGCCCAGATCCGAGCCGCCGATGCCGATATTGACGATGTCCGTGATCGGTTTGCCGGTGTGGCCCAGCCATTCGCCGCTGCGCACCGCATCGGTGAAGGTCTTGATGCGATCGAGCACGGCGTGGATGTCGGCGTTGATGTCCACGCCATCGACCACGTGCGACGCGCCGCGCGGGGCGCGCAGGGCGGTGTGCAGCACGGCGCGGCCTTCGGTGTTGTTGATGCGCGCGCCCAGGAACATCGCATCGCGCCGCGCTTCGACGCCGCGCTCGCGCGCCAGCTGCATCAGCAGTTCAAGCGTGCGCCCGTCGAGGCGATTTTTTGAATAGTCTAGGAACAGGCCTGCAGCCTCGTCACTGAATCGCTCGAAGCGCTGCGGGTCGGCGGCAAACAGATCACGCATCTGCCACGTGGTGGCGATGTCGGCGTGCTGGGCGAGGGCCTGGAAGCTGGCGGTACTGGTCAAGGATGGCTGGCGCATGGGGTCCGGGGTGCGTGGCACAATGTTGTCGTTAACAGATTATCGAATAATACAATTATCTGCGCGTAAATTCACTACATAAAAGCGCGTGTGCGCCGCCAGGATACCAACGACCGGCGCTTTTCGGAACGCGCCTTCACGCTCATCCATACAGCATCGGGAGTCGCTGAAGAGCGCAGTGGTCCGATTTGTAGTAAAATTTCAGATACTAAATTCAGGAAGGAACGAACATGGCGCTCCACCCCGTAGTCGAACAGGTTACCAACCGCATCATCAAGCGCAGCGGCCCGTCGCGCGCTGCCTATCTGGCGCACCTCGAGGCCGCCCGCATCCAGGGCGTGCAGCGCGGCGCGCTGTCGTGCACGAACCTCGCCCACGGGTTCGCCGCGTTCCCGGCCAACGACAAACTGAAGCTGCGTGAAGTCAAGCAGCCGTCGGTGGCGATCGTTTCTTCCTACAACGACATGCTGTCGGCGCACCAGCCGTTCGAGAGCTATCCGACCATCATCAAGGACGCCGTGCGCGAGATCGGCGCCGTGGCCCAGTTTGCCGGCGGCGTGCCCGCCATGTGCGATGGCGTCACGCAGGGCCAGCCGGGCATGGAACTGTCGCTGTTCTCGCGCGACACCATCGCCATGGCCACCGCTGTCGGCCTGTCGCACAATATGTTCGACGCCAGCCTGTACCTGGGCATCTGCGACAAGATCGTGCCGGGCCTCTTGATCGGCGCGCTGCACTTCGGCCACATCCCGGGCATCTTCGTGCCGGGCGGTCCGATGACGTCCGGCTTGTCGAACAAAGAGAAGGCGCGTGTGCGCCAGCTCTACGCGCAGGGCAAGGCCACGCGCGAAGAACTGATGGAATGCGAAGCCGCGTCGTACCACGACGCCGGCACCTGTACCTTCTACGGCACCGCCAACAGCAACCAGATGCTGATGGAAGTGATGGGCCTGCACCTGCCGGGCGCCGCGTTCATCACGCCAGGCACCGAACTGCGCGACGCGCTGACCAAAAGCGCAGCGCGCCAGGCAGTGGCGATCTCGCAGCAGGGCGGCACCTATATGCCGATCGGCCGCATCGTCGACGAGAAATGCATCGTCAACGCCATCGCCGCGCTGCACGCGACGGGCGGCTCGACCAACCACACGCTGCACCTGGTGGCGATCGCGCGCGCGGCCGGCATCGTGATCGACTGGGACGACTTCGACCAGCTGTCGAAGGTCGTGCCGCTGCTCACGCGCATCTACCCGAACGGCGAAGCCGACGTGAACCACTTCCAGGCCGCCGGCGGCCCGGGCTTCATCATCCGCGAACTGCTGGACGCTGGCCTGGCGCACGAAGACGTCAACACGGTGCTGGGCCACGGCCTGCGCGCCCACTGCAAGGAGCCGTTCCTGGGCGAAGATGGCAAGACCATCTGGCGCGACACGCCGGCCCAGAGCGGCGACGAAACCGTGCTGCGCCCGGCATCGAACCCGTTCAGCCCCAACGGCGGCATGGTGCTGGTGCAGGGTAACCTGGGCCGCGCCGTGATGAAGATCTCGGCCGTCAAGCACGATTACCACGTGATCGAAGCACCGGCGATCACGTTCGATTCGCAGGAAGATTTCATGGGCGCCTACAAGGCCGGCCAGCTCAATCGTGATTTCGTGGCGGTGGTGCGCTTCCAGGGGCCGCGCGCCAACGGCATGCCGGAACTGCACGCCCTGACGCCGGCGCTGTCGAACCTGCAGGATGCCGGCTTCAAGGTGGCAATGGTGACCGATGGCCGCATGTCGGGCGCGTCGGGCAAGGTGCCGGCAGCGATCCACGTGTCGCCCGAAATCCTGGCCGGCGGTCCGCTGGGCCTCGTGCGCGACGGCGACATCATCCGCGTCGACGCCACCACCGGCACGTTGCAGGCGCTGGTGCCGGCCGAAGAATGGGCCGCGCGCAAGCAGGCCACGACCGATCTGAGCAAGAGCCACATCGGCATGGGCCGCGAACTGTTTACGATGTTCCGCGCCTCGATCAGCGCCGCGGAGCAGGGCGCGGCGACGTTCCCGCTGCCGTCGCCGATCCCCACCATCGTGCCGCTGCACGAAGGCCTGGACGCCAATGAGGTCGTGCCGGGTTCAGACGAAGACTTTCTCTTTAGGACGCAGAAATGACCTTACTTGAAATTATGCGCTCGGCGAGCGTGATCCCTGTCATCGCCATCGACGATCCGGCCCACGCCGTGCCACTGGCCAGGGCGCTGGTCGCCGGCGGCATCCGCGTGCTCGAAGTCACGCTGCGCACGGAGCACGGCCTGGGCGCGATCCGCGCCATGAGCGAAGTCGAAGGCGCCATCGTCGGCGTCGGCACCCTGACGTCGCCCGAAGAATTCGTCGCCTCGCGCGACGCCGGCGCCGTGTTCGGCGTCTCGCCGGGCCTGACGCCAGCGCTGATCGCCGCCGCCAAGTCGAGCGGGCTGCCGTTGCTGCCGGGCGTGATGACGCCATCCGAAGTGATGGCCGCGCGCGAAGCGGGCTTCCGCCAGGTCAAGCTGTTCCCGGCCATGCAGGCAGGCGGCGTGGGCATGCTCAATGCGATCCGCGGCCCGCTGTCGGACATGACGTTCTGCCCGACCGGCGGCATCACGATCGAGACCGCACCGGCCTTCCTGGCTTGCAAGAATGTCGCCTGCGTGGGCGGTTCGTGGCTCACGCCGAAGGACGCGATCGAGGCCGGCGACTGGGCCCACATCACCGCGCTGGCCAAAGCCGCCGCGGCGCTGCGCGCCAGCTGACCGGCGGCGGGCGACACATCGTGCGCTCGTACTTTCGCCCCCTGAGCGAAGGTGAAATCAGGTTGGCGTCGCTGCTGTTCGGCGACGCCATCGATGTCACCCGCGTGCGGATCCACAACCGCCGCTACATGCCGTTCCAGCCACGGAACTGCTGCATGACGCCCAACGGCAGCATGTATTTTCACCACTCCTGTTTTCTCCCCGACTATGCACGCGGCGATCCGCCCGCGATCCACTGGTTCATGCACGAGATGGTGCACGTCTGGCAGCATCAGCTCGGGTACCCGGTGCGACTGCGCGGCGCGTTCCGGATCGGGCTATCCTATGGCTACACGCTGACCGAAGATTCGACGCTGAAGGACTTCAATATGGAAGCACAGGGCGATTTGCTGGCGGATTATTTCGTGCTCAGGCACTTGCGCCGGCCGGAGGCGATGCGGCAGCAGCGCTATCGCGACAGCCTGGCGTTGTACGAGAAGGTGCTCGCGCTGTTTCTGGCCGATCCTGCCAGCCGCGCAAGTTTGCCCCGTGGGCCGGCGCGCTGGCTGGCGGCATGATGCGCCCGTTTTCCGTGGGCGCAATGCTGGCCGCCATGCTCCTGTGCGCACCCGCGCTGGCCAGCACCTGCTTTGGCAGCAGCGGGAGCGGGCGCATCGAAGGTGCGGTTGCCCTGCCGCTTGCAGGCCCCAACTTCGCCGCCTATTCAGAACTTGGTCTCAAGCTTGGCCGCACCTACGTTCATGCGCAGGTACGCGATGTGGTGCTGGGCGCGTATTCGACACTGTCCCGCAGCACGCCGGACGTGCAGTACGTCTATGGCGAGACGGGCCTGCGCACTGGTGGGCCGATGCCGCCCCATCGCACGCACGAGAACGGGACATCGGTGGACTTCATGGTGCCGGTGCGCGGCGGGGATGGCCGGCCGGCGCAGTTGCCGCGGACCGCGCACAACCACTATGGGTACGATCTGGAATTTGATGATGCAGGCAAGCTTGCGGACTTGCGCATCGACTTCGCCGCCATTGCCGCGCATCTGGCGCAGCTGGATGTGGAAGCGCGGCGCCATGGGTTCGGTATCGCGCGCGTCATTCTGGAGCCGGCCTACATTCCGCGTGTACTTGCCACACCTGCAGGCCAGCGTATCAGGTCGCTGCCTTTCATGAAGACCAGGCCCTGGGTTCGGCACGACGAGCATTACCACGTCGATTTCGCAGTCAAATGCGCCCCAGCGGCGACTCACGTCTCACCCTAGATGTTGGCCGGTAGCGCGCCGGGCCTCATGCGTAATGGCCACGTCATGTGCCGTCAACCCGCGCAGTAAATCTTGGCTGCTACTAAAAATTAGTTACAATTGGTTAGCATTTCTTGGTTCCAACTAGATATAATCTGCGCAACACATGTTTCCTTTGTGTAATCGGTGAGTAGCGGCCAGTCGCGCGCACCATTTGCGGCTGGCCGTGCCTTGATTCAGCGTTGCTTCGACGGAGGCGGACGCGGTCAGCGTGGGCCGCCAGCGTATTTCGCTCGCTGACAGAATCATGCGCATATTCGTCCCGTTGCCCCTGTTTATTTTTTTCCTGACGCTGCCCGTGGTCCCCACGGCGCGGGCGTCCGATGCCGGACTTCCTTGCCAAATCGCTACACCAGCGCAGGCTGCATATGGGTCACCTGGATTCACATGGCGCGTCGGCCCCTTGTCAGACCTGGCGCCGGCGGCTTCGCCGTTCAGCATGGCTGTATGGGGCGATAGCCTGACTTCGGCTGGTCATTTTCTTGGCGGCGTACTGCAAGGTTACGGTATCGAGCGGAAAAACGTGGTACCGGCTTTCATCCAGGCGGGGCTTCAGGTGCGTGGGCTGGCGTTACCACTCAAGGATTATTGCGCCAGTAATGGTTGGGTAACCCGCTACGCCTACAAGGAAAAGCCGGGCACGCGGGGGTTTTCCAAGGGCCTGCTGAGTATGCATTCGGACACCCCCGGGGCCACGGTGTTCCTCGATTTTCGCGCGCCCCGGTCAGGCCACCGCCTCAAGCACCTCACTGTCCTGTACGAGAAACGCGAACCCGATGCATCGCTGCTGCTGGCGGTGTCGATCGATGGCGCGCCTGAAAGGATGATCTCGCTGAGTCGGATTGAGGCAAAGGCGCTGCATCTGATGCCCGACGAGCCGATGTCAACGCTGCGGGTACGGCTGGTCTCGGGCGCGGTCACCTTGCATGGTTTCGAGCCAGGCCACCAAGGTACGCCGGCCGCCGTCGTTGATGTTTTCAGCATTCCCGGAGCGACCCTGCGCGGCTGGTCGAACACGGAAGACCAATTGATCAGCGCAGGAGAGCGTCCCGGCATGCCTGCCCGTGCGCCTGATTACGACCTTATCCTGATTCAGTCAGGCACCAACGAAGGCGCGGGGCGCTTCGATCGCACTGCCTATCTGGCCGATGTGCGCGCCAGCCTGACCAGAATCCGGACCTTTTATCCACGCTCGCGCTGCGTGCTGATCGGTCCACCTGATCGCGGCGTGGTGGGGGCGACGGGCCCACCCGCATCGCTCAGGTATGCCGCCATTCACCGCGAGATCGCGCTGGCGCAGCGCCAGGTGGCCAGCGAACACGGCTGCGGGTTCTGGGATTGGCAGGCCGCGATGGGCGGCCCCGGAGCCGCCAAGCGCTGGGCCGGCATGACCCCGCCACAGATGCAGAACGACCTGACGCACCTGACTGCGAAAGGATACGTTGCGAGCGGACGCATGTTCGCCGAAGAGTTCCCACTTAAAAATAAAAAATGACAACGAATAATCCAGTTCTTATTTCTGCAATCACCAAGCAATCCGACCGCTTTTTAGAGCTCGATGGACTGCGTGCCTTGGCGGTCTTGTCGGTCATCTTGTTCCATTGCGAGATCACCGGACTGGCCAATGCAGGCTTTTTCGGTGTCGATATCTTCTTCACGATCTCCGGCTTCATCATTACCGCTATCCTGCTGAAGGAATACCGCAAAGACGGCAAGCTCGATTTCCTGAGCTTTTATTTCCGCCGCCTGAAACGCTTGATGCCGCCAGTGTTCGTATTGATTGGCGTGGCATATCTGGCGACAGATAAAATTTCCCAGGAAGCGTCGGCGGTCATGCTGAAGGATTTGCCATCTGCGCTGTTCTTTGGGGCGAACTGGTGGCAGATTCTCGACGGCCAGGATTACTTCGACAGCACGCCGCATGTGCTTAGGCACCTGTGGTCGCTGGCGGTCGAGGAACAGTTTTATTTCGTGTGGCCGCCAATAGCCTACATTCTGCTGCGCCACTTCAGCGCCCGGGCCGTCGGAAATGCCGCGCTGTCGCTGGCCTTGCTTAGTACGGCGTGGATGGCCTATCTGTATGTCACCGGTGCCGATGCGAGCGGCCACAATCGGCTCTATCTTGGCACAGACACGCACGCAATGGGTTTGCTGATCGGGGCAGCGCTCGGCGGTTTCTGGAATCCGTGGGCAGCCCCTGCCAAGGCGCGACCGCGCTTCGGACTGCGAGCACTGGCCGTCACAGCACTGGCCGGGTTGTTGTATCTGATGCAGACGAGTAACACATCAGATCCAGCCCTGTTTCAGGGACTGTTTCTGCTGGTACCCGTGCTTACGTGCGTGGTGATGTATGTCACCATGAGCCAGCCTACATTTCTTCTCTCGAAAATATTGCGTGATCCGTTCAGCCAATGGATGGGTTCGCGCTCGTATTCCCTATACCTGGTGCACTGGCCTGTATTTGTCTGGATGCGGTTGCACGACCATGGCGACTTCTCGGATTGGGTGGTGTTGATGGCCGCCCTTGGCATCGTGGCGGCAATGGCCGAATTGCTGTATCGCGCTGTCGAAGCAAATGCGCAAGCGTTCGACCTCAAGAATCCCGGCGCGATGCCCAAAGCGCTCGCCATTTTGGCGTACGCCATCATCGCCGGACTGATGTGGGCAACAGCGGTGCACGAGAGAGATCAACGCGCTGCAGCGCTTGCCGAGAGCAAGGCCAAGACCACCGCGCCATCCATCGCCCCTGCGCCCGTCACGCCACCTCCGCCAACCGGGCCAGTCGATACGGCCGAGGCTGGCATGGACGCCAGCGCGCCGGTCTCCGGCGGCGACGAGATGTATGCCATTGGCGACTCTGTGCTGCTTGGTGCGAGCCACTATTTGTCGAAGGCGATTCCCGGCATCGCCATCGACGCGAAGGTAGGGCGGCAGGCCAGCGAGGGCTCGCTCGCCATCAAGACGTGGCGCAGCCATGGCGCCAGGGCGTCTACCGTGGTGGTGCATCTGGGTACGAATGGCTACATCAATGAATCTCAGTATCGCAAATTGCTCGAAGAATTAGCCGATCGCAAGTCCGTCATCCTGATCAATCTGAGGGCGAAACGCCGGTGGACTGCACCAAACAACGAGATTATCGGACGCCTGGCAGGTGAGTTTTCGAACGTGCGCGTGGTCGACTGGCATGCGCTGTCCGACAACCATCCTGAATTCTTCGTCAAGGACGGGATTCATCTGACGCCGAAAGGCATTGTTGCGCTCACTGGTCGCATCAAACTGGTCGCCGGTGGTCAGCCGCTCTCGCCCGACGCTGCCCGGGAACGTATCCTGGCAGCGGCAGTGTCTGCCAAACTTGCCAATGCACCGCGACTGGCCAGCAGGTTGGGAGCATCACCCGCGAAGCCCGAAGCAATTCCCGTGACTGCCAATCCCCTAGCGACGTCCATTGCGGCATCGAAGGAAACACCCGACACGCCTGGTGTCCAGCACGAGGGCGGGCAGGCTGCTTCGGCGCCAATGGATGCGCAGCAGATTGACTAGCGGGAGCCGAATGCGTGCGTTCCCGGAACGAGAAAATACGTTTGCCAGTAACGCCGACCGTTCCGGGCGGCGCACTAAAGGAGTTGAATGTTTGCTGTAAAAAATTTGATACTGCTGATACGGGCACTCGGCCTGCTGGCATTGGCGCTCGTGCTGTACTGGCTCGTCTATCCATCCAGTGTCGCTGACATGCTGCCGCGGATAACACCGCGAGCTGAACCTGCACGCACCCCAGCACCGATCGACAACCCCAGGATTGCGCCGGCTGAGCTAGCGGCGCCGGCCTCCGTGCCTGCATCGGGGACGGGGGCCGCGCCGTCTCCTGCCCCGTCAGCACGCGTCGAGCCACAGATGCGTGTCTCCCGGCCGGCATCACGATCGCAGGCCGCTGTCGCCAAGTGGCTTGGCGTCAAATACAGAGTGTCCGCCAGCGTGATTGAAATCCTCGTCGTCGAAGCAGACCTGCTTGCCAAAAAATACGGCTTCTCGCCGAATTTGCTCATCGCCGTCATGGCCATCGAATCCAATTTCCATCCA
>Ga0308157_10004239_pt1 | contig 19308 bp, 20 predicted proteins | sample PhyBR1_FD_201035 | JGI IMG/M metagenome (GOLD analysis project Ga0308157, IMG submission 201035) | Phyllosphere microbial communities from UC Gill Tract Community Farm, Albany, California, United States - DLSLB.R1 | ecosystem: Host-associated > Plants > Phyllosphere > Unclassified | place: USA...
ATTGAGCACCCCAGCCTTTCATGTCCACTTCAAGGCGGTTACTGCTACCTCGCCCATTCAGTACATTAAATCAGTGCGATTGCACTATGCGCGGCTAATGATGATACGGGACAATGTCACTGCGGCGAGCGCCGCGGTAAGGGTTGGCTACGAGAGTGCATCGCAGTTTAACCGCGAGTTCAAGAGATTCTTCGGTCGCAGTCCTGGAGAAGAGGCGCGCGAAATGCGCTCCGCCTTTGCCCTTATGGCTCCTGCTCAACTTGAGGCGGTTGCAGTGGCCCATTAGTGGGTGCGAGCCGACGTGGCACCAAGTTGTTGCCCGGATTGCGGGGAACTCAACTAATGTGTGACTAGGCCAGGGTTGCTCTTGGGCCACGCGCTAGTAACGTTGACAAAACCATCTGCGTACGCGTGCCGGACACGCCTCTACGCCATGAATAGATGCCAGCTTTCGATATTTTCTTTACATTTTTAGACTAATTGGTCTATAATTTGAAAATGATCAACACAAACACTGTATCCGACCGACAGAGAGGGCGCCCTCGCGAGTTCAATCCTGACCAGGCGATCGAACAAGCCATGCAGATTTTCTGGACAAAGGGCTATCAAGGCACCTCCTTACCGGATCTCATGGGGGCGACCAAGCTATCCCGCGGGAGCCTGTACGCCGCCTTTGGCGACAAGCATGGTCTTTTTCTTCTGGCTCTTGATCGCTACATCAGCCAGGCACTCGATCGTCTGGACCAAGAGCTTGCTTCTGGTAGGAATGCCCTGGACGGACTCAAGGCATGCATGGACGGCTACGTTGCGCGTACCGACGGCGCGGCTGGCCAGCGCGGCTGCCTGGTGGTGGCGACTGCCATGGAACTTGCGGCCTGGGATGGGGAAATTTCGCAGCGAATCGCTCTTTTTTTCGAGGCGATGCAGGCGCGTTTGCTCAAGACCTTGGTCCGTGCCCAAGAAGAGGGCAGTGTGGTCCAGCATGTCGACCCGGCCGCGACTGCTCACATGTTGGTTTGCTTTCTCGAGGGCTTGCGTGTTGTTCGCAAAATCGAGGCTGAGCCCCAAAGCGCACGAGCCGCCGTACAAGTACTTATTCGCAGCCTCGCAGCCTGATCACTAAAGATTTGGGTGTGAGGTATTTTTTTTATTAATTTTAGACTGAATGGTTTATAAATGAACGTTATTCATATCGTGGCAGCGCTGCTTGTGCCGTTGCTGTGGGGCATTCAATATGTCGTTATCAAGTCCGGGCTCACAGTGCTGCCGCCACTGTTCTTTGCCGGACTGCGATTCGCAGTGATCGCGGCGATTCTCATTCCTTTTGTCGGGCGCATTCGAAAGCCTGAGATTTGGCCGATTTTCTTGATCTCTCTTTTTATGGGGGGCGTGAACTTTGCTGGTGCCTTCATCGGTCTGACCCAGGCACCAGCTGGTATTGCCGGGATTGCCAACCAGCTTTGGACGCCGTTCACACTAATGCTTGCCTGGCCCATGCTCGGCGAAAAGCCTTCTGCTCGCGTGATGCTCGGCGTTGGTGTTGCGCTGTGTGGTGTCGCATTTGCTGTTGTCGATCCCGGCTTGGAAGTCCCCCTGGTCCCGATGCTCTTCATCCTGGTCTCTGCGATTGGATTGGCAGTTGGAAATGTGCTTGCAAAAAAATTCGGTCCATTTGACCCGGTGAGGCTCTTTGCCTGGATGTCGTTTTTCACGGGGTTCCAGCTTCTTGGGCTTTCGCTGATCGTGGAGAGCGATCAGATGCACGCTTTTCAAAGCGCATCAAGTTCAGAGTGGCTCGCTTTTGCCTTCACCGTCATGCTCGGCGGCATCGTCGCATTTATCACCTGGTTCTGGTTAATTGCCCGGTTCTCAATGGCCCGGGTCGCGCCCTATGCCTTGCTTCAATCATTCTTCGCGATCGGCGCGGGCGTCGCCTTCAGGCATGAACCGTTGACCCCAATGCTGATGCTGGGTGCCGTTATTTGTGTTTCTGGTGTTGCGCTCAGTCAGTGGCCAGTTTCTATTGGACAGCACACAAGAAATAAGGCGCAGTGAATCATGCAAGAGGGCAGCACGCGCGTGTTTAATATTATTTATAGGAATCAATCATGGCGAAATTCGTTTTAGTGCACGGCGCTTTTCAAGGCGGCTGGGTTTACGCAAGGGTCGCCCGCAAGCTTCGCGAAGCGGGTCACGATGTCTACACGCCTACGCTGACAGGTCTCGGAGAGCGGGCTCACTTGGCTGACCGAGCGGTCAACCTGGACACCCATATTCAAGACATTGTGAACGTATTCAAGTACGAGGATCTTTCCGACGTCATATTATGTGGTCATTCGTATGGTGGACTGGTCATCACCGGCGTTGCGCATGAGGTTGGAGATCGCATTCGAACGCTCTTCTATCTTGATGCCTATGCGCCGGCAGATGGACAGTCCCTTATCGATATTACAGGCGCAGAAACCGCGCTGGCTTTTTTGGCGCAGGCAAATCGTAATGGCGGAATGATCCCGCCGATTCCATCTGCGGTATTTAACGTGAATGAAGCTGACGCGGTCAGGGTCGACACAATATCTGTACCGCAGCCGCTGGCTACCTTCGTGCAAGGAGTGAAAGCAGGCGTGGATTCAGCGCCGGTTGCCAATCGTACTTACGTGTTCGCGACAAAGAACGGCGGGGATTGGTTTGTGCAAACGCATGCGCGCTTGAAAGCGGATCCCCGGTGGGCAGTCCATGACATTGCATGTGGGCACGCCATCATGCTGGATCGGCCGGACGAGATGGTCGCGTTGCTATTGGCCGAAGCGGCCAAATGACGTTGCGCTAGCTGTCGCGTCCAATAGCTTGCATCTGCGCTTGCCTCATGTGAATTTGCTTTGGGCGTACGTCGAGCTACCTGCTCAATTTAGCCAATGTCGTCTCGCGGTGGATGGCTGCTCAGCAAGGTGTCGCACCGTTCCCTCAGGAAACGATGTAATGCGTTGATTGCGGGCGTCAGCCGCGAGCGGTGGGCACAGATCAGGTTCAATGGCGCGGGCTCGCAATGATTTGGTGGAAACAACTCCACCAGCCGCCCCGCCTTCAGATCGTCGATGAGATCCAGTCGTGATTTGTAGACCAGACCTTCTCCGGCGATGGCCCAGCGGCGAACTGCATCGGCATCATCGCTAACGCGGTTGCCCGTGACCGCCACAGTACGTTCGCCGCCGGGCAAGGTAAAGCGCCAGCGTTCATGGACTTGTTCGCTCCATACGTAACGAAGGCAGTTGTGCCGCCGCAGGTCATCGGGCTTGGCCGGGGCGCCGTGCCGTTCGATGTAGGCAGGTGCGGCGCACAGCGCACGCCGGTTGTTACCGGCCAGAACCAGGGCCAGAAGCGATGAATCGGGCAGCGTACCATAGCGCACGACGGCATCCAGCGGCTGGCGGATGAGGTCGGCGGCTCGGTCGCTCATTTTCAGTTGCAACGACAGGCCTGGATGCTGGTGCTGGAAGTCGTCCAGCCACGGCAACAGTATGTTGCGTCCGAAGTCGGAGGGGACCGATAGCCGCAGCGGGCCGGTCAGTGCCGATCGACCGCCAGCCAAGGCCAGGTCGCCTTGCTCCTGCGCGTCCACCATAAGCCGCGCATGCGGCAAATAGCGCTCACCGGCCTCCGATAGTTGCATGCTGCGCGTGGAGCGCGTGAACAAGCGGATGTCCAGGGCCTTCTCGAGCCTTTGCACACAAGCGCTCGCTTGTCCGGGCGCGATGTTCAGCTGGCGTGCGGCTTCCGAGAAACTGCCGGCGTCTGCCGTACGCACAAAGATCTGAATGTCATCAAGTCGAATGATTTTCATTGAATCACAGAAAGTGTTTTGATTTTCATTGGGTTTATCTGCAGATTGAAGAAGAATAACATGAAGCTCTTCCATCCCGGACAGTGAATAGCATTACGGGATCTCGTTCTCTTCAGATTATTAAAGGAATAATTTCATGAAGGCAATAGGCTTTTCTCAAAATCATCCCATCAGCAACCCGCAGGCCTTGCAAAATATCGAGGTGTCTACGTTGAGTGAGCATTTCGGGACTATTAGTCTGGAAAATCTGCGTCACGCCCACGCCTACGCGCTCATCGATAGCGGCAAGGCCACTGGCAAGATCATCCTGGAAGGTTTCTGACAGTCATTTCAATTATTCAACAGACCTGTTACAGCAGGCCTAGGAGCCCACATGCTTATGAAATCTCGTTTCTTCACATCTGTCTTTGCCATTGCGGTGGCAGCAGCAAGCCAGACCAGCTTCGCCACCGAATCCTCATCATTGCCTGCACATGCTGCGACAGATAAAACTATTGGCCAGCTCGATCAGGTATTCGCCTTCCATGACGCGATGCCCACCGGCATCACCGTCACCGATAACGGACGCATCTTTGTAAACTACCCGAAATGGGGAGATGATGTTGCGTTCACGGTCGGCGAAATCCGTGAGGGTCAAGTCTATCCCTATCCCGATGCGGCATTCAACCGCGAGGATACCAAAGATCCGGCCAAAGGCCTGATTAGCGTGCAGAGCGTGGTTGCCGATGGCAAGGGTCGCGTCTGGCTGCTAGATACCGCGGCACCCGGTTTTGCTGCCCCGAAGGCAGGCGGCGCGAAACTGGTGGCGGTGGATTTGGCCACCAACAAGATCGTCAAAACCCTGGTGTTTCCGGCTAACGTGATGCTGTCCAGCACCTATGTGAACGACATGCGCTTTGACTTTCGTATTGGTAAGGAAGGTACGGTATACGTCACCGACTCATCCATCTCTGGCCCTGGCGCCATTATCGTGATTGACATCGCCAGCGGCAAAGCCGTACGGCGTCTGAACGGCGCCAAATCAACCTCTCCGGATCCGGCGTTCATACCGGTGGTCGAAGGGCAGCAGGCACTCATCACCAAAGACTCAGACGGCAAACGCAAGACATTGACTGTGGCATCCGATGGCATTGCGCTGTCTCCCGATGGTAAAACGCTATATTTCTGTCCTTTGTCCAGCCGCCACCTGTACTCCGTGCCTACCGCGCTGCTGCGGGATCCGAACGTCAGCGAAGCCCAACTGGCCGCAGCGGTGAAAGATCTGGGTGAAAAAGGTGCCTCTGACGGCCTTGAAGCTGACGCCGAAGGTGCCGTATACGCGGGAGATTATGAACATAACAGCATCCGCAAGCTTAGGGTTGACGCAAGCTGGGAGACCATCGTCCACGATCCCCGGGTTTTGTGGCCGGACACGCTGTCTATCGGGCCTGACGGTTACCTGTATTTCATCGCAAACCAACTCCAACGTCAGGCAGGCTTCCATGATGGCAAGGATCTGCGCGACAAACCCTACAGCCTGCTGCGCGTGAAAATCGACGCTGCCCCGGCTCCAACCCACTGACATCGAAGACAACCTGAAACCTCTGATCCGTTTGAGCCATATCGACCTGAGCTTTTACGCCGCCAGCGCCGCTGTGGTTCAGACGGATCAGCGTGCGTGGTCAAACGGGATGCGCTTTTGGACACGCTGTTGAAGAGTTCCCTCGAAGCATTGACGCAAACACTGTAATGCTCCCTTGGAGCAAGGGCGAATTGGTCGGTAAAAGCATAATCGACCATCGTCGCACCGACGCTTCACAATCTTCGCCGCATGCAAGAGCAGAGCCCATTGTTTGATCTGTACGGAGAGCGCCAGTGCTCTTAGTGGAGCAAGATCTGAACGTGATCTAGTCGAATGATTTTCATTGAATTACAGAAAGTGTTTTGGTTTTAAGTGGGTTTATCTGCAAATTGAAGAAGAATAACATGAAGCTCTTCTATCCCCGACAGCTAATGGCCTTACGGGATCTCGTTCTCTTCCAATTATCAAAGGAGCTTTCTCATGAAGGCAATAGGCTTTTCTCAAAATCATCCAATCAGCAACCCGCAGGCCCTGCAAGACATTGAGGTGCCGACCCCCGAACTGCGTGACTACGACCTGCTGGTCGAAGTCAAAGCGGTATCGGTCAATCCGGTTGATACCAAGGTTCGGCTCGGGGGCGATATTCCTGCGAGTGGATCTCGTATCCTTGGCTGGGATGCCGCAGGCATCGTTCGTGGCACAGGACCGCGGGTGACCCGCTTCAAGCAAGGTGATCGCGTGTGGTATTCCGGTGACATCACGCGGCCGGGCAGCAACAGCGAACTGCAGGCCGTGGACGAGCGCATCGTCGGGCCGATGCCAGTCTCGCTGGATTTCGCCGAAGCCGCATCGCTGCCGCTGACGGCCATCACTGCCTGGGAATTGTTGTTTGACCGTCTACGTGTTCAGGCGGCAGATCCGACCGACAACAACATCCTGCTGATCATCGGCGCGGCAGGCGGCGTAGGCTCCATCCTGACCCAATTGGCACGCACGTTAACGGGCATGACTGTTATCGGCACAGCTTCGCGCCCGCAGACTCGTCAATGGGTTCTAGAGCATGGCGCGCATCACGTGATTGATCACCGCCAGCCGTGGGCGCCGCAATTGGCCGAGCTCGGCATCCAGCAGGTCACTCATGTCGTTGGACTAAATCAAAGCGCCGTCTATGTTCCACAGATCGCCGCCGTGTTGCGTCCCGAGGGCCAGTTCGCGCTCATCGACGACCCGGTGGATCTGGATATCGGACCATTCAAAGGCAAGTCCATTTCAATCCACTGGGAGCTGATGTTCACCCGAGCCATGTTCACCACCGGCACCATCAGTCGCCAACATGCCTTGCTGCGCCGAGTGGCCGAACTGGTTGATCGGGGAGACATCAAGCACACCATGACCCAGCGCATCGACGGCATCAGTGCGGCAAGTCTGAGACACGCACATGCTCTGGTCGAGGCTGGAGACATGATCGGCAAAGTTGTGATTGCCAACGCCTGAACCTGACTGAAAAGGAAGCAAGCATATGACACAGAAAATTATCGACACGGCAACGATCAGTCTGGAAGCCGCACAGGCATTGCTGGCCGAAGCGCGCCGCGCCTGTGCCGCGCGAGGATTCGCTGCGACCATCGCGATCACCGATGCGGGAGGTCACCTGCGTGCTTTTGAGCGCGCAGATACGGCTCCTTTTCTCACCGTGGGTGTTGCCACTGACAAGGCCTGGACGGCTGCCTCGTTTGGCATGTCCACGCATCAATGGAACCAGTACATGGCAGATCCCACCGTGGCTGGGCTGGCCCATCATCCGCGCATGACACCGGTGGGCGGCGGCGTGCCCATCATCCATGATGAACGCCTTGTGGGCGGTATCGGTATCTCTGGCGGCACCTCTGTCCAGGACCACGAGGCTGCCGAAGAGGCGCTGCGTAACGCCGGTTTTCTATAACGAGGCGAATTTTACGAAAAATGCAGGCTATTTACAGATAAATAGTCTGCATCCATCTACAAGGATATACAAATGAAAAAAACGCTCTTATGTGCACTGTCGCTCGTCGTCGCTGCGCCCATGATCCTGCCGTCCACTGCTGGCGCCCAATCGCCGGACTCGGTCTCAACCGCTCTTGATGCAGCCAGCTACGGCCTGCTCGTGAAGCTTCCAATTCGGCAGGAAAGCCGTACCCAGTTCTTGCGGATCATTAAGGATCGTGTCGCGGTAAGTCGTCAACATTCCGAGGTTGTTGACTTTCGAGTGCTTGCCACCGCAGACCCCGATGTCTACATCGCATTTGAAAGTTTTCGAAATAAAGATGCATTTAGTACTTTCGAGAAACTGCCGGAATCGAAAAATTTTTTAAATGTGCTCAAACCGCTTTTAAGCGGCGCCCCCGAAGTGTCAATCTTGCGACCTCTGCCGTAAAGACGCACACAATTTTCAACGAACGGTTATTAATAAGGTAAAACAAATGAGCGCTTATATCGTTTTTCAACGAGTAATGACAACTAACAAGGCCAGCCTGGCACAATATTCACAAGAGGTTGGCGACTCTTTCAAAGAGACGCTGGTTGATTTTCTTGTGGCTTATGGGAAACAGGAAACACTTGAGGGGGTTAAAACAGAAGGTACCGTAATTCTTAAATTTGGCAGTATGGCTGCAGCAAAGGAGTGGTACTACAGCGATGCCTACCAAAAAGCAGCACAGCACCGGTTCCTGGGTGCTCAATACAACGCCACGCTCGTAGAAGGAACGGATACAGAGTAGAAATAGGGTTTGGAGGAACAGCATTTTGTTCCATATCAATTAATGAAACCCAAATTCGTAAAATATCATTCGAGAAAAAAATTGGATATCAATTCAAGAAAACTAGAATCTTATAATTAGTTGTTTTTTTAAGAAAGCCAATATCGATATTCCGAAACTTCGATAGGGGGTTATCGATTGTTATTGAGTTCTGAACTTTCGTCACTCAGTTCTGAACAATTCTTCGTAAAGATATGGGGCGCCATGCACGATTGCTTCGCGCGTGGATGTACGCCGAGGGCTTGCTGCCAGGACCATTCAAGGTAAGACGTCGGGCGGCAACATAGCACAAGTTGCTGACTACATCTATAACTGGGGAAAATTTGCCTGATCCTATTTCAATCACGGATTGGGTAAACCTCTTCGCTCTTGCGATTAACCAGGAAAATGGGGCCGGCGGTAAAACAGTACAAGGATAATATTCTGGGCCGCGGAGGGCAGTATCGCACCATGGAAGGCTCAAAAAATTTTTACGATATGTGGTAATTGAGTTTTGACATTTGAACAGGCTGTAATGTGTTTCGAATCCTCTGAACACAAAACCGCCGCAGCTTTCCGTCGCGCTGGAGCCGGCGTCGTGGAAAACATCATCGTTAAATCTGGCGATGCCACAGTGCGCTGAAAATATAGAAATCGGCTTATGACAACAGTTGGCGTTGTCAGTATGACAGCTTGCGTTTTTCTATCACTGAAGCACCTTATATGGGATGGGGGTCTGTTTAACTTGATTTGGAAATGATTATTTCCTATAATTGCGCTCATGACTTCATCAAATATCTCACATCAGCCACGCCGTGGTGCGGGGCGACCCCGCGAATTCGACATAGACGCGTCGCTCGACGGGGCTATTTTGGTGTTCCGCAAGCGAGGCTACCATGCAACGTCGGTGGAGGATCTCTGTTCTGCGATGAACCTGACCGCCGGTAGCATATATAAAGCTTTCAAAGATAAGCGAACTGTTTTTCTGGCGGCTTTCGATCGATATACAAGTCAGCGAAGTACCCAATTGCAAGTCCGCCTCAAAGACAAGACAAGTGGATTGGACAAAATCCGTGCCGTGCTGCATTTCTACGCAGAGTCTTCCTCTGGCAACGAAGGCACACATGGATGTCTAGTCGCAGCCAGTGCAACGGCTCTAGCCACATTCGACGAAGAAATGGCAAATCGAGTTGAAGATAGCTTGTTGCGACTGGAGCGCATGTTGAGGGATTTCGTCCGTGAGGGGCAAGAAGATGGTTCAGTATCTCCTGCCATCGACACTTTCGCAGCGGCACGCAGTCTGCTGTGTCTGTTGCAGGGGTTCCGGGTCATTGGGAAACTCGGACGCAGCCGTAGCGAAATGGTGGCGGCGGCGGACGAGGCGATACGCGCGGTCGTCTAAATTTTTTTATCTAATTAGGAAATAAATATTTCCATATTAAAGGCTTCTTATGCAGACTTCATCGATTCATGGGCAAGCGATTCAAGCACCTGGCAGTTGGGTGTTCCTGCTGCTCGCCACCGCCTGCGGCATGATCGCTGCCAATATCTACTATGCACAGCCGCTGATCGGCCCGATCGCCGTTTCACTTGGCCTATCAGTGCAGTTTGCGGGCTTGGTCGCAACAGTGACGCAGGTAGGCTATGGCATCGGGTTATTGTTGATAGTGCCCCTGGGCGATTTGATGGAGAACCGGCGCTTGGTCATCACGACTCTCGGTGTCGCCACGCTTGCTCTGGTTGCTACGGCATCGGCTACCCATGCGTTCACATTTCTGGCTGCGGGAGTACTGATCGGCCTTGGGTCTGTAACCGTGCAGCTATTAGTGCTTTACGCAGTACATCTTGCGCCCTCGGCTTTGCAGGGCCGCGTTGTCGGTATTGTTACTGGCGGACTGATGCTTGGGATCATGTTCGCGCGGCCCGCAGCGAGCTTCATCACCGGCGTGGGGTCGTGGCGCACGGTATTCCTGGGCTCGGCTGTAGCCATGGCAATTCTGGCTGCCGTATTGCGGATCGCACTGCCGGTTCGCCACCCGGTACAGGGGCTACGCTATGGCAGTCTACTGGCATCCATGGGGCCGTTGATCTGGCACACCCCTGTTCTGCGCCGCCGGGCCTTTTATCAATCCTGTCTGTTCGGTGCGTTCAGCCTTTTCTGGACCACAGTCCCCCTGCTGTTGGCCGACAATTTCCAATTTTCCCAGACCGATATCGCCCTGTTTGCACTTACTGGCATAGCCAGCGCCTTGGCTGCTCCACTGGCAGGCCACGCGGCTGATCGCGGTTGGGACAAATCTGCCACCTGCATCGCCATGCTTGCCGTTGCAGCTTGCTTTGTATTTGGGCGATTGGGGTCGTCCGCAAGCGTAATCGGTCTTATGGGCCTCACCTTGGGCGCGATTTTCCTTGGCTTTGGTGTTTCTGTGCATGCTGTGCTCGGACAGCGTTCCATCTTCTTGCTGGATCCGGAATCGCGCGGCCGGCTTAATGGCCTATTCATGGCTACTTATTTTACAGCAGGCGCGTTAGGCTCAATCCTCGGCACCTGGGCTTACACAAATGGTGGCTGGACGCTAATTAACTGGATCGGTTTCGGCCTGTCTGTGCTCGCCCTGATCAGCCTGTGCACAGAACGAAATCATTCAACGCCACGTTAGATTATCCATCGCCGCAGCTCTTGCGACCTTCACCTTAAGGAGTATTTTCATGTCAACACAAAACACCATTTCCCAGCTAGAGACCGAATATATTGAAGCAACACCAAACTCCCAGCCCGTATCAGGCATGGCTGGCTTCGAGCACCGGTACGAGACCGTTCACGGGATCAGACTTCATTACGTCATCGGCGGAAGAGCCGACGGAGATACCGTCGTACTCCTTGCCGGCTATCCGCAGAGCGGGTACGCATGGCGCAAGATCATGCCTATACTTGCACAGCGCTACCGCGTCATTGCTCCAGACATCCCCGGGCAAGGCGACTCGGACCGCCCCATTGACGGTTACGATACCCAAACGCTGGCCATCATGACTCACGCATTACTCGAGCAACTCGACATTTGTCAGTATGCACTTGCCGCACACGATATCGGTGCCTGGGTAGCCTACCCCTATGCAATGCTTTTTGGCGACGAGATCAAGCACCTGGCGCTGCTCGATGCAGGAATCCCTGGTATCACACTGCCCGACGCCTTGCCAATTGCACCGGACCGCGCCTGGCGCACCTGGCATTTTGCCTTTCATTCGATACCGGACCTGCCCGAAGTGCTGATCACCGGACGCGAGCGCGAATATCTTGAATGGTTCCTGCGCCGTAAGACAGCCAATCCAAATACCTTCACCGACGCCGACATCGACGAGTATGTGCGCGTTTTCAAGAAAGATGGGGGCCTGCGTGCCGGATTGGGGTATTACCGTGCCGTACCGTTGTCGGCACGCCAAAACCGAGAGCTAAGTGCAAAGGGCAAGCTGAAGATGCCAGTCCTTGCACTCAGCGCAGACCAAGGCTCCATCCCTGATATGGCTGGGCCACTGCGAGCTTACGCGAAAGAGGTCCACGCCGCCATGATTGCTCGATGCGGTCATTTTTTACCCGAGGAACACCCTGATGCCGTTGCCGGCGAGCTGATGGCCTTCTTCGGGTAAGGCTCCGAGCCAATACGTTCTGAACCGCCTAATTCAAGCGTGCAAGTTTTACGGCGGTTAGATTGCCATTGCTTTGACCATCGCTCTTTGCGGGGCCGCGTTGATGTTTGCTCTGGTCATAAAGAGCAATCCTGAGTCCATCGCGAAGCTCGAAGCGATGTAGCTGTCGTTGCACAAAGCCGGTTTCCAATTCCTCACCTCTGAGCTTGTGGAGATAGCGGAAAAATTCCTCTTGGAGGGATTGCCAGAAGACATATTGTCTAGGTTGCAGAAACACTAAGAGTTAATTGATTTTTAAGGAAATTCAATATCGATATTCCGAAACTTCGACAGGGGCTGTCGATTGTTATTGAGTTCTGAACTTTCGTCACTCAGTTCTGAATTATTCTTCGTACAGATATAGGGCGTCTTGCAGGATTACTGCCACAACGTCTTCAAGTGGTCGACGAACCATTTACCGGCCGGTCCAGGTGGTTGCGATGATCGGTGAAATGCGGACATTGTCAACATCCAGCCAGTAGGCGGCATCTCGTCTACATCCAGAACGACCAACGTGCCTGCAGCGATATCTTTTTCGACCATATGCGAGGGCATGCCTCCCCATCCGACGCCATCTTTGAGAAAGGCGTGCTTGGTCGATAAATCGGCCAGACGCCAAGTTGAAGTTGATGCGACCCCGAAGTCATGACCGCTTGTCAGGTCGGATCTGTCGGTAAGCACAAGTTGGACGTGTTTTGCCAGCTCATGTCGTGGTATTCGTTTATTGAAGCTTGCGAGCGGATGCGTTGCCGAAGCGACTGCGATCAGCGGTAATTCTCCCAGCCGCTCGCTGACCAACGAGGGAAATGTCCGTGGCAGTGGTGGGAGTATGCCTAAACTACATCGGCCGTCCAAAACGGGCTGATAAGCTGCTCCCAGACCCTCCACAAAGAGACGTAATGGGGTTAGCGGAAATTGAGTCACGAACGCCTTGGCGACGGAACTTATCACCGACGTCGGAAAAAATACATCGATCACCACCGAGAGTTCGGGCTCTACGCCTGAGGTCATAAGCCTGGCTCGCGCCTTCAACGTGTCCACGCGCGCAATGACGGCACGGGCATCTGCAAGCAGCAGCACACCTTCTGGCGTGAGTTTGGGAAAGCGGCCGGAGCGGTCAAAGAGCTTGACCCCTATTTGTTCTTCCAGTCCACCGACCCATCCGCTTACCGCTGATTGAACCCTGTTGAGTTTGCGGGCCGCAGCCGAAAAGCTGCCTTCATCTACCGCTGCAATGAAGGTTCTGAGCTGATCCAACGATACGCCATCTAGCATGCTTTTATCACCAATCTTTAATATAGATGGATTATATCTCAATATATTGGCTATTCAGATATGTGTTCGAATCTTAAAATGCCTGAACACATAGCCGATCCAGTACGTAGAGCAGCAGCGACTTTGGCAAGTGCACATTCAGGACAGTTAAATTAAGGAATTATGATGACTTATGCAATTATTGGTAGTGGCAATGTCGGTAGGGCACTGGCCAGTCAATTTGCCCGTAACGGTATCACTATTGGCATGGCAAATACGCGTGGACCTGATTCGATTACATCGGTTGCGAAGGAGTACGATAACAAGGTGCATCCGCTGACGGTCCAGGAAGCAGTCAAGGCTGATGTGATCATTCTGGCAGTGCCGTTCTGGGCGCACCGCGACGTCGCCCAGGCAGCTAAGACTTGGCAGGGAAAAATTGTGATCGATGTCACTAATGCCTTTGGTGTACCACTATCAGACCTGGATAATTTGCCCTCGTCGGCTGTAGTGGCAAATGCGTTGCCAGGAGCACGCGTTGTTAAAGCGTTTAATCATCTGCCCGCCAGCGTGCTGGCGCAAGAGCCGGCTTCGGACGGGGGGCGTCGGGTAATTTTTGTATCAAGCGATCACGAAGATGCAAGCACGACAGTTGCCGCCCTGGTCGACAAGCTCGGATTTGCCCCTGTCAGTCTTGGCAAGATTGCGCAGGGTGGTCAGCTCGTGCAGGCCCGAGATAAGCGCTGGGCGCCTTTGATTTTCCAGGATTTATTCAAAAGAGATTGAGTCATGTATAACCATGTAATCTGGCCTGAGCGTTTTGATCCAAAAACGTCGGCTATTTACGCACTCAACGACATTGACGTAAAAGCGCCGCCTGAAGTCGTGTGGTCGTTGCTCGTAGATGCGGAAAACTGGTCGAGTTACTTTCCTGCTGAAGACCAGGTGAAAATACTGACCAACGAGCGGAGATTGGCGTTCGGAACTCAATACAGTCGGATAACTGTTGGTTTTCCCATGAGCCTTATCGTAACTGAGTTCGAGCCGTTCCGAAGGCTCGCGTGGGCGACGACGGTTGATGGTGATGAGAGTGGTTCGAGCGCTTACCACGGCTGGGTGATTACGCCTACAGATCAGGGGTGCCATGTGTTGACGGAAGAAACGCAACAAGGTCCCTGGTTCCTCGATCTTCTTGGACAGAAATATCCTGGTGGACTATATCGCTATCACCAGGAATGGGTCGAACGCCTCGCTGGTGCCGCCGAGGCGCAAACAGCAAAGTTAGCGCGCTAACTGGTTCTCACCCTGAGCGCAGTATGTGAAATACAACTTCGCGCGAGTTTTTTTGGGCAGAACGTGCTGCGGCTCGCGGCAGCGACGCTATGGTTCTGCCTGCCACTGGAGAAAAATTGCATGAACATCGAACTTAAAGGCCGCAAGGCAATAGTTACCGGATCAACTGCAGGTATTGGTCGCGCGATTGCTGAGGGGCTCGCGCGAGCGGGCGCTTCGGTCATCATTAACGGGCGCGGAGAACAGCGTGTGGCTGCCGCGTTAAAAGAGCTGCGCGATCTGTTACCCAACGCCAATATTACCGGCATAGTTGCCGATCTCTCGACGGCTGAGGGATCCGCAGCGCTGGCAGAGCAGGTGCCCGATGTTGATATCCTCGTCAATAATCTGGGCACCGCCCATGTCAACGGCTTCTTTGATCAGGACGACAAGGAGTGGATTGATCTCTTCCAGCTCAATGTCATGAGCGGCGTGCGTGCCGCAAGGCACTATGTGCCAGCGATGGTTAAACGCGGTTGGGGAAGGGTGGTATTTATCAGTAGCGAGTCGGCGATCAACATACCCAAGGAGATGATTGACTACGGCATGACAAAAACCGCGCAGTTGGCGGTATCGAGGGGGTTGGCAGAGCTAGTCGGGGGAACGGGTGTTACTGTTAACGCGGTTCTGCCTGGACCGACGCGCTCCGAGATTTTGTCCAATTGGATGAAGAGCACCGCAAAGGAGCAGGGCATCACGCAGGAGGAGGCAGAGCAAAATTTTCTGAAAACAATGCGTCCAACGACACTCATCAACCGTTTAACGACGACTGAAGAAATCGCAAATATGGTGGTTTACGTTTGTTCTGAGCAAGCCTCGGGTACGACCGGAGCAGCACTTCGCGTTGACGGCGGCGTCGTGCGCTCGATCCATTGAATGGGACTGGGTGCATGACCGCTGGCGCGAACAAGGCCTCCTGCCTGCTGAAAATCAGGCAGCCTAATAAAAAGTTTTAGGACAATAGTATGTTTGAAGCAATTAACTGGCCGGCAGAGATGAAACCTAGCAGATCTCCCATTCATTTTACCAATGAGCTCGAAATTGCTGTCTCTGCTGAGACGATCTGGTCGCTTCTTATTGATACGATAACTTGGCCTCGATTTTATCCGGGCGTCAAACAGGTCGAGCTGTTGGACGGACATGAAATGTTGCAATACGGCACTCGCTTTGAGACCAATTTGGCAGGGCAGGATATATTGGCCTCGGTACAAGAATTTGAACCCTCAACCCGCATAGCCTGGGGCGGAGGTCCAAAAGTTTCCAGTGAATCACGAGCCTATCATGCCTGGATCATCACGCCAATCGCGGGTGGCTGTCACGTCTGGACGGAAGAGACAATGCAGGGACCACTTTGGCTTGAATTGGCCAAGCAGGCGCCGGACGTCTTTTGGCGTACACATGAAAAACTTCTGAAAGAACTCGCTAAAGTGGCGCTCGAACGCGAAGCCTTGAGCATTTAGAAGAGCGCTTGCTGCATATAGGAACGAGACATCCTGTGAACTGGCATCAAGATGAGAAACGGGTAAGATGGCGACAGAGTAAACCCGACCTGCATTCCCGAATGGCACCACTCACAATCTGATTTGAGGTGTAGAGCCCGCATCCGCGCCCCAAATAAGCTATATCAGGCGCGCCCGCTCGAGCACGCTTGGGCGGGCTGCCTCTGCTGCCCGGTTTGGCCAGTCGGCATACGCTTCACGTAGCTGACGGCGTGCGATCTTGCCCACGGCGGTACGTGGAATGTTAGCGACAGCAACGAATGCCTGGGGGAGCTGCCATTTGGCGAATCTTCCGAGCAAATGTAAACGCAGTGCTTCGTCTTCGATCGTGGCGCCTTGCGCCAACACCATCAACGCGAGAGGCCGTTCACCCCACTTTTCATGTGGAATGCCGATGACTGTGCATTCAATGACTTCAGGCAATTCAAGAAGGGCATCTTCCAAGTCTTGAGGGGGGATCCATTCGCCGCCCGATTTGATCAGGTCTTCCTTCCTTTCCAGTACCTTCAGGTTACCGCCAGGGTCGATGTGACCGATATCGCCGGTGCACAGCCATCCATCCTCGGTCCAGCGGCCAGGCAAGTCGAGTTCAAAGTACTTGTCTGTCACGCATGCGCCTCGCACCTGGACTTCGCCAATCGAGCGTCCGTCATGCGCGAGCACGTTCCCCTCCGATACGATCCGAATATCAACAATGGCCATCGGCTTGCCTTGGCTCAGGCGCCAATCGCCACTGACCAGGTCTACCGCCTTGTTGTGTCGGGGTTCAGGCCTGCTCACCGTAATAACGCTAGCTGTCTCGGTCATACCCCACCCTTGGAGCAGTGTGATACCAAAACGCTCAAGGCGGTCAAACAGGTGCTGTGGGGGCGCGGCGCCGCCCGTTATGATGGTCATCGGGCAGAGGTTGGCCGGTGTCGCAGTCGCAGTCGCTTGTTCCAGGCTGCGCGCAAGTTCTTGCCAAACCGTTGGCACCCCTGCTGAAAACGTGACCTGCTCCGCCTGCATGAGCGCCAGCAAGCTCTGAGGGTCGACCTTAGGGCCGGGCAGAACAAGCTTGGCCCCGGTCAGTGCGCAAGAAAAGGGAAGGCCCCAACCATTGCCGTGAAACATGGGGACAACGGCCAGGACCGTGTCGTTGCGACTGACGCCGTAGCCATCGACCATGGCCTGTGAGAAGGCATGCATGACCAGGCCGCGGTGAGAATACACCACCCCCTTGGGGCGGCCGGTGGAGCCGCCGGTGTAGCAGATGCTCGCCGCAGAATCCTCTCCTACCTCGGGCAGTGTCACGCCAGACGGCACGGGCTCTTCCAGCCACGCCTCGTACGTTGCAAAGCCTGCTGCATCCTCAAGCCCGTATTGGTTGACGATGACCTTCTCCACCGTGTCCAGCTTGGGCAATATTCCAAGGATCTGGGGCAGCAACACATCATCGACGATCAGGATTTTGTCCTTGGCATGGTTGATAATGAAGACTTGGTCGTCAGGTGACAGGCGGTGGTTAATGGTATGCAGCACGCCACCGGCGGCCGGCACGCCGAAGTAGGCTTCCAGGTGGACGTGATGATTCCACATCAGAGTGCCGACGGTTTCCCCTGGCTTGAGATTTTCGGCGGCCAGCCTCATGGCCAGGCGCCGGCTGCGCGCTGCGATTTGCGCATAGCTATGTCTGCGGAATCCTCCATCGGGCATTTTTGTCACGACTTCGGTCGTGCCATACATACGTTCAGCTAAACGGCAGAGCCAGTTGAGCGTCATGGGGAAGTGCATCATAAAGTGTCTCCGTTACACAGGTTCTCGGGCCCGCTTATCGATGAGGCGGTGATTAAAAGTTCATTTTTTGCCGTATGGCTCGATCGTCGCGCGGCAAAACTGCTCCAGATAGTCAACGAGCCGATCGGCATTCTCGATGGCAGCCGCTTCATTTCCCAGCGAGACGCTACGCATCAAGTTGGCATGCGCGGCGCCGGCGGCGCCCAGGTCGCCCCAGCGCTCGTAGTGGATATACCAAAATCGCCGTGAGCGCGCATGGACCAAGGACATGACACTTTGAATGAGCTCGTTTCCCGAGGCTTCTTCAAGAGCAGCGTGGTTGCGGCGTGTTGCCTGGAGGAACTCGTCTCCGTCGCCCGCCGCGGCGCTCTTTTCTGTTGCCGAGGCCAGTTCAAGCATGGCAGCGCGTTGGCTGGCGTTGGCCCGCAGGGCGGCGCAACTTGCCAGCAATCGCTCTAGCGGACGCCGGATCTCAAGCACTTGCAACTGCATTGCGATGGTGACATCCACCACCATGATCCCCCGCCGAGGCAAGACGGTAACCAGGCCGACTTGCGCCAACTGCTGCAAAGCCTCCCTTACCGGCGTGCGGCCAATGTTGATCTGTTGCGCCAGCTCTGCCTCGGAAAACAGGCTGCCGCCGCGAATCCGGCCTCGGATGATCAAGTTTTCGAGCGCTTCGTAGGCGACGTCTTTTAAAGGTTTTTCATGTGTGGGGTTTGTACTCATAAACGTTATCCATTGTTTCAATCTTGCCGGCATATCGGTGCCGAGTGAAGAAGTCACTGCTTCCTAATATATCACTCCAGCAAAACCAATATTGCGATTTCAGGGCACAAGTTCTGATTTATTGGGGATAACCCGCAAAATCTATTTTTCTGATATATCAGTGAATAATTATCTGATATATTAGCACGCATGCATTGATATGTCAGATAAATTCGATGCTTTTACAAGTCGTCAAGTCGTTCCCCTTCACCAATGAGACAAGCAATAACGATTTTCCCCGAGGAGAGGTTTAGATGAAATTATTTTCACGTAGTACTTATGCGTCGCTAGCCATTGCACTGGCTGCAACGCTACCCACGCAGGCAACAGCAGATCAACCCCAGACCTGGCGAGTCCAGAGCTTGTGGCAGTCTGGTACCGTCACTCAACTGGCGTTTGAGCGCTGGGCAAAAGACGTCACGCAAAAGACCAATGGCAAGATCAAGGTCACGCCCTTGCCAACTGGTGCAATAGTGGGGCCAAACGAAACGTTCGATGCCGTTGCCAGAGGCATCCTCAATGGCCAGCACCCGGCAACCGTCTACTGGAGCGGCAAGAATCCGGCATTTGCCGTGCTGGGCGACTTGAACGCGGCGTACGACGATCCCAAGCTTGCCTACGAATATTTCTATGAACACGGTGGACTGGAGCTATTGCGCGAGGCGTACAAGCCCTATGGCCTTTACCCCATCGGCGCGGTGTGGTGGGGCGCAGAATCCCTACCCACGACGCGTAAAGTAGCTTCGCCGGAAGACCTGGCCGGCCTGAAAATTCGCCTTCCCCAAGGGATGTCATCAGACCTGTTTGCCAGCTTCAAAGCCG
>Ga0308157_10004243_pt1 | contig 19291 bp, 26 predicted proteins | sample PhyBR1_FD_201035 | JGI IMG/M metagenome (GOLD analysis project Ga0308157, IMG submission 201035) | Phyllosphere microbial communities from UC Gill Tract Community Farm, Albany, California, United States - DLSLB.R1 | ecosystem: Host-associated > Plants > Phyllosphere > Unclassified | place: USA...
ACCGCAACCCGGTCGATCCGTCCAGCCTCGAGGGCAGCGGCTACGAGTGCACGCAAACCAACTTCGACACGGCGATCAAGTACGCCAAGATCGACATGTGGGCCAAGTTCCCGGACTTCCAAACCCGCATGCGTGATGCGATCGTCAAACGTCAAGCCCTGGACCGCATCCTCATCGGCTTCAACGGTAAGAGCCGCGCCGCCACCTCGGACCGCGCCGCCAACCCGCTGCTGCAGGACGTCAACATCGGCTGGCTGCAGAAGTACCGCACCGAAGCGAAGGCCCGCGTGATGGGCACCGGTGGCGAAGTCCTCGTCGGCAAGAGCGCCGATGCCGATTACGCCAACCTCGACGCGCTGGTGTTCGATGCCGTCAACAACCTGATTGACCCGGTCCACCAGGAAGACACGGAACTGGTAGTGATCTGCGGCCGCAACCTGCTGGCTGACAAATACTTCCCGATCCTGAACCAGACGCAGGCGAACACCGAAGCGGTGGCCGCTGACCTGATCATCAGCCAAAAGCGCATCGGCGGCCTGCAGGCGGTTCGTGTTCCTGGCTTCCCAGCTAACACCGTGATGATCACGCGCCTGGACAACCTGTCGATCTATTTCCAAGAAGGCGCCCGCCGCCGCACTGTGGTGGACAACGCCAAGCGTGACCAGATCGAGAACTACGAGTCGAGCAACGACGCGTACGTGGTCGAAGACTACAGCGCCGGTTGCGTGGTCGAGAACATCACCGTCGAAGCGGCAGCATAAGCATGAAGTCGCCCGCCCAACGTCATTTCGAGCGCGCAAGCGCTGCAGCGGCGGCCGCGACGGGCGCGCCTGGTGAGTCACTCGCCGGCGCGAGCCGTTACGAGCTGATGCTGGCGAAGCTGGCAACCGACCGGCGCCGCTTGAAACAGCTGCAGTCGGTCGAGCGCAAGGTCGCAGTCAAACGTGAAGTGTTGCCCGAGTATGCCGACTATGTGGCCGGCGCCCTTGAGGGCGGCCGCGGCGCACAGGACGACGTGCTGGTCACGGTGATGGTCTGGCGCATCGACGTAGGCGACTACGACGGCGCGCTGGCGATCGCCGTGTACGCCCTGCAGCACCGCCTAACGCTGCCCGATCAGTACGAGCGCACCTTGGGCACCGTCATCGCCGAAGAAATCGCCGAGGCTGCCCTGATCGCCATCAGGGCAGAGGGCGGCAAGTTCGACGTCGACCAGCTGCTGCAGGTGGCGACTTTGACCGAGGCATCCGACATGCCCGACCAGGTACGCGCCAAGCTGCACAAGGCGATCGGCTACGCGCTGCAGGATGATCCGGCCGCCGCGCTGCCGTACCTGCGCCGTGCTGTCGAATTGGACGATCGCGTCGGCGCCAAGAAAGACATCGAGCGCTTGGAAAAAGCGCTCAAAGCTGCCGGCGAGAAGTCGGCAGCGAGTACCTAGCCCACCCGGCATGGCGGCGCCGGCTGACGATCGAAGACCCACGTGGTTGCCCTGATCCGACGCCGGCCCACCGCCACCTTACCGAGAACCGAACATGAGTTTCATCGCCACCGCTCCCTCGAGAACGACCTTCACGCCGGCCGATGCCATGACTGTGACGAATGACGGGTTTTTCCCCGATATCGACCTGAACCAGCTGCGCGAAACCATGCGCCTGGATGGCACCGTGACCAACGCACGCCTGCGTAGTGCAGCAATTGAAGCCGTGATCGCAATCAACCACGAACTGGCTGCCTGGAGCGACGGCCAGCTGGCGGCCGGCGTGATTCGCCTGGACGAAATACTGCCGAAGATCGGCGGCCAAAGTGTATGCCTGACGCGCTATCTCACCGCTGTATATCGGACAACTAAAGCCGACCTGACAGAGCGGTACCGCGACTTCGATGCAACGCCGACCGGCGAGGGCAAGGCCGATCAGCTCGAGGTCACGATCGGCGATGACCGCCGCGCGGCGCGCTGGGCGGTGCGCGACTTGCTCGGCCTTCCACGTTCCACCATCGAGTTGATCTGATGCTGGTGCGCACGCAACAAGGCGATACCGTCGACGAGCTCTGCTGGCGGCACCTGGGGCGCACGGCCGGTCTGGTCGAGGTTGTGTACGAACTGAATCCCGGCCTCGCCGATCGCGGGTTGATCCTGCCGAGCGGCCTCGAGGTCCAGCTGCCGGACCAGCCGGCCAACAAACCTACCGCCCCGCTGCTCGAGCTGTGGGACTGAACTGAAAGATCCATCATGGCAGAACCCAGTACTACCACCACGGCCATCGTGTCGGCCGGCATCGGCCTGGCGGGCTTGGCGCCCGGCATCGACGGCAATGCGCTGATCGGAGCATTCGCCGGCGCCGCGCTGCTGGTCGTTAGCTCCAAAGACCTGACTCTGGGTAAGCGCTTCGCCTATCTGGTCATCTCATTTGTCGCCGGCTACCTGGCGGCGCCTGACCTGGTGCGCGTTACGCCCATCCAGTCCACCGGCGTGGCCGCGTTCTTCGCTGCTGCCTCGGCGATCGGCGTCACCCTGCAGCTGCTCGAGCGCATCAAGACCGCCGACCTGTTCGCCCTCATTAGCAAGAAAGGGAAGTGACCATGGCCTACACCTTCGCCCTGATCGCCTTCCTGGCCTACGCGATCACGTGCGTTCGCCTGCTGCTCTATCGCAAGGAGGGCGCCCGCCACCGTAAGAACGTGTCGTGGATTGCCTGGCTGCTGCTGGTGATCCTGGCCGGCTCGGCCGTCGAGCTGGCCGTCGACGGCCACCCGATTGGCTTCTTCGAAGCCTCGCGTGCCGTCTTGTTGTCCCTGTTTGTGTTCGGCACCCGCGGCAACGTGGCGCGCCTTCTTCGGAGTGAATGACCATGACCCTACTGTGTAAATTCGGCGACAAGGGCGACGGCGTAGCCGTGCTGCAGCGCCGCCTGAACCGCGCCGGCTACAAGATCGAGATGACCCACCAATTCGACGCAGCGACCGAGCGCGCCCTGATGGCCGCCCAAAGCGTGTTTGGCCTGGTAGTCGATGGGATCGCCGGGCCGAAGACCTTCGCCGCCCTCGCCGGCATCGTGCCGCCGCACTACCTGGGCGCCGCCGACCTCGAGCGCGCGGCCGCCGCCCTGGGCGTGTCGTTGGCCGCCGTCCGCGCCGTCAACGAAGTGGAGTCGCGCGGGCATGGCTTCCTGCCCGATGGCCGGCCGGTGATCCTGTTCGAACGCCACGTGTTCTGGAAGCGTCTCGAGGCGCACGGCATCGACCCGGCGCCGCTGGCGATTCGGTATCCGCAGCTGGTGTCGAAGGATGCCGGCGGCTACCAGGGCGACGGCGCCGAGTACATGCGCCTGGCGACTGCCCTCACCCTGCACCGCGCGGCCGCGCAAGAGGCATGCAGCTGGGGCGCGTTCCAGATCATGGGGTATCACTGGAAAGCGCTCGAGTACACCAGCATCGACGACTTCGTCGGCCGCATGAAAGTGAGCGAGGCCGAACAGCTGGATGCCTTCGTTCGGTTCGTCAAGACAGACAAGCGCCTGGTGGCGGCACTCAAGGATCGGAAATGGACCACCTTCGCCAGGCTGTACAACGGCCCGGCCTACGCGCGCAACCTGTACGACGCGAAGCTGGCCGCGGCCTTCGCCAAGTACAACGCGCTCGAGCTGGCGGCCGCATGAAAATTGTCGAACTCATCAGCGCAGCGGTGATAGCCGGGCTGCTGGCGATTGCCGCCGGCTTCTACATTTCCTCGCTTCATTCCGATCTGGAAATGGTCACTACCCGCCTCGGGCAGGCCGAGAAGGACATTACCGACCGTAACAGCATCATCCAGCAGCTGCGCGACAACGCGGTGACTCACGCCCTGGCGCAGACGCGCCTCGAGGGCGAGCGCAACGGCATACGTACGGCATTAGAAACCCGCGAAAATCTGATAAGGAAACTGGAAATTGAAAACGCTGAATATCGTACCTGGGCTGCTGCTCCTGTTCCTGGGCCCGTTGGCCGGCTGCGCGAGCACGGCGCCATTGTCGGCGCCGCCGCTTATCGTGAACGAATGTCCTCGAGTGCAGGCCTGCCGGTTGCCGGCAGTGGCGGTGGCAAGTAACGGCGACCTGCACTTCGCCCTCGAGCGGGCAGAGGCTGCCTGGGCCGAGTGTGCGGCCGTGGTCGATATGATTGTTGAATGCCAGGGAAAGCCCCCCAGCCATGATTAAACCAGCCAGCCTGCGCGCCGCGATCGCTGCGGCCGTGCCCGGCCTCGAGGCGAACCCGGACAAGTTCCTGGTTTTCGCCGACGCCGGCGCGATCGCCGCAAATGGTATTCCGTCACTATCGTTTGAATATCGTTATACCCTCAACTTGATATTAACTGACTTCGCCGGCGACCCTGACGTGGTGATGATTGCTCTGCTGGCCTGGGTCCAACGCCACCAGTCTGACCTGGTCAACAGCTCCGACAAGCGAAACAGCGCGATCACCTTCGAAGTGGACCAGCTGACGAACGACACCTTCGACTTGTCGATCAAGCTGCCCCTGGCCGAGTCGGTGCAGGTAACGATCGGGGCGAATGGCAAGCCGATCGCCACGCACCTGGAAGAACCGGTACCGGAATGGCAAATTACAGGGCTGGCGGTTTAGATGGCTGACGACCTGACCGCGCTCGAGGACTGGGCGGGCGCGCTACTCATGCAACTGAACGCGCCGGCGCGCCGCGCCGCGGCCACCGACATAGCGCGCGAGCTGCGCCGTAGCCAGCAGAAGCGGATCCGGGAACAGCGCAATCCAGATGGAAGCCCGTTCGAACCGCGCAAGCCACGCCTGGCCCGGGACGGCACGCCGTTGCGGCAGAAGAAGGGAAGGATCAAGCGGCAGATGTTTATGAAGCTGCGCACCGCTCGCTTTTTCAAAGTCAAGAATGATGCCGCTGGCGTGGTGATCGGGTTCTCTGGTCGGGTCTCACGCCTGGCCCGGGTCCACCAGGAGGGCCAGCGATCCAAAGTGGCGCAAGGCCAAACTTACCAGTATCCAATTCGCCAGCTGCTCGGCCTGACTGCAGCCGACCGCGAGATGATCCGCGACAAGCTGCTCGAGCACCTGACCGGGTGATGCGGGCGAAACCTACGCCGCCAGGCGTTCCTGGCTGGTTTCGTAGTACGCCGGGTTCAACTCACAGCCTGCCCAATTCAGGCCAGCCTCTTTTGCCGCCAGCAGGAATGTGCCCGAGCCACTGAACAGGTCGAGCACCGTACCACCGGGCGGCACCAGGCGCACAATCTCGCGCGCCATCTCGAGCGGCTTTTCCGTCATGTGACGTTTCGGGAACTGCAGGCGGCTTTGAAAAACGCCAGGCAGATAGACGTCGCATTGCGGCAGCGTGCCCTTGCAAGCCCACACGATGAACTCGGCCTGTTGCTTGAAACCGCCATTGCGCGGCCGCGCGCGGCCGGTCGTCTTGTCCCATACCGCAATCCCCTGCAGGCGGAAGCCGGCCGCCTGGATCACGTCAGTGAGCGCCGGCAGCTGCCGCCAGTCGATGAAGCACACCACCAGGCCGCCCGGCTTGAGTGCGCGGAATGCCCCGCCCAGCCAGCCCTGACACCAGAACTGCCACGATCGCTGGTCCATGTTGTCGAAGTCGAATTCAGCGTAGGACTCGCGTGTGCCGGAATTGATGTACTTCGTACCGGGCGCCTTTGCGCGCGCTCCGATGTGCAGGCCGCCCGAACAATAAGGCGGGTCTGTCAGCAGCATGTCGATCGAGTTTGGCGGCAGCTCACGAACGAAGTCGCTCGCGTCTACCTGGTGCAGCTGGTTGATCCATGCCGGCGCCGGCTGGTCCTGGGTGACGGTGTTTTTTTGTTCCACTTCGTTTTCCTGTTTATGGAGTGTCGCGCATGCCCTGCGCTGGGATACCCCCATTTTCGGTACTCCAAGGCAATGCAGCACGCGCAGGAAGTTGTAGCCACGGCCGGTACAACTTCCGCTTGCTGACCCATGCGCGCGCGTGGCCCAACATTGCTGCATGACTACAACTGACCTCCATCGACTGCTGCTGAACCTTGTACGCAAGGGCACCGTTATCGCCGTCGATCACGCCCGCGAAGTGTGCCGCGTCGAGTGCGGCGAGCTGCAAACAAACTGGATCCATTGGTTGGCCCTGGCCGCCGGCGACACGCGCGACTGGAACCCGCCAGAAGTGGGCGAGCAAGTACTCGTTCTCTCACCAGGTGGCGAAATGGCCGACGGTGTCGCCTTGCGCGGCATCAGCAGCGAGGACCGCCCAGCGCCGAGCCATAAGCCCAGCACGCATACCCGCACCTATCCAGACGGCGCGGTCATCGAGTACGACCACGAGACACACGGCCTGACCGCGACGCTGCCCAATGGCGGCACCGTGTTGCTGATCGCGCCGCAATCTGTCGAGGTCCATACGACCGTCGCCACCATCGTTGCCAGTGACCTGGTGAGGATCGACGCTCCACGCACTGAAATGACCGGTGATCTGCAGGTAGCCGGTGCGATCGGCGCCGGCAAGAACATCACGACGCCGGCAGATGTAAAAGCGGGCAACGTCAGCCTGGCGACGCACAAGCACATGGAACAGGGCGATGGCAAGCCGACCGGGGGGCCGATCTGATGCGCGGCATGAACCAGGCCACCGGCCACTCGATCGAGAACATCGACCACCTGTGCCAGTCGATATGCCGGGTTCTCACCACGCCGCGCGGTTCGCGGATCGCACGCCGTGAATTCGGTTCAGACCTGCAGGAGTTGGTCGACGCGCCCTTGAATCCAGTCACCCGGGTTCGCCTGTTCGCTGCCACGGCCGCAGCCCTCATGCGCTGGGAACCTCGCTTGAAGCTGACCCGCATTGGCTTGCAGATCGACGCCAGTACGCCGGGCGCCGCCGTGCTCGAGATCGAGGGCACCACCAATATTTCGCGTGAACTGGTGTCGACCACCGTTCCTCTCATCGCCTTGAAAGCTGCTGCATGACGACTTCAACTATCGACCTTAGCCGCCTCCCGGTTCCCAACCTGGTGGAGGTCATCGACTTCGAGACACTGCTGGCTGAACGCAAGGCTCTGTTTGTTTCCCTGCATCCGGCGGCCCAGCGCGCCAACGTGGTTGCAGCGCTCGAGCTTGAGTCCGAACCGGCTTTGATGCTGCTGCAGGAAAGCTGCTACCGCGAGATAGCACTGCGTCAGCGCGTAAATGATGCCGCACGCGCGGTAATGCTCGCCTATGCAACTGGCGCCAACCTGGACCATCTCGGCGCGCTGCTGGGTGTGGTCCGTTTGGAGTTGGAACCGGAAAATATTCTCGACGGCATACCGGCCGTGATGGAAACCGACAGCGACTTCCGCCGGCGCATCCAGCTGGCACCCGAAGGCTTTTCGGTGGCCGGTCCTGCAGGGGCGTATGTCGCCACGGCGATGAACGCCAGCGGCCAGGTCCTGCATGCCGGCGCCACTAGCCCAGCTCCGGGCACCGTCCTGGTAACGGTCCTCGCCCGCGAAGGTGACGGCACCGCGGGCGATCCGCTGATTGCCACCGTAAGCGCGGCCGTGAATTCAGAACTGGCACGGCCGCTGACCGACAACGTGGTTGTTCAATCGGCTGAAATTGTGACGTACCAGGTTGAAGCAACGCTATTTACCTTTCCCGGCCCTGATCCTGACCTGGTCGTCCAAGAAGCCCGCGCGCGGCTGGCTGTCTATCTGGAATCGTGCCATCGCATTGGCCGAACGGTCGCGCTTTCAGGCATCGACGCAGCTCTCCATGTTGACGGTATCGAGCGCGTGAACCTGGTCAAGCCAGCAGCAAGCGTGCAGACCAACAACACGCAGGCGCCGTACTGCACAGGCACGACTGTGAAATATGGGGGCGTGCATGGCTGACCTGCTGCCACCAAATGCCACGTCGTTGGAGCGCAATATCGCGCAAGCCAACGCGCGCCTGGGCGAATTGCCGGTGGAGATACCGCAGCTGTATCAGCCCGCCACATGCCCGGCGAACTGGCTGCCCTGGCTGGCCGACAACCTATCGGTCGATGCATGGGAATCGTCCTGGACTGAAAACCAAAAGCGCGCGTCGATCGCATCAAGCATCAAGGTGCATCGGCTCAAAGGAACCATCAGCGCGATGCGCGAAGCGCTCGGCGCTATAGGTCTGCAAATCGAGGTTCAGGAATGGTTTCAGCTGATGCCGCGCGGGACGCCCTTCACGTTCCGTCTAGTGATTACAGCTGACCAGGTCGGCTACGACAAAGCCACGCTCGACAAGATCGAGAACGTGGTCAACGACGCGAAAAACTTGCGATCGCACCTGGCTGAAATCGTCCCGCGCGTATCCACCGTCGCCGCAACACGCCGGGCTGTGGTGACTTCCAGCGGCATCGAGACGCAAGTGCAGTTCGATATCGCCGGCTTCCCGCTGATGTTGGAAGGCGCGGCCAATGGCCTGGATGAAACCGAGCTGGCCGTCGACGCCCTGCATCACCAGGTGCACGTGAAACTCCCCAAACTACTGGAACAGCAATGAGTCTTTCAACTAAAGTCGATCAATTTAACGGTGCGTCGGACCTTGTTCACAGGTTCGTCCATGCCGACAAGAACACCGACATTCAAACGCAGGGCGGCCCTGTGCCGTCTATCGCAAAATTGGCCGATGTGCTCCAAAAGCGAGTCATCGAAGTGGTCGATCTGCAGCGCGTGCTTCAGCAGATGCTGGCGGCGAACAGCGGTGCGGGCCTCGTCAAGACCAGCGATGGCAAGACCGTACAGGCTGCGCTCGACGGTAAAGCAAACGTCAGCGGTAGCACAACGCAGGACTTCAGCGGAAAGCGCCTCACCGCGTACAACCCTGGAAACTCTGTGTACCTGGAAGGTGGGGCCAATGGCGTTGCGCCTGCCCTGGTCATGACTGGTGCAGCCGATGCGAATGTCGGTCTGTACTTCGGCGCCAAGGGCACTGGCGAATACAACTTCACAGCAGCTGGCGGCCGTACTCAATTCCGCATCGTTGCGAACCCCTTGGCGGTGAACAACGTCGTGACCTACGGCGGCAGCGCCGGCGCAAATCCTGTGTTCGGCGTGCAGGGTTCCGACCCCAACATTGGTATCGACTTTCGCGTCAAGGGGTCCGGAGAACACATCTTCCGGGGCATCGGGGAAAACATTCAGTTTGCTGTCACGAACACCGCAAGCGCTGCGAACTTCCTGAAGGTCATCGCATCGGTTGCTGGGCAAGGTGTCACGCTTGCCGCAGAGGGCACAGACACGAACGTCAACGTGAACATCCGCTCCAGGGGAGCGGGTAACGTCACGCTTTTCTCTGCGGGTGCTGCCGCCCTGTATGCCCAGGGCCAGGCTAATGGTGTGAACGTGATGGCGGTGTTCAACGCTGCTGCGGGCAACGCCCCGCGCTTCGAGGCTGTCGGCGCCGACGCCAACATTTCAATCCGCATGGTGCCAAGGGGTACGGGCGGTGTCGTGGTGGAGGGTCCGCTGTCAGCTACGGGCTTCAGTGCCTCGTCCATCTCGCTCACGCAGGGTGCGCCTGCTATGCACTTCTTCGAGTCGGACCAGGTCGGGGCCGTTGGTGCGTGGCGCCTTGTGGCAGATGGTGGAGCATATCGCCTGGATATGAATACGCATGCCGGCCGGGGCTTCGCCACTTATAAAACCCCGTGGACTGTCAACGCTAATGGCGTTCTCACCGTCCCAACGCCGAGCAATGACCCGCTCGCGGTGGCCAACGCTGAATACGTAAACGCCACGGTGAACGCTGCTATCGCGGCAAAGGGTGGTGGGGTATGGGAGCCGATAGCGCAAGCCACCATCACGGACCCTGTTGCTTACTTCGACTACCTCACCGTGTTTTCGTCGCCACTGCACGATACATATGCCGTCGAAATAAGTGGCCTCTGCTCAAGCATAAACAGCTACTTGAGCATTCGGCTGGCGAGTGGTGGCTCGCTGATGACGGAAGCCAACTACGGGCTTTCGGCCATGTCAACTGCCGGGGTTACAGTGAATTACAACAGCGCGTGGCAGGTACTTAGTAATGCGAACAACGTACTGCAATCAAACAGCTATCTGAGCGGTGAGTTCACCTTCCGGGACACCACTTCCACACTGTTAAACCAGGTTCGTGGATTTGCTTATCAGTACACCTACTTTAGCGGCAGCAGCACTGCCGCAAACCTCACATGCGGCGGCGTGGGACTGATGCGCAATAGCCGCGGCACTATCTCTGGATTCCGCCTGTACCCAGATGCAGGCGCAACATTTACTGCGGGCACTATCCGCATCTACGGTAGGAGGAAAGCATGACTGAAATAATTTACACACTGGACAACGGGGTTCGCCGGGAGCTGACGCCCGAGGAATACGCACAGCGAGTTCTGGACGCCGAGGCCGAGAAAATCGAGGCAGGGAGGGCACAAGCTGCAGCCCTTTCGGAATACATGCAGGAATTCAGGGACATGCGCCGGGAACTTTTGAATGTCCTAACCGGGATTGCGATTGCAGAAGACCTTTTATCTGAATTCCGAATTCTTCGACAGATGCTACTCGATATCCCGGAATCGCTTGGCGTTGCGTCCGCGACAAATGCCAGCGACGCCAAAATTGCAATAAAAACCGAGTATTCAAAAGCAGTTGCTCAAGCGCCGGAACAGTTTGTTTTGGCATTTAAAGACCTTCAATAATTAAATAAAGAGGAAACAATGAAAAAAAATCTCATCACCCTTCTGCGCTTGCCCCTGATTCTTGCGCTGTATCCGCTGTGGATCTTCTATCTGGCAGTAATGAATCTTGAACGCGCCCGGGACGCTGGCACCCTCACGCCGCACGCGCGTGCGCTGGGCATGCCGCTGCTCTATCTGGGCCTGCTGCTGGACTTCCTCTACAACGTGGTCGTGCTGACTGTCCTGTTCCTGGAACTGCCGCGCGAGCTGCTGGTGACGGCCCGGGTTTCGCGGCACAAGAAGGATGGACGCGGTTTCCGTAAGGCGCTGGCCACATGGTTCTGCGTGAACCTTCTCGACCCGTACGACCCTGACGGTTGCCACTGCAAGTAATCGCCACTACCTGGAATTGACACAATGATTTTTCGAGCCATCCATACGCTGTACGGGCTGCAGCAGATCGCCAAAGCCGAAGCCACCGGCACGCCCATCAAGCTGACGGCTATGGCCGTAGGCGACGGGGGCGGGACCGACATGTCGCCCGATATCAAGATGACGCAGTTGGTCCGCGAAATCGCCGGCACTCGTAATAAACCCAACGCGGCTTTCCAAGACCCGGCCGACCCTGCTCGCTATACGGTCGAACTGGTCGTGCCTTCGACGCTTGGCGGTTTCCATGCGCGCGAGATGGCGATCTATGACGACGCCGGCGGCATGTTCGCTGTTGCCAACCTTCCCCTGGTCTATATCCCGAAGGCCGGCGACGGTGCAGTAGCCGATGCGGTCTTCCGTATGGACTTCATGGTGACGAATGCCGATATCGTCAACATCGAGCTGTCGTCTGTCGCAGTGGTTACGCGGGCCTGGCTCGCTGCAAACATCAGCATGGCGGCCCTGCTGCCGGGCGGCCTCACCGGGCAGATTCCACGGAAGCGGAGCAACCGCGACGGCGACATCGATTGGACTGACCCGGGCGAATTTACCTTTGTGGTGGATACGATCGAGGAAGAAGTGATCCTGCTGGCTAACCAGGTGGAGGTCGACCTCAAGGTGACCAGCACTGTGGGCCTGGCTGTGTACGTCAAAGTCAGCAGCGAGCTGGGAGGCGAGCGACTGGCACGGCGCGCCGGCGCCGGTGGCTGGCTTCCCGATCCTGCAGACGAGAAATGCTTGGTACTTGGCACTGCCTACCCTGCAGGAACGCGCGTGATCGCGGTGCAGAACGAGCCGGCAAGCCAGCTCACCGGCGCGCTGCAGGAGGATGCCAACCTGGCCGACCTGCAGGATGCAGCGAAGGCGCGCGACAACCTGGGCGTCTACAGCAAGGAACAGACCGACCAGCTGGGCCCAGCATCACTGATTGCATACTTCGCGCGGTCGACCGCACCTTCCGGCTGGCTCAAGGCCAATGGCGCCGCTGTCAGCCGCACCGCCTATGCCAAGCTGTTCGACGCGATCGGGACCAGCTGGGGCGCGGGTGACGGCTTGAACACCTTCAACCTGCCTGACCTGCGCGGCGAATTTATCCGGGGCTTGGACGATGGTCGAGGAATCGACAAGGACCGTGGACTCGGCAGCGCCCAGGCCAGCCAGAATCTCGCGCACGGCCACACCGGGGTGACCAGCATCGGCGGCTCTCACTCTCACAGCTTTGTTGATACGCAACCCATTACCAAGTCGGGCACCGACCTGGCTGCCGGCAATGCTCATTCAGGCACATGGGGGAACAACGTGTCAAAAAATACCGGCTCGGCCGGCTCTCACTCGCACACCGTCACTGTTGAAAACAGCGGCGGCACCGAGGCGCGGCCGCGCAATGTGGCCCTGCTGGCCTGCATCAAGTATTGAGGAGAAAGCACCGTGAAAATCGTTTATCAGTTCGACGTCGCCGGGCGCTTCCTGGGTGAAACCGTGGCCGATGAAAGCCCGCTCGAGAAAGGCGTGTATCTCATGCCGGCGCGCACCACCGAGACAGCGCCGCCTCCACGCGATACCTGGCCAGCGGGCGCCTGGCCGCGCTGGAACACCGTCGAATGGACCATGTCCGGATCCACCGATGCGCAGCAGCGCGCACCGGAAGAAGACCCGATCGAGAAGCTGGCCCGCTTCCTCGAGGCGAACCCTGATGTACTCGCCGTGATGGACCGTAAGACTGCCGGCTAACTCCCTGCACACGCTCACCTGGCCGGCATCCAGCAATGGGTGCCGGCCTTTTTGTTGTACGGGCCGCCCGTACAACCTCTCATAGATGCAGCGCCCGCGCGCGCGGGGCATCCTGTCGCCAACATCTGTTTTCGATGCCAGGCGGCAATTGCCGCAACTCATTTCCCCCAACATGGAGCACCACATGCCAACGGACTATCACCACGGCGTACGCGTATCTGAAGTCAACGACGGCTCGCGCCCAATCCGCACTATCTCGACGGCCATTGTTGGCCTTGTCGCTACTGCGGAAGACGCCGACGCCGCCGCCTTCCCCCTGAACAAACCTGTCCTCGTGACCAACATCGCGGCGGCCGCCGGCAAGGCGGGCACGAAAGGAACCCTGGCCGCTGCCCTGAAAGCGATCGCCCTGCAGACCAAGCCAGTGATGATCGTAGTGCGCGTGGCCGAAGGCCAGGACACCGCGGCAACCACCACCAACGTGATCGGCGGCGTGACCGCTGACGGCCAGAAGACCGGCATCGAAGCACTGTTCGCCGCCCAGTCCGCGTTCGGCGTCAAGCCGCGCATTCTCGGCGCGCCCGGGCTGGACAACGAAGCGGTCGCTACTGCCCTGGCCGCGGCCGCGCAAAAGCTGCGCGGCTTCGCCTACGTTGCCGGCTACGGCTGCGCGACCAAGGAAGAAGCGACCGCCTACCGCGCTAACTTCGGGCAGCGTGAGGTCATGGTGATCTGGCCGAACTTCGTCGCCTGGGACACTGTGACGAGCAAGGACATGGAAATCCCGGCCGTGGCCTTTGCCCTGGGCCTGCGCGCCAAGATCGACCAGGAAACCGGCTGGCACAAAACCCTGTCGAACGTCACGGTCAACGGCCCGACCGGTATTTCAAAGCCTGTGTTCTGGGACCTGCAGGACCCTGCTACAGATGCCGGCTACCTGAATGAACAGGACGTCACCACCCTGATCCGATCGAACGGTTTCCGCTTTTGGGGCAGCCGCACCTGTTCGGATGATCCGTTGTTCGCCTTCGAAAGCTATACCCGCACCGCCCAGGTCCTGGCCGACACGATGGCCGAAGCGCAGATGTGGGCGACCGACAAGGGCATGCACCCCTCACTGGTGCGCGACATCCTGGCCAGCCTGAATGCCAAGTTCCGCGAACTGATCAACGGTGGCTATTTGATCGGTGCGGAAGCATGGCTCGATTCCTCGGCCAACACGCCCGACACGCTCAAGGCCGGCAAGCTGACGATCGACTACGACTACACACCGGTACCGCCGCTGGAAAACCTGATGCTTCGCCAGCGCATCACCGACCGCTACCTGATGGACTTTGCCGCCAGCGTGGCGGCAGCCTGACCCATCCCCAACTAGGAGTAAGAAACCATGGGCATGCCCAAAAAACTCAAGAACTTTAATTTGTTCGGCGACGGCAACAGCTACCAAGGCGAGGTCGACGAGATCGTGCTGCCGAAGCTCACCCGCAAGATGGAAGAATGGCGCGGCAGCGGCATGCAAGGCCCCATCAAGTGGAGCAACGGTACCGAAGCCCTGACCATGGAATGGACGGTCGGCGGCCTGATGCGCGCGGTTCTCGACCAGTGGGGCGTCACCACGCATAACGGCGTGCAGCTGCGCTTCGCCGGCGGCTACCAGGCGTCTGATTCGAACAACGTCGATGCGGTGGAAGTCGTCGTGCGCGGTTGCCATAGCGAGATCGACATGGGCACCGCCAAGGCCGGCGAAGACACCAGCATGAAGATCGTCACCGAAATCAGCTACTACAAGCTGTCGATCAACGGCCAGGACGTGATCGAAATCGACTTCCTCGGCATGGTCGAGAAGGTGAACGGCACCGACACCCAGCAGAAGCTGCGCCAGGCCATCGGCCTGTAATCCCCCGGCCGCTCGACTCGCTCGAGCGGCCCCTTCCCTTCATATTGCGAGAACCCCATGAACATCGAAAAGAACGACGCGACCACCACCGCCCTGCCACCCAACACCATCACCCTGGACACCCCGGTCGAACGCGGCACCCAGAAGATCGAGCACGTGACACTGCGCAAGCCGCAAGCCGGCGAGCTGCGCGGGACCTCGCTCAACGCCCTGGCGAATCTGGACTACGACGCCTTGCAAAAAGTGCTGCCTCGTATCTCCACCCCAACCCTGACCGAAGCCGACGTTGCACGTCTCGACCCTGCCGACCTGATGCAGTTCGGAGGTGTGTTCGCCGGTTTTTTGCTGCCGAGGGCGCAGAAAGTGAGCATGGGCTTCCCAGCCGAGTAGAAGACGCGATGGCCGACATCGCCCTGGTATTCCACTGGACACCCCAGGCGATGGACGGTTTTTCCCTGGCTGAACTGATGGACTGGCGCGAGCGCGCGCGAGTCCGATGGAGTAACGAAAGCGAGTAATGGCGAACGAACTCAACCTACAAGTCCTGTTCGGCATGGTGGACCGTGTCACCAGGCCGCTGCGCAACATCATCTCGGCCAACCAGCAGACGGCCGGAGCCATCCAAGCCACCCGCGATCGGCTGCGCGATATGGACCGGACGCAGCGCGACGTCGGCGCGTTCCGCCAGCTGCGCACCGGTGCGAAGGCCACCGGCGACGAACTGAAACAGGCCCGCGCCAAAGTGGCGGCGATGGCCCAGGCACTGCATGCGAACGGACCACCGACCCAGGCAATGGTCCGTGACTTCGAGGCGGCCAAGCAAGCGGCTGCACGACTCACCCAACAAAGCCGCCAGCAGCATGCCGAGCTCCACCAACTGCGCACCAGGTTGGCCGGCGCCGGCATTGACACGCGCAACCTCTCCCAGCACGAACGCGAGCTGCGCCAGAACATGCAGCGAACCACCGAGGAAATGCAGCGGCAACAGCGCGAGCTGGCCGAACTGACCGCGCGCCAGCGGCGCCTGACCGAGGCGCGCGACCGCATGAACGCAACCCAGGCGACCGCGGGGAAAATGGCCGGGACCGGCGCCGGCATGATGGCCGCCGGCGCTGCTACAGGCGCCGCCCTTTCTGTTCCTGTCACCGAATATGCGAAGGCCGAGGATTCGGCGGCCCAGCTCAAGGGCGCCTTGATGAAGGCCGGCGCTGTCGTTCCTCCCGAGTTCGAAAAGATCAATGTCCTGGCCTTGAAGATGGGCGATAGCCTGCCAGGCACCACAGCCGACTTTCAGGACATGATGACCATGCTGGTGCGCCAGGGCATCTCGGCCAAGGCCATCCTGGGCGGTATGGGCGAAGCGACCGCATACCTGGGCGTGCAGCTCAAAAAAGGACCGGCCGACGCGGCCGAGTTCGCGGCCAAGCTGCAGGACGCGACCAAGACCGCCGAGGGCGACATGCTGTCACTCATGGACGTGGTGCAAAAGTCTTTCAACCTGGGCGTTGACGACAGCAACATGCTGAACGGCTTCGTCAAGCTGGCCCCGGCAATGGACACGATCAAGCAGCGTGGCATCGAGGGCGCCAAGGCGATGGCGCCGCTGCTGGTGATGGCCGACCAGGCCGGCATGGCCGGTGAGGTGGCCGGCAATGCCTATCGGAAGATTTTCCAGCTGGGGATGGATGCCAAGAAAATCGGCAACGTGAACAAGCTGCTCGGCAAAGGCATGAAGATCGACTTCACAGACGGCAAGGGCGAGTTCGGCGGCCTGGACAACATGTTCAAGCAGCTGGACAAGATCAAGGGCCTGAGCACGCAAAAGCGTTTGGCGGTCCTGAAAGAAGGCTTCGGCGACGACGCCGAGACATTGGGCGTGCTGTCGGTCCTGATGGAAAAGGGCGCAGCGGGCTACGCCGAAGTACAGGCCAAGATGGCCGCCCAGGCGTCGCTGCAGGAGCGCGTCAACGACCAACTGGGCACGCTCAAAAATCTTTGGGAAGCAGCCGGCGGCACCTTCTCCAACGCCATGGTGGCATTCGGCGCGTCAATCGCGCCAGAGCTGAAAGCGACTACGGAATGGCTGGGAGAAATGGCCGGCAAGACTGGCGCCTGGGCACGCGAGAATCCGCGCCTGGCAGGCGGCCTGATGAAAGCCGCCGCCGGGCTGGCGATTATTCTTACCGTCGGCGGCGCGCTGGTCCTGATGCTGGCGGCCATGCTCGGGCCGTTCGCCATGCTTCGTTTCAGCATGGTTACGCTCGGCATCCAAGGCGTGACCATGGCGCGCGTGCTGGGCCTGGCCGGCAGCGCGCTGGGCATGGTCGGCAAGGCTGTGCTATTCGTGGGCCGCGCCCTGCTGATGAACCCCATCGGCCTGGCGATTACGGCAATCGGAGTTGCGGCGTTCCTGATCTACAAGTATTGGCAACCGATCACGGGATTCTTCTCTGGGCTATGGGGCAATGTACGAGCGACTTTCGATGGTGTGATGGTCTGGTTCAGTGCCCTGCCGACGAAGTTCTCGCAGTTCGGCACAAACATGGTCGACGGCCTCGTCAACGGCATCACGTCCCGCATGGGCGCGGTCAAGGAAACAATCGTGAGCTTGGGTAGTAACGCGGTGGCATGGTTCAAGGAAAAACTTGGGATCCACAGCCCAAGCCGCGTGTTCGGCGAGCTGGGCGGTTTTATCAGCGAAGGTGCTGCGATTGGTATTGACGGCGGCAAGGCCCAGGTGGCGAAAGCAGCCCTTGCCTTGGCAACCGTAGCGACGACTTCGTTCGCGCCAGCGGCCACGCAGGTTCCGATCGACGCCCGTAAGACCGTGCTGTCGTCACCAGGTGGCGGCGCGGCTGCCGGCGCCGCAGCAGCTGCAGGCGGCGGCGCGGCTGCTGCCGGTGCGGCGGCCAGCTACTCAATCAACATTCACCCCGCGCCAGGTATGGATGCGAACGCGATCGCGCGCGCCGTTGCGGCCGAGCTGGACCGCCGCGAGCGTTCCAAGCAGGCCCGCCATGGTTCGCGCCTGAGCGATTAAGGAGAAACAGCCATGATTCTGGCCCTGGATCAATTCGTTTTTGGTATGGAAAATCTGCCCTGGCAAGAGCTGCAGCGGCAGACGCAGTGGAAGCACCGAGGCAACTCGCGCGTGGGCGCCCGGGATTCGCGCCAATACCTCGGACCCGGCGATGACATGTTGACGATTACCGGCGTGCTGGTCCCGGAAATCACCGGCAACGCGTCGTCCCTCGAGGACCTGCGCATGATGGCCGACACCGGTGGCGCCTTCGCTCTGGTCGATGCCAATGGCCTGGTGTATGGCGCCTTCATCATCGAGGCGGTGAGCGAAAGCCAGACCGACCACAGCCGAACCAGCGCGCGCCGGATCGACTTCACGGTCGGTCTGACGCGTGTTGACGAAAGCCAGATGGGCGAACAGCTGAGGGGGCGCAGTGCTGCAGCCTACACCTGATTTTTCCATCTCCCTGGATGGCAAGGACCTAAGCCAGAAAATCACGCCGATCCTCATTAGCCTGACCATCACCGAGTGCCGAGGCGACGAAGCCGACGCGCTCGACCTGGTACTGGATGACAGCGACGGCCGCCTGGCCCTTCCCAAGAAAGGCGCGGTCCTCGCGGTGTCGATGGGCTGGATCGGCCAGGCCCTGGTCGACAAGGGCACCTTCACCGTGGACGAAGTGGAGCATGCCGGCGCACCCGACGCAATCACTGTGCGCGCTCGCAGCGCGTCGATGACCGAGAACATGGGCGAGCGCCAGGAAAAGAGCTGGCATGACCAAACCCTGGGCGCGATCGTGCGCGCGATCGCAGGCAAGCACAAGCTCAAGCCGACCGTATCGGACACCCTGGGCAAGGTCCGGATTCCGCATATCGACCAGACCCATGAGAGCGACATGGCCTTCCTCACACGCCTGGCGAAGCGTTACGACGCAGTCATGACCGTGAAGGAAAGCCGGCTGCTATTCCTGCCGATCGGCGCCGGCACCACTGTTAGCGGCAAGCCACTTCCTGTCGTCACGATCGAGCGCAGCACTGGCGACCAACATCGTTACAGCGTGCGCGACCGGGGCAATTACGAGGGCGTGCGCGCCTACTGGCACAGCGGCCAGAAAGGCAAACGCCGCACGGTAATTGTGGGCGGAGAGACAGCGAACGGCCTCAAGACACTGCCTGAGATATACGCCACCGAAGGCGAGGCGCGCGCGGCCGCGAAGTCCGAACTGCAGCGGGTAGAGCGCGGCCAGGCCACGATGGCCTATAGCCTGGCCCTGGGGCGTCCAGAAATCCGGCCTGAGCTTTCAGTGAACGTGCGCGGGTTCAAGCCTGAGATCGACGGCACAGACTGGCTGGTTGTTCGCGCTAGTCACACCATCTCGGATGCTGGGCTGCAGACCTCGCTCGAACTCGAACGCGGTGGCGTATCAAAGGATACTTAAGGCTCCAATCTTTTATTGTAGCTACATAAAATACTTGAGTTATTCATTTACTGTAGCTACAATAAACACATGGAAATCACTTACGACCCCAACAAA
>Ga0308157_10004246_pt1 | contig 19277 bp, 12 predicted proteins | sample PhyBR1_FD_201035 | JGI IMG/M metagenome (GOLD analysis project Ga0308157, IMG submission 201035) | Phyllosphere microbial communities from UC Gill Tract Community Farm, Albany, California, United States - DLSLB.R1 | ecosystem: Host-associated > Plants > Phyllosphere > Unclassified | place: USA...
TAGAAAAAAATAATGAATTAAAAACAGCGGTATAATGGCGGCCTTCAACTCTTTTTTGATGGGAGGTTTCGAATGCGCCGATCATATCAACCGTTCTGGCGAAAGAATTAATCTATTGAAAGAAACCGAACATGACATTAGGTTTTTTGAAGATTATGAATTGCTGAAAGCCATAGGAATAACAACAGTTCGCGAAGGAATATGCTGGAGTTCTGTAGAAAGGTCGCTAGGACTTTTTGATTTCTCCGAAATTTTATACCGCATTCAGGTTGCAGAACAATTAGGAATTCAGGTGATTTGGGATTTGATACATTTTGGATATCCAGATGGCATTTTCCCAACTCACCCCCTATTCTGTCAGCGTTTTGAAAAATTGTGCGAAGCTTTCGCTATTTTTTATAAACAGCATTCTAATCAGCCGTTGTTTGTTGTTCCAATAAACGAAATCAGTTTTTTGTCGTGGCATTCTGGTGAAGTTAGAGGAACGGTGCCATTTGCAGTAAACAGCGGTTGGGACATTAAATACCATTTGTCCAAAGCGGCGATTATTGGAATCAAAATGCTAAAAAAAATTGATCCCAATTGTACAATCGTTTTGGTTGAACCTTTGGTAAAAATCCATCCAACTGAGGAAAAACCTGATGTTTATGAAGTCAATGAATATCAATTTCAGGCAATGGATATTATCGCTGGTAGAATTTGTCCTGAACTCGGTGGCTCAGAGGAATTTCTTGAAATTTTGGGTTTCAATTATTATTGGAATTGCCAATGGAAAAATCATGGCGAACCGCTAGAATGGCCAGATCCTTTACAAAAAAGAGCCCCATTTTCAGAATTATTGCAAATGGCCTACAGTCGTTATAACAAACCAGTAATTATTTCAGAAACAGGTCATTTTGGAATCGGCCGCACCCAATGGATTCAGGAAATTATTGCCGAATGTGTAATTGCAAAAGAGAATGGCGTTGATTTAAGAGGTGTGTGCATTTATCCGGTTACTGACCGTCCGGATTGGGATGATGTTAGCAAATACTGCGATTGTGGAATGTGGGATTTGGATGAAAACAAAAATAGAATTCCACATCAGGAGTATATTGATGCTGTTGTAGAAAGCGCTTATTATTTCACAGAAAAAGTAATTTGATTAGAAAATCGCTTTATACATTTATATAAAAAAAAACCTGTAATCAATTAGAATTACAGGTTTTTTACTTTTTTGCTTAAAAGAATTATTCTTCATCTTCTTCAGAAGCATCAAAATTGATAGTGTTATAAGCAGCTTCTGTCAAAATAGTATCTGCTTCTTTTTCTTCTTGCAATGTTTGTTCCAACAAAGCTGCTGCATCTTCTTCTTGCAATGTTAATGCAAAAGCAGCCAAAGTTCCGTAAGTAGCAATTTCGTAGTGCTCGATTTTTTGTGAAGCCGCGATAATTCCTGCGTCTCTTACTGGACCTTGTTGAGTTTCTTCCATGATGCTTTCACCTTCTTTGATAAGACCTTCCATGGCATCGCATTTTTTTGCAGAAGCTTTTTCTCCGATTAGTTTAAAAACTTCTTCTAATCTTCCGATTTGTCCTTCAGTTACTGTTAAATGCTCGTTGATTGCTTTAATAAGATTTTCTGATGTAGCATTTTTAGCCATTTTTGGTAAAGCTTTTGTCAATGCTTTTTCTGCCCAATAGATATCTTTTAGAGAGTCAACAAATAATTCTCTTAATCCTTCTGCTGCATCCGATTTCGGTTTTACAGTTTGTCCTTTAGATTGTGTTTTTGTTGCTGGAGCTTTTTTTGCACCTGTGCTTTTTGTGCTTTTAGTTTCTGTAGTTTTCATGATACTGTTTTTTAAATAATTAAACTTCTCAAAAGTAGCATTGTAATGCAGCATCTATTTACAGAATTTCTGTTACATCTTATATAATAAAAAGAATATCAATGATTTATTATTAAAAAAATGATATCAAAACCCAAAATTGGTTTAAGTTCTAACTATTAAAATAAATCCAACAATATAAAGTACTGGTAATTATATAACTAAGCTAGATTTTGATATAATATATCACCAATTGACAACTGTACATTTACCTTATAACTTTAAACATAAAGATCATGAAAACTTCAGACAAAAAAACAACTGACAACAAAGCATCAGATAAAAAAGCTGATAAAAAAGAAACAACAGCAAAAAGCTCCTCTACAAAAGCTGCCGGAGATAAAGCAGATAAAGCGGATAAAGGAACTTCTAAATCAAAAAAATAACTTTAAAACTTAATATTATGAGCACAATAGATAACAACAGCGATCAAGACCAATCATATAGATATGATTCTACTGGAAATCAAAATGATAATTCGAACGTTGATCATACTTTTACTGAAAATGCAGAGCCAGATTATGGAAATGATTTGGTAACTGGAAGAGAAGGATTGGGAAATCAAGGTTTTAACAATGAAAATTTAGGTCAGCAAGATCATCAGGATCAATTGAATAATAGTCAGATCGACAAAGAATACAATATTTCTGGTACTGATAACGAATTTGATGAAGATGATGATACCGACAACGAATTCGAGAATGAGGAATTAGATAATGATGAGTTCAACAGTGACGATCTGGATAACGAAGATGATGAAGATGATTCATTTGACGAAGAAGATAGCGACAGCAACTCGTTTAGCAATAATTTATCGGAAACAGATCCGGATGGCACAGATCCTAATCGTTACCAATAAATTCAAAACAAAAAAAACCGTCAATGACGGTTTTTTTTATACACACTATTGAGAAATTCTCAGATGCAAAAAGTTACTTTGAACTATTATTTTTAAAATCAGCATTGACTTTTTTCATTCCCTCAAAAACTAGTCTTGCCACTTCTATAGCGCCTTTTGTTTGAAAATGAGTATTATCATTTTGTCCTTCTGGATAAGCTTCGAATTTTCCAGTGGGCAGATTCATAAAGTAATTTTCAGAAACAAAATCTTTTCCTTTTTTGGTAAAAAATTCTCTCGAAGCTTTGTTTAAATCTATCAGCGGCACATGCATTTCGGCAGCAACATCTTTGGGCGCTTTGTCGTAGTCGCCGTGAACATCGTTTAGAACATTATCTTTCCAAGGAAAATTTCTCGCAACCGGAGTCAGGATAATTGGATACGCGCCTTTTTCTCTCGCCTGCGATACAAACAATCTCAAAAATTCTTTGTAACCTTCGACATCCACATAACGCTCAGTTTTGTCTTTGGCACCATCGTTGTGTCCAAATTGCATGATGACAATATCACCTTTTTTAAGGTTTTCATAAACTGATCTCCAACGTCCTTCCTGGAAAAAAGTTCTGGTGCTTCGTCCTCCTTTGGCTCTGTCATCAACAAAAGCGCTATCTGTTTTGATCAAATTTTTTATTTGCTTCAAACTGTCTTTGACCAAAAACTGCTGAAAAACTTGTCCCCAACCCGTAATTGGATAGCGTACTTTCATATAATCTTTTCCCGGTTCGTAGTTATTTGCATAATCGGCCATTGTAGAATCGCCTATTAAATAAACAGTTGTGATAGCTGCTTTCTTTGTATTGAAAGCCAAAGCTATAACGCAGATCGCTGCACAAAAAAATGGAACTATAATTCTTGATTTCATTATTAAATTGGTTAAAAATTTAGTATAAAAATGATAGTAGTAAATGACGTTGATTCGACCAAGAACAAAGGCTATGAGTTTACATCAAACTTAAAGAACTTCTGTTGAATTCCATTATTTTTTTATCACTTTTACTTTGTAAGTTGTTGCTTTACTTTTTCGAGTAATAAGAAACTAAGACATAATTACTTATTTCAAATTTTATATAAAAAATAAATTAAGTTTGTATTTTGAATACAATTGAAAATGAAACTACTATAACCATTTTCACAAAACAAATAACCGAAAATACTTTAACCAAAAAACCATTAAAAGCTCAATGAAAAAAATACATTATCTCGCGTTTTTACTGAATCTGCTCACATTAAACGCTTTTGCACAGACAAAATTACCTTATAAAAACACTGATTTACCAATAGAACAACGTGTAAATGACTTGGTTTCAAGAATGACTGTCGATGAAAAAATCAATCAATTGATGGATTCGGCACCAGCTATTGAACGCCTTGATGTTCCAGAATACAATTGGTGGAATGAATCTTTGCACGGTGTTGCACGTGCTGGATTCGCAACGGTTTTTCCACAATCTATTTCAATTGCTTCGTCATGGGACCGTCAGTTAATTTTTGATGTAGCCAATGTTATTTCTGATGAGGCACGTGCCAAACATCACGAATATTTAAGACGAGGACAGCACGGCATGTATGAAGGACTAACTTTCTGGTCTCCAAATATTAACATTTTTCGTGATCCGCGTTGGGGTCGTGGGCATGAAACTTACGGAGAAGACCCTTTCCTTACTAGTCAATTGGGACTTAATTATGTAAAAGGACTTCAGGGGAATGATCCAAAATACCTAAAAGTAATCGCTACAGCCAAACATTTTGCCGTGCATTCTGGTCCTGAGCCATCGCGTCATCATTTCAATGCCGAAACCAGTGATGTGGATTTGTACGAAACATATCTCCCAGCATTTCGGACTTTGGTAACAGAAGGTCATGTGTACTCGGTGATGGGCGCTTATAATCGTTTTAGAGGAGAATCAGCGAGTGCGAGTCCGTTTTTGTTTAATATCCTGAGAAATGTTTGGGGTTTTAATGGCTACATTGTGTCAGATTGTGGTGCTGTAACAGATATTTGGAAATATCATAAAATAACAAATGACGCTGCTTCGGCTTCGGCGTTGGCAGTAAAAGATGGTTTGGATTTAGAATGTGGAACTGATTTCAAATCATTAAAAGAAGCTCTGAATCGCAAATTGATTACCGAAGCAGAACTTGATGTTGCTGTAAAACGTTTGTTTACCGCTCGTTTTAAACTTGGTATGTTCGACCCTGATGATATTGTGCCTTACGCTCAAATTCCCTATTCTGTAAATAATAATGCTGCTCACGATTATTTAGCACGAGTTGCTTCTCAAAAAAGCATTGTTCTTTTGAAAAATCAGAATAAAACACTTCCTCTTTCAAAAAACATAAAAACGATTGCCGTAATTGGACCAAATGCTGATGATGTGCAATCTTTGTGGGGGAATTACAGTGGAGTTCCAAGTAATCCAGTAACGGTTTTAAAAGGGATCAAAAACAAACTGGAACCCAATGCAAAAATACTTTATGCTAAAGGAACAGATCTTGCAAAAGGAGTTCCGGAAATGAATCCAATTCCATCCATTTATCTTCAAAACGAAAATGGAATTCAAGGACTGACAGCTGAATATTTTGACAATTTGGATTGGAAAGGAAAACCGCTTTTTACCCGTATCGATGATAATATTGATTTTCATTGGGATATCAATACACCAGATCCCCGCATGAAAATGGGGAATTACAGCGTTCGATGGACGGGTTATATTGTAGCGCCAAAAACGGGAACCTATGATATTTCGGACTGGTCAAAACCTTTTATGACTGTTCAAATTGAAGCAAAAGAAGCTTCTGGTGGAAAGAACAATCACCATCCGCGCATTCGTTCACAAAGAATCGAATTGGAAGCTGGAAAAAAATACAAAATAGAAGTGAAATACCAGAATTTCTACGGAGATGCAATAGCGCAACTATTGTGGGCAGAACCAGAAGAAAATTTATTGCAGGAAGCTAAAGATGTTGCCAATCAAGCCGATGCTGTAGTCTTGGTTTTAGGACTAAATGAACGCTTGGAAGGTGAAGAAATGAAGGTAGAAGCCGCAGGTTTCGAAGGTGGAGACCGCACCAGCCTCGACTTACCAGCGAATCAACAAGAATTGATGGAAGCTATGGTCGCGACAGGAAAACCAGTGGTTGTAGTTTTAATAAACGGAAGTGCACTCTCGATAAATTGGGCTAATGATAACGTTCCGGCCATTCTTACAGCCGGTTATCCTGGACAGCAAGGTGGTAATGCGATTGCTGATGTACTTTTTGGCGATTACAATCCCGCAGGCCGATTACCTGTTACTTATTACAAATCTGTAGATCAGCTTCCGGCTTTTGAAAATTATAATATGGAAGGCCGAACGTATCGTTATTTTACTCAAAAACCACTTTATCCATTTGGATTTGGTTTGAGTTATACTAAATTCAAATACAACAAACTTCAGCTTCCGGCGACTAGTGACTCGGATAAAGAGTTGGAAATACTTGTCGATGTGACTAATGTTGGTGACCGTGACGGAGAGGAAGTAGCAGAATTATATTTGAAAGATGAAAAGGCCTCTACCCCACGCCCTATTTGGCAATTGGAAGGTTTCGAACGGATTAGTCTTAAAAAAGGCGAGACGAAAACTGTTCGTTTCAAAATTACTCCTAGACAATTATCATTGATTAATAAAAAAGACCAACGTGTTGTTGAGCCAGGTTGGTTCACTATTTCTGTTGGAGGAAAACTGCCAGACGAATCAAAAGATACAAGAATTAGCCGATTCCTAGTTACTGGAAAACAAACTGTACTTGAAAAATAGAATATAGCAAAGCTTAAAAGTTGAAAAGCCTTTTTGTCTTGAACAAAAAGGCTTTTCTTCATTTTATACAATTCTTTACTTTAGTTAAAATAAAGAAAAAAGATTATTACGAAGAACTGATGCCCTAGCCCTGATAGTAGTGGAAATCCTTGTGGGCTGGGGTTCAGCCCACAAGATTGAAACGTATAGCAGGATTAAGCTCCTAATTATTTTTATTAAATTTAATTAATAGCATAAAAAAAATGCCTGAAGAAAACTCCAGGCATTTTGTAATAAACTTCGAAAACTACTATTCTATGATTAATTTTTGGGTGGTTAATTTGTCGTCTTGTTCTACTTTGATTACGTAAATTCCTCTTGGCAAATTAGGCAGGCTTAATACATTATTTGCTGTCTGTAGCGAAAATACATTTTTGCCTGACACATCGGTTAATTGTATTTTTTTGGTGCTATTTGATGGAGTAACGACGTTTATTTTATGGTCTGTTACTGGATTTGGAAAAATAGCAACGCCTTTGATGACATTCGTATCAACGCCTAAAGTACACGGAATGTCAGTAACATTTACAGTACGAGTTATCGATGATTCGTTATTTAAAGCATCTTTGGCTGTGTACGTAAGGATGTATTGACCGGATTTTTCGACATCAACTACTCCAGAAACCACCACCGAAGCGGTAATGTCTGCGCCCAAATTATCCGTAGCAGTAAAGCCAGGTTCAGTGTAAATGCATCCTCTGTTGATAGTAACAACTGCATCACCCAAAAGCGTGATTACTGGTTTTGCTCTTTCGATTGTAACGGTCCAGTTTACAGTTGTACCGTTTTCAGCGGTAACTTTATATACAAATGGTGAAATATAATTTAATGGTGTTACTCCACTGCTTTGTACAATTGCGCCCAAAGTCACTGTTGCAAAATCCGAAACTTGGAATACTGGAACTAATGTAGATAAAGTTGCATTATTGTTAACATATAATTTTATTGTTTTTGCGGCCACATCAATTTGGGTTGGACCAACTTGATTTTGTACCGAATAGCTAATAAAATTGGCTTCGCTGTTTTTTCCAACATTTACCGTAATCATGTAATTGGTTTGCGAAAGCTTATTTTCGGAAATAACGGAAACGATTCTTGGTATCGAATAATCTAATGGCGATGTTTTGGAACCAATTTGTTTTACAGTATCAATAAAAAGTTCTGCGCCTGGTGAAACCTGAAAACTTGCTATTAAATTAGATAAGTTATACCCATAAGGAACATCGGCCACAACGTTGTTACCAACAATAGTTGCAACTATTTCCTGAGGCAATCCAGGATTATCTTCTGGTTTGAAAGTATAGCTAAGTAATTTACTTTCATTACTTAATCCTGAAAGAACTTTTATAGTATAATTTTCAAGAATACCGGTATTAAAACCTACACCAATTACGGTTAAAGTAACAGGATTTGTATAATCATTTGCAGTGACACCACTTACTTGAGGGATATCGTTTATTTTTACCAAACTGTTCATTCCAACTGAAAAATTGGCAACTACATTTTTGACGTCAGCGCCATCATTCAATAAAATAGTATACGTTTTTGAAGCCGCATCATATGAAGACGAAAGCTGGTTTGCAAATTCTAATTTTTGTAATAAAACCGGAACGTTCCAGAACTTTCCTTCACCAATTTTATCGGTATCGGCATTTGTTACAATAGCAGTATTATCGTTTGACGAGTAATCAAAAACAAACTGTTTGTCTCCTTCACTAAACGGATAGTAAGCTAATAAACCTGGTTCACTTCCAAGATATCTTGTCGTTGTGTTGGCAGCAATTGTTGCCTGATCGCGGACACCTGACCAGATTCGGACTTCATCAATATTTCCGTTTAAACCACGGGCCAAGCCAGCATTGTTTCCGATGAAAGCAGCAGCATTTGCATTGTTGCTTGCAGCAGCAGCTGTACCTGTCGATGTATAAGGAACGGAAACGCCATCAATATAAATTGTATACTCATTGGCCGCACTTACTGTAAAGGCAATATGATGCCATTTATTTTGCTGAATTGAATTCAGTCCTGTATTTAGAACATAAGAACCAGTTGCGGTTGTAATAGAAACCACCAAACTGTTTTCTTTGTAAGTTGCCAGATTGTTATTGTTGTGTATAAAAGCTAATACGGTACTTTTATCCAAAATTCTTCCAAAGACTGATGGTTGCTTTTGATTAACCCAAGCTTCAAAAGTATAGTTGTTGCTCAGTGCCAATACCGGAGTAATATCTGTTTTTACATAATCATTTACCCCATCAAAAGTTCCTACAACATTTACTGCATAATTAGCTACATGCGTAAAAGTGACTGTTTTTAGATCATTTGTCGGGTCGGTATCTCCTTCTAATTTAGTATAAACATCAATTGAATAATCTCCTGGCGCGCTTACATCAGCTTTTGCTGTAAATGTATAGGAAGCTGTCGTTCCTTTGGCAATAGTGCCTGTAAAAGTTTCGACCACCTCTGGTCCGCCATTGATTTTATAAGCAATTGGGAAATTGGAAATATCTCCTTCTGAATAATTACGAATAACTGCTTTTACTGTCACTGGTTTTAAGCCCGGTTTTATTGGCGAAGTGATTGCGTCTACACTGGCATCAGCAGCGGTAAAAGGCAACACATTTATAGTATACTCTTCTACTTCAAAATCTGGGCTTGAACTAGTCAATCCGTCAGTAGTTGGTCCAAGATTTACATTATAATCTTCACCTGGCGCGCGAAACATATGAACAATGCGCATTAGTTTTTCACCTGCTGTTGTAGTAGCAGGAATTGTTAAACCTGGCGCAAGTGTAAAATAATGTCTAAAATAATGTGTACTCACTGCTGATGGAATCGCAGGCGCAGCAGAAGTTGCAGTCGTATTTACCCAAAAATTACCGGCATAAAACTCATCTGTCAAATTACCATCTCCATTTAAATCAATCACAATCATTGTAAACACACCAGCTGTTGTAGTTATATCTCTGGTAATAGGTGCATCTGGCTTGGTAATTGTAACCTCAGGTTGATAAGTAAATCCCGCATATACAGGAATTTTTATATTTTTAAAATCGGTATAACCTGATATTCCAGAAGTATTTACAACATCTTTAAATTTTAATTTTGAGATTGCAAAGCCATTAACATTGGTGTGCAGTGGCAAATCATTTTTGTTGTACACTTCTTTTTCAATAGCATCATTTTCGGCATTATCATCAGCTACATCAACACCGCTTTTGATTTTATAAGTAGCACCAACTGTAGATAAATCTGCTTTTGTTGTAAAAGTAAAAGCAACAGTTGAATAAGCATCAATCGTTGGTACAACATCTGTAACTTTTGCACCATCATTGATTTGATAATAAACCGGAAGATTCGTCAAAGCTACAGGTCCTAAATTGCTTACTTCAATAGTTATATCTTCTGCATTTGTCTTTTTACCAAGAGTCTCTGGACTAATAATTGCAGTAACTCCGGCATCATTTACTGTTGGTTTTTCCACACAACTGATATTTGCAACCCATCCTTCCGTATTCACTGCTTCATCTGATGAAAATGCAAATGTCAATTCACCATTAGCGGCTGTAGAAGTAAATGATGGTGGTAATGTTGTTCCTGTAAATGCGCCTAATAATGTATCGTTTGTGGTTGGTCCATTAAAAACATACAAATAATCATATCCTTCTTCCAAATCAAAAGCTGTGAAATCAACTTTGATACTACTTCCAACTGTACCAGGCTTGAAAGTTGTGATTTGAGTAAGATTGTCTGCATAATTGCCATAACGTGTTCCACTATCTGTAAATATTGCAGAACAAGTTGTTACTGCTGCAGAGCCACTCAAGACATCTGTTCCAATATTTAAAACATTTTTGGTAATAGTATTATTTTCTGGAACAACATCGTCTGGATAATCTACACTAGCTGTAACGGCATATAATCCAGGAACAGAAAAATTTGCTTTTTGAATAAAGCTATAAGTTACTTCGGTCAGCGGGTCAATTGGTCCGGGAATAGTTTCCACCACTGCTGCCCCATCATTAATTTTATAGGAAACTGGAATGTTACTGATAGCAATAGGCGAATTATTATATACTTTTACAGTTATTGTTTCTGAGGCGGTAAGTCCGGTATTTGGAATTAATGCTGATAATTTTAAATCAGTTGCTGTGGCTTCAAAAATTTCTACATTATCAACAGAAACAGAACTATATACGTTTTCACTATTAACTACTATGAAATCATTATTGATTACAGATTCTAATTTCACGCTGAATTTAGTTCCCGCATAAGCTGACAAATCATACGTCAGAACTTTATTTCCTGATAAAGTAGTTCCGCCGTAAATACTAATATTTTCGTTACTTTTTAATACAGTTCCATTAACTACAACTCTAAAAAAGTTTGTATTTGCTGGACCAACAGTATTCCAAACCAAATTAAATTTCAAGCGGATTGCTTTCCCTGCCAAATCTGTCCCATCGATATCACAGAATGCAACCCCTTTTATATAATCAGGATTGCTAGGAAAAGCATTAGCAACTGTGCTTGCAACCCACGGTGCAGCTCCAGGATCTCCCGATCCCGCCATTTTTGCACCATCAAGCAAAACAGGATCTATAAATTCGTATTTGACAACACCTGTTTTTCCTTTGTAAAAAACATAATTGGTGGCTTTTCTATCATTGAAATCTTCTTTAAACGGTAAATTTGATGCGTTGAGAACCGGTGCTGAAACTGGATCTACATTGACAGCTCTTACTCTTTCTGAAGTTATACCTGTAGCAATATCAATCGCGCGGACAGAAAACCAATTGTCTTCACTGACAGTTAGATTTTCGAAAGTATAGGTGGGATCGGTAACTGTAGCTACCACATCAAACTTATAACCATTCATTTTCAAAACTTCATATTTTGCTCCGGCGATAGGATCCCATACCATTTTATAAGATGATACTCCACATACCGCAGGTTCGATCGTCAAATTTTCAGGCTCAGTCATAATTGTAAATACTTCTTTGGAAACATCTACTCTGCTTCCTGCACTAACACGGATTTTGGCATTTGCGGCTATGCCTGCTGGTACTTTCCAAAGAAAATTTCTTGCTGAGGACGGAATGTCTTTGGCTATTATTTTATAATTTACCCCACCATCTTCAGAGTATTCCAGAGTAAAAGGTTTTGGCTCTCCTTCATAATCCCAACGAATATATTCTGTTGAATCTGTATTGAATTTTTCACGACCAATCGGATAAGTCAAAATCAATTCTGGAGCAACATAATCATAAACTACTGCAAACTCCTGACTATCTAACGGAACCTTAGTTCCTGTAACTACAATTTTATAAGAACCAGCTTCGGGATTATCTAAAGTTATTTGTTCAATATTATTCAATTTATCAACTCCTCTTGTAGCATTTGCATTCGGCAAAGTGGGATTTAAAACCCATGGAAGTGTCGTTACTCCATTCTTTACAATTTTAATATCTAAATCATTCACCTGAATAGTTGAAACACCTGGTGTTGTACCTGGATCTGAATAGGCAAGCATTATTTTTAATGATACTAATCCAGATGGAATTACAATTTCTTTTTCATAAACTTCGCCATTTGCAACTGACGCTGTATAAAACGTTTTATTGTCTAATGCCTTTACTGCTCTTAATCCATTTATATTCCCAAATCCATATTTATAGTCAGGGCCAGGATTTCCAGCATCATGTGCCGTATTTGTCACAAGTGCTTTCATCAAAGAAGCTAATGGTTTTGTATTGTATGTATTTTTATATCTTTCATCAAGCAATGCCACAGTTCCAGTAACTCCCGGAGTTGCCATTGATGTTCCGCTCATAACCTGATAGCTGTTACTATAATCCAATGAGTAAACATTAGTACCTACAGCCGCAATTTGAGGCACCAATCGACCATCAATTGTTGGTCCAAAACTACTATAACTACTTATTACGTCATTAGGATCGTTAGCTGCAACATGCAAAGCGTTTTTAGAGTTTTTTGTTGAAGTATTAAATCCTCCTGCATATGCAGTTTGTGCATTTCCATTAGAATAAACATTTAATAAATAAGGATATTTTACTGTAACTTCATCATCTCCGCGATCACCAGCATTATATCTATTTCTATTGTATCCAGAGGCAAGATTTATTCCATAGGAGTTTGAAGTAAGTTCAACACCATCATTCTTTGCTGCCAATTCTCTCTCGGCATAAACAGGCAGACCATTAGACTGAGTATTAAAATTCCAACCATATAGTAAAACCTCAGGAGCCATTCCCTTTGCTCTTGGATCTAGTAAACCGGCTCCTCCAATAGTACCTGCAGTGTGTTCACCGTGAGAAGAATTAGTTTCATATTCTCTATTAATAACTCTACCAGTAAAATCTTTATGGTTTTCGATGTTACCGTCCCATACACCAACTTTTACTCCTTTTCCAGTCAGACTATAACCTATTCCTGGAATTTCAGAATTGAGCACATTTGCTTTATGCGAGGTTCTTCCCGGTAAATTATCGCTTTCTACAGGTGCAGGAATTATTTCGATATTCTGAACCCAATTTAATTTAGCAATTTGCTCTAATTTTTCTTTAGGAGCTTCCAGATAAACTTCATCAAAAAGAGGATTATCCTTTATGTTTTTAACAGAAAAATTAGCCAAATCTTGTGCAACAATTTTGCTGTCTATTCCTTTAAAATAGCTAACCACAACTTTTACTGAGTTATTAATCCCTAATGCATAATCCGGAATTGTGCCTTCTACAATAACAGGATCTAATTTATATAATGGGTTAACTGTTATTTGTGTTCTAATGTTATCAGAAACCCCGCCTTTTGTATAATATTGAGTGTTTACTGCTGCATAATAGGCATTGGCCGACAAATAATTTAATAAAGTTACTCCTTGTTCTTTGAGCTTTTGTTGTTCGGCTAAAGATGGAATCCTGTTGAATTGCAGCAACGTATATTCTGTTTTCGGACTCTGTTTACTGGTACTATTTTTAAGTCCATCAACTTGTTGCTTAAAATTTGGAGTCGTAATTATACTATTTCCATTGATCGAAATTGTATAGTCATTTTGATTTACATTTTGTGCCCATCCTGAAATGGTAAAAAGCATCACAATAAATCCGAGTAATTTTTTTCTCATCTGTACTTTCTTATTTAATTAAACAATCAATACAGTAAAGCTAGTAATTAATTAATAATGAATATGTTACAGAATATAATTTTGTCAAGCAAACAGTAAGAAAAACATTATTGCTAAAAACGTATGAAAAATATTGTTTTATTTATAAAAAAATACACGTGAATTGTTAAATTATTATAAAAAAGGATTTAAAAGGAAAAAGAAGTATTACCAAAATTATGTAATTCATTAATATTTAACAACATAAAGCACAAAAAAAGCTTCTTATAATTGAATTTTTATATCAAAAAAGATAGCAGCGTTTTCCTTTTTACACTTAAAGGAATTCATAAAAACAAAACAAATTCCAAAAAAAATAGACAACCATTTTGGATAGTTATCTATTTAAAAGTTTCTTTTAAGTACTCCGTTACTTTTTAGACCAAACTTCATCTAATTTTTCGTAATCGATTGGAACAGCGGCTTCTTGTTTCCTTAGCCTTCCCGATTCAAATCCCCTGACTAATATGGTTTCAATCAAATAATCTTCATTATCCTCAAAAGGGCGATATTTCCTTTTTAAATCAATATTGAACATATTGGCAGTTGTATTTGACCAAAATGCTTTCCACCCACTTTTGAGATTTTTAATCAAATCATAAGTTGTTACGCCGGTTTGTCTATCAATTAATTTGACCAAAATTTGACCTTGTTTACGGGACAGTTTTTTTAAACGAGCTTCAAATTCGTTGCTTAAATAATCTTCAACAATTTTAAAGTATTTCTTTTTATCTCTATTATTAGTGAATTTTTCCATACCTCTATTTAATGCGGTCAATCTCTCCGACGCAATTCTGGCATATGGATAAGTGGCGTAAACTCTTCGTTGTAGTAACAAAAACTGTTTTTTATCTTCATCACTCATTTTCTGTCTTTCAATAAGCAATTCAGGTAAAACAATTGTATCTCCAAATATACTATCTGCTTCTGTCAGTACATACCCCATTGGTGTATTGTCATTTTTTGGGTCTTGCGCATGAACTGAAAGGAATGAAAAAAAGCAAAAAAATAAAATTATATAGGGCTTCATGAAGAAATATTTTTAACACAAAACTATACATTAAATATAGAACTATAAAGACAAATTTCTAATTTAGCAAAAAAATATTTTATATGAGTACTGAATCAATACTGAACACATCGTCTATAGACTTTTTAGAAAAATATCTGAATAATGCCTCTCCTACCGGAGCTGAAAGTGAAGGACAAAAAATATGGATGGATTATTTAAAACCCTACGTTGACACCTTTATTACCGATACTTACGGAACAGCTGTCGGAGTGATTAATCCCGATGCCCCTTACAAAGTTGTCATTGAAGGTCATGCCGATGAAATTGCCTGGTATGTAAATTATATCACAGAAGATGGTTTGGTATACGTAATTCGAAACGGTGGTTCTGATCATCAAATCGCTCCTTCTAAACGTGTAAACATTCATACTAAAAATGGAATTGTAAAAGGTGTTTTTGGTTGGCCAGCCATTCATACAAGAAACAGAGATAAGGAAGAAAACCCAAAAATTAGCAATATTTTTATTGACTTAGGTTGCGATAACAAGGAACAAGTTGAAAAACTGGGAGTTCATGTGGGATGTATTATTACTTATCCAGATGAATTTATGATAATGAACGGGAATAAATTTGTTTGTCGTGCTATAGATAACCGAATGGGAGGTTTTATGATTGCTCAGGTTGCGCGTTTACTTCATGAAAATAATATACAATTGCCTTTTGGACTATATATTACAAATGCTGTTCAAGAAGAAGTTGGTTTGAGAGGTGCTGAAATGATCACACAAACGATCAAACCAAATGTTGCTATTGTAACCGATGTTTGCCACGATTCAACAACGCCAATGATTGATAAAAAAATTGAAGGTGAAACTAAAATCGGAAGAGGTCCTGTTGTGACTTATGCTCCTGCTGTTCAAAATAATTTGAGAGAATTGATTCTGGATACTGCAATTGAGAAAAACATTCCGTTTCAGCGTTTGGCTTCGTCAAGAGTTACTGGTACAGATACTGATGCTTTTGCTTACAGTAATGGTGGTGTAGCTTCGGCATTGATTTCACTTCCACTTCGATATATGCATACAACGGTCGAAATGGTGCATCGTGATGATGTCGAAAATGTAATCAAATTGATTTATGAAACACTTTTGAAAATTGAAAATAACGAAACCTTTTCATATTTTAAATAATAATCTAAAGAGCATCATTTTATAGTGATGCTTTTTTTTATGTAAATATTTAACAAAACAACTTTGCTATGGATGTTGAAATACTTGCCCGCATACAGTTTGCTTTTACAATTGCATTTCATTATATCTATCCTCCATTAAGTATTGGAATTGGTCTGATACTGGTTATTCTGGAAGGACTTTATCTCAAAACCGGAAATAAAGATTATGAAATCCTGACTCGTTTTTGGATCAAAATATTTGCTGTAACTTTTGGAATTGGTGTGGCTACGGGAATCATAATGGAATTTGAATTTGGAACGAACTGGGCGGTATATTCACGTTATGTTGGTGATATTTTTGGCAGTGCATTAGCCGCCGAAGGCTTATTCGCTTTTGGATTGGAAAGTACTTTCCTGGGAATATTGCTTTTTGGATGGAATCGGGTAAAACCTTGGGCTCATTTTGTATCGACTTTAGGTGTGTTTTTGGGTTCTATGTTTTCTGCAGTATGGATTGTGGTGGCTAATTCGTGGCAACAAACTCCTGCTGGTTATCATATTGTTGGCGAAGGATTACACGCCCGCGCCGAAGTAACTGATTTTTGGGCAATGGTCTTCAATCCATCAAGTGTTGACAGAATTATTCATACTTGGCAAGGAGCCATTTTAGCAGGTGCTTTTCTGGTTCTAAGTGTGCATGCTTATTATATCAGAAAAGGGCGTTTTGTAGAAATATCAAAAAAAGCGTTCAAAATAGCATTGGTCGTTGCGACTTCCGTTTCTCTAATGCAATTGATTTCTGGTCACAGTTCTGCTGATGGAGTTGCTGTCAATCAGCCTGCAAAACTAGCAACAATGGAAGGTCATTTTGAAAAAGACAAACCTGCCGACCTATATCTTTTCGGTTGGGTTGATAAAGAAAAACAAAAAGTTACTGGAATTGGAATTCCTGGTGGCTTATCATTTTTGGTTCATCAAGATTTTAATGCTCCGATAAAAGGATTAAATAATTTTCCTGTTGAAGACAGACCTAGTCAGATCAATGCCGTTTTTCAGTTTTATCATATCATGATTGCTATTGGACTAGCATTAATAGCAATTTCATTATATGCCAGCTTTTTATGGTGGAGAGGAAAATTATTTGAAACCAAATGGCTTTTATGGGTATTCTCATTTTCAGTTATTTTACCACAAATAGCCAATCAGGTGGGCTGGTTTACTGCCGAAATGGGAAGACAACCTTGGGTGGTTTACGGTCATTTAAGAACCAGTGATGCGTTCTCTCAAGAAGTTACAGCAAACCAAATAGTGTTTTCTCTGGTGATGTTTACAGTTGTTTATTCCTTATTACTTGTCTTATTTCTATACGCTGTCGATAAAAAAATAAAACACGGACCTTATGATGAATCAACCAATCCTATAACTTTCAAATCATTTTAATATTATGGAAACATTTTTAGGAATTGACTATCCCACATTATGGTATTTGGTAATCGGATTGCTTTTTTCGGGTTATGCGATTTTAGAAGGTTTTGATTTTGGTGCCGGAGCATGGCATTTATTTTTGAGAAAAGATTTAAGCCGAAGAATTGCTATAAACGCTATTGCTCCTGTCTGGGATGCCAATCAAGTTTGGTTAATTATTGGCGGAGGTGCATTATTTGCAGGATTTCCGGTTATGTACGCTACGATGCTTTCTGCTATGTATGTTCCATTTATGCTTTTTTTAATGCTAAATGTGCTTCGCGCTGCTGCCATAAAATTCAGAAGTGTCGAAGAAATGTTGTGGTGGAGACGAGGCTGGGATATTATTTACAGTGTTTCTAGTATTTCAATTGCCTTTTTACTCGGCGTAGTTTTGGGAAATATTTTACTTGGTTTTGCTTTAGGCCCTAATTTTACCTATCATGGAGGCGTCTTTTTTTATTTTCTAAATCCTTATGCAATCATGGTAGGATTTACAACTTTATCGATTTTTATGACGCAAGGGGCAATTTATCTTCTATTAAAAACAGAAGGAAGATTACACGAAAGACTAACTTTCCTCCTTCAAAAAGGAATGATTTTTTTCATCATTAGTTTTGGAATTACCACATTGTATACACTGATATTCATTCCAGAGGTTACTGCAAACTTTAGGGAACATCCAGTTTATTTTGTGGTTCCTGTTATTTCTTTTTTGGCTGTAGCAAATGTTCCGCGACTGGTTTCAAAAAAACAATACATGATGGCTTTGATTTTTTCGTCGTTGACAATGGCTTTTTTGTTAATTCTGGTAGCCTTGCAATTGTATCCAACACTTTTAATTTCAACTATTGACCCTAAATACAATGTAACTATTTACAATGCTGCATCTTCACAAAAATCATTAGGCATTATGTTGACAATAGTTGCCATCGGTGCTCCTTTATTAGCAACATACTTCTTCTTTTTATACAGAACATTTAATGGAAAAGTAAAACTTGACGATACCAGCTATTAAATAAAAATAACCTTTTTGCCCCACAAATATGAAATACATTTATGTTTTATTAACGCTCTTTGCAACAACATTTCTTTGGTCTATTATCAATCCGAAAGAAGGATTTACTTGTTTCCTCGAAATCATTCCGGCAATAATTGGGCTTTTAATTTTAATATTTACTTTCAAAAAATTCAGATTTACCAATTTCACCTATACTTTGATTCTACTCCATTGTATCATACTTTTTATTGGCGTTCATTACACTTACGCTGAAGTTCCGCTTTTTGATTATATCAAAGAAGCATTTCATCAAAGCCGAAACAATTATGATAAAATTGGTCATTTTGCACAAGGATTTGTCCCAGCGATGATTATACGAGAACTATTTATTAGAAAAAATGTAATAGCCAATCAAAGTTTTTTCAACTTTATAATTGTTTGTATTTGTTTAGCGATTAGTGCCGCCTATGAATGGATCGAATGGTTCGTTTCTATTGCTACAGGTGATGGTGGAGATGCTTTTTTAGGAACTCAGGGATATGTTTGGGATACACAGTCTGATATGTTGTTCGCAACTATTGGAGCTATTACTGCTTTACTAACTTTATCAAAAGTACAAGATAACAAATTGGAAAAACAGTTTGATTTATAAATAAAAAAAAGCAACATTATACCCTTTATAATGATGCTTCTTTTCAAAACCTCTAAGCATTATTTAATTAATTCATTCCGATGAATTTTTCAGCATTGAATGAATTTTTAGACACAGAATTACCGTTAATTACTTTAAAATCTAAAGGTCGAGTCTCATTGGTTTCATTACTTTCAATGATTAATTCCAA
>Ga0308157_10004247_pt1 | contig 19271 bp, 21 predicted proteins | sample PhyBR1_FD_201035 | JGI IMG/M metagenome (GOLD analysis project Ga0308157, IMG submission 201035) | Phyllosphere microbial communities from UC Gill Tract Community Farm, Albany, California, United States - DLSLB.R1 | ecosystem: Host-associated > Plants > Phyllosphere > Unclassified | place: USA...
TGCACGATAAAGGCCTTTCAATCGGGTGGGTCAGCATGCCGGTTTCGGAACGCTGCGGAACAATGGCTTGGAATCTACACTACCGGGGATGTCAGCGCTGCGAGAGCCATATTAGACAAAAGTGGCTTAAGACCAGACTTTTTAGTTCTCGGAGAGTGAGCTGAGTGGGCTGTCGAGTTTAACAGTCCAAATACGGCATGGGCCCGGAAGCGGTGAGATTGCTTGGAACCAGTCGGATGCAGCTTGGCAAGTTCATTGGTCCATAACGCGATATACGAGTTTTGGAGCTTGCGCACCAAGGCCAATTCCGCCGCCGGCAAGGATTTCAGATCGCGGTCTTGAACCTGAAGAATGTCCGGGCGAGACAGCGAAAAATCGGTGTGGAAATCAACTAGGCGGGAGAGCACTTCCAAGGCTGAGCCGCCAGCTTCGCAGGCCTTTTGTCCGCCGTCGTAGATGTCCTTTGACATGTCTACCAAGAGCGCAATTAATACGGCTTGTTTTCCCGCGAAATGACGGTAAACCGCCGGGCCTGAGATCCCGCAGGCAGCACCGAGATCTTCTAGAGAGACTCCTGCGTAACCGTGCTGGGCAAACAGTCTGGTGGCTTCGCGCAACAGGGCTTCTCGTCGTTCAGCTTTGGCGCGTTCGCGGTCTGTTGGTTCGTTGAGAGCCTGGTATCTACCGGCCATCACCATCTTCTCCTCACGACGTCGCGCCATACTCTGGACAAGTGTGACCCGTGCCACTACTGTCAAAAATGAAGCTGTTTACCCATCGGTAGGCAGCAATCAGTTAACAAGTATTAACCATACGCGTCACACAGTGTGCTTCCAAGACCTGCGCTCATCGATCGCAATAATCGATCGTGAGTGAGATCAAATAAGCATGCGGTCCACTGCACGGACAACGTCCCTCAACGAAGAGAGAGTCTGATGATTAACCTCGAACTCGATGATCAATACCAAGACCTGGTAAGCATGGTCCGAGAATTTGCCCAAGAAGTGGTTGCCCCGCAGAGCGCCGAGAACGACGCTAATCATTCTTTCCCCTATGACATCGTGAAACAAATGGGTCAGATGGGATTATTTGGTCTGCCGATTTCTGAAGAATATGGCGGCTCGGGCGGAGACTACTTCCATCTAGCGCTGGCGCTAGAAGAATTGGGCAAGGTCGATCAATCGGTAGCCATTACCCTAGAAGCGGGTGTGTCCCTGGGTGCTATGCCGATCTATCGATTCGGCAACGAGGAACAGAAGCAAAAATGGCTCCAACCGTTGGCCACCGGCGAACGTCTTGCCGGATTTGGTCTCACGGAACCTGGAGCGGGTTCGGATGCATCGGCAGCGCTGACCAAAGCAACACTAGATGATGGCCAATGGGTCATCGACGGGGCCAAGGAATTCATCACCAACTCTGGCACCGATATCACTTCGCACGTCACTGCCACAGCCGTGACCGGAGTTGACCAAGGGACCGGCAAAAAAGAAATTTCCGCCATTATCGTGCCCACCGGCACGCCAGGATTCACCGCGCAGAAGGCTTACAACAAGGTGGGTTGGCATGCTAGTGATACCCATCCGCTAAGTTTCGACTCGGTTCGAGTGCCAGAAGAGAATCTCTTAGGCGAGCGCGGAAGAGGATATGCCTACTTCCTAGAGATCCTCGATGAAGGACGTATTGCGATTGCAGCTTTGGCAACCGGTGCTGCGCAGGGATGTTTGGATGAAGCCGTGAAGTACGCCAAAACCCGAACGACCTTCGGCAACGCGATTGGTACCAATCAGGGCATTTCATTCATGATCGCCCGCATGGCCTCGCGCGCCCACACCGCACGACTGGCCTACTACGCGGCAGCAGCCAAGATGTTGGCCGGCAAGGACTTCAAAATTGAAGCGGCTCATGCCAAGCTCGTAGCCAGTGAGGCGGCCATGGATAACGCCCGAGATGCCACCCAGATCTTTGGCGGTTACGGTTTCATGAATGAAACCTTGGTGGCCCGACACTACCGCGATTCTAAGATCTTGGAAATTGGCGAAGGGACCACCCAGGTGCAGCAGATGCTGATCGCACGAAGCCTGGGACTTTAAGCCAATCTCGCCGATCGCGCGTCACGCCATACACACCGCGTGGCGCGCTTTGGGCGCTCACAGATAAACGAACCATAATGGATGAGTGAGCTCCCAAAATACTTTCATTCCGGCCGAGCAGATACGCCGAGTTAGCCTCATTGGTTCTACTGGTTCGATCGGAACCCAAGGGCTAGACGTAATTAGTCAGACGCCTGAGAAATTCAGTGTTGCCGCTATTTCAGGCGGCTACAACCTTGAACTGCTCGCCCAGCAAGCCGTGCGCTTTCGCCCCGCGCTCGTTGGCTGCGCTACAGAGTCAACCGATGAGCTGGCCGCCGCGATTAAGCAGGCCGCCAGCGATGCCTGTGTGACTGGTTATGAACCGGAGCTTGTAGCTGGAGAACAAGCGGCCACCATAGTCGCCGGATATGCAGACGCCGACGTAGTGCTCAACGGCATTACCGGAGCTATCGGTTTGGCGCCAACAATTGCGGCCCTGGAAGCCGGACACCTGCTCGCCCTGGCAAACAAAGAGTCATTGATCATTGGCGGTCAAGTCGTCAAGCAAATCGCAGCCCCGGGACAGATCTCACCTGTAGATTCTGAACACTCGGCCCTTGCCCAGGCTCTTCGCTCGGGCGCTCCGGAAGAAGTGGCCAAGCTCCTAGTCACCGCGTCAGGTGGACCGTTCTTCGGCTACAGCTATGACCAGCTGCGTGAAGTCACCCCATCCCAGGCTCTAGCTCACCCAACCTGGGATATGGGTCGAATGGTGACCACCAACTCGGCAACTATGGTCAATAAGGCGCTAGAAGTTATAGAAGCACACTTGCTCTTTGATGTACCGCTGGAGAAAATCGAGCCAGTAGTTCACCGTCAATCGATCATTCATTCGATGGTCGAGTTCATCGATGGGTCGGTGATCGCTCAGGCCTCACCCCCAGATATGCGACTGCCCATCGCTTTAGGGATCAACTGGCCGCATCGTGTAGCCGGTGCAGCGACCCCTTGCGATTTCTCGCAGAGCGCCAGCTGGACATTTGAACCGTTAGATCAGGATGTGTTCTTCGCCGTCAAATTAGCTAAGCAAGCGGCCGCTGCTTCAGGAACTCATATGGCGGTTTATAACGCTGCCAACGAAGTTGCCGTTGATGCTTTCCACGAGGGCAAGATCAAATTCACTGACATCGTAGAAACCATTGAGCGCGTATTGAACAACTACACTCCGGTTAATGCTCAGTTGAGTGTTGAAGCCGTTCTGGAAACCGACCGCTGGGCGCGTGCCCACGCTACAAAGATCGTGGGTGCCTAAGCATGAGCGTGATCCTGTTTATTGCTGGCATCCTCTTTATGTTGGTGGCCGTTGGATTGTCCATCGCCTTGCACGAGATCGGGCATCTGGTTCCGGCCAAGCTCTTTAAGCTGCGAGTGCCGCAGTACATGATTGGTTTTGGCAAGACCTTGGTCTCGTTCAAGCGGGGCGAGACGCAGTACGGCATTAAGGCTCTGCCACTGGGTGGCTACATATCCATGGTTGGAATGTACCCACCTAGGGCAAAAACCGCCGATGGCCAGCCTGGTAAGAAACCCGGCCTGTTCCAAAAAGTCTTTGGCCAGATGGTTGATGATGCTAGGTCGCAGGCCAACGAAAATGTATTGCCCAGCGACGAAGGCCGCCTGTTTTATCAGTTGCCGGTCTACAAGCGTGTGATCATCATGCTCGGCGGCCCGCTGATGAACCTGATCATTGGGTTTGTGGTCATTGCCATCGTGCTCACCAGCTTCGGCCAAGCTACGCCGAGTACCACGGTCTCCGAGGTCTATCAGTGCATTGCCACTGCGCAGAACGCGGATCAAAAGCAATGCACCGACAAGGATGAGCCTGCGCCCGCGTATGCAGCTGGTCTACTCCCGGGCGATACCATCACCTCCGTGAATGGCAACGCAGTGGCAGAGGACCAATGGAACAAGCTCACCGATGTCATTAGGGTCAATCCGGGCAAGCCCATTACCTTGGACTACCAGCGCGGTGGGGTCAGCCACAGCACAACTTTGACCCCATATCTGACCGATCGTCCGGCTACGGATGACAAGGGTTATGCCCTCACTGATGATCAAGGCAACACGATCATGACCAAGGTTGGATTTGTTGGCATGAGTTCTTTGCAAAAAGACATGACGCAGCCCTTGAGTGCAGTGCCCGCAGTGATTGGTGATCAACTGCTAAGCATCGGCAACGTCATCCTGCATTTGCCACAGCGTATGGTGGACGTTGCTCAGGCGGCATTTGGTAGCGAGCAACGAGACCCCAACGGTCCGGTGTCCATTGTGGGCGTCGGACGAATTGCGGGGGAGATTAGTGCGGAAGATTCAATTTCCGTAACTGATAAGTTCGCGACCTTACTCTCATTGGTCGGGGGACTGAACCTAGCGTTGTTCGCCTTCAATTTGATTCCACTGTTGCCTTTGGACGGCGGCCACGTGGTGGGTGCACTGTATGACGGTATAAAGCGCTTGTTTGCGCGAATCTTCAAGCTGAAAAACGTGAAACCCGTCGATACGGTCAAGCTGTTGCCGCTGACGTATGTGGTCGTGGTAGCCATGCTGCTCATGGGTGGTCTCTTAATATATGCAGACATCTTCAAGCCAATACAGCTGTTCTAGTCCAAGAGAAATAAGGTGTAGCTATGACTGTTTTTGCTGTTGAATACGTGTATGCACAAGACTCCGTTGACTTACGCAACGAGCATCGCCCCGCCCACCGAGAATACCTTGGTGGCTTCCTGAACGAAGGCCCAGTTCGCGTTTTGGCGTCGGGCCCAACCCCCGCAGCAGACGGCGCTCTGTTGATCATCGCTGCTCAGTCACAGTCGGCCCTTGAAGAAGTGCTTGCCAACGACCCGTTCAACAAGTCCGGTGCTTTGGCAGGGACCAAGATTACCGAATGGAATCCAGTGACCGGTCTCTTGAAGGAATTCTCTTCCTAAGCTCGTTGATATGCTAGGCCCTCGCGCTCCTATAAACGGAGAGCGAGGGCTTTTTACCTTTTGAGCCCTTATTCCCAAGGTGATATCTCGCTAAGCAGGAAAGGAGGCATTGATCATGGATCTGCACATAACTGATTCCTTGGTGATTCCAAGCTCGGAGTTGTCGTGGAATTTCAGCCGCTCAACTGGTCCCGGCGGCCAACACGTTAATACTTCTGATTCGCGGGTTGAGCTTTCCTGGGTGGTTGCGTCTTCCCGTGCGCTTACGGCGTGGCAGCGTGAGCGACTCCTTCAGAAGCTATCGTCGAAGCTGGTGTCCGGAGCGGTGGTGATTCGAGCCTCGCAGGAGCGCTCGCAGTGGCGTAACCGGCAAATTGCCATGGACAAACTGGCCCAGCTAATAGCCAAGGCGTTGGCGCCAGATGCACCGAAACGAAAAGCTACCAAGCCGACGAAGGGCTCTGTGCGGCGTAGGATCACAGCGAAAACTAACCGCTCGGTCACCAAGCAGTTGCGTCGCAAACCCGGGCGGGATTGATGTGACAAAGCATGACATGACGTGCGACACAAAGTTTCGCATAATTGCGTGCGCTCAACCATAGTTAAAAGTAGATGAAGCGTCAGCTTCTTTTCTCTTTTGTCTTTTAGGAGCACACCCATGGCTACAAAGGTTCTCACCCTCGTTGGATCCCTGCGTAACGGTTCAACCAACGCGCAGCTGGCTGAAGCCACATCCCACCACGCTCCAGAAGGCGTGGAAGTTTCGGTCTTTAGCGGTCTGGAGACTATCCCTTTCTACAATGAGGATCTCGACGTTGAAGGCACTGTTCCAGCAGCAGCTCAGAGCCTTCGTGATGCAGCTGGCGATGCAGATGCGCTGATCTTGGTTACCCCTGAGTACAACGGAACCATGCCAGCCGTGTTGAAGAATGCGATTGACTGGCTGTCGCGCCCATTCGGCGCAGGCGCCGTTTCGGGTCTTCCAACCGTGGTTGTTGGTACCGCCTTCGGTCAGTACGGTGGCGTGTGGGCTCAAGATGAAGCTCGCAAGGCCCTGAATATCGCTGGCGCCAAGGTGCTTGAAGACGTCAAGTTGGCAATCCCTAACTCCGTTGTCCGCTTCGCTGAACTTCACCCAAAGGATGACGTTGAGGTTGCCGAGCAGGTTGCTGGCGTTCTAAAGGCCATCAAAGAAATCGCAGAAGCAAACTAGTTCTCTTTGATAGAACCGCGCAAGACTCTTCGAAAGGCCACGGGTTCCCCGTGGCCTTTCTCGCATCAGTACCCGCTCACCTAAATACGGTGACATACTTGGACTAAGAGATTTATCCACAATTTACTCGGAGGCGTCCATTGACTTCGGTCAGCCTAGGCATGCCGGCAGGCCCACCGCCGGTCCTTACCCCACGTCGAAAGACCCGTCAGTTCCAGGTTGGTTCTGTGGGCGTCGGTTCCGATTCACCGATTTCGGTTCAGTCGATGACGACCACCAAGACTCACGACATCAATGCAACGCTGCAGCAGATCGCTGAGTTGACCGCGGCTGGTTGCGATATCGTTCGTGTTGCGTGCCCTACGGATAAAGACGCAGAAGCGCTGAAGATCATCGCGATGAAATCGCAGATCCCAGTGATCGCCGATATTCACTTCCAGCCAAAGTACGTCTTTGCTGCGATTGAAGCCGGTTGTGGCGCTGTGCGTGTGAATCCGGGCAATATCCGCCAGTTCGACGACCAGGTCAAGGAAATCGCTCAGGCGGCCAAGGACCACGGCACTTCGATCCGTATCGGAGTCAACGCCGGTTCCTTGGACCGCCGCCTTCTGCAAAAGTACGGCAAGGCTACTCCTGAAGCTTTGGTTGAGTCGGCCGTTTGGGAAGCTTCCTTGTTCGAAGAGCACGGATTCCATGACTTCAAGATTTCGGTCAAGCACAATGACCCAGTGATCATGGTTCGAGCATATGAACTTCTGGCAGAACGTGGTGACTGGCCACTGCACTTGGGTGTAACTGAGGCGGGTCCTGCCTTCCAGGGCACTATCAAGTCCGCTACCGCATTTGGTGCTTTGCTCTCCAAGGGCATCGGCGACACCATCCGCGTATCGCTCTCAGCGCCTCCTGTTGAGGAAGTTAAGGTTGGCAACCAGATTCTGGAATCGCTGAACCTGCGTCCTCGCAAGCTCGATATCGTTTCTTGCCCATCGTGTGGACGCGCTCAGGTGGATGTTTACACCTTGGCTGAGCAGGTCACCGCAGGGCTTGAAGGAATGAAGGCTCCGCTGCGAGTTGCGGTCATGGGCTGTGTCGTCAACGGACCCGGTGAAGCGCGCGACGCTGACCTTGGTGTAGCATCAGGCAACGGCAAGGGACAGATTTTCGTCAAGGGCGAAGTCATCAAGACCGTTGCCGAGGATCAGATCGTTGAGACTCTGATTGAAGAAGCTAACCGCCTGGCTGAGGAAATGGGACTAAGCGATGACGAGAATCCTACCTCGGGTTCTCCCGTGGTCTCCGTCAGCTAAGGAGAATCGACGAGGCGAGACGACGGCGCCGCGGACTCTGGGCCGTCGTGATACGACGGCCCTCATTGAGCTACTCGACCGTGACCCGGTGGTCAATATCTTTACGCGTTCGCAGGTATCCCTGCATCGTTCTGCCGTTCCAGATGGCTTCGCGCATATCGTGGGTTTGGACGGTAATGAGGGGCTGAACGCTGCGTGCTGGATGGGTGCCAATGTTGCGCCAACGGCTATGACAGAAGACCAAGCACAAAAGGTTGCTGTCCATGCTTTGGATTCACGGCAACGTTTTGCCTCGGTCTTCGGGCCCGCTCAGTCGGTTTTGGCCATGCACGATGTACTTCGCCAAGGCCCACAATCGATCTTTGACGTGCGAGAAAATCAGCCGTTGCTGACCATCTCAAAGCTTCCCGAAGGTGTGGAACGAAACCCGATACGAGCAGCGAAAATCCACGAATTTGATCTGGTGCTTCCTGCTAGTGCTGCCATGTTTGAAGAAGAGCTCGGCTATTCACCTCTGGAAAATGGCGGTAGCTTTTACCGCAATCGGGTGCGTCAGCTGATTCGTGACGGGCATACCGTCATTGACTGCGATGACCACGGCGAGGTGATCTTCAAGGCTGATTTGGGAACCGTTACCAATGAAGTAGTCCAAATCCAAGGAGTCTGGGTTAACCCTCGATACCGGGGGCTGGGCTTGGCCTCGGGCTATATGAGCTCTACGGTTCAGTATGCATTGGGATTTGCGCCTCTTGTAAGTCTCTACGTCAACGACTTCAACGTGCCGGCACTGAAAACTTATCAACGAATTGGTTTTGAGCAGGTTGGCACCTTCGCGACGATCTTGTTCTAACGCAGGAATACTGAGCAAATTAGCCAAACGAGTTCAGGGCGGGACAGGACCTTCTGGTCCTGTCCCGCCCTGAACTCGTAGTGCTTAGACTTCTACTTCGAGAGAATCTGTTCTACGTCGTCGAGGATCTTGTTGGCTCCAAGAATTCCGATTCCAACCATCCAAGTTTCATCGGCAACTTCGTGGAGTTTTTCATTTTTCACGGAGTCAAGGGACTTCTATAGACCGGTGACTTTCTCCATGGTAGTTGCTTTGGGATCCCCACCTGGGTTGGTGTAGAAGACCACGTCGCCATCGATCTTTTCGCCAACTTGCTGAGCGCGTTCGTCGAGATCGGAGATCAGGTTTTCCATTTTGTCGCTCTCACCGACTGCCGCGGTGGTGATGCGAGCTTGTTCCGTTCACAGTGCTGAACAATTGTCTGTTGACCCAGGTTTTTGTCCCGTCTGCGCAAGTGGCTCAGACATGGTTGGTCGGATCTTTACGGGGCAGAGGGTGGGTCGAAATTCCATGGCTCAGCGTGGCAGTCTGGGTTGTCCTAGTGGTCCAGTTGGCTTGCGACCGTGATCTGTGCCGGTCCAATTGGTTTTGTTGCGCTGGTTGCTCCGCATATTACTTACGCGATGAGCAGATCTCGCAATCTCGTGGTTTGTGCGCTCACCGGTGGCATGCTGCTCATGCTCAGCGACTTGGTGGCTCAATATGCACTGCCCGTGGTCCTGCCCGTGGGTATGGTGACCAATCGTCTTTGGCGGTGGTTTATTCCTGTGGCTGTTATCCAGGCGGGGCGGGTAGGTGGCTGAAACTATGGAACGACGAAGGACTAAGCTTCGCGATCAACACCGCCATGCAAAGAGACTGACGCAACTCCGGGTTCACGCGGTGAGGTTCATCAACGATGAATTCTCATGACTTCGACGACTCGTTGGTGCTGCGCTTCCCGATGGAATCAGTAACCGCGGCGGTTTCTCACGATGAGGATGAATCCGCAGTATCCGTCACGCGCGAGTACACAGTTCAGTCCTTGGATCCTGAAAATAGTCGCTTGAGTGTGGATTTCTTAGTGCATGAGCATGGGGTAGCGTCGCAGTGGTCTCAACGTGCCAGAGCCCAGCGGTCAGCAGATTTCATCGTGAAGTAGGAAATACGCCGGGGCATAAAGTGTTGATTGACTCGAACCCGCCTCCCTCAATGGTTGATTATTCAGGGAGCCGTAAAATCACCATCCTCCATGTTGATTCTTCGCCTGAACAATTGATTGAGGCGAGTGAACTAGCGCAGACGGGCAGAGCCGAAACAACTTTTATCTGGATTGTGGGAGAGGCTAGCTGGGCCGGAGAGCTTCGACGGACGCTGATCCGGGACTATGGAGTCGACAAAGACAACATTCAGTTCACCGGGTATTGGAAGTCGGCCTAGTGCTGCACGTAGCTCAACGGGTTCAGATACGGGAGGACTCATTCTTAATGGAGCCGATACGATCTCATAGACTCTAGAGAGCAGTGAACCGTAGGGATGGGAGATTTTGTGGCTAGAGTTTTCGGGTCTGCGAAGCTGGTGGGCGCTGCTTTGCTCCTGGGTTCCTTGCTCCTGGGCGGCTGCAGTCAGGTAGAGCCTGTCCCTGAACCGAGCGCCAAAAAATCAGTGAATCTCGACAGTAGCGAATTGCAAAGAATCTTGACGCAATTTACTTCTTCAGAAGACAACCCGAAGGTGCTTTCAGATCAGAAGCTTCGCGCCAGCATCCCTCTAGCTCAACAGTGGCTCGAAAGTGCAAAGATCAAACCAAGTAAATGTGGTGTGACTTTTGCTCAACCAGTGAGCGGGCAGCTAGGGACAGCGACGCTTGGTGCGGTGGAACTTAAAGACAGCTATCTCATGGTTGCGATCTTTCACAACCCAGATGTCTTGAAAAAGCAATGGTCGGCGATGAACGATCTCTTTAACGAGTGCTCCCGGTATTCGGTAGCCACCGACGGAAAATCTCGTGCCTATCACTTAGCTGCTCAACAATTGAATTCTGATGCTGAGCACGACCAAAGTTACGTAGTCACTAGCAGTGACGGAACAACGTCTCAGCAACAGTTCGTAGTTCATTCCGTTGATGCAAATGTGTTGATTGGAATCCAACAGCCTGTCACTCAGACTCAAACAGCGGAGCAAATTGAATCTGCGACTGGCATAATCAACAACTTGTTGCGGGAACTACAGCACGCAGGTCAGGTTTCGGCGACAGCTCCGTCAGGAAATAATTAGAGGAATCTTAATGAACAAACTTCGAATTCTGTCGCTCGTTACCGTGGTGGCTTCCATGGCCTTGGTCGGTTGCTCTGAGGGATCCCAGCAGTCACAAACTAGCGATTCCTCGCAATCCTCTGATTCGGTCCAGAGCCCGAGCGAAAACCTAACAAACCAGCAAAACTTGAGCGCGGAACAAGTCAAAAGTGTGGCTTCAAAATTGCTTTCCAGCGACCAATCGGTACAGGTTATTGGCAACGAACAGATGCAACCTCAACTCAAGGCCGCCAAAGACGCCACTGCGCCTTCAGGCATTAAGCCGGAAAAGTGTGCAGATTTGAACGCCAAGTATTCGGTAACTGATCTCACCGGAACGGTAGCGGCTACGGCGACTAGCAGTTCGGAACAAATGGGCAAGGTGGTCCAGATATTTTCAGTGACCGATGCAGCTACCAAGAAGAACATTTCGAATGCTTTGGCATTTGATGATCTTGCAGACTGCGACAAGGTCACGATTGAACAAGATGGCGAAAAGCTGACTGCACAACGTCAGATTTTGCCGATGAATGTGAAAGCAGAACAAGCTTTGACCATGTCCACTATTCTCGATGCCGGTGGTGGACAGAAGCTGAGTTCAATCGCCGTTCAAGCGATGGACGGAAACAATTTTGTTCTGGTTACGCTGCAGACCGGTTCGATGCAACCGGCCGAGCTTGCCACCGAAGCTGTAGAGCTGACGGATCAAGCGTTTGATGAAATCAAATCGGTGCAATAGTTCTGGTAATTACTTTTATTTCGAACGTGTTGTGTAATACTGGGTATTGCATTTCATCACCGACGTGAGGATTACATCATGAAGAAGCAAGCTCTGTGGGTGCTACCGATCGCGGCAGCATTCGCTTTGACCGGTTGTGGCGGCGCCAGCGACAACTCTGCAGGTAGCAACGGTGGCGATGAAGCCAAAGCGCTGACTGCCGAACAGACCACCACCGTCGTTAAATCATTGGTTGGAGACGACTCCGATGCAAAGGTCTTGGACAGCGAGACGCTCAAGTCAGCACTGCCGGATTCCAAGAAGCTGATTGAGCAGATGAATATCAAGCCGGAGAAGTGCGCCGAACTGGTCACCCAGCAGGGTACCGAGGATCTTGATGGAATTAATATGGCTGTTGCCATGATTACCAGTGGCGGTACCGCATCGACGACGTATTCAGTCGCTGGTTATGAGGACACGGCCAAACTAGACAAGACCAAGGAAATGGCCGAAAAGAAAGACATGCAGGGCTGTGACAAGTTCACCATGTCCATGTCTGGACAAGAGATCTCCGCATCAGCCAAGATCCTCGATGCGTCCTCTGATGCAGACACCACTATCGCTACCCAGACCAGCATGACGGTCAACGGCCAAGAGTTCCCTGGTGGTGCATACCAGATTCAGGGACTCGTTGGAAATAACGCTGTCGTCATCGCCTACTCGGGTGGAGACGGAAGCGAGTCCGAGGCAGATGTACTCAAGAAGCTCACCACCGAGCTGAACAAGGGCGTCGCCAAGATTAAGGAAACTGCGAAGTAGTCAATACTGAAACTTCGAACGGCTCCTTTGCAGGTCACCTCGATCTGTAGGGGAGCCTTCGGTGATTAAAAACCTGAGCGGCACTTCCCAAGCATTGTGTCGACGTGGCATTCTCAATAAATGACTGTGGAGCAACGTGGCCCGCGGGGGCTAATTCAGGCAGCCTTAACTGCGGGCGAAGACCCGGCGGCTAAAGCGCGGAGCCTCAAATCCTTGCATCAATCATGGGCTGAGGGAACACGCATTGAAGAAGTCGTGCGCCCGGTGGTTGCGCGGTCGTGGTCACGAGCCGGGTCGCTAGGCAAAAACATCGTGCCATTGGACGCTTCCGCGGTGCGCGAAAAGCGCGAGTCCAATGAGCAGCTTGTTGATTTGGTTGATCTGTTCAAGGATCGCCTCCTGTCCATGGCGACTCAAGCCGGAAACCAGTTGGTGATTTCTGACGAGCAAGGATACGTGCTGTGGGTACTGGGACCATCGACCATCAGACGTCGAAGTGACGGAATAGGATTCGTTTCAGGAGCCAGATGGCGCGAAAGTGATGTCGGGACCAACGGGATCGGCGCGGCCATGGCGGAGATGCTACCTGTGCAGATCTTTGGCCCAGAGCATGCCCGTGAAGAGCAACATTCTTGGGTGTGTACCTCAGCGCCTGTTGTGAACCCGGCGACCACTGCGTTGGTGGGTACGGTGACTCTGGCCGGATCGTTTCGAACGGCACACCCTCACTCGCTTGCTCTAGTCTCCTCCGTCGCCAAAGAAGCTGAATCCCTATTGCTTGCGGAGCACAAGCTAAAAATGCAACGGCTCGAGCTCACGAGCGAATTGCCTCAAGGGGAATTTGTCCTGGTAGATTCGCACGGTTCGGTTGCGGCAAGCCGGGGTTTTAGTACCGGCGGTAAGGTACATCTGCCGCCGGGTCTAGCCGAAGGGCACGTCTGGGTCGATGCATTGGGTCCGGTTGATGCTCTGCGTACCGTAGGTGGTTGGATTTTCACCCGGACGAAAGAAGGCATGAGTCTCCAACTGTGCTTCGGTCCTCAGCGACAGGTGATGATTCATGCTGCCACGGGAACGTCTCTCGTAGTTTTGGGGGAGAAGCACTGGCAAATCATCGAGTTATTGTCTCGACATACCCACGGAGTGGATGCCGAACAATTGCGATTATTGTGGCCACCGTCCACTCCACAGGTAACCATCAGGGCGGAGATTTCTAGGCTCCGAGCCAAACTGCCCGGAGTCATTGCGTCGCGTCCATATCGATTGGTTGTTCCTATCGTTAATTAATAGCAGCACATGAGCTTTCTTCTTTGGGTGCAACCTTTTGCAACGCTTCTCTTTTGTGACGCACGTCATATTCTTACTTCAAGGCGGTATGAACGCCGTGAATTTTTCCGGACTTCGAACGAATTGAAGTGATGAAGATGTCAAGCAATGAAGCACTGTCCCAAGCCCAAGAATGGGGCAAAGCACTTGAAGTAGCACTGGGCGCCGGCGATGTCGAACAGGCCATCGAACTATTTGGTGAAGAGTCCTATTGGCGAGATCTCACCGCCTTGACCTGGAATCTGCATACCTCCGAAGGACGCGAAGACATTGCCAAGATGCTCTTGGGCGTTGACCGCGGCTCCTGGCCTAGGAATATCCAAGTGACCAGTGCGGAAGAAAACGACGGGGTTATCGAAGCGTGGTACACCTTCGACAATGATGCCATCCAAGGTCTGGGTCTCTTCAGGCTGCGTCAGGGGAAGTGCTGGACTTTATTGAGCACAGCTCAGTCGTTGGTCGAGTACCCTGAACCAGCAGGGAAACTTCGCGAACGCGGCGCCGAACATGGTTCATCCATGAGCAAAGAAAACTGGCTGGATCGACGCACCGAACAGCAGCTATCCATAGGAATTACCGAGCAGCCCTACACCCTGATCATTGGAGGCGGCCAGGGAGGCATCGGGCTGGCTGCCCGACTCAAGCGCATGGGCGTGCCTGCCCTTGTCATCGACAAACATCCGCGGCCAGGAGATCAATGGCGCTCGCGTTACCACTCACTGGCTCTCCATGACCCGGTTTGGTACGACCATATGCCCTACATTGACTTTCCCGATCACTGGCCGGTGTTTACCCCGAAGGACAAAATAGGGGACTGGCTTGAAAGCTATACCAAGCTCATGGAACTGGATTACTGGTCCTTGACGGAAGCGAAGAGTGCACGCCAAGATCCAGAAGGTGAAGGATGGATTGTAGAGGTGGTGCGTGATGGTGTACCGGTGACACTGCGCCCAACACAGCTTGTCCTGGCTACCGGGATGTCAGGTGTTCCCAATATTCCGCACTACCCGGGCGCCGAGATTTTCACCGGTGAACAAAACCACTCATCCACCCACCCCGGCGGCGAGCGTTACGCGGGCAAAAACGTTGTGGTGATTGGGGCCAACAACTCTGCCCATGACATTTGCGCAGACCTGGTTCAAAACGGTGCCAAACCAACGATGGTGCAACGTTCGAGCACGCACATCGTCCGGTCGGAATCGTTGATGAAGTACGTGTTGGGTGGCCTCTATTCGGAAGAGGCTTTGGAAGCGGGAATTGACCACAATAAAGCGGACCTGATCTTTGCATCGATTCCCTATAAGGTCTTGCCTGATTTCCATAGGCCAATTTTTGACAAGATTCGTGAAGTTGACGCCGAGTTCTATCAGTCCCTGGAAGATGTGGGCTTCGACTTGGACTTCGGTGACGATGATTCTGGACTATTTTTGAAGTACCTGCGTCGTGGTTCGGGCTATTACATCAATATTGGTGCCAGCGAGTTAGTGGCCGACGGATCCATAGCACTGGCCAAGGGCGAAGTTTCTCACCTGAGTGAAAATGCCGTGGTACTCGCCGATGGCACACAACTGCCAGCAGATGCAGTGGTCTACGCGACCGGCTACGGTTCAATGAACGGGTGGGCTGCCAAGCTCATCTCCCAAGACGTTGCCGACGAAGTAGGCAAGTGCTGGGGATTTGGTTCGGGAACCACCAAAGATCCGGGCCCATGGCAAGGAGAACTACGAAACATGTGGAAGCCGACCAAGGTGAAGAACCTATGGTTCCACGGTGGCAACCTGCACCAGTCGCGGCACTATTCCAAGTACTTGGGGTTGCAACTCAAGGCGCGTTATGAGGGGCTAGCCACCCCGGTGTACGCGCTCGCCGAGACGTTCCATCAGTCTTAAAAAATCAAACCTGCTAGATCAGCGTCGAACAGGTAGGGGAGATCCTTATTCTTGGGATCTTCCCTACCTGTGTGTGAGGAAGAAAATCCGCAACACGATCTAGTGGATTCCCCTTGAATTTATTGGGAAGTGGCGCGAAGCGGTAGCATTAGAACTGGTCGACTTTGCGGCCAAAAACCCTTTTGATTTTGCATAGCTAGTCGGCACCGGATTACCTTCTTCCGAGTCGACGGACGGAATAGGACGCCCCTCAGTGGTTTTGAAGCTTTCCACTACCTTCTTGCGCACCCTGCGTGAAGATCCGGTTGACGCCGAAGTCGCCAGCCACAAGCTGTTGGTTCGCGCTGGTTATATCCGCCGCGCAGCACCGGGTATCTACACGTGGTTGCCGCTGGGCTTGAAAGTTCTTGCGCGCGTTGAAGCTATTGTGCGCGAAGAAATGAACGCTATCGGTGGCCAGGAAGTTCACTTCCCGGCGCTACTTCCTCGCGAGCCCTACGAACAGACCGGTCGCTGGACCGAATATGGTGACGGGCTGTTCCGACTGAAGGACCGCAAAGACGCGGACTACCTCTTGGCACCAACCCACGAGGAAATGTTCACCCTGCTGGTCAAGGATCTGTACAACTCGTACAAGGATCTTCCGGTGTATCTGTACCAGATCCAGAACAAGTACCGCGATGAAGCACGTCCACGCGCGGGCCTGCTACGCGGACGTGAATTCATCATGAAGGACTCGTACTCTTTCAATATCGATGATGAGGGTCTGGACGAGGCTTACATGGCCCACCGCGGCGCATACCTGAAGATCTTTGAGCGTTTGGGACTAGAAGTTGTTCCAGTCTTCGCTCAGGCCGGCGCCATGGGTGGTTCCAAATCGGAAGAATTCCTCCACCCAACCCCAATTGGCGAAGACACCTTCGTGCGTTCGCCAGGCGGATATGCGGCCAACGTGGAAGCAGTGACCACGGTGGTGCCTGAGGAAATTGATTTCACCAATGCGCCAGCATTTGAAGTCATCGACACCCCGGATACCCCAACCATCGCCACCTTGGTGGCCGCAGCCAACGAACTGCGACCACGTCAGGACCGCGCTTGGGAAGCCAAAGACACCCTGAAGAACGTGGTGCTTGCGGTCATCGATCCAGAAGGCAACCGCCACCTAGTTGTTCTGGGCATTCCCGGCGACCGCCAGGTTGACGAGAAGCGTTTGGAAGCAACCGTTGGCATCGCACTAGGCATCAGTGGCGAAGTTGGCGTGGAACAGGCTACCGCCGAAGACTTAAAGAGCCACCCTGAGATCGTCACCGGGTACCTCGGCCCAGCATTGGGTATGGAGAAGCAGCTACTGGGTAAGGACACCGAGAGTGGCATTACCTACCTGGTTGATCCCCGTGTAGTTTCGGGCACCACCTGGATCACCGGTGCCAATGAAAAGGGCAAGCACGTCTTCGGATTGGTCGCTGGCCGAGACTTCGCCGTTGATGGAACCATCGAGGCAGTCAATGTTCTCGAAGGTGACCCAGCACCGGACGGATCCGGTCCACTGCGCACCGAGCGCGGTATCGAAATGGGACATATCTTCCAGCTGGGACGCAAGTACGCCGAAGCACTTGACCTGAGGGTTCTTGACCAGAACGGTAAGCTGACCGTGGTCACCATGGGTTCCTACGGTGTTGGCGTGACCCGTGCGGTGGCGGCTTTGGCCGAAACCTACCACGACGACAACGGCTTGACTTGGCCAAAGCAGATCGCACCGGCACAGATTCACATTGTGGTGACCGGTAAGGGCCCAGAGTTGCTTGAAGCTGCCGAGAAGTTGGCGAATGAGTTTGAGGCTGCCGGGCAAGACGTGATTCTTGATGACCGTCCAAAGCTCTCTGCCGGCGTGAAGTTCTCGGACGCGGAACTGATCGGCGTGCCAACCATCGTTGTGGTTGGTCGAGGTTTGGCCGACGGCGTTGTGGAAGTCAAGGACCGGGCTACCGGTGAGCGTCAAGACGTCAAGGTCGAAGACGTGGTCGCCCAGCTCAGCGCGTAAAACGCTGTACACAAAAACTGAATAGGGGAGTAGTGCGGTGCAAGAAGTTTTGGAATTTCTGTCCGTCAACGGTGAACCGGTCTCCGTCTGGCCTTTGTTGCTGCTGCTGATTGCAGCCTTAGGCGCAGGATGGATTGATGCGGTGGTTGGCGGCGGTGGCCTGATTCAATTGCCCGCGCTACTTCTTTTTCCAGGCATCACTCCGGTGCAAGCCCTTGCGACCAATAAGCTCGGGTCAATTTTTGGTACTGCGACCAGTGCCGTCACCTACTATCGGCGCACGAGTCCGGATCTAAGAACCGCCATCCCGATGGCGTTGACCGCGTTGGTTGGTGCCTTTGGTGGCGCCGGATTGGCGACAATTCTTCCCTCGCAGGCAATCAAACCAATTATCATTGCCGCCCTGATTGCTGTATTGCTCTTTACTATCTTTAAACCAAGAGCCGGGGAGCTTTCACGCTTACGCTACGTTGGTCGCCAGCACTATGTTCGGGCGCTGGCCATTGGGGTAATAATCGGCGGTTACGACGGCATGGTTGGTCCAGGAACAGGCTCATTCCTGATTATCTCCATGGTCACGGTGCTCGGTTACAACTTTCTGCAGTCCTCAGCGAAAGCAAAGATCGTTAACCTGTGCACCAATTTGGGTGCACTATTGCTTTTTGTGCCGACGGGCCATGTGTTGGTTGGTTTGGGAATAGCCATGGGAGTGATGAACATGATTGGTGGCTACCTCGGTGCGCGTATGGCCATATCCAAAGGTAGTGGATTCATCCGAATTGTTTTTGTCGTTGTTGTTAGCGCGCTAATTATCAAGCTTGGCTCGGACATGATCCTCGCCGACTAACTACTGTTGAGCAGACCTGATTTAGAGCGTGCTTGCTGTGGAAGCTTCAACCGTTGTGTAGCCGCTTTCATGCTTCACGTGCTGTGGGGCGATAGCGTGGACCACTGAACTGGCGGGCATTTGTTCAATGCGGAAGGTTAGGAAGCTTGATTCCAATGACGAGCGATACAGCTGCTCGATGGTGGTTTCTTTCGGCAACGGGTCAACAACCTGCAGGGCTGTGCAGCCGATGGAGACGTACATAAACCACAAGTCCCCATTTGATGGGTCGGTGGTGGCAACTAGTACCGGTGGTTGGTGAGCTGCGACCAAGGACATCACGTCGCTCAGGCTCTCTTCCGGTTGCGCGATGACAATCGGCATACCTTGAGACCAACCGTGCGCGCTGAGTTGGGCACGGCCTTGTCGAGAAGTAATAATTTCACTGACAAGTTCTGCAATTTTAGATCGTACAAATCGACCTGGCATCATCCATCCTCCTGTGTACGCTGTTGTAACGAGTGTCCGGATCCCCATGCAAGGCTCGCTTGTTTCCGGTTTCCACATAATCTGCGACAGCGAAAACTTGAACTGTTGAACCTTGATTTCACCCTAGCCGTTTTGTACAGGAATAGCGAGAGTGCGATGTTCCTGAAGGCTTTTCGATAATCCCTAATTTGTTTCCACAATGCAACACGGAGGAATAACCTCCTGTACGACAATGTCGTCAGTAATTTCGAAGGACTGGCTGTCTAGGACTTTTTTTGGCACTGTAGCGTATTCGAATGCAGGGAGAACAGATAATGATCTGTCTCGACGCGGTAGTCAGTGGCTGTAAATTATCGTCACGGTTTCACACTTAGTGGCGGAAAATATTACCGTCGTGATTATTTTGTTATAGATCTGGTGTAGGGCAACAAGATCAAATTCCAGGGTTGATTCGGTTCTA
>Ga0308157_10004251_pt1 | contig 19262 bp, 15 predicted proteins | sample PhyBR1_FD_201035 | JGI IMG/M metagenome (GOLD analysis project Ga0308157, IMG submission 201035) | Phyllosphere microbial communities from UC Gill Tract Community Farm, Albany, California, United States - DLSLB.R1 | ecosystem: Host-associated > Plants > Phyllosphere > Unclassified | place: USA...
ATAGGTTTCTGCGATCTCGTTGCCGAGCCGGTTATTACGCGCGATAAATTCGGTCAGGAATTCATGCAATCCAATATCGAAAATCGCGCCAATGTCCTGATTTTGCAGTGTCGCATAAATTTTCTCGCCTGTCTGATGACAGACGGCGCTATCGCCATAATCTTTCGCCAGATAATTCAGGTGCCCATTGATGCTCTGGTAGCAGTAATTGAGCGAACGCGGCATGCGGCCATTGAGGATCAGATAATCTGCGACATGGGCGGGGCGGTAATCACCATCATAGACCCAGCGATAGGATCTGTGCGCCGATACCGAGCGCAAAATCGATTCCCACTGATAATTATCGAGTGTGGTACCGACGTAGGAAACAGCAGGCAGGAGCACATAATATTTTACGTCGAGAATGCGGGCTGTATTGTCTGCACGTTCTATGAATGTGCCAAGACCCGCATAATCAAATATTTCATTGCGTAGCATAGTGCCATGAAAAGCACCACGAATAAGTGCTGTTTCACGCTTGATCTGATCAAGAAGCGGCGGTAGATCGGCTTCCTTTAGCGGCCTGCACAGGGATTTCTTGAGCACCATCCATGCTTCATTGACGCTTTCCCACGCTTCTCGGGTCAAAGCCGTGCGCACCATGCGCCCATTAGAACGCGCCGTTTCAATACAGGACATGACACTCGATGGATTGTCCATGTCGCGTAGCAGAAAATCAGCGACGTTTGCGGCATTATAAGCATCATATTTGCTCGAAAACGTCGCGCTGGCACCTGCCGAAACAATCACCGAGGACCACTCTTCCGGTGCGTCCGAGGTCTTTGTGAGTGCCATTCGCAATCCCGCATCGACCAGACGCGCCATGTTTTCGGCACGCTCGATATAGCGAAACATCCAGTAAAGACCATTTGCCGTACGGCCAAGAAGCATAAATATTCCCCTTCTATACGCACCAGTCTTATCGCTGGATTATCGCGTAATGCTTAGTATGCAAAATAAACTAGTCGTCGAGCACCCAGGTATCCTTGGTGCCACCGCCCTGACTGGAATTGACCACAAGTGATCCCTCTTTAAGCGCTACACGCGTCAACCCGCCGGGCGTAATGCGAATGCGATCAGAAACCAGAACAAACGGCCTGAGATCAACGTGGCGTGGCGCAAGGCCGCTTTCCGTAAAGATAGGCGTTGTCGATAGAGCTAAAGTCGGCTGCGCAATGTAATTACGCGGACGTGCTTTCAACTTGAGTGCAAACGCATCGCGCTCGGCTTTGGTTGCAGCGGGTCCAACAAGCATACCGTAACCGCCCGAACCATGCACTTCCTTGACGACGAGATCGGCCAGATTATCAAGCACGTAACTCAGACTATCAGGCTCTGAGCAGCGCCATGTAGGCACGTTTTCAAGGATTGCCTTGCGACCCGTGTAGAATTCAACGATTTCCGGCATATAGGAATAGATCGCTTTGTCATCTGCGATACCCGTACCTGGTGCATTGGCAATCGTAATGTTTCCAGCGCGATAGACATCCATGATGCCTGCAACGCCCAGCGTTGAGTCTGGCCGGAACGTAAGCGGATCAAGGAAATCGTCATCCACACGACGATAAAGCACATCGATGGCGCGATAGCCCTTGGTCGTACGCATGGCAACACGCCCATCGACAACCCGCAGATCACTGCCTTCGACCAGTTCCACGCCCATTTGATCCGCAAGAAATGCATGTTCGAAATAGGCGGAATTATAGATGCCGGGTGTGAGCACGGCGACGGTCGGCACGCCCTGCGTTCCGGGCGGTGCGACACTTGCCAGCGATTGCCGCAGCAATTGCGGATAATTCTCGACCGGGCGAACTTTTACATTCTGAAACAGCTCAGGAAAAAGCTGCATCATCGTTTCGCGGTTTTCCAGCATATAGGAGACGCCAGACGGCGTGCGGGCATTATCTTCCAGCACATAAAACTGGTTTTCCGCAGTCCGCACGATGTCGACGCCGATTATATGCGTATAGACATTGCCCGGCGGACGAAAACCAATCATCTCAGGCAAAAATGCCTCATTATTAATGATCAGATCCTTGGGGATACGCCCTGCCCGGACAATTTCTTGGCGATGATAAATATCATCGAGAAAAGCATTGAGCGCCATAACGCGCTGTTCAATGCCTTGCGAAAGCCGCCGCCATTCCTGACCGGAGATAATACGCGGAATGATGTCAAACGGGATCAACCGCTCAGCTGCGTTCTCGTCACCATAAACCGCAAAAGTGATGCCGGTCTTGCGAAAGACGCTTTCGGCATCCTGCGTTTTTTGCAGGAGTTTGTGTTGATCCTGCTGGTCGAGCCACTGCTTGAGAAATTCGTATGGTTGACGGACATTTCCGCCATGACTGAGCATCTCATCGAATGGCTTCACTTAATTCCCCTTCTTTTCGCTAATATTCAGCTTCAAATCAGGGAAATGCAAGTGTGCAAATCATGCAAAAACGCAAAGCTGCATTGCACAATCCTCTTCTATCGCCAATCTCACCCGGGCCGATGCGCTTTAACAACCGCCGGGTCTGTATCAATACGTCCTGCGCCGATAAGATCGAGACAATAAGGCACAGCCGGGAAAATTGCCTGCAAAGTCATAGCGATAGAAACCGGCTTTCCGGGCAAATTGAGGATAAAGCTCTTACCGCGGCTACCGGCAGTTTGACGCGAAAGGATCGCCGTCGGCGTCTGCTCAAGACTTGCGCGGCGCATCTGTTCTCCGAAACCTGGTAATTCCTTATGCAGAACAGCCTTCATTGCTTCTGGTGTTTCATCTCGCGGGCTTGGGCCGGTTCCGCCTGTCGTTAAAATCAAATCGCACCCGACATTGTCAGAAAGATCAACGAGCGTGTCGCGAACGGATTCCATACCATCTGGAATGACGCGTTTGACGATTTCATATGAAGAGATAATCGCGCCTTTTAACCAGGATTCAATGGCCGGACCGCTCAAATCTTGATATTCGCCGCGGCTTGCACGGTCGGAAACTGTAACGACACCGATTTTCACTATCCTATCCTTTTCATTGCGCTTTTTCTACGCTTATAGCTTTGTCATGTCAGAATGTGAAGATTTCAAAGCTAAGCCTGCTCATCGCAAAACTGGTATATCAAACACAAGTCAGAATGCTGTTGCTTTCCCATGAAATTCGAGTTTCAATCACAATATTGATGGGGGAGAACACCATGCCATTCAGTGGCATCAAATACCGAGGAACGTTCACGCCCGAGGACTTGCAATTGATGCAAGCCGCTTACAACAAGAGTTGTGTCCTGCTGGGACGCTGCCCGAAAACACACGAAGCGAAAAATGATCTCGCACGCGAGATCATAAAGACATTCGAAACGGGTGAAACAGAGCCAGATAGAATTGCTGAAATTGCAGCGCAATTGGAACTTATGCGCGCGTAGAGCGGTTACCGAATGTAAACTATCTGTATGTATGTTAGGCATCACCATTTACTAAAAATCTGTCTTTGGAACTATGGCCCATATTATGAAATTCGGTCAATCACGACCAAACCACGAATGAAACAATATGCCGTTTTCGAGAGATTATTATTTCAAGCGTTTCAAGCCCTCTGAATTGGAGCAGTTACAGGCGGCCTTTCTTGAAACGTGTCAACGTCTCGGACGCTGCCCAATAACCTCTCCTCAGAAAGACGAAATGACGCGAGAGATCATTCAGATTTATGAATGCGGGATTTCAAATCCTCAAAAAATAGCCGATCTCATGATGCAGATTGAAAGCGTAAAGCCTAAGCCTTTCGCCCAGCAGATTTTCGAACAGGATTTCGACACGGTGACAAAGAGAGCCTGACAAAAGTGAGGAAAAATCAACTTTCTGTCACAGAACAAAACCGCATGTTCTAGTTATCTTTTAAATTATTCTCTTATCATATTGTTTTTTCGACATATTTCTTCAACCTATCACAATCACACCCTTTCTATCTTTAAGGCTTTCGTAAACTTTGGATTCAGCTTTGTGCGGTAATCTTTGGTTAGCAATTAGCTTGAGGTGAGCGTTGCGGGTGTTGGTCGATGGCATTTCTGCGATCTCGTTTGGCTGCAGAGGCCTGAGTTTTGTGTAAGGGTATCATGCGTTTTTCAGTTGTGTCAGCAATTACCCTTGCCTGCACCGCTCTGGTTGGTTGCACGTCGAGTTCCGGCATTGAAAGTCTCATGCCGCAACCTTCTGCCGAACTAACCAGTTCCGTGGTGAGGCCATCGGCACCCTTAACCGAAATGGTGAGAGCGCCGCAGTCCATACCTGCCGCACCACAAGAGCAGGTGCTCGCCTGGGCAGGCCCGGTCCCTGATGCAGGGCCGTTCAAGAGCACACCTCCCGCGCCTTTAACACAGCCAGCCGAGCAGCGAGCGGCAACCCCAATTTCCATTCCAAAGCCGAAAGTAGCTGCTTATCCACCTGTGCGTCTTGCACCTGCGGAGCGATCACGTGTGTATAGCCAACGCTTCCGCGATGCAAAGCCGATCAACTTTGGGAAGGTTTCTCCGCGCAGGCATGCCGTTCATGGCGTGGACGTTTCACGCTGGCAGGGCAATATCGACTGGGCGACACTACGCAAGAACGGTGCAAACTTTGCCTATATTAAAGCAACCGATGGCGGCGATCACCTTGATCCAATGTTCAAAACGAACTGGCGCAATGCGCAGGCTGCAGGGTTAAAGCGTGGGGCGTATCACTTCTTCTACTGGTGCCGTGTCGCAAGCGAACAGGCTGCGTGGTTCATCCGAAACGTGCCAAATGATCCTGATGCATTGCCGCCTGTGATCGACGTCGAGTGGAATGGCGATTCCGCCTGCAAGAGGCGCCCTTCACCTGCCCAAGTTCGCGAAAAAATGCAGGTATTCATGGATGCACTCGAGCGCCATTATGGCAAGCGCCCGGTCATCTATACCGCGCCTGATTTTTATGACGATAATCTCAAAGGTGCATTCACCGATTATCCGTTCTGGCTGCGCGCTGTCGCACAGCACCCATCAAAAGTCTATCCAGGACGCCGTTGGGTTTTCTGGCAGTATTCTGGCTCTGGTCTGTCCCAAGGCGTCAGTGAAAAAATTGACCTGAATGTCTTCCATGGCAATGAAGATCAGTGGCATCAATGGGTCGCACGCTTTGCCAGTTCATCTTCCTAAAGTAATATAATCCCCTAACGGGGATTATTCTTTGCAATCATGACTTGCCGATATTTTCGAGATCGTAAGGTGTCGACTGGTACATCTCATTGATCCAGTTGCCGAACAGCAAATGCGCATGGCCACGCCAGCAATTCTGCGGCTTTTTGCTGACGTCATTATTCGGGAAATAATTCGCTGGCAGTGGTGTTTCCGGTTGAAGCTGAATGTCGCGGAAATATTCATCGGCAAGCGATGTCGTATCATATTCAACATGGTTAAACATATGCAGCGAACGATGCTTCGGGTCTTCCAGCAGGCAAAGCCCGCTTTCCGGGCTGTCGACAAGAACCTTCAGATGGCTATCTAATGGAATGTCGTTCTTGCGCACTTCTGTCCAGCGCGACACGGGAATTGCGAAGTCATCGGAAAAGCCGCGCAGATAAGGTGAAGACGGTACAAGATTTTGTTGGCTGAAAACACCCGACGCTTTGCCCGGCAGATCATATTTTCCCATGCCATGGAAATGATGCACGGCGGCCTGTGCCGCCCAACAAATATTGAGCGTGCGATGAACATGAGTTTGTGTCCAGTCGAAAACCCGCTGCATTTCATCCCAATAGGTCACTTCTTCAAAAGGCATACGCTCAACAGGCGCGCCCGTTATGACAAAACCGTCAAAGCGCTCGTTACGGATATCTTCCCACGGCTGATAAAATGACAGCATGTGATCGGCAGGCGTATGACGTGCAACATGATTGGTAATGCGCACAAGCGTCAGTTCCAACTGCAAGGGCGTTGCCCCCAACAACCGAGCAATCTGTGTTTCGGTCGTCACTTTATTCGGCATTAGATTAAGAAGGCCAATTTTCAGCGGCCTGATATCCTGACGCACCGCGTCCGCCTCACGCATAACCATAACACCCTCGGCTTCGAGAACACTGGTTGCGGGCAGATCATCTGGAATTTTTATAGGCATGCGCGTCAGTCCTTCGTTATGTCAAGGCAGACGCATGTGGCTTTGTCCGTATATTTGCCGGTGGGCCACATCCTTCCTTTTTAGGAAGTACCACCTTGCCCGGAGAGGCAGGTTGGCGTTGGGCGTCGCCCCAACTCTTGATGTGAGATTACTACTACTCAAAGTCTCAGGCGCTGGCAATAGGTCTGTTTATAATAGAATTTTTTCTCAACCGTTCATGAAACGGAAAGAATTGCCTTTGCCATATTCAAGCCGGTTAGCGTTAATTGGAACAAGCCGAGCGTTCTAGCCTTTTCCATTTAAAGTGTGCTTCGATTTGGCTTGTCAGATCTGCATTCTAAGTTCTTTTGACTGAAGCATAATTTTATCCATCCCCGTCTGCTTCAGTCAGATTATGCTCTGACCAAAACCTATGGTACTCTGGTAAAAAATGGGAGGGAAACATGAGCAATATTATATTCTGGATCGCCCTTGTCATTCTGCCGGTTCTGGCGGGAACGGCTTTTGCCTATTTAAGACATATGCGTCATGGGGATGATTTTTAGGGTCTGATCACTCTTTGAAGCTCTCTCAAAAATGGGAAGCAGCTTTGCCAGATAGGTGATAGGCGCTTTAAGATTAGCCTGATAGCTTCGGTTTTTTAAGCGTAACTATAACTTAGATGCGCGATGTATATTTTCGCGCCAACTCAGGTGAACGACTGCAATGAACGGACCGGATACCCCCCATATCCTCGTCGTCGGTGCTGGCTTTGGTGGCCTGCAATTAATCCATGATTTAAAAGGCTCAAATGTTCGCATTACGCTTGTTGATCAGCGTAATCATCACCTTTTCCAGCCCCTGCTCTACCAGGTCGCAACCACAATTCTTGCAACATCGGAAATTGCCTGGCCGATCCGTCATCTCTTTCGAGATCGCAAAGAGGTAACAACCTTGCTTGGTACGGTTGTCGATGTGAACACCGCCGAAAAGACAGTAAAGCTCGAAGACGGCTCTATGCTAGACTATGATATGCTCGTTCTTGCGACCGGCGCACGACACGCTTATTTTGGTAATGATCGCTGGGAAAAGGTGGCTCCTGGTCTCAAGGCACTGGAAGATGCGACGACCATTCGGCGTCGCCTGCTCTTGGCATTTGAGCGCGCCGAACGTGAGACAGATCCTGCAAAGCGACAGGCCTTTTTGACGTTTTCGGTGGTTGGCGGCGGGCCAACTGGAGTAGAATTAGCAGGCATTATTGGCGAATTGGCCAAAGATACGATCTGGCCGGAATTCCGCAATATTGACACAAGGCAGGCACGTATCTTGCTTATCGAAGCTGGTCCGCGTATTCTGGCAGCCTTTCCAGAAGATCTTTCAGCCTATGCGCAAAATGCCTTGCAAAAAATAGGCGTCGATGTTCGCCTTGGCGTGCCAGTGAAAGAAATCACCGAAGACGGCGTAACGGTGGGTGATGAGTTCATTCCTTGCATAACGACGATATGGGCGGCAGGCGTTGCTGCATCACCTGCGGCGGCATGGGTTGGGGCTGAAAGCGACCGAGCAGGCCGCGCGCGCGTTCTGCCTGATCTTACGGTGCCTGGTCACGAGAATATCTTTGTCATTGGGGATACAGCTTGGGTTGATGGACCAGATGGAAAACCTATTCCCGGCATTGCGCCTGCCGCCAAGCAACAAGGAGCCTATGCTGCAAAGGTCATTCGCAGCCGTATATCAGGCAGCGCGGCACCAGCATCATTCCGCTATCGACATCAAGGCAATCTAGCGACCATCGGTCGAGGGGCTGCTGTCGTGGATATGGGAAAGATCAAACTCAAAGGTACGATTGCCTGGTGGGTATGGGGTATCGCCCATATCTTCTTCCTGATCGGCACCCGCAGCCGCGCGGCAGTCGCTTGGAGTTGGCTCTGGACCTTTATATCTGGTCAACATAGCGCTCGTCTCATTACGCAGGGAAAAGCAATCGACGATAACAAATAAAGTGAAACGGCCCGCCAAAAACGGGCCGTTTCCGTTGCCTGAGATATTGGAGCGCATGCCAAAAAGTGTGAAACGGTTTTCGGACAAATATGCGCTTTAAATTATTCTGCTGGCTGCAAGAACCGCTCATCAATCGGGTCTGGTTCAATATCCATTGGTTTACCGTTCATCGCTGCATTGAGACGCTCGGTATCCAGCTCATTTTCCCAGCGTGCAACCACGATTGTTGCAACCGCGTTACCAACCAGATTGGTCAGTGCACGACATTCGGACATGAAGCGGTCAATACCCAAGATCAGAGCCATTCCAGCAACCGGAACCGCAGGAACCACTGAAAGCGTTGCTGCAAGGGTGATGAAGCCTGCGCCGGTGATACCGGCAGCACCCTTCGAGCTCAGCATCGCGACCAGAAGAAGCAAAATCTGATCTGTTAATGATAGTGGAATATCTGTTGCCTGCGCAATGAAGAGTGCCGCGAGCGTCATATAGATATTCGTGCCATCAAGATTGAACGAATATCCGGTCGGAATAACAAGGCCAACAACCGAGCGTTTGCAGCCAGCTTTTTCCATTTTATCCATAAGGCTTGGAAGGGCTGCTTCCGAAGAAGACGTTCCGAGCACCAGTAGCAATTCTTCTTTGATATAGCGGATGAGTGCCAAAATCGAAAAGCCATTATAGCGCGCAACCGAACCCAGCACGACCAGCACAAACAACAATGCCGTGATGTAGAAAGTAGCAATCAGCATCGCCAGATTGGCAATCGAACCGATGCCATATTTGCCGATCGTGAACGCCATCGCGCCAAAGGCACCAATGGGAGCCGCTTTCATCAGGATCGAAACCAGCTTGAAAACAGGCGTTGTCAACATTTGCAGGAAGTCGGTTACTGGCTTGCCCTTTTCGCCGACCATGGCAAGCGAAACACCAAACAGCACAGAGAAAAACAGGACTTGCAGAATATCGCCCGAAGCGAATGCGCCAACGATCGTGGTTGGGATAATATTGGTCAGAAAGCCCATAATCGTCTGCTCATGAGCTTTTTCAGTGTAATTTGCCACAGCCTGCGGATCGAGCGAGGCCGGATCGATGTGCATGCCCGCGCCGGGCTGCACCACATTGGCAACAATAAGGCCGATGACTAGAGCTAGCGTGGAGAAAGTTAGAAAGTAGATCATCGCCTTACCGGCGACGCGTCCGACTTTCTTCATATCGGTCATACCGGCAATACCGGTTGCAACTGTGAGAAAGATCACCGGAGCGATGATCATTTTTACGAGCTTGATAAAGGCATCGCCCAGCGGCTTAAGCTGTGTGCCAAGCTCCGGATAGAAATGTCCAAGCAGAATACCTGCTGCAATAGCAACCAGAACCTGCACATAGAGTTGCTTATAAAGCGGGATTGGGCGGCGTGGTTCAGCCACGGCACCATTTGGTACGGCAATCATGATGTCCTCCATTGGGCTCTATCTGGATTGCGTCCAGCCTCCCGAGCCATTCGTCCTTCAATCAGCAGCCAATGCGGCTGTTCGCATCATGATCTGCAAGCTCCGTGCCAGTTTGATGGAAAATCATAACTCACTGATAGTTATAGTATTTTATTGGAGGCGGGTTAAAAGAACTGCTATTTTGTGCGGTAAGCCGCACATTTATCTTTTCAATCTGTGCGGCATGATGCACAATAAATTCATGTCTGATACATCCAAACAAGTTGCTGATAGCGCGCCCGCTGCTGTTTTTGACCGTCGGATCTGGTGGCTTTTCGGCGTAGTTTTTGCAGTGACTTTTGCGCTTGCATTCTGGCTTGTGGGAAATACCGCGCGGGACAGCGCGCTTTTGACGCTCAGCGGACAAACACGGATCGACTCCAATCTGAACGCCGCACTTTTGCGTGCCGTTCTCGAAAAACAACGCGCTCTTCCCTTGGTGTTAGCCAAGGACAATGAGCTGGCAAATGCGCTGGAGACACAAAGCCCCCCAGCGGTCGATTTGCTTAACCGCAAGTTTGAAGCGCTTGCCGAAGGAACACAGGCTGCCGTTATCTATCTGATCAAGCTCGATGGCGCCGCAATTGCCGCAAGCAACTGGCGTGAGCCCGATAGTTTTGTAGGCAATGACTATACATTTCGCCCCTATTTCAAAGAAGCACTGAAAAATGGCAGCGCCGAATATTTTGCGCTTGGTAATGTCAGCCTGCGCCCCGGCCTTTACATTACGCGCCGGGTTGACGGGAAAAACGGACCGCTTGGCGTTGTTGTCGTCAAGCTTTCGTTTGACCAGCTTGAAAGCGATTGGCGCGAAACAGGACGACCGACATTTGTTGCCGATGATCGCGGCATCGTGTTGATTACAAGCCTGCCATCGTGGCGTTTCATGACAATTGGCGAGTTTCCGCCCAAGCGCGTCGAAGCCATCCGCCGCAGTCTTCAGTTTGGCGATTCACCGCTCAAGCCCCTGCCGCTGACAATCAACCCGCTTGCAGACGACGAAGACGCAGCTCTCGTCGAAGCCATTCTGCCGGGTTCAGCACGCAAAACTGACTTTCTCGCCATTCACTCCGATGTGGATACCACACCGTGGCAAATCTACAGCTTGGCGCCCATGCGTTCGCAGGTGGAAGCAGCCATGCGCGAGGCGCGTTTGATCGCCTTCATCATCCTCGGGGCCATTGCGACATTGGCTGGCATTCTACTCCGTCGCAGACAGCGCGTCGCCGCGCGCATTGCAGATGCGCAGCGCAGGCAGGCTGAACTTGAGCATCGGGTCGACGAGCGAACGCGTGATCTCATCAAGGCGCGTGACCGTCTCGAATCCGAGATCAGCGACCATCATAAAACGGAGACCATGCTGCAAGGCGTACAGCAGGATCTCGTTCACGCCAATCGTCTTGCTATCATGGGACAAGTGGCTGCAGGTGTCGCACATGAAATCAATCAACCCGTGGCAACAATTCGAGCCTATGCCGACAATGCCCGCACCTTCCTAAACCGCAAACAACTGAATGCAGCGACAGAAAATCTCTCGGAAATTGCAGCACTCACCGAGCGCATTGGAACGATCACCGGCGATCTGCGCGCACTTGCGCGAAAAGGCCATAAGCCGTCCGAACCCGTCGCGCTTGCGCAAGTCATCTCCGGTGCACTGGTGTTACTGCGCAGTCGTTTTGCGGGCCGCATGGACCAGCTCGACATCGAACTTCCAGCATCAGAGATATTGGTTGTCGGTCATTCCATACGACTTGAGCAAGTACTTATAAATCTGTTTCAAAACGCACTGGAAGCTGTTGAGAGTAAAGGAAATGATGGGCATATAGAAGTCCGCACCAAAGCGCTCGCAAAGAGTGTCGTACTGACAATCATCGATAATGGTCCGGGTATATCGGAGCATATTCAGGATAATCTTTTCGCGCCGTTTAACACGTCAAAGGAAAAGGGCCTTGGCCTAGGCCTCGTAATCGTCAAGGAAATCCTCACCGATTACGGAGGCAAGATTTCTGTTAAAAGCAGTGCCGAAGGCACCGCATTCCGGGTGGAATTCAAGAAAGCATGATGAATATTCCAGTCATACTTGTCGATGATGACAAGCCACTGCGTCGCGCCACCAGACAGACGCTGGAGCTGGCAGGCTATACCGTTCAGGATTTTGGCAGCGCCAGTGAAGCGCTGGGCGCGATTACAAATTTCTTTGAAGGCGTGATCGTGACGGATGTTCGCATGCCACAGATGGATGGACTGCAACTTTTTGCTCATATTCAGGAAATCGATGCCGATCTTCCGGTTATTCTTATTACCGGCCACGGCGATATTCCGATGGCAGTGGAGGCAATACAGAATGGCGCCTATGATTTTATTGCCAAGCCATTTTCGACGGACAGGCTGGTTCATAGCGTTTTAAGAGCAGGCGAACGGCGAAAGCTCCTGCTTGAAAACCGTAGCCTGCGTCAGCTGGCCGAAGAGGCGCAGACCGATATGCCGCTGATCGGCCAGACGCCAGCCATCGAAAATTTGCGGCGCACAATACGCGATATTGCTGACACTGATGTCGATGTGCTGATTGCTGGCGAAACCGGCAGCGGCAAGGAAGTCGTGGCGCAATTGTTGCACGACTGGGGGAGACGACAAAAAGGTAATTTCGTGGCGCTCAATTGTGGCGCTTTGCCGGAAACCGTCATTGAAAGCGAATTATTCGGCCATGAAGCCGGGGCTTTCACCGGCGCGCAGAAAAAGCGCGTTGGTCGTATAGAACACGCCAGCGGCGGCACGCTGTTTCTTGATGAAATCGAAAGCATGCCGACGGCAACGCAGGTCAAACTCCTGCGTGTTCTGGAAATGCGTGAAATTACGCCGCTTGGGACCAATGAAATACGACCGGTCGATCTTCGTGTGGTCGCGGCTGCAAAAATAGACCTTGGCGATGCGGAACAGCGCGGCGATTTTCGCGAGGATCTTTATTATCGGCTGAATGTCGTAACCCTCACCATTCCACCTCTACGCGAGCGACGCGAAGATATTCCACTGCTGTTCGCGCATTTTCTCGCGCGCGCTACCCGACGTTTCAATCGGGATGCGCCTGATCTGGATGCAACGACATATCGTCATCTTATGGAGCATAACTGGCCGGGTAATGTGCGCGAACTTTTGCATTTTGCCGAACGATTTGCGCTTGGCGTCACAACGCACTCGCGTGCACTCGTACGCCACGACGATCATGAACCTTTGCCGAAACGTCTGGAGCGTTTTGAAGCCTCACTGATCCGTGAAACGCTGGCAGCGCATAATGGTAATGTTCAAAATACGCTGGAAGCGCTGGGAATCCCGCGCAAGACGTTTTACGACAAAATGCAGCGGCATGGCATCAACAGGGCAGATTATAAGTCTGAAAGCTGAGTTAAAAAATTACGCAACACAACCGCCTGATTATGCTGCTCGTCTTTTGCGCCGTAGAGCAATGTAACATGATTGCTTGTGGTTTGCTGTAAAAGCACATTTACAGCCACTGAATTAGCCTTCAATTCAGCAATATATCTTTGTTGAAACTCCTGCCATTTGGCCGGATCATGCCCGAACCATTTGCGTAGCTCGGTTGTTGGCGCAATATTTTTATCCCAGAGATCAATCGCAGCCTTTTCCTTGGTCATACCACGCGGCCATACGCGATCAACAAGCACGCGAAAGCCGTCACTAGGTTCCGATGCGTCATAAACCCTCTTAATATTAATATCCACCATTCTCTCTTCCGCGCATGCTATGCAAATAAGATAGGCAATCAGAACATCGGAGTAACGTTAAGCGGATAGCATACCATCTATTGATGCAGATTGTGCTGTGTGAAGGCGCTTATAACGACCATCCTTTACGGAAAGCAGCTCTTGATGACTGCCGTGTTCTATGATCTCGCCACCTTCGACAACAAGAATACGATCGGAATTGATAATCGTTGCAAGCCGATGCGCGATCACAAGCGTCGTGCGCCCGATTGATAGATCAGCAAGAGATTGCTGGATAGCCCGTTCGGTTTCTGTGTCCAAGGCAGAAGTTGCTTCATCCAGAATAAGGATCGGCGGGTTCTTGAGGAAAATACGCGCAATCGCCAGACGTTGCTTTTGTCCACCAGACAGTTTCACGCCGCGCTCGCCAATGACCGTCTCGTAGCCATCGGGAAGATTTGCAATCACGCCATCAAGCCGCGCACGGCGCGCAGCATCAATAATCTCTTCATCGCTGGCATCAAGACGACCATAAGCAATGTTCTCGCGGATGGTGCCTGCAAAGAGAAATACGTCCTGACTGACGATACCTATATTTGAGCGCAGCGACTTCAATGTCATGTTGCGAATATCGATGCCATCAACGAGGATTTCACCCTTTGTAACATCGTAGAAACGCGGCAGCATGGAGCAGATAGTGGTCTTTCCTGCACCTGAAGAACCGACAAACGCGATTGTTTCACCGGCTTTGATAGACAAATTGAGGGAACTCAAAATCGGGCGGGCATCACTATAGCCAAAGCTCACATCGCGATATTCAATATCGCCCTTAAGTCGTTCGACTGATTTTGCGTCTGCACGATCTGCAATATCCGGTCGCGTATCGAGAAACTCACAATAGCGCTGAAAACCGGCGATACCCTTGGGGTACGTTTCAATGACCGAATTAATCTTATCGATGGGACGGAAGAAGACATTGACCAGCAAAAGGAAGCCAACAAAGCCGCCAGCCGTCAGTTCGCCATGCACGACAAACCATGCGCCGGCCAGCATGACCACAACCTGCACAAACCGCATCGACAGATACGAAAGCGACATGGAAGCAGCCATAATCTTATAAGCGGCAAGTTTGGTGTTGAGATATTTTTCGTTGCTTTCGGCAAACAGCTTGCGCTCATGATCTTCATTGGTGAAGGCCTGAACAACGCGAATACCACCGACATTTTCTTCAATACGCGCATTGAAGTCGCCAACGCGGCGATAAAGTGCATGCCAATTCGTCGTCATACGCCCACCATAACGCATGGTGACATAGGCACATAGCGGGACGATTAGTGCTGTAATCAGTGCCAATGGCACATGAACCCACATCATAAGCGCAAAAGCACCAATCAGCGTCATGATAGCGATGAATAAATCTTCGGGGCCGTGGTGAGCCACTTCTCCAATTTCTTCCAGATCCTTGGTCAGCCTTGCTACGAGGTGTCCGGTTTTCTGATTATCAAAGAAGCCGAAAGATAGTTTTTGAAGGTGGTCGAAAGCCTTGCGCCGCATCTCGGTTTCAATTTTGATACCGAGCATATGCCCCCAATAGGTCACAACAACCTGCAAAATTGCATTCAATACATAGATCGCTAACAAGCCGATGGCTGCAAGTGAAATGATGCCAAGCTCCCCGGTTGGTAGGAGACGATCGATAAAAATCGTAACCGCAATCGGAAATGCAAGTTCTAGAAGTCCTGCTGCCACAGCGCTTGAAAAGTCCAGCATGAACAGGCGGCGATGCGGCCTGTAATAGCTCGAAAAACGTTTCAACAAGTCAGCCATGGCGCGGCTCCTTCAATAGCAATTTGTAGGGTGCCTAACTTATTATGCTCACAAGTGAAAGGATAAAGAGCCAATCTGTTTGAACAAAATCAGCGCTTTAAAACTCAGATATTTCGCTTTTTATTTAGCCAGCCATGAAGCCTGTAGCATCCTTGTGCCAATAGCCTGCAACGAGCGTTTCCTCCCGGCTTTTGCCGAGCGTTTGACGCCAATGCTGGCGGATGACTTTCGCCTGATCTGCCTCGCCGGCAAACCAGCCGAAGCTGTCGGGGCCTTCAGGCCATTCGGCTTCACATAAAACCTCTGTCAGCGTTTCAGCAGCTCGTTTCTGATCGGCATCAATAATCCAATCTACGGAAAACCCTTCCGGATGAACAAGTGGCTGCACATCCTTTTCGCTGTCGACCGCAATCACCACCCTGCCCGTCACGTCAGCCGAAAACTCTTCAAGCATCCGTCCGATTGCCGGCAGACCTGTTGCATCAGCCCCCATAAGATAGCGGCTTGCGTGGCGCAGAGGCCGACCGACTGGCCCCATCAAACCAACCTGATCACCGGGCTTAACGTCTTTTGCCCATTTACAGGCAAGCCCCTCGACTTCGTGAAGATAGAAATCGATCTCCAGCCAACCGACTTCAATATTGAGGTTGCGGATAGTATAAGCGCGGGATGCGGGTTTGCGTGTTTCATCCGGCCAGAATGGCAAGCCATTTGGCCCCATAATGGGCCAGACAGGCTGCGGTACTTGTTCGGTTGGCAAGAGCAGACGTATATGCATGGCACCGAACAGTGCAAAACGCTTGAGGTCTTCACCCGCAAGACGCAACCGCAACATGCGCGGCGTGAACATACTGGACGAAATCACCTGCATCAGACGGAACTGCGGAAGAACCTGCTCTCCTGCCCTGTCTCCCTGCCAAACAATCTCCGGTGCTTCTTCCTTTGTATAAAGTTTGATGGCGACGGCCGCGAGATCTTTAAGGCGATGCAAGCCTGTATCGTCGTCGGCGTGCAGCGCAACACGGTAGCCATGCGTTTTACTATCGATCTCGATACGTCCAAATGAAAAGTCAAATACATGGCTGTCGCCGATCGTATCATATTGCGCTTGATAAGAGTTCAGACGATCGACGATTTTGGGCAGATAGGTGCCGCCATTTTGCAGGCGAATGCTTGCGTGGCTCAACAATGCGCGGGAAGTTTCAGGAGATGGCTGTGACACGGGCTTTCTCGATCAGTTCTATTTAATTAGGGGATGAAAGCATTGCCGCCTTCATCCCGGAACATTAGCCGCCAATGCGACCAGTGATGGCGATCTTGAAGGTTCTCCCCTTCGCCTGATCAATATCGGCGCTCGTGGCCCAGCCGGTTTGCGCGTCTGTGTAGGCCTTGTCGAAAAGATTATCGACACCAAAATCAAGCTTCACATTATCGTTGACCTGCCAGTTGGCAAATACATTCACGAGGTCAACACGCGGATATACTTTCACGGCACCCGTCGTCAGTGCACGATTGACCTTGCCGACGCTTTCATATTCCACGCCATAGACCAGCTTTTCTTCAAAAGCTTTCAGACCCAGCGTAGCACTGAAATTGTCGAGGGGCGTATTGCTGAGACTATCCCCCTTATAGATGCCGTCCTTCATTTCGGCGTCCGTGTAAGACGCGGCAAGATTGACGTATCCCCACCAGTTGTCATAGGTGCCTTCAAATTCAACGCCGCGCAGACGTGCTGTACCGACATTTTCAGAAGTTGTTACATTGCCGTTTTTCACAGTATTGATATAATCTTTTACATCTGTGTGGAAGAAATTGAGCTTGGCTCGAACCTGATCGCCCGCATCCAGAATACCATCTTGGCTGAGATTCACACCTGCTTCAAACGAGGTGGCTACTTCCGGCTTCAGCAGAAGATTTGGCTCATATCCAGCATTATGTGCACCGTTCTGACGGAACATATCCTGCATATGCGGCACACGATAACCCTGCGAATACAGGCCGTAAAACTGTACGCCGTCCCATGGCGTTACACCGACGCTCAAGCGCGGCGAGACGCGATGGCCGTCAACATTGACGTCTTCCGAAGGCAATAGATTGGTTGCTTTTGTCGTTCCATCAAGCTGGTAGCCATCATAACGCAGTGCACCGATCAGTTCGAGCCACTTCTGGTAGTCGCCCTGCCATTGAAGCACGCCGCCATAGGCCTGCTGATCACCATTACCAAAGTTATCGGTGTCGGATTCGCCGCGCATCTTATAATAATCAAAACCATAAGTGATGGTATGGATCATCGCATCGGTTTCAATTCGCGAGCTATTATAAGCACGGAACCCAGCCGTTGAAACATCATAGAAACGGGTTTTGCCAATATTGGCTTTCGGCCAGATCTGATACTGGTCATTATCCGTATCAGTGTAATAAGCGTTGACAGACAGGTTCCAGAACGGGTTATCTTCCGGCTTATAGGTATAATTGCCCGTATAAGTGCTGACGATCGTATCGGCATCGTAACGCGACAAAGTGCTAGACGTTGAGCCACTGCTGCCTGTCATCACGTCGCTGTACTTCTGGCGCGAATAGCCAAACTTCAACTCATGACCTTCAGCGGGACGTATTGTCACTTTACCCAGACCACTGACGACGCGTTCACCGGTCCAGCGGACCACATCGCCGTCACCATTCTTATAGGCATCACTATCACGGTAATTGAGGTTGCCAATCACATCAAAATTTTCATGGAAGCGATAAGCGCCCACCGTGCTGGTCATCCAGCCTTTGCCGTTGCTTTCATAACGTAGCTTTTCGCTCAAAGCCCATGTTTCGCTGTCGCGTAGGAAATCGCCTGCGTCCTTGGTTTCAAATGCAACCAGACCGCCAATACCGCCGGAGCCATAAGCATTAGAAACAGGGCCACGAATGGCGGTTACCTGCTTAAGCATTTCAGGCTCGATATAGAACGAACCTGAGCCGTGGCCCACGCGCCAATAATCCTGACGCGCACCATCCAGCGTTACAGCGACGCGGCCATATTCCTGTAGACCGCGAATATTGATGGAGGTTGCCGGATCGTCACCATTCAAAGACGCGTGAACCCCGGGCGTCGCTCGAAATAGGTCGGCGGCAGTCGTTGCCTGAATGCGATCAATATCGCGCTGTGTAATGACACTCGTCGATGCCATAGCGTTGATGGCAGCCGCATTTTGGATCGTTGGTGAAATCGTAATCGTGTCGAGCTGTAACGTTTTCTCTTTGCGTTTCGCCTGTTCTTCCGTTTCTTGCGCGCTGACTGGCTGTGTAAGAGCGGAACTCGCTCCAAATAATGTCAAACCAACAATTCCGCCAAGAATTGTCGTCCCCATCAGATACCCCGTACGCCCATGTCTGAATAACATTCCAAACCCCATTCCGCATTTTATGGCATAATTAAGATGACAAAAAGACTCATATTAATTGAGGCTATATTAATCTTGATATTAAGAGTCAACTTTATCGGCGTGGGGTTGAGGTGTTTTATAATTTTTTAACTCGTGTTTTAAGGGATAATAATCGATTTAAATCGAAGTATGATGCTAAGAAAAACGACGTGGAGTGTTCTTAAGCGACGTATTGGTTAACGCTATACCCGATCTCATCCAATAAATTGAATGCCTGTTCATGGCCGCAACTTGCTTATCGCCTTATCACATACTGCTAATCCGACAACACCATCCAATAATTTCAGTAATTTCTGAAAGTTCACTGTAAACATTCGGGGGTTGCTTTTTAAAAATGACTGGTTATTTTCTGCTTCACTTGGAGGAGTGAAGAGCCGCCCCAGCGCGTTTATCGCTGCGGGGCGGTTTCTTTTTTAGCTATTCAAAAATGCATATCTGCATTGCAGCATAGCCTCTTGTAAGTGGAGGGCATCAAACCTATTTTCAAATTGTTCGGTTTCACTCCTCCTCCCAGAAACTGGACACCAAGCGCGGCACTCCTCCTCCCAGTCGCGCTTACCAGATCAGCCCGTTGCACACTCCTCCTCCCAGTGCAGCGGGCGTTCTTGTTTTTAACCCACGATTTTTTGCTTAATCGGTGATTTTGCCGGCAGTAAGCTGCTTGCTCT
>Ga0308157_10004254_pt1 | contig 19247 bp, 17 predicted proteins | sample PhyBR1_FD_201035 | JGI IMG/M metagenome (GOLD analysis project Ga0308157, IMG submission 201035) | Phyllosphere microbial communities from UC Gill Tract Community Farm, Albany, California, United States - DLSLB.R1 | ecosystem: Host-associated > Plants > Phyllosphere > Unclassified | place: USA...
CCTGGCCCGGCAACTGTTGGCAGCGGCGCACCACGCGTGCGACGCGCGGATCGTCCAGCGTGGCCTCCTGCTGCACGCCGCTCTTGCCGCGAAACCGCAGGCGCAGCCGGTTGCCGCGCAGGTCCGCATGGCGGTTGCGCAGCGTGGTCAGGCCGTACGAGCGGTTGGCGCTGGCGTATTCCTCGTTGCCCACGCGCATGAACGTGGTGTCCAGCAGGCGCACCAGCGTGGCCAGCACGCGTTCGCGGGAGAGCGCGCGGCCCGGCGTGGCGCGCAGGTCGCGGGCCACGCGGGTGCGGATGCGGGGCAGTGCGCGCCCGAAGGCCTGCATGCGTTCGAACTTGGCCTCATCGCGCTGCAGGCGCCAGTCGGCGTGATAGCGGTATTGCCGCCGCCCGCGTGCGTCGAGCCCGGTCGCCTGCAGGTGGCCATTGGCCAGCGGGCAGATCCACACGTCGGTATAGGCCGGCGGAATCGCCAGCTTCTGGATGCGGCTGATCTCGTCGGGGTCGGTCAGCCATTTGCCGTCGGGCTGGCGGTAGCGGAAGGCATCGCCCTGGCGCTCGCGGGTCAGGCCTGGCATGTCGGGGTTGACGTAGCGCAGGCCGCCCGGCAGTCGCGTCGGAGGCGGGCGCGGAACCGGGGCGTTTGCGGTGGAGGGAGCAATGGCGGTGGCGGTGCGTGGCATGGATCGAGGGGGCAGGCAGGGCGCGGTGCGGCCCCATCGCCGATCACAGCCCAGCCGCCGCACGCCGGCTGTAGGAGGCCGTCCGCAGCACCGGTGGGAAATGCGCCGCGCAACGCAGGCATGGGCAGACGTTGCCCCAAAGGGCTTTGAATGAAAATGGCCTCCAGCGCAATAAACACTAAGGCAGTGTGCTATGAAAAATATAGCATTTCTTTCAGGGCAGAGTCTCGCAATGCCATTGCTGCGCTGACGTTCGCTCCGTCGCCCCACTGGCTGGCCGCGTCTGCGGCGGGTTGCAGATCGGCGCCACTCAGGCGGCGGGGTCGTCGGTCGTTCCGACGTCCCCTGCATCCTCATCGAACGCGAACCCGACGCCGTACACCGACCGGATCCATTCCACGCCGTCGCCGCTGGCGGCCTTGAGTTTCCTGCGCAGGTTCTTGATGTGGCTGTCGATGGCGCGCTCGTTCACGTCCAGGGTGTCGCCGTAGGCCAGGTCGAGCAACTGGGCGCGCGAGAAGATGCGGCCGCTTTGCCGGGCCAGCGCCTGCAGCAGGCGGAATTCGCGCGGGGTGAGGGCCACGTGCGCGCCGCGCAGCGTGACCTGCCAGTGCGCCTCGTCCAGCGCCAGCACGGGCGGGCTGGCGGGCGCTGCCCCCGCGGCTGACGGGTTTTGCGCGGCGCCGCGGCGCAGCACGGTCTTGACGCGCGCCACCACTTCGCGCGGCGAGAAGGGCTTGCAGATGTAGTCGTCCGCGCCCAGTTCCAGCCCGATGAGGCGGTCCACCTCTTCGACGCGGGCGGTGAGCATGATGACCGGCTTGTCGGTGTGGCGCCGCGCCTGGCGCAGTACCGAGAGGCCGTCGAGCCCGGGCAGCATCACGTCCAGCAGCGTCAGGTCGGGCGGCGTGGGGCCGGTCAGGCGGGCCAGGGCGCTCTGCCCGTCGGCCACGTGCTCGGCCTCGTAGCCGGCGTGGCGCAGGTAGTCGAGCAGGATGTGGGCGATGTCGGTTTCGTCCTCGACCACGAGGATGCGCGCTGTCATGAATGGTTCTCCAGCAAGGGCAGGGTGAGGGTGGTGCGCAGGCCGCCGAGCGGCGAGGGCTGCGCGGCGATGCGGCCGCCGTGCGATTGCACGATGGCCCGGCAGATCGCCAGTCCCAGGCCCGATCCGCCCAGGTCGCCGGTGGCGCGGGCGCGCGAGCTTTCGGCGCGGTACAGGCGGTCGAACAGGCGCGGCAGGTCGTGCGCGGCCACGCCGGGCGCGGTGTCGTCGAACTGCAGCACCAGCGAGGGTGCGGGCCCGCTGCGGTCGATCTGCGCCTTGATTTCCAGCCGGCCGCCGGGGTCGGTGTAGCGCACGCTGTTTTCCAGCAGGTTGAGGAACACGCGGTGCACCTGCTGCGCATCGCCCTGCACGAGCGGCGCCGGCGCCAGCGCGGCCAGTGGGGCGAGCCCGCCGGTGTCCACGGCCACATCGGCTTGGTGAAAGCGCGGCTGCATCGAGGCGACGGCCTCGGCCAGCAGCGACAGCGGGTGCACGGGCATGAGCGCCGATGCGGCGCTGCCCGCGGCGGCGTCCAGGCTGGCGCGCAGGTCGCCCACCAGCTGGATGAGCCGCATCACCTGGCGGTGCAGGCGCAGGGCGGTCTTGTCGTCGAAGGGGCGCACGCCGTCCTGCACGGCCTCGATCTCGGCGCGCATGGCGGCCAGCGGGGTGCGCAGTTCGTGCGCCACGTCGCCGATCCACTGGCGGCGGGACGCCTCCATGCCGCCCAGCTGTTCGGCCATGTCGTTGAAGGTGAGGGCGAGGCGGGCGAGTTCGTCGTCGCCATGCACGGCCACGCGCGTGTCCAGCCGGCCCGCGGCCACGCCGCGCGCGCCGTCCACCAGAGCGCCGATGGGCGCGAGCCAGCGCCGCGCCAGCGCCCACGACAGCAGCAGCGCCAGCGCCAGGCCGGCGATGCCGGTCCACACCACGAAGCCCAGTTGCCGCGCGATGAAGGCGCGGTCGGCCTCGGTCTCCAGGTGCGAGGGCGGGCTCAGCACCAGTTCGCCGATGGGGGTGCCATCCGTGCCGCGCAAGGGCAGGCGGGCGGCGTCTGGCGTGGGGCGCACGCCAGCCACCAGGCGGCCTTGTGCGTCGAGCACGCCGAGCCGCTGCGACAGCATCGAGCCGGGCGGTGGCGGGGGACGGTCGCGGTGGTCGGACGAGCCCGCGTCGGGCATGGGCCCGTCGGGTGGCGGCTCGAACGGGTGGCCCTCGCTGGGCGCGCCGAAGTCGGGCGGTGGTGGAGGGCGTTCGCGGACGTTGCCACTGCCAGTGTTGTCGCTGCGCACTTCGTTGCCGGCAAAGGCGTTGTCGCCGCTGCGGCGGGCGCTGCTGCTGTTGCTGCTGCCGCCGCCGCTGGCCGCGCTCTGGGCATTGCGCAGCGAAGGGCTGTCGCCGGGGCGGCGCATTTCGCGCCACAGCTCGGGCTGGGTGCGCAGCGTCTGCCAGCCGCCGTGCAGCAGGTGCATGCGCTGCAGCCGCGCGGCGAGCCAGTCCATGCGGGCCAGTTCGATCTCGGCCACGTACGGACCGAGCCCGCGCTGCAGGCCCAGGCGCGAAAACCCGACGAACAGCAGCAGCAACACGGCCAGCAGAACGGTCAGCGCGAGGAAGGCTTTGCTTTGCAGCGTCAGGCGGGGCATGGGCGAGGGGGTGGGTCAGCGGGCAGGTGGCGGGCCCCCGGCGCCGTGGGGCGGGCCGCCCGCAGGCATGGCGACGAGGGTGCCGTTCATTGTCCGGCATGTGCCGGGCAGGGTCTTGCCGTCCGGCATGGTCAGCGTGACCGAGGCGCCTTCGGCCAATCCCTTGCAGGCCGTGTAGGCCTCGGGCGGCGGGCCGGGCGGCTGACCGGAGGGTGCGCCCTGGGCCCGGGCGCTGGACGCGGCCAGGGCTGCCAGCGACAGGGCGATGAAGGCGCCGGCGAAGGTCGTGGCCGTGGGCTTGCGCGTTTTTTTGAACACGGCTTGGAGAGGGTGGCGGAATGCGGACATGGGCAGGGCCTTTCTTTCGCTTGTCGTTGCTGGCAGGGGAGGTGGAAATGGGAAGCGGGGGCGCCCAGCGCCCCGCGCTCTGGCCGGTGTCAGGCGGCGATCGAGATCGTGATGGCGGCGGTGTAGCCCCCGCTGCCATTGCTTTGCAGCGTGGTCATCTCCAGGTCGGTGCCGTCGCTGAAGACGTTGTCGGTGGCGAAGGTGATCGCCGCCAGGTTGGGCACGCTGGCGCTGTAGCCCGCATTGGCCGCGTAGATGGTGCGCAGCGTGTCGGTGGGGAACGCCAGTTGCGTGGTCTTCACCTTGTTGCCGGCAGTGGTGGCCACGGCCAGGCTGGGGTAGACCTCCAGGTGCATGTGCGGCATGCGGCCCGCGTAGCAGCCGGGCACGATGGTGGTGAAGGTGACGCTGCCGCTCGCATCGGTGGTCTGCACGCCGCGCAGGTAGTTGGCCGCGATGCTGCGCTCGGTGTAGACCGAATAGTCGCCGCCCTGCGAGCAGTGCCACAGGTAGATGGCGTAGCCCTGCAGCGGCGCGCAGCTGGAGCGCGTGTTGGTCAGCGTGATGGCGATGGTCAGCGGCACGCCGCCCACGGCGGTGGACGCACCGATGCTGCTGCGGATGTCCTGCCGCACCATGCCGCTGAGCGCGAGCACGTTGTAGTTGGCATTGCCGGCGTTGGAGCCGTCGGCCGGGTAGGGGCCTGCGGTTTCCTCGGGGACGACGGAGCAGGTGGTGCCCGTTCCGGTGCCTGTCCCGGTTCCCGTTCCCGTTCCAGTGTCGGCACCGCTGCTGTCGGCCACGGTATCGGAGCCCCCGCCGCAGCCCAGCAGGGTGGCGATGCCCAGTGAGCCGATCGTGCCGAGCGCCAGGCGCCGCCGCGCATCCGTCGCAGTCGGCGTGGTGGCCGCCGGCACGGGGCCGGCGACGGGCGCGGCGATGAGGGTGGGTGTGGATGTTTGCATGGTTCCTCTCCTTCTCTTCGTTGGGGATGGGAGGAACTTTGCAATCCAATTGGGGAGAAATTAAGGCAGACCGGTAAAGGCATCAAGGGTGCCAATTGCTATCAAGTTAATAGCAATGTACCGCCGTATTTATTGCGCTGGAGGCACTTTTGGCTCAAGTCCCGGCGGACCCCGAGAGGCCCGCCGCCTTTCAACGCGCGGCGAAAGCCCGGGCGATGTCCTGCGTCACCGCCAGGAACCGGTCCACGTCGGCCGGCGAATGGCAGTGCAGCGGCGATACGCGTACCGCGCCTTCCAGCCCGAACGATTCGAGCATGCGGCGCGAATACAGGCTTGCGGCCGAGCGTTCGTACACCGTCACGCCGCGTGCGGCGTATTCGCCCACGGCGCTGGTGCAGTCGAGGTTCGCTAAGCCGATGCCGATGATCAGGTCGCGCTGGGTGAGGTCGGGGTGGTCGAGGAACACTTCCACCCCCGCCATGTGGCGCAGGCCCGGCGCGGCGGTGGCGGTGCCGGTGTCGGTTCCGGTGGCGTCGCCGCTGCCGCCGCCGTTCAGCAGGCGCGACAGCAACGCGCGTTCGTGCAGTTCGATGGCTTCGATGCCGGCCACGAAGCGGGCGCGCCGGTCGTCGCCAGCGTGGCGCCCATCGCTGCTGCCCTCACCGCTTTCGGGCGACTGGCCGCCGAGCCAGCAGACGTAGTCCACGATCTCCGTCATCACCGCGAATTGCCACGGCGCCGAGCTGCCCAGGTCCCAGAAGTCGGCTGGCTTGGCCGACAGCTTGTGGTGCGGCAGCGCCGCCGCGCGGTCCGACAGCCAGGCGATGCCCGAGCCCCGGCATCCGAAGAACTTGTAGGGGGCGATGTTGATGCCGTCCACCGGCGTCTTCTCGAGGTCGATGACGCCGTGGGGCGCGTGCTGCACGGCATCCACCAGGATGTACAGGTCGGGGCGGATGGCGCGGGCCTGCCGCACGATGGCCTCCAGGTCCAGCTTGGCGCCGGAAATGTTCGAGGCATGGATCACGTTGAGCACGCTGGTGCCCCGGTCCACCAGGCGCACGACGGCTTCCACGTCCACGCCGCCCGTGGCGCGGTTGCTGGGCGCCACGCGCAGTTCACGACCGAGTTCGCGCGCGTAGCGCTCCATGGCGTCGTACGACGAGGGGTGCTCCAGCACGGTCGTGACCATGTTGGTGCCGGGCACGTTCTGGGCCACGGCTCGCACCATCTCGAACATGGCGCCGGAGGCCGTGAGCGCGGCATACACGCTGCCGCCGCGGGCGTTCAGCACCCGCCGCACATCGGCCACGCCCGAGGCCTGAATGGCCTGCAGCTCGCGCGCCGTGGCGTGAATGCGCTCGGTGTTGTCGGGCACGGCGTCGATCTGCAGGAACCGCTCCACCGCGGCCTTCAGGCGGAACGAGCCGCCCGCGTTATCGAAGTACAGCCGCTCGCGGCCGTGGTGGTCGTGCTCCACCTGCAGAAAGCGCTCGCGCACCTCGTGCATCAGGCGGTCGGAGAACAGGCGGCCTTGCGGGTAGGGCGTCGCGTTGCTGTGGCCGGCCATCACACGCCCTTGCTGATGGGGTTGCGGTATGCCTCGCGCACGGCGTCCGACATGGGGAAGTTCAGGTTCACGCTGCTGGGCGGAATCGGCTGGGTGAACCAGCGGGCGTACAGGCGTTCCATTTCGCCCGACTTCATCAGGCCTGTGACGGCTTCATCCACCAATGCCTGGAACTGCGGGTCGTTCTTGCGCAGCATGATTCCGTAGGGCTCCTGGCGCAGCACCACGTCCTTGAGGATGCGGAAATCGCCCGGGTTGGGCGCCGTGGCGATCAGCCCGGCCAGCTGCACGTCGTCCAGCACGTAGGCGGCGGCGCGGTCGCTGGCCAGCAGCAGAAAGGCATCGGCCGTGTCCTTGCCCGAGATTTCCTGCACTTCGAGGTTCTCGGCGCGCTTGTAGGTGCGCAGCAACTGGATCGACGTGCTGCCCGCCACCGTGGCGACCGTCTTGCCGGCCAGGTCGGCCAGCGACTGGATGCCCGAGTTCTTCTTCACGGCCACGGTGATGTTGGTCACGAAATGGCTGGGCGCGAAGTTGACGTACTGCTGGCGCGCCACCGAGTTGGTGGTGGTGGCGCAGTCCAGGTCCACCGTGCCGTTTTGCATCAGCGGAATGCGGTTGAGCGAAGTGAGCAGCGTGTACTGCACGCGCAGGGCCGGCAGGCCGAGCTTGGCCTTCACCGCGTCGGCGATCTTCAGGCAGATGTCGTTGGAAAACCCGATCGGGTCGCCGCTGCCCGTGGGCTTGTAGGAAAACGGAATCGAGCTGTCGCGGCTGCCGATGTTGAGCGTGCCGCTCTCCTTGATCTTGCGCAGCGTGTCGATCTCTTGCGCGCTGGCGGCGGTGGCCAGCAGGGCGGTGCAGAGCGCCACGGGCAGGGCCTGGCGAAGGGTCGAGCGCAGGGTCGAGCGCAGGGTCATGCGAAAGGCAGTGGCGGCGGAGCGGGGCAGTCGGTGCATGGCAGGCTTTCGTGAAGACGGAAGGATCTCGGGGCGCCGCGCAAGGGGTCAGCGAGGCGATGAAAGTCATTCTGAAAGCGCCGACGCTTTTGAAAAAGCGATTTTTTGTGCTCGAATCAGATGAATAAAAGTGTTCGATGAGCCGCACCATGATGACCTTTAAGCAACTCGAAGCCCTGTACTGGATCGGCCAGCTCGGCGGCTTCGCGCAGGCCGCGCAAAAACTGCACACCTCGCAGTCGGCCGTGTCCAAGCGGGTGCATGAGCTGGAGCTGATCTTCGACACGCCACTGTTCGATCGCAGCCAGCGCACCGCGCGGCTCACCGAAAAGGGCGAGGAAATGTTCGTGCTCGCCCGCAAGCTGCTGCGCCAGCGCGATGCGGCGGTGGAGCAGTTCGGCAAGCCCGGTGTGATCGAGCGGCGCCTTCGCATCGGCGTGACGGAACTCACCGCGATGACGTGGCTGCCCCGGCTGGTCGCCCTGGTGCAGGAGCACTACCCCAAGGTCACGCTGGAGCCCGATGTGGACGGCAGCCTGCCGCTGCGCGACAAGCTGCTGGCGGACGAGCTGGACCTGATCATCGTGCCCGATGCGTTCAGCGATGCGCGCCTGCCCGCCAAGGCCATCGGGCAAGTGGAGAGCGCCTGGATGTGCAAGCCCGGGCTGGTGCCTGCCGGCACGGTGCGGCTGCATGAACTGGCGCGCCACCGCATGCTGGTGCAGGGCAATGCCTCGGGCACCGGGCGGCTGTACGACGCCTGGATGAAAGAACGCGGGGTGGAGCTGGCCGATGCCATCGTGGTGAGCAACCTGGTCGCGCTCACCGGGCTGACCGTGTCGGGCCTGGGGGTGGCATACCTGCCGCGGCATTGCCTGGCGCCGCTCATCGCGGCCGGCATGCTGGCCGTGATCGACGTGGTGCCCGCGCTGCCCACGGTGCCCTACGTGGCCATGCACAAGGGCGAGCACCGCAGCGCGCTGGCCGCATCGATCATCATGCTGGCCCAGTCGTGCTGCGACTTCACGCGCGCCTTCCAGGCCCAGGCGGAAGGCGCGGCGTGACGGCCCGGCGCCGCCTCAGGGCTTGGCTGCGGCGAGCGCCTGCTGAATCCAGCCGTCGAACGTCTTCTGGTGCGCCTTGATCCAGCCGTCGGTGTGGCGGGCCAGGTCGGCCTGCTGGTTCTGGCCGTTCTTCATCGCCAGGTTCTGGGCGTTGATGTCGCCCACAGGCAATTGCATGACCTCGAACAGGCGCGCGGCTGCGGGGTTCTTCTCGGCAAAGACCTTGTTGGCCACGATGCGCTGGGTGTTCAGCACGAAGCCGTAGTTCTTGCCGTCGGGCAGCGCAGTGTCCTGCCCTGCCTGCGCGCCCGGCAGCGAAGATCGTGGCACTTGCAGCCACACCACGTCCTGGCCGGGGCGCAGCACGCCGCTCACCCAGTAGGGGGTCCAGGTGTAGTAAAGGATCGGCTGGCCCTGCTTGAAGCGCGCGATGGTGTCGGCGATCAGCGCCGAATAGCTGCCCTGCACGTGCGTGACGGTGCGGCCCAGGTCGAACGCCTTCAACTGGTGTTCGATCACCGCCTCGCAGCCCCAGCCCGGGTTGCAGCCGGTCAGGTCGGCCTTGCCGTCGCCGTTGGTGTCGAACAGCTTGGCGAGCTTGGGGTCCTTCAACTGGTCGATGTGGGTGATGCGGTATTTCTCGGCCGTCTTCTTGTCGATCAGGTAGCCCTGCGCAGCGTTCTGCGAATAGGTGCCCTTGCGCCACAGCTTGGCGTCGCCGCCCGCGTTCTTGTAGAAATCCGCATGCAGCGGGTCCCAATGGTCCGCCATGAAGGTGGCGTCGCCATTGGCAATGGCCACGTGGGCAGTGGCGTATTCGATCTCCTTGATGGGCTGCACTTCGTAGCCCAGCTTTTGCAGCGCACGGCCCACCAGCATGGTCTGGAAGGTTTCCTCGGCGATGGAACTTTGCAGCGGCTGAACGCGCACGCCTTGGCCCGGCAGGTTCTGCGCCGATGCGGCGCCGGCCAGGCCCATGGCCAGGGCGCTGGCCGCGAGCAGGGCACGCGCCACCGGGCGCGATGGCGAGAGCGTGGTGCGAGGGGTGAAGCGCAGGGGAAGGTTGAAACGTGTCATGGCGTGTTCCTGGAAAGAATGAAAGGGAGCGGGACTGCGGCGATTCGGCGAATCGGTGCCTCAGTGCCTCAATGGCCCGCAGGGGCCAGGCGGGCGGAGGGCGCAGTGGTGCCTTGCGTGGCGGGCTCGTCAGCGGCCGCCGGCGGCCTCGCGCCGCGGCGCGCAGCCAGGCGCCACACCAGGCCGGCCGGGCCGGTCTGCCACCAGTGGCGCACGCCGCGGCGCGGCTGGCCCATCGACTGGGTGATGCGGTCCAGCGTGATGGCCAGCAGCACGATGCCCAGGCCGCCCACGGTGGCCAGGCCCATGTCCAGCCGGCCGATGCCGCGCAGCACCATCTGGCCCAGTCCGCCCACGGCGATCATCGAAGCGATCACCACCATCGACAGCGACAGCATCAGCGACTGGTTGATGCCGGCCATGATCGACGGCATGGCCAGCGGCAGCTGCACCTTGGCGAGCAGCTGCAACGGCGAAGCCCCGTAAGCCCGGGCGGCTTCGACCAGATCGGGCCGCACCTGGCGCAGCCCCAAGTTGGTCAGCCGCACCAGCGGCGGCAGCGCGAACACGATGGTCACCACCACGCCGGGCACGTTGCCGATGCCGAACAGCATCACCACCGGCACCAGGTACACGAAGGCGGGCGTGGTCTGCATCGCGTCCAGCACCGGCCGCATCACGCGCTGGGCGCGGTCGCTGCTGGCCAGCAAGATGCCCAGCGGCAGCCCGATCACCAGGCAGAACGCGAGTGACGTCAGCACGAGCGACAGCGTGACCATCGCCTCGGGCCAGATGCCGAGCATGGCCACCAGCAGCAGCGAAATCACCGTACCGATCGCCAGCGCCCGCCCGGCGAACTGCCAAGCCAGCACGCCGATGAGCGCGATCATGGCCAGCGTGGGCACGCTGGTGAGCAGGCCTTCCACCCACGACAGCGTGCCGTCGATGGGCGCGCGCACCGTCTGGAAGAACGGCCGGAAATGCGCCACGACCCACGACAGGCCGTCGTTGATCCACGTCTCCACCGGCAGGCTGCCGTCCCAGAGCTGGTGCAGGTGAAAGCCCCCCGCCGCGGGATCGATTCCCCCGGCCGCGTCGCCCGGCATGGCGGTGGCGGGCGCGCTCAGCCAGTCGGTGCTGCCGGCATCGCTCGGCGTGGTGGAGGCGGCCCACGGGTCGGGCGCGGCCGTGGTGGCGGCAGCGGGGGCGTCGGTGGCGGTGCCTGTTGCCCATGGGTTGGCGCTGGCGTCAGTGGCCGCGGCTGGCGCTGCATCGGCTGCAGCCAGGAGGGTCGGGTCGTTCGATGGCGCTGCCGTTGTCATGCGGGGCTCCTTTCGGTGGTCGGTTCATTGGCGGGGAGGGCGGATGTGGTCGCGGTGGTGGCTGGGTTCACGGTCGCGCCGATGGCGGGCGGCACCGGGTCCGGCGGCACGGGCGGCGTGTCGCGGTCGAGAAAGCGCAGCAGGGTCGTCTTGCTGATCGCGCCGCGAAAGCGCCCGCCGTCTTCCACCACCGGCAACGGGCAGGGCGCCTGCGCCACCTGGCCGAACAGGTCTGCCACCGGCGCGTCCACCGCGATGGGCTCGACCCCGTTCAGGTAGGCGTGCTGCAGGCCCAGCGGGCCGACATGGCCCTGCAGCGCGGCGCGCAGCGAGTCGGCCGAGACGGTGCCCAGGTACATCCGCGCCGGGCTGACTACGTAGGCGAATTCGCGGTCCTGTTCCTCCAGTTGCTGCAGCGCGGCGCGCGAGCCCCGGTCGCGCTGCTCCGACACCACGGTGAGCGGGCGCCGGGCGATGTCGCCGGCCTTGAACACGGCCGCTGCGTCCACGCCGCGCACGAAGCTGCGCACGTAGTCGTTGGCGGGGTTGCGCAAGATCTCGTCGGGCGTGCCCACCTGCACCACGTAGCCGTCTTTCATGATGGCGATGCGGTCGCCGATGCGCATCGCCTCGTCCAGGTCGTGCGAGATGAAGACGATGGTGCGGCGCTGGATCTGCTGCAGGCGCAGCAGCTCGCTCTGCATCTCGGTGCGGATGATCGGGTCGAGCGCGGAGAAAGCCTCGTCCATCAGCAGGATCGAAGGGTCCGAGGCCAGCGCCCGCGCCAGGCCCACGCGCTGCTGCATGCCGCCCGACAGTTCGTCGGGGTAGCTCTCGGCCCAGCAGCCCAGGCCCACCTGTTCCAGCGCCAGTGCGGCCTGGCGCTGGCGGTCGGCGCGGGGTACGCCGGCCAGTTCGAGGCCGAAGGCCGTGTTGTCCAGCACCGTCATGTGCGGCATGAGCGCGAACGACTGGAACACCATGCTGATGTCCTTGCGGCGCAGTGCGCGCAGTTGCCGGTCGGACAGCGCGTTGATGTCCTCGCCATCGACCAGGATGCGCCCGGCCGTGGGTTCGATCAGGCGGTTGAGCATGCGCACCAGGGTCGATTTGCCCGACCCCGACAGGCCCATCACGACGAAGATCTCGCCCGCCTCGATGGTGAAGCTGGCGTCGAACACGCCGATCGAATGCCCGGTGCGCGCCAGGATGTCCTGCTTGCTCAGCCCCTGGCTGGCCAGTTCGAGCGCGGCTTGCGGCGCATCGCCGAAAACCTTGAACACGTGTTCGATGGTGATTTGTTTGGCCACGGTGTGGTCCTCCCTCGTTGGTGGGTGGGAACAGGCTCCGATCGCCCGTAGGCAGGCGGAGCCGGCGAAGGCCGAAGACCCGGAACCCTGATGCGGCAGCGCACCCCCGCGCGCCGAAGCGTGCGGAAGTCGCCATGAAAGGGTGGCCACCAGGGGTGGCCGGGATCGGCCCGAATGGCACGCGAGGCGGTGCGCAAGGGCCTGGATTAAGTGCCGCAAGGGGCGGCACCGAAGGCATCAAGGGCCGGGTTTTCGGCCGCTGGCCAGGCAGCGAAACGGTGGAACCGAAGATTGCCTGGCGAATATCCGCTTCAGCAAAAGGCCCGGTGTGGGTTGCCGAAAGCGCGGATTACCTGCACTGCAGGTTGTAAAACACTCGAAAAGTATAGTAATTGAGTGTTTTTGTGTCAAAAGCACCGGCTTTGTCGGATGTGTTATCCGCGGGCGCGGCGGTTCCCCCGAATGTGAAGCATGCCGCTATGCTTTCAATAGCGTCAAAGGCATTAAATTCAATGGCAAGAGCCCCGAAAGACCCGATTTTTGGGCCCATTCGGGGCTCTTGGGATGGGCGCGCAGGGGCTCAGTGCTTTTCGTGCGAAACGTTCAGCAATTTGTCAGTGTAGGCAATGGCAATCGCGCTCAGCAGGAACACCACGTGGATGATCGTCTGCCACATCAGGACCTTTTCGTCGTAGTTGGCGGCGTTGATGAAGGTCTTGAGCAGGTGGATCGAACTGATACCGATGATGGACAGCCCCAGCTTCACTTTGAGGACCGAGGCGTTCACGTGGCCGAGCCATTCCGGCTGGTCGGGGTGGCTTTGCAGGTTCAGCCGGCTCACGAAGGTTTCGTAGCCGCCCACGATCACCATGATGAGCAGGTTGGAGATCATCACCACGTCGATCAGCGCCAGCACCACCAGCATGATCACCGTCTCGTTCAGTGCGGTGACCTCCACGCCCGGCTTGTAGCCGATGCTGGTCACCAGCGACTGCAGCGCGCCCTGGTGGCCGAAGGCGGCTTCGATCAAGTGCCACAGTTCCACCAGGAAGTGCCACACATAGACGCCCTGGGCGGCAATCAGTCCCAGGTAGAGCGGCAGTTGCAGCCAGCGGCTGGCGAAGATCAGCGAAGCCAGTGGGGTGAGGGACTTGCTGCCGTTGCGGGAAGCTGGGGGTTGCGGGAGGGCCATGGGGGAGTTTTCGTAAAAATCGCTGGAAATGAGGTCGCGCGATTCTAGAAGCACCGGCCGCGCGCTTCATGACAGAAACCCGCCGCCCCGCAGGCGTAGCATCGGAGCCCTTGGCGGCCTGCCTTTCATCGTCAGTGGCATGTAAGTGCAGGCCCCGAAAGTACCCGCCAAACTCTATCTGACCCCAGGAGACAAAACCCATGAGTGCGTCCTCATCCACGATCGAATCCGTGCTGGTGGAAAACCGTGTTTTCCCGCCCTCCGAAGCCTTGCAGAAGGCCGCGCGCATTTCCGGCATGGCCGGCTACGACGCGCTGTGCGCCGAGGCCGATCAGGACTTCGAAGGCTTCTGGGCGCGTCTCGCGCGCGAGAACCTGCAGTGGAACCGTCCCTTCACCCGCACGCTCGATGCCTCCAAGGCGCCTTTCTACGAATGGTTCGCTGACGGCCAATTGAACGCGAGCGCCAACTGCCTGGACCGGCACATCGGCACCCCGGTCGAGAACAAGACGGCCATCATCTTCGAGGCCGACGACGGCACGGTTACCCCCATCACCTACAAGGAACTGCTGGCCCGCGTGAGCCAGTTCGCCAACGCGCTCAAGGCCAACGGCGTGCAGCAGGGCGACCGCGTGCTGATCTACATGCCCATGACCGTCGAGGGCGTGATCGCCATGCAGGCCTGCGCGCGCATCGGCGCCACGCACAGCGTCGTGTTCGGCGGCTTCTCGGCCAAGGCGCTGCAAGAGCGGATCATCGACGCGGGCGCGGTGGCGGTCATCACGGCCAATTACCAGATGCGTGGCGGCAAGGAGCTGCCGCTCAAGGCCATCGTGGACGAAGCCCTGGCCATGGGCGGCTGCGACACGATCCGCAGCATCCTCGTGTACCAGCGCACGGCCACCGCCTGCGCCATGGTCGCGGGCCGCGACAAGACTTTCGCCGAAGCGCTGGAAGGCCAGAGCACCGAGTGCGCGCCCGTGCCCGTGGGCGCCGAGCATCCGCTGTTCATCCTGTACACCAGCGGCTCCACCGGCAAGCCCAAGGGTGTGCAGCACGCCACGGGCGGCTATCTGCTGTGGGCCAAGCTCACCATGGACTGGACGTTCGACCTGCGCCCCGACGACGTGTTCTGGTGCACGGCCGACATCGGCTGGATCACCGGCCACACCTACGTGGCCTACGGCCCGCTGGCGGCGGGCGCCACGCAGATCATCTTCGAGGGCATTCCCACGTTCCCGAACGCAGGCCGCTTCTGGCAGATGATCGAAAAGCACCGTTGCACGATCTTCTACACCGCGCCCACGGCGATCCGCTCGCTCATCAAGGCGGCCGAGGGCGACGCGGCCGTGCACCCCGCGCGTTCCGACCTGTCGAGTCTGCGCATCCTGGGCAGCGTGGGTGAGCCCATCAATCCGGAAGCCTGGATGTGGTACCACAAGAACGTGGGCGGCGAGCGCTGCCCCATCGTGGACACCTTCTGGCAAACCGAAACCGGCGGCCACGTCATCACCCCGCTGCCGGGCGCCACGCCGCTGGTGCCGGGCAGCTGCACGCTGCCGCTGCCGGGCATCGCGGCCGCCATCGTGGACGAAGTGGGCAACGACATCGCCAACGGCACCGGCGGCATTCTGGTCATCAAGAAACCGTGGCCCAGCATGATCCGCACCATCTGGAACGACCCGGAGCGCTTCAAGAAAAGCTACTTCCCCGAAGAGCTCAAGGGCTACTACCTGGCCGGCGATGGCGCCGTGCGCAGCGCCGACCGCGGCTACTTCCGCATCACGGGCCGCATCGACGACGTGCTGAACGTCTCGGGCCACCGCATGGGCACGATGGAGATCGAATCGGCGCTGGTCTCCAAGACCGACCTGGTCGCCGAAGCCGCCGTGGTGGGCCGCCCCGACGACGTGACCGGCGAAGCCATCTGCGCCTTCGTCGTGCTCAAGCGCTCGCGCCCCACCGGCGAAGAAGCCAAAGCCATCGCCAAGGAACTGCGCGACTGGGTTGCCAAGGAAATTGGCCCGATCGCCAAGCCCAAGGACATCCGCTTCGGCGACAACCTGCCCAAGACCCGCAGCGGCAAGATCATGCGCCGCCTGCTGCGCTCGATCGCCAAGGGCGAGCCGATCACGCAAGACACGAGTACGTTAGAAAATCCGGCCATTCTGGACCAGTTGGCGGAGACCAACTGATCCAGAAGCGCCGCAGGCGCGCAGCGAAGCTGCTGGCGGATTCGGGGAGCACTCATGTCGCGAAGCGACGTGACGTGATCACCAAAACCCTGCGATCCTGGATCAATTGGCTGAAACCAATTGATCCAGGGGGCCGCTGACAAGCGGCCCGGCGCGCAGCGCTTCGCAGGGTTTGACGGCACTCATATTGCCGAAGGCAATGTGACGTGACGGCAAAATCCTCTCATCGCCCGCACGGCGCACATGTTTCTTGCGCTCTGACAAGCCACCGCGCTATCCCGCACGGTGGCTTTTTTAACGCCTCATGCCACTGTAGGACAGTACCGGTTTCCTTTTCCCCCGCGCAATAACCCCCTCCCAGCAGGTTAAAAACGTCCCCCAACCGCACCACCTGGCTGCGGATTTCGACAACTTCCGGGAGATTGACAATGAATTTCAGAACCATCGCGCTGCTGCTAATCGTGGCCGCCATGGCCGTGCTGGCCGCGCTAAACTGGACCACGCTCGCCACGCCGTCCGTCATCTCCCTCGGGCTGGCATCGTTCGAGGCCCCGCTGGGCCTGCTCATGCTGGGGCTGACGGTGCTGCTGGGCGTGTTCTTCATCGCCTACGTGCTGTCGCTGCAGGGCTCGGTGCTGCTGGAGACCCGCCGCCATGCCAAGGAAATGCAGGTTCAGCGCGAACTGGCCGACAAGGCCGAGGCCTCCCGCTTCACCGAGCTGCGCACCTTTCTCGAACACCAGCACCTGCAGTCCCACGCGGCGCTGATCGCCCGCATGGATGCGCTGGAACTGCACCTGGCCCAGCGCGCCCAGGAGTCGGACAACACCACGGCCGCTTACGTGGGCCAGTTGGAACACCAGTTGCGTGGAAACCCACGCGTCGATTCGCGCATCGATCCGATCTGACGCCCAAACACAAAGGCCGCGCTGCACGATCATCGTGCAGCGCGGCCTTTTCAATGGCGCCTCCGTTCAGCGCAATTCAGTGCGAGGGATTCGGTTCGATCACTTGAGCGACAGCACCCAAGCGGCCAGCTTCTTCGCTTCGGCATCGTTCACCTGGGCATTGGCCGGCATGGGCACCGGGCCCCACGCGCCGGAGCCGCCCTTCATGATCTTGGCGGCCAGCTTGTCCACCGCATCCTTTTGCCCCGCATATTTGGTAGCCACATCCTTGTACGAAGGGCCCACCAGTTTCTTGTCCACGGCATGGCAGGCCATGCAGTTCTTCGAGGTGGCCAGGGCTTGGTCGGCCAGGGCGGGCGCGGCCACCGACAGGGTCATCGCGAGGGTGATCAGGGTGCGCTTCATCGGGGGTTTCCTGTGGGGTTGTGGGTTAGTATCTCGGCTCAATGAAATTGTAGTGGCGGGGGTTGACCCCTTGCCAGGTAAAGACGGCTTTGCACAGGAGATCGCCATGTACGCGCTGAGTCTGGGAGTGCTTCTGGTGCTGCTCAAATACCTCGAAATCGGGCCCGTGGCCCAGTGGAACTGGTGGTGGGTGCTCTCTCCTTTTGCCCTGGCCCTGGTGTGGTGGACCTGGGCGGATGCCAGCGGCTACACCAAGCGCAAGGCCATGGAAAAGATGGACCGCCGCAAGCAGGACCGCATCGACAAGCAAAGAGAAGCCCTGGGCATTCAGCCGCGCAACCGCCGGTGATCCTTCCGCCGCGATCTTTCCAATCCCCGAATGAAAAATGCCCGCAGCCGTTTGGCTGCGGGCATTTTTACGTGAGGCGTTCGTTGCCGATGGATCAATACGCGTCCAGTACCGCGCCCTTGCTGGCGCTGGCGGCATTGAAGGCGAACTTGGCCTGCACGCCGCGTGTGTAGCGCGGGGCAGGGGGCGTCCAGCCTTCGCGGCGGCGGGCCAGCTCGGCCTCGGGCACGTTCAGTTCCAGGCGCAGCGTGTGGGCGTCGATGGTGATCGAGTCGCCCTCGTTCACGAAGGCGATGGTGCCGCCCGCCGCTGCCTCAGGCGCCACGTGGCCCACCACCATGCCCCAGGTGCCGCCGGAAAAGCGTCCGTCGGTGATGAGGCCCACGCTCTCGCCCAGGCCGGCGCCGATCAGTGCGCCGGTGGGTGCCAGCATCTCGGGCATGCCGGGGCCGCCCTTGGGGCCCAGGTAGCGCAGCACCATCACGTCGCCCGCGACGATCTTGCCGTCCAGAATGGCCTGGAGCGCCGATTGTTCGTCGTCGAACACGCGCGCCGGGCCGGTGATCACGGGGTTCTTCAGGCCGGTGATCTTGGCCACGGCGCCTTCGGGGCTCAGGTTGCCCTTCAGGATTGCGAGGTGGCCTTGTGCGTACATGGGCTGGTCGATGGGGCGGATCACGTCCTGGTCGGCGCGGGGCACGTCCGGCACGTCCTTCAGCACCTCAGCGATGGTCTTGCCTTCGATGGTCAGGCAGTCGCCATGCAGCAGTCCGGCGTTCAGCAGCACCTTCATGACCTGCGGAATGCCGCCGGCCTGGTGCAGGTCCACCGCCAGGTATTTGCCGCTGGGCTTCAGGTCGCACAGCACGGGCGTCTTCTGGCGGATGCGCTCGAAGTCGTCGATGGTCCAGTCCACGCCGGCCGCATGCGCGATCGCCAGGAAGTGCAGCACGGCATTGGTCGAGCCGCCCGTGGCCATGATCACCGCCACCGCGTTCTCGATCGATTTCTTGGTCACGATGTCGCGCGGGCGAATGTCTTTCTTGATCGCCTCGATCAGCACCTTGGCCGACTCCTTGGCCGAGTTCTGCTTCTCGTCGTGCGGGTTCGCCATGGTGCTGGAGTAGGGCAGGCTGATGCCCAGCGCCTCGAACGAGCTCGACATCGTGTTGGCCGTGTACATGCCTCCGCACGAGCCGGTGCCGGGAATGGCGCGCTTTTCGATTTCCTTCAGGTCGAAATCGCTCAGGTTGCCTGCGGCGTTCTGGCCCACGGCCTCGAACACGCTCACGATGTTCAGGTCCTGGCCCTTGTAGCGGCCCGGCAGGATGGTGCCGCCGTACACGTAGATGGCCGGCACGTTGGCGCGCAGCATGCCCATCAGGCCGCCGGGCATGTTCTTGTCGCAGCCGCCCACGACGAGCACGCCGTCCATCCACTGGCCCTGCACGCAGGTCTCGATGCAGTCGCTGATGACCTCGCGGCTCACCAGGCTGTACTTCATGCCTTCGGTGCCCATGGCCATGCCGTCGCTGATGGTCGGCGTGCCGAACACCTGAGCGTTGCCGCCAGCCTCTTCGATCCCCTGGATGGCTGCGTCCGCCAGCTTTTGCAGCCCGGAGTTGCACGGCGTGATGGTGCTGTGCCCGTTCGCCACGCCCACCATCGGCTTCTTGAAATCGCCCTCTTCGTAGCCCATGGCGTAGTACATGGACCGGTTGGGCGCGCGCGACTTGCCTTCGGTGATGTTGGCGCTGCGGCGGTTGATCTGCAGGGGTTTGTTTTCCATGGGGCGTCCTTCGTGGGAGGAAATTTTTGCGTCCGCCGGGCCGGCATCCGCAGATGGGAGCAGGCTGGTGGACTTTGGGGCAGCGCGGAGTATGCGCTGTTTGATTGATTGGTTCCAATCCGTTTTCAAGGCGCCATTGATATGCTTGGCATATGAATGAGGCCTCCATCGAGTTGCGCGTATGGCGCCAGTTTCTGGCCGTGGCCGAAGAGCTGCACTTCGGCCGCGCCGCACAGCGCCTGCACATGACCCAGCCGCCGCTGACCCAGGCGATCGCCCAGCTGGAGCGCACTTTGGGCCTGCTGCTGTTCGACCGCACGCGCCGCCGGGTCGCGCTCACTCCGGCGGGTGAAGCCCTGCTGCCCGACGTGCGCGACGTGCTGGCCCGCGCCCAGGCCCTGCCGGCGCGGGC